>Ga0326597_10009901_pt1 | contig 12731 bp, 12 predicted proteins | sample RVTome_12_FD_203789 | JGI IMG/M metagenome (GOLD analysis project Ga0326597, IMG submission 203789) | Soil microbial communities from uranium-contaminated site in the Upper Colorado River Basin, Wyoming, United States - RVT100D185 | ecosystem: Environmental > Terrestrial > Soil > Contaminated >... | reverse complement strand
GCCGCAGGCGAACCAACGTCGCCTGGCGATTGGGAACTTCGATTCCGACGAAGGCCTTCCCGGGGACGGGGGCCTCGATGCGCAGCGCCGAGGCCGAGAGCGCCAGGGCCAGGTCGTTGGCCAAGCCCGAGATCTGCGATACGCGCACCTTGTTGCGGCGAACCGCCCCGTCCGGCCCGGTCTGCTCGATGGTGCCCGGTTCGAGCGCGTATTGCGTCACCGCCGGCCCGGAGCGGAAGTCGACCACCCTGGCGGGCAGTCCGAACTCCGCCAGGGTCTTCTCGATCAGTCCGGCGGTCTGGTTGATCTCCTTGGCCGTGACCTGTCCGCCCTCGCCGCGGCCCAACAGATCCAGGGAGGGAAGGCGCGGGTCGCGCGCCTTCGGGCTGGCCACGGCAGCCGCCGTCCCCTCCGGCAGCTTGAAGTCTTTGCGGAATTGGCGAGGCAGCGGCTGCGGCCGCAGCGCCCCGCCGGGCCGGCCCCGGGGCCGCGCCAGGACCTGGACGGGTCCTTCCTCTGGCGGCTCCGGCGCGGCGGGCGCCAGGGGGATCTGCTGGCGTCGCCCCATGCCGCCGACCCACTCTCTCAACGGCAACGATCGGAAAGTGTAGTAGCCCGAGAGGACCGCCACCGGCAGCAGCACCAACCAGCGACCCCAGGTTCCCAGGACACCGCTGAGTAGGGTGGCTAGCCCCCATCCGACCACGCCGCCGCCCTCGCCGACCTCAGCCCGCGGTAAGGAGAGCCCGTCCAATAGTGTCAGCAGCGCCAGGCAGGCGAACAGGAAGATTTCGATCCCGATCAGCCGCAGCCAGGCGGCGCCATTCAGCTGCAGCCGCTCCCGGCGGAGCAGCAGGTAGGCGCCGCCCAATAAGCCGAGCGCGACCGCCAGCGCGCCCCAACCCAGGGCGCCCCGCAGCAATCGTACCCACAAGTCGATCAGGGTCCCCCGGGTGAGGTTTGACATCCCCAGCAGAGTCAGCGCCCCCAGCGCGGCCATCAGCAGGGCGCCCAGTTCATCCAGGTATTGCAGGCCGCGGCGCAGCAGGCTTCGCCCTGCGACCTGGGGGCTGGGGGACTCACTCAGGGAATTCATGCGGTGATGGGGACGGATCCCAATTCGGGCCCTGCCTCCACCTGGCGCAGGCTAAGGCCCAACCGGCGGGCGGCCGGGTCGAGATGAATGATGCGGGCCCGCACCCGATCCCCTTCCTGTACCGCATTGCGCGGGTGCAGCAGGCTCCCCTCACCCAGCTCAGAGATGTGGATCAGACCCTCCAGCCCTTCCGGCAGCCCGAGGAACGCGCCGAAGCGCACGACGTTGGTGATCACGCCTTCCACCACATCTCCCACCGCATGCAGCTCGGCGACCCTTTCCCAGGGATCCGGCAGCAGCTCCTTAAGGCTCAGCGCCACCCGACAGTGTTCGCGCTCGACCGAGAGCACCTTTACCCGGATCTGCTGACCACAAGCCACTACATCCTGAGGGTGCCGCACTCTGCCCCAAGAGAGCTCGGAGACATGGATCAAGCCCTCCAGGCCCCCCAGATCCACGAAGACACCGAAGCGGGTGATGTTGGTGACCACCCCGCTGGCCACCTCGCCCGCCCTCAGGCTGGTGAGCAGTTTCTGGCGCTGCCCCGGGCCGGACTGGGCCGCCCGCTGGGAGAGCACCAGGCGCCCTCGACTGATGTCGAGCTCAATCACCTTCAGGCACAGCCTGGCGCCCAGGTAGGCCGCCAGCAGCGGCTGGCGGTCCTGTTCAGCCGCTGTTGCCTCGAAATCCACCAGGTGCGAAACGGGCACAAAACCACGCAGGGTGCGGGCCTCCACCAACAGTCCGCCACGATTGGAGCCGATCACCGGCAGCTCGATGACCTCGTCGTTGGCATAGAGCTCGGCCGCCCAGGCCCAATCCGCTTCGCTGCCTGGCTCGGCGGCCCGCCGGCGGCTTCGTTCCTCTCGAGGCCCGCCCCCCGGCAGCCCCTCATCCTTCAGAACTTCGGCCCACCACGACTCGTCCGGTGGCGGCGGGCTGCCACCTCCCCCCTGCCGAGAATCCTCTCCCCAGTCCATTCCAAACACCTCATCGCACAGTACGAGGCTTGCACCATCGCCGCCTGAAACTAGCATAGGCAATTCAAGTGAAAGTGCAAGCAATCGGCTATTTTCCCCCGCCTCCGTTCTGCAGCGCCTCCCGCTCCATCTCCACGATGGACTGGGCGACGGAATCGATGGCCACTTTCTGTTTGCGGTATAGATCGGCCTCCGACATGGCCAGCCGCATGGCCACATCCCGCACCTTGCGGCCCTCCAGGAACTTCATCTCCAGGATGTTGTACAGCATCCAGTCGGCCGTCAGTCGCCGCTCGCCCTCCGGGCGAACCCGTTCGATGGCAGTCCGGATGATCGAACGCAAGGCGTTGACGGCATTCCCGTCGTGGGCCTCCACCGCATCGCGGACGATCCGCAGTCCCAGCAGCGGGCTGCGCGTCAGCCGCGGCCCACCCCAATAATGACCGAGCGCCTGGCGCACCAGGTTGACGAAGTCCTGCTCGAAATGCAGCTGTTGGACCGGCGCAGTGAAGGCATCGGTGCCGCGGTAGCGGGCGGCGGCCCGGATTTCCTGCAGGGCCTCCATCTCCGGCACCAGGCGGTCCACCGCCGAGAACACCTCGCGCTGCAGCTGCCGATCGGTGAGGGCAACGGTGGCGCGTTCGGTCAACAGGCGCAGCGAGTCCCGTTCGGCCTGGTCCAGCGCCAGCTCGCTGGATTCCAACTGCAGCCCCAGGATCCCCAGCACTTGCTCCTCATCTGAGCGGTGCAGGGGAATCAACCAGTGCCGTTCCCAGCGGTAGAGCGCCCCCAGACCCTCCAGCTGAACCATGTCTTCGGAGGCCAGCAAGGGGGAGAGCTCGGCCGAGCCGCGCAGCGGATCCTCCGGGCCCACCGCCACCGCCAGTTCCATGCCCTCCTGTCCGACCACGGCCACAAAAGCCGAGGGTGCCCCGCTCAGGTCGCAGGCCGCGTTCAAGATCGATTCCAGGTATTGGCGCAGGTCGCCGGAGGTGAGCAGGCGTTCCTCCAGTTGGTGCAGCCGGGCCATGTCGCGGCGGTCCTGGCCGTAGAAAAACCAGCGCTCGATGGACGGCCGGATCAGCGTGATCACAAACTGCAGCAACAAGAGCGTGGCCACCATTGAAAACGGGACCACCCGGCTGTCCTCTGCCCCAAGCAGCCGGGCGGCCCGGTTGACGACCACGGTCACCGCCAGCACGGAGGAGGCCACCACTGGCCCGCGCAGGATCCACTGAAAGAGGCGGCTCTTGACCACCCGATCCGGGAAGCTCACACCGAAATAGGCCACCGCATAAGTCATCATGACCAGCTGGACGGCCACTAGCATGTTGAGCACGGCCAGGATCGACCAGCTCAGCAGGGGGAAGCGGATGGCCCAGGCGTCGGCCAATGTCAGGAAGGGGAAAGAGGCCAGGAAGGGGGCCAGCGCCCCGAACGCCAGGTAGGCCATCCGGCGACGGCTCACCCGGGTGAGGCAGCGCTGGTAAGCCCTCCAGAAATTCCGGGCGGTGAAGGCCGCGCTGGCGAGGAAGAACAGCACGAAGCCGACGAAGTAGGCGCCGGCGATCAGGTGACCGGCCCCGCCAACCATGCGCAGCCCGTCGACCAGCCCGTCGGTGTACCCGACCGAGGCCAGGCTCAGGGCGCTCAACAAGTAAGCGACCCGGATGAGCGACCGCCGCCGGCCCCGCGAAGGTCGCCCGGTGGCGGCCAGCAGCGCGTCGGAGAAGTGCATGTAGGAGGCGGGCACAAAGCTGATACCCACCCACTGCAGCCGCAGCCAGATCTCTCGCTCGGCCTCCAGCGCGGCCGTGCCGGCCAGCACCTCGGCGAAGTAGGTCACGCTGACGCAACCGAGCAGGAATGCCAGAATTCGGGCGGTTCGCTCGCGCGGATTGAAGGTCAGCGCGTAGAGCAGCAGCGAGAACGCCGTGACCGCGTTCCCCGCGTTCAGGATCTGGTTGATCACTAGCAGGGCGGCTAGGAGGAGTTGCTCCATCGTCAGAGAGGTCGAATCACCGTAAATTCAGCGTGAAGAACAGGGCGATGTCCTGATCCGGGTAGTAGCGATCGTCGTATCCGGAAAACACAAATCCAAGCTTGCGGGCCAGGCAGATGCAGGGAAAGTTCTTGCTCTGCATCTCCAGGACCATGCGCGCCACACCCTGCTCCAGGCACCAGCGGCGGGCCACTCCCAGCAGCCCGGTGGCCACTCCCTGGCGGCGGTGGGGCAGGTCGACCACTACGTCCGTAACCCAGCCGGTCTCAGGCGCCGGCCCGAGCGCCAGGATGAGGTACCCCAGCAGACCTGGCCCCGATTCGGCCACCAACAGGGTCGCCGCCTGGGTCCATTCGTCCGCCAAGCGCTCTTGGCTGCGGGGATAGGTCACTCGCATCGGTCGGGGCAGCCGCACCTCGCGGAAGGCAATGTTCACTTCTTCCCCCACGGGGTGGTAACCCATCTGCCAGACATGATCGGTGCTGTAGTTGTGCTCCAGCGCCACCAAGCCGGGGATATCGCTGGAGACGGCCGGGCGAATGGACGGCCCCGACGGGTTCGATTCAGCTCGACTCAATCGATCGCTCCTCGCGCCCCCGGTTAGCCTTCCGGGGGCAGAACATCCACCTGGATCGCGCAGGGCATCGGCGCATTGCCGGCGGTATCCGTCACCACCAGCTGCAGGAAGTAACGTCCGGCCTCCACCAAGCTGACGTCCCAGTTGCCCAGCACGCCGTTCTCCTTGGTCTCCGTGCCGGCGGTGATCGCCTTCCAGGTTGAGTCGGGATCGGCCGACCTCACCTCGATCTTGTAGAACGCGAAACTGGCAATGTCGGCCGTTCCGACGATCTCCACTCGCCCGCGCAGCTCGGCCCCGGAGAGGGGGGACGTAATGGTGGCCGCCGTGTTCAGGCATCCGGCCTGGTCGGGAGTGGCGGCTGCCGCAGGCGCGCCCCCGATTTCGCCCGCCAGAGTCCCGATGGGGGTCACGGTGAGCAGCAGCGAGATGGTGGGCAAGGGAGTCGGGCGGGCGGCCAGAGGGACGGCGGGCACCAGAAAGGTGGCCACCAGAAAGGTGCTCAGGGCCACCACCGCCACGAAGGTGAGCATCGCCAGGGAGCGTGTCAACCGCCCCAGGGCATGGTCGCGCTCCAACCCGAAAACCGCCCGGCGCCAACTGCCGTACCAACGCAGCGTCAGGCGCAGGTAAGTCAGCCCGGCCAGGCCCAGGACCAGGTAGATCCAGCCCTGGTACTGTTCAATGATCAGCAGCGCCTGTTCCATGACTCACAGTCGGCGAAGCACACCCTGGATCAGCGCCATCAGGCGCGGACCGATCACTTGCCCGGCCTGCAGGACTTCGGCGTGGGAGGTGGGAGGGCCACCATCCAGGTTGGCCTTGTTGCTGATGCCGGAGATTCCCAGCACACGGGTGCCTCCCTGCCGCGCTACGGTTACTTCCGGAACGGTGGACATACCCACGGCATCCACACCCACCATTCGAAGGAAACGCAGGTCGGCCGGCGTCTCAAACGAGGGACCGGCCAGACACACGTACACTCCTTCCCGAAGATGCAATCCGGATTCGGCCGCCACCCGGCGTGCCAGTTCAAGCAGCTCGCGATCATAGGCCTCGGTCATATCCGGAAAGCGCGGCCCGAACTTGTCCAGGTTCGGCCCGCGGAGCGGAGACTCCCCTGCCATGCCCAGCAGATTGAGATGGTCTCGGATCAGCATGAGCTCACCGGGCTGGTAGTCGGGGTTGACCGCCCCGGCTGCGTTGGTGGCGATCAGGACTTCCACGCCCATCTGCTGCATGACTCGGATCGGGAAACCAATCCGGGGCATGGAGTATCCCTCATAGAAATGCACCCGGCCCTGCTGCACGATCACTGGGTGACCTTCCAGCAGGCCCAGGTGCACCCGGCCGGCGTGGCCCTCCACGGTGGAGACCGGCCATCCGGGAATCCGGCTGGCCAGCAAGTCGATTCCCCCGGTGACCTGTTCGGCCAGGGCCCCCAGGCCCGAGCCGAGCACCACTGCGATCCTGGGCCGGACGTCGGTGCTTCCCAGCAGGAACTGGGCGGCGGCCTCGATCTCGGCCCGGGTGGGTATGTCCATCGCGGTGCTCACTGGCGCGGCTTCGGTCGTACCCGGATGGCACTGGGACTGCTGAGCCCCAGCGTCCGCTGGAGCTCTCGCCGGCTTTTGCCCTGGCTTAGCCACAGGTGCGCCATGGAATGGCGCAGGGAATGCGGAGAGACGTGCTCATTCAGGTCGGCCGCCAGAGCCCAGCGCTTGACGACCAGCCAAAGGCCTTGCCGGCTGAGCCGCTTGCCGCGCAGGTTGACGAACAGCGCCCGCTCGGAGAGTTGGCGCACCAGCTGCGGCCGCCCGTTCTCGAGGTAACTGCGTATTGAACTGCGGGCCGCGCCCAGCGGCAGCGATAGTTCCCGCGCTCCCGGCACGCGGATCCAACCCAGCTCTGAATCCAGGTGTTCCAGATCCAACTCGGTGACCTCCGAGGCCCGCATTCCGGTGGTATAGAGCAGGTCCAGCACGGCGGTGTCTCGCTGTCCGCGCGGGTTCGACAGCGCCGCCGGGGCGCTTCGAAGGCGCTCGAACTGTTCCGGCGAGAGCACTCGGGGCGGTTTGCGGGGAGTCGGCGGCGGCTGCAGCTGGGAAATCAGCTCAGCTGATCCGGCGACCTGCTCGACTCCCAGGAAGCCCAGGTAGGATCGCACCGCCACCATCTTGCGGGCCACGGTGGCCGCCGTATAGCCCTTCCCCATCAGCCAGGTCGTATACCCCGCCACTGTCTGCTGGGTGATCCCTCCGGCCTGCGCCGCAAGCGCCCGCTCGAACTGCATCAGGTCGGTGCGGTAGGCTGAGATGGTGTTGCTGGCGCTGTGCCGCTCAACCCGCAGGTGCTCCAAGAATCGTTCGATGTCCGCCTTCAACGCTCACCCTCCGGCCCCATCCGGAGCGAATGCCATTATACCCCTGGCCGGGGTGACTTGTCATAAGTGATGAGGAGCCGGCCCAGCGTCAATCGATGTTAGAATCGGCAAGGCTTGCCCTTCCCACGCCGGTTCCAATGCGATACCTGACCCTCCCGGCCGTCTGTTGGCTGCTCGTCAGCTGCGCCTCACCCACCCCGGATTGGCACGGCAGTCCGTACGAACCCGCTGCCCTGGCCGCCGATTTCACCTTGGATGACCAGTTCGGCAGGCCATTTCAACTCCAGTCTCAGGCTGGAAAGTCCACCCTGCTGTTCTTTGGCTATACGAATTGTCCGGATGTTTGCCCCACCACCGTGGCTGATGTGAATTGGGTGTTTCATCAGCTCGGGGAGCGTGCCGAGCGGCTCACCTTCGCATTCGTCACCATCGATCCGGCGCGAGATACCCCGCAGGTCTTGCAAGACTACCTCGCCAAGTTTGACCCGGGGTTCTTGGGATTGTCCGGCGATCCGGCCCTGCTCGAGCAGATCCGCTCAGAATATGGCATCTTCGCCGAAATCGACCCGGTCGCGCATGGCGAGCACTTCCTGATGACCCACACTGCCCGGGTCTTCCTGATCGATCCTCATGGGCTGCTGCAGACCAGCTACAGCTACGGCACGCCCCGTGAGGAGATTCTGCTCGATCTGCAGGCCTTGCTGAAAGGCGGCTAGACCTGTTCCGCCCCCATCCGCAGGTGCCGGTCCGGGCCAGCGCAGCATCCCTCCGGTGGCTCTGGATCACCCTGGCCGCCGGGCTGTTGTTGCCGGGCGCGGCCGGATGTGGCCTCCGCCGGGTTGAGGTGGATCAGGCGCCGGAGATCGCCGTGCGCGTACTTACCTCAGCCACCCCACCCCGGGTCGGCCCGGCCGAGCTTACCTTGGAGTTGTTGGATCCTGGCGGCCTCGGGGTAGACCACGCCCTGCTCCAGGTGCGGGGGGACATGCTCCACCCCGGGATGGCGCCGGTCGAGGGGACTGTCGGCCCGGCCGTGAGGGGCCAATACCCGGTGGCGTTCGAGTGGAGCATGGCCGGCGATTGGGTCCTCACGGTCGACGGTCAACTCCAGGATGGCCGCAGATTGCTGCGCACCTTCGAGCTGCGGGTGGAACCAGCTCCCTGAGCCGTGACCCCCCCCTCCCGCGCGGCCGTATACATACCCAAACCCCGACTGGACCTGCTGCGCACCCCGGTCTTGGGTCGGCTGCTCAAGTGGCGCTGGGGGCGGCTTGTGTTTCAGCTGCTGCTGCTCGGTGTGGCGGCGCTGGTGCTCTACGATGGTTTCACCGGCCCGCAGCTGGCGCCGGCCAACAGTGCCACGGTCCTGGTCTGGATTCATTACCGGGGCCTGGTGATCCTCGGGCTGCTGCTGGTCGGAAACCTGTTCTGCTCCGCCTGTCCCTTCACCCTGCCTCGCACCCTGGCCCGCCGTTACAGCCTGGGCAGCCGCCGATGGCCGCGCCGGCTGCGCAACAAGTGGGTCTCGCTGGCCGGCCTGTTGGTCTTCTTCTGGATCTACGAGTCGCTGGATTTGTGGGCCAGTCCCTGGCTGACCGCCTGGTTGGTGGTCGCCTACTTTGTGGGCTCCTTCCTGTTGGAGGCGCTGTTCGCCGAGTCCCCCTTCTGCAAGTACGTCTGCCCACTGGGTGCATTCAATTTCGTGCAGTCCACGATGTCATCGCTGCAGATCACGGCCCGCAGTCCGGCAGTGTGCCTGGAATGTCAGGGCAAGGAGTGCGTGCGCGGCAGTGCCCGCGTTCCCGGCTGCGGAACTGAGCTCTACGTCCCCATGATCCAGAGCAACATGGACTGCACGCTATGCCTGGATTGCGCCCGCGCCTGCCCTTACGACAACGTGGCTCTCCAGCTGCGCGCACCCCTGCACGAGGCCGCCAGCACCCGCTGGCCGGTTCGCTGGGATCTCTCCATGCTCGTGTTTGCGCTGACCTTCATGGCGCTGGCCAACGCCTTCGGGATGGTCCCTCCCATCTATGCCGTTCAAGACTGGATGGCCGGTTCGCTGGGCCTCACCGCACCGGCCCTGCAACTGTTGCTGATCCAGGGGACTCTGACTCTGGTCCTGCCGGGCGTTCTGCTGTTTGGGGCCGCCTGGGCCAGTCACCGGGCGGCTGGCGGATCGTCCGGGACCATGCCGCAGGCGATGGCCGCCCGCTACGCCCCCAGCTTCATCCCCCTCGGTCTGGGCTTCTGGGTCGCGCACTACGGTTTTCATTTGGCCATCGGAGGGCTTACCATCCTGCCGGTGCTGCAGGCGCTGCTCCAGGACCACGGCCTCGCGCTCTTCGGGGGAAGGCCCGCCTGGGGAATGGGGGCTCTGCTTCCTGCGGAGATCATCTTTCCGCTGCAGGTCGTGGCGATGATGCTGGGGTTCTGCGCCGCCCTCTACAGTCAGGCGCGGCAGGCGCTGCGCCACGCTCCGCCGCGGCCGGCGCTGCGTCAACTGCTGCCCTGGGCGCTCCTGGCCTTCTTGCTCACGCTGGCCGCGCTGCAGTTGTTCAACCTTCCGATGGAGATGCGAGGGACATTCCGTGCGACCTGACCCGATGCGGCAGGCGGGCTTGTTGGCGGTGGTGCTGGTGCTGTTGGGCACCGGCGCCCTAGCCCAGCGCGCGGCGGCCGAGGGGCCGGGCACCGGCGGTCGGGCCATTCGGCTGGAGGATGAGCCCGCCGGGCCGTACCTGCTGCGGGTGGTGACTTCCCCGACGCCGGCTCGGGTGGGCAGTCTCTTCCTGGAGATCCGGGTGGTCTCGGCCGAGACGGGTGAGATCCTCACCGACGTCGAAGTGGCCGCGGTGGCCATCCCCACCGAGGTGGCCGAGCCGGCCATCCAGGACACCGCCACCCACGATTTCGCCCCCAATCCGGTGGAATACGCCGTCCACCTGCCGGTGACCTCGGCCGGGGTCTGGGAGATACGAGTGCAGGTGCGCGGCGCCCTGGGGGAAGGGGAGGTCAGCTTCCTGCAGCGCATCTCCTCCTCCGCTACGCTGGGCGCGGCTCTCTCCCTGGCGCTGCCGGCGGCGGGGATCGTGGGCCTCGTGCTGGTGTTTCTGGTGCTGCAGCGCCGGCAGCCGACCCCCGGTGTACAGGGTTGAACCAGGGACATCCCCTCGAGGCCGGGCTGCTGGGCTTCGTCCGCCGCTTCTGGCCGGACCTGGCCGATCTGCCGGCGCAGCGGCGGGTGATCGGACTGGGCGACGTGATCACCGTCGCCTACGCTGCGCCGCTGGCCTTCGGCGGCCTGGTCGCTTTGGTCCGGGCCACCGATCTGGATCTCTGGCGGAGCAACCTGTTCAGTGTGTGGCTGCTGGCGGCGCTGCTCTCGCTCTTCAACCGCCTGCGGTACTTCGTGATCGCCCGCATCCGGGCCGACCGCTATGGAAGCGCCGATGGATCACTGGATGGCGTGATCCTCTGGTCGGCCGTGTTCATCTTCGGGCCGAGCATGCTGTGGCTCTCGGTGGCCTGGGTAGTGTTTGACCAGGTCACGGCCTGGGCGACTGCCGACACGACTGCTGGCCGTTGGCGGGTCCTGCGGGCCGCCACCCTGGATCTCGCTACGCAGACGGTCCCACCGCTGCTGAGCTTGAGGCTGTATCAGAGCCTGGGCGGTCGGTTTCCGCTTCCCGATCTGCAGCCGGCCACCCTTGCCCGGGCCTGGGGATGCCTGCTGGCGAACGCCCTGCTGGCCGGGCTGGTCGGGGTTGGCTACTTGATCTACCACCGCTGGGCGCAGCGCGCCCTGCTCGGGGAGGCCAACACCCAGCCGATGGTTCGTTTCTTCGGGCTGAACCTGGCCCTCTCCCAACTGGCCAACCCCTTCGGCATTCTCGGGGCTGGGCTATTCGTTCAAGTCGGCCTGCCGGTCTTTCTGTTCTTCACCAGCGGGATGTTGGTGGTGGCCTTTCTGGGGCGGCAGCTGAGCTGGGCCGGCGAACGCAGCCGACTGCAATACCAGGTGCTGCTGCAGTTGGAACAGCTGGGCAACGCCGTCATCAATATGGCGCCCGAGGACACCGCCCTGGCGGAGGTGCTGCAGCCGCACCTGCCCACCATGTTCCCGGCCGGCAACCTGGTGGTCTGGACTTTCCCGGACGAGGTGCTCTATCTCAACCCGGAGGATTGGTCGCCGGACCTCAGCCGAATCTGGCCCTGGCTGGCCCGGCAGCGGGAGGCCGCCGGATTCCTGGCGGCCGAACGACTTCCCTGGGCGGAGCAGGCCGGATCGCACAATCCGGTGGTCGTTGCGCCCATCCTGGAGTTGGAGAGCCGCCAGCCCATCGGCGGATGCTACCTGGAGCTGCACCCGTTGGCCCAGCCGTGGAACCGCCGCTCGTTGAGCAACCTGCCGCCAGCGCTTCAGTCCCTGGCGACCCTGATCGCCTCGGCGCTCCATCAGTCCGCCGCCTACTACCGCACGCTGGAGCTGCAGCGGGTGGAGGAGGAGCTGCGGCTGGCCGGCGCGATCCAGGCGAGTTTTCTTCCATTGGAGATCCCACGGATTCCCGGATGGCAGCTGGCGGTAACGCTTCGACCGGCCGGCGAGACTTCGGGCGATTTCTTCGATCTGATCCCGCTCCCCGACGGGCGGGTGGGATTGGTGATCGCCGACGTGTTGGACAAAGGCATCGGAGCTGCACTGTACATGGCCCTCAGCCGGACGCTACTGCGGACCTATGCCATGGATGGGGAACTGCAGCCGGAGGCGGTGATCGCGGCCGCCAATGAGCGCATCCTGGCCGACACCTCATCCAACCTGTTCGTCACCGCCTTCTACGGCGTGCTCGAACCTGCAACCGGACGGCTGACCTACAGCAACGCCGGTCACAATCCGCCCTACCTGGTGCGCGGCCGTGAGACGATCCTGGTTCAGGAGTTGGTGCGCACCGGCATACCCATCGGGGTCGAGCGCGATACGCGCTGGGGTCAGTCCGGCGTGAGCATTCAGCCGGGCGACCTGCTCATCCTCTATACCGACGGGATACCCGAGGCACAGAACGCGGAGGGGGAATTCTTCACTGCCCGGCTGCTGCTCGAGACCATTAAGAAAAACCTCGACCGCTCGGCCGAGGCGATGCAGGCGCGCATCCTGGAGAGCATCGAGCAATTCGTCGGGGAGGCTCCGCAGGCGGACGACATCACCCTGATGCTGATCGCCCGGGACCCGGCCGCCCCTCTCCGCCTGAAACCCTAGGTGTTCTTTCGCATGCGCAGCTGGTTGCCGCCTTTGGCGTTGGGCGAGTAGTCTACCTCGTCCATGCAATTGCGAATGATGCGCAGGCCGGCGCCGCGCAAGGAGAGTTCTTCCAGAGGCACGTTGAAGTCCGGCTCATCCACCGCCGCGGGGTCGAACGGTTCCCCCCAGTCGCGCAGGCTGATGGTCAATCCATCCGGCCCGATTTCACAGGTGCATTCAATCATGCCCTCCCCTTCGCCGCCATAGGCATGATCGATGATGTTGCTGGCCCCTTCGTTGGCGGCCAGGTCGACCTCATAGATCTGCTGCTCTCCCAGGCCGGCCGCGCGGGCCGACTCACGGACGAACTCACAGATCGCGTCCAGGCTGGAATACCGGCCCGGGAATCGCACGGTCGGCATGCTGAATGGCCCTTAGCGGCGGGTGCTAGAAG
>Ga0326597_10009900_pt1 | contig 12732 bp, 6 predicted proteins | sample RVTome_12_FD_203789 | JGI IMG/M metagenome (GOLD analysis project Ga0326597, IMG submission 203789) | Soil microbial communities from uranium-contaminated site in the Upper Colorado River Basin, Wyoming, United States - RVT100D185 | ecosystem: Environmental > Terrestrial > Soil > Contaminated >... | reverse complement strand
TCGCGGACTCCGCCGGCGGGGAGGCTCAGTACGACTTCGTCCGGTTCACGCCGCGCTGGAACCGGCCTGATCCCTGCGAGAAGTTCAAGCCGCCGCGCGCCTCAAATCCCTGAGGTTCCGGAGGGGCCGTCAAGTTTGATGGGCTAGCCCGTCGGATTTGGCGGCCCCTTCATATTTGGTGGCTGCGAACTTGACCATCGGCGGTTTCCTCGGCGGTCGTCACCATTTAACCATTTGATTGTCTTGGTGTTCCAGTTAGACGGACCTGCGGGCCGGGAGCTGGCACGGAGGGTGCAATAGAAGCGGGCAAGCACAGAAGCTCGCCAGACCGAAAGCGAAAGAGGAAATCGAAACGAGCTTCTACCGCGCCAGCGCCGCCGCGGACCATCCGGCGCAAAAGGATACGGAGACAAACATGAACACCACGCAAAACACGAAGTCGGGTTCCAGCATCGAGCAGCAGCTGAGCTCCATCAACATGTCCGAACGCGTGCGCAGCGCCGCGCGCCACGATGCACACATCGCAGAAGCGTTCGTCGAAGTGTTCACGTGGGCCGGCGGCAAGTTCAACCGGCCGCGCGCGGGCGTGTTCGCAAACCCGAGCCCGAAGTACTAGAAATTTGCCAGCCCAAGTAACGATTCCCTCCCCCTTGATGGGGGAGGGCCAGGGTGGGGGTGAAGCGCACACTGTGCTCGCGTTGACCCCCCCTCGGGACGGCGCGTAGCATGATCCTCCCCGAATCAGGGATGCCGGGAAACGGAGGGGTTCCAGGCGTGATCAACGACTATCCCGCTGACCTAGCACCGATCCTCGAGGCGATCGCGGACCGCGCGGCGCGGCTGTGCGAATCGCAGGACGCGCGGATTCTTCTTGTCGATGGAGACGTCCTGAGGTACGTCGCGGGGTTCGGTGAGGTGCCGTTTGTGGATCCGCTCCGCCCATTGACAAGGGGCCTCATCATGGGCCGCGCCGTCATCGACCGCACAGTGGTGCATGTCGAAGACTTGGCCGCTTCGGGGAAGGAGTTTCCGGAGGCGCGTGAATACCAGCGAAGGTACGGGCATCGCACGACTCTTGCCGTGCCGCTGGTGCGCGAGGACAAAGCGCTGGGCGTGATTTTGCTGCGGCGCGGTGAGGTCCGGCCGTTCGACGCGAAGCACATCGAGCTGGTCAAGGCCTTCGCCGATCAGGCCGCCGTCGCCATCGAGAACCTTCGCCTGTCCACCGAACTCAAGGCGCGCAACGCCGAGCTCACGGAGGCGCTGGAACAGCAGACGGCGACCGCCGAGATTCTGCGTGCGATCAGCAGTTCACCGACTGACATTCAACCGGTACTCGATGCGGTTGTACGTACCGCGGCAAGGCTTTGCGCCGCCAGTGACGTCATCATCCGTCGCGTGGATGGCGAGGTGCTACGCATTGCGGCTCACTTCGGATCGGTACCCGTGGTCCGGGAAGCCCTCACGATCGACCCCGGTAGTTTTGGCGGCCGGGCTGTACTTGAACGCCGGACGATCCACATCGAAGACCTAGCTGCCGCAAGTGACTATCCGATCAGCCAGGAGAGCCGGAGCGGCAGCGGCGCCCGCACCGTCCTTGTGGTCCCTCTGATGCGCGAGGGGACGGCCATTGGTACGATCGCGATGCGGCGTCCGGAGGTGCGTCCTTTCTCCGATCAGCAGATCAAGCTTCTCGAAACTTTTGCTGCACAGGCGGTCATCGCAATCGAGAACGTGCGGTTGTTCAACGAGACGAAGGAAGCACTTGAGCAGCAAACGGCGACCGCAGAAATCCTTCGCGTCATTTCGAGCTCACCAACAGACATTCAGCCTGTACTTGAGGCCGTGGCTCACAATGCTGCACGCCTCTGCGGCGCGAACGACGTTGTTATTCGCCTCTTGGACGGGGACGTGCATCATGGCGTCGCGCACTATGGTCCCATCCCGATCGTGGGGCCACTTACCTTACATGGAAGCATCGCCGGTCGCGCCATGCTCAACCGAAAAACGGTGCAAATCGAGGACCTCCTTGAACCGAGCGTGCGCGCCGAATTCCATGAGGCTGACGCGACCGTCGGAGGGTACCGCACGTTTCTTGCCTCGCCGCTCATACGCGAAGACACCGCCATCGGCGCGATCGTTATGCGGCGCGAGCAAGTATCCCCATTCACCAACAAGCAGATCGCGCTCCTCGAGACCTTTGCCGCCCAGGCCGTAATCGCCATTGAAAACGTCCGGCTGTTCAACGAAACCAAGGAGGCGCTCGAACAGCAGACGGCGACGGCGGAGATTTTGCGCGTGATCAGCAGCTCACCGACGGATCTGCAACCGGTATTCGACGCGATTCTGGAGAAGGCGATCCGCCTGTGCGACGCGCATATGGGCCACCTGGGGTTGTATGACGGCGAAGAGTATCGGTTCGTCGCGCAGCGCGGAGGCAACGCCGAGTACGTCAAATACGTAATGGAAAGAGGACCGTTTCGACCTCTCCCGGGTGGTGGCGTCGCACGCATGCTTGCCGAACGGCAGCCTATTCAAGCTACGGACTTGAAGGAGGGACTCGGGTACCGTGAAGGTCTTCCGAACAGCGTTGCGCTGGTCGAAATCGGTGGAGCGCGGGCTTTCATTTTGGTGCCCATGGTCAAGGAGGGACGCATAGTCGGCGGCATCGCCATTTACCGAACCGAAGTGCGGCCCTTCACGCAGAAGCAGATTGATCTCGTTTCCACCTTCGCCAATCAGGCAGTGATTGCAATCGAGAACGTGCGGCTGTTCAATGAAACCAAGGAAGCGCTCGAGCAGCAAACCGTGATCAGCGAGATCCTGCAGGTCATCAGCAGCTCGCCTACCAATACCCAGCCGGTTTTCGATGCGATCGTGAAGAGCGGCGCTCGGCTGTTTGGCGGCATGACCGTAGGGCTGAGATTGGTCAAGGGCGACTACATTGAAACGGTGGCGAGTACGGTGCCGGTTCACGATACTGGTGGTCCGGCCCGCGTCAAGCTTGGCGATGAATCCTTGATAAGCCCCCGGGCCATACTACGCCGCGAGGTTGTACAAGTTCCGGACATTCTTGCCCCAGAGGAATGGGTGGGTGCCAGGATGCTTGAACGCGCCAAACAGCGCGGCTGGCGGGCAATCATCAATGCTCCGATGTTGCGGGAGGATCGTGCTATCGGGACGGTCTCTGTATGGCGTACCACGCCGGGGCCGTTCACGGACAAGCAAATTGCTCTGCTCAAAACGTTCGCCGACCAGGCGGTGATCGCGATCGAGAACGTGCGACTGTTCAAGGAGCTTCAGGCACGCAACGCTGAAATCACGGAAGCGCTGGAGCGGCAGACTGCGACAAGCGAGATTCTGAGCGTCATATCGCAGTCGCCGACGGATGTTGCGCCGGTGTTCGAAACCATCATGAAAAACGCCGTGCGCCTGTGCGGCAGTCCGATTGCTAGCATATACCGTTACGACGGTGAGCTTGTCCACAATGTTGCGACTCATAATTGGCCGCCTGAGGCACTCGTCGGCCTGACCAGCCGGTATCCCTGTCCGCCGCATCCCGCACTCATGGGCGGCAGGATTGTTCTCGCGAAATCCATCGTGCGCATACCGGATGTGCTCGCGGATTCCGACTACGACAGAGACTTCGCAGCAGCAGGCGGCTGGCGCCGAATCGTCGGCGTCCCCTTGATGCGGGGGGAAACCCCGATCGGCGCGTTCGCCGTGGCGTGGCCGGACCCGGGCGAGACGCCGGAGAGCCAAGTTGCGTTGCTCAAGACATTCGCCGACCAGGCCGTGATCGCGATCGAGAACGTGCGGCTGTTCAAGGAGCTGCAAGCGCGGAACACTGAGATAACGGAAGCGCTAGATCAACAGACGGCGACAGCCGAAATCCTGCGCGTGATCTCGAGCTCGCCGACTAACGTCCAGCCCGTCCTCGAGGCGGTGGCCGAGTATGCGACGCGAGTCTGCGACGCTGGAGATGCGGGAGTCAACCTGATCGATGGCGCCGCGTTTCGTCTCGCCGCCCACTACGGGGCGATTCCCGCTGTAACGCGCGACGAAGCAATACCGCTCAACCGGGGGACGGTCGTGGGCCGGGCCATACTCGAACGCAGGCCCGTTCATGTCCCCGACCTGCTCGCGGCGGACGATTTCCCGGAAGGCCGGATCCTGGGCGAACGGTTCGGGAACCGTACGACCCTGGCCGTGCCGCTGCTGCGCGAGGGGACTCCGATCGGCGCATTGCTGATTCGCCGCACCGATGTGCGGCCGTTCACCGACAAGCAAATCAAACTCCTGGAGACTTTTGCTGCGCAGGCGGTGATCGCAATCGAAAACGTGCGGCTGTTCAACGAAACGAAGGAAGCACTCGAACAGCAAACCGTGATCAGCGAGATCCTGAGCGTGATCAGCAGCTCGCCCACCGATACCCAGCCGGTGTTCGATGCAATCGTTAAGAGCGGGGTTCATCTGTTCGGTGGCTTGAACGTGTCGCTCCGACTCGTCAAAGGGGATCAGACCGAAGAAGTGGCGAGCACGATACCTCTTCTAGACGTCGACAGATTGCCCCTCCCGCTCGACGACGAACGAATTTCTTCCGCCCGGGCCATACTGCGCCGGGAGGTCGTGCAAATCCCGGACCTCTTCGCGGACGACCGAGTTGGTGAAGAAATCAAGAAACGCGCCGAACGCAGGGGCTATCGCGCGGTGCTGAGTGCGCCAATGCTGCGGGAAAACAGTGCGATCGGGGCAATCACCGTAAGCCGCGCATCGCCTGGAACGTTCACGGACAAGCAGGTCGCGCTGCTCAAGACCTTCGCCGCCCAGGCGGTGATCGCGATTGAGAACGTGCGGCTGTTCAAGGAGCTGCAAGCGCGCAATACCGAGATTACGGAGTCACTAGAGCAGCAGACGGCCACGGCAGACATCTTGAGCGTGATCAGCAGCTCGCCGACGGAATTGCAGCCGGTGTTCGATACCATTCTCGAAAAGGCAACGCGCCTGTGCGATGCCCATCTCGGCCTGCTGGGGTTGTATGACGGGGAAACGTTCGAGGTTGTCGGGCAGCGCGGCGCTAACGTTGAATTCGCCAAGTGGCTTATTGATCGGGGACCGTTCAGGCCCGGGTCGTCTGGAGGTGTGATCACGCAAATGATTGCCGAGCGGCGGCCCATCCACATCCCGGATCACCAGGAATCGCCCGCGTACCGCGAACGCAAGCCGAACACGGTCGCGTTTGTCGAGTTGGGTGGAGCACGGACATACCTGGCGGTGCCCATGCTGAAAGACGGGCGCGTGATCGGGGCTATCACCATCTATCGCCCGGAAGTGCGCCCCTTTACGCAAAAGCAAATCGATCTTGTCAGCACATTCGCCAACCAGGCAGTGATCGCGATCGAAAACGTTCGGTTGTTCAAGGAACTCCAGGCGCGTAACGCCGAGATCACGGAGTCGCTGGAACAACAGACGGCGACGGCGGAGATATTAAGAGTTATCAGCAGCTCGCCGACGAATGTACAACCGGTGTTTGACGCGATCGTAAAGAGCGGCGTTCACCTGTTCGGTGGTCTGGACGTATCGGTGCTGCTCGCCAAAGGAGATCAGGTCGAACTCACGGCAAGCACGATACCCCCAGACCATGTCAGCGACCTGTATCCTCTCCGGCTCAACGATGACGGAACCGTAGCTTGCCGGGCGATCCTGAGCCGGGAAGTCGTCCACGTTCCCGATGTCCTCACGCAAGAGTGGACGAGCGAAAAGATGAAGCGGCTGGCGGAACGCAGGGGGTTTCGCGCGGTCATGGCTGCACCTCTGATGCGCGAAGGCAATGCGATTGGCGTGATCGCCGTAACCCGCGCCAGGTCTGGGCCGTTCACGGACAAGCAGATCGCACTGCTCAAGACCTTCGCCGATCAGGCGGTAATCGCGATCGAGAACGTGCGGCTGTTCAACGAGACGAAGGAGGCTCTCGAGCAGCAGACCGTGATCAGCGAGATTCTGCGGGTCATAAGCAGCTCACCGACTGACGTGCAGCCTGTGTTTGATGCCATCGTGAAAAGCGGCGTGCATCTGTTCGCTGGCATGAACGTGTCGTTGCGTCTCGTCAAAGGGGATCACATTGAGACGGTAGCCAGCACCTTGCCAGTGCACGACACGGGTGGGGTAAATCCAGTTGCGCTTGGCGATGAAAGTATGCCCGCATCCCGGGCCTTACTACACCGGGAAGTCGTGCAGATCCCAGACATCCTCGATACGGAGGAATGGGTCAGTGCGAAAGCCATACAGCGAGGCAAGCAAAGAGGCTTTCGCGCAATCATGATCGCGCCGATGCTGCGGGAAAACAATGCGGTTGGCGGAATCTCCGTGACTCGCGCAAGCCCGGGGCCATTCTCGGACAAGCAAGTCGGGCTGCTCAAGACCTTCGCCGATCAGGCAGTAATTGCGATCGAGAACGTCCGGTTGTTCAAGGAGCTCCAGGCGCGCAACGCTGAGATCACGGAATCGCTGGAGCAGCAAACAGCGACCAGCGAGATCCTGCGCGTAATCAGCAGTTCGCCAACTGATCTGCAGCCGGTATTCGACTCGATTCTCGAACATGCAGCACGGCTGTGCGACGGTAACGTCGCCGCACTCGGGCTGTATGACGGCGAAAAATATCAACATGTCGCGCAGCGCGGCGCCAGCCCCGACCATGCCAAGTATCTGCTCCGGGGACCGTTTGATCCTGAAACCACTCCCACCCTGATCGGGCCCATGGTGAGAGAAGGGCGGACGATACACGTCCCGGATATCCGTGATACGGCGGCATATCGAGATCGGGTACCGGTAGTCCTAAAAACGTACGAATTCGGAGCTCGCAGCGTGCTTGCGGTTCCCATAATGAAAGACGGGCGCGTGGCCGGCGGTATCTTTATCTTTCGCCCCGAAGCCCGTCCATTCACGCAAAAGCAGATCGATCTCGTCAGCACCTTTGCCAACCAGGCGGTGATCGCGATCGAGAACGTGCGGTTATTCAAGGAGCTTGAGGCGCGCAATGCTGAAATTACCGAAGCGCTGCAGCAGCAGACGGCGACCAGCGAGATCCTGCAGGTGATCAGCAGTTCTCCGACCGATGTGACGCCGGTTCTCGAAGCGGTTGCGCACCGCGCGGCGTTGTTGTGCGACACGAACGATGCACGCGTCTATGTGGTCGATGGTGACGCACTGCGATACGTGGGAGGATTCGGGGACCTTGAGGGCGCATTTCTGACCTTGCCGCTCACGAGGAAACTGGTAGTGGGCCGGGCGGTTATTGATCGGTCGATCGTTCACATTGACGATCTCGTTGCCGTGCTTGATGAGTTTCCGGACGCACGTGGTCCACAGCAGTCCTCTGGTACTCGGACCACGCTAGCTGTGCCGCTTATGCGGGAGAATGAGGCATTCGGCGCGCTCCTCATGCGCCGTAAGGACGTACGCCCATTCACCGAGAAACACATTCAGCTGGTGAAGACTTTTGCCCACCAGGCAGCGATCGGGATCGAGAACGTGCGGCTGTTCAAGGAAATCCAGGAAAAGGGGCGCCAGCTCGAGATCGCCAACAAACACAAGTCGGAATTCCTCGCCAACATGTCGCACGAGCTGCGCACGCCGTTGAACGCGGTCATCGGCTTCTCCGAGGCGCTCATCGAGAAGATGTTCGGCGAGCTGAATGCCAAGCAGGAGGATTACCTCAAGGATATCCATTCCTCCGGCCGGCACCTGCTCTCGCTTATCAACGACATTCTCGACCTCTCCAAGATCGAGGCCGGTCGCATGGAGCTGGAATTGTCGGACTTCAGCCTCCCTGCAGCACTGAAGAACGCGATGACGCTCGTGCGCGAGCGCGCGCAGACGCACAGCATCGAGATGAAGCTCCACGTGGATCCGAAACTGGGCGATATTCGCGCCGACGAGCGCAAGTTCAAGCAGATCGTGCTGAATCTCCTGTCGAATGCGGTGAAATTCACGCCGAATGGCGGGCGGGTGGAGGTGGATGCCCGCAGGAACGGGGGTTCGCTCAAGGTATCGGTCAAGGACACGGGGGTAGGCATCGCGACGAAGGACCAGGCGGCGCTGTTCGAAGAGTTCCGTCAGGTCGGCCGCGGCTCGACCGGCAAGCGGGAAGGCACGGGGCTGGGCCTTGCGCTCACGCGCCGCTTCGTGGAGCTGCACGGCGGTAAGATCGGTGTCGAGAGCAAGCCGGGCAAGGGCTCGACTTTTACATTTACGCTGCCGCTGAAGACCCTGCAATGAGCCGCATCCTGATCGTCGAAGACAACGACAAGAACCTGAAGCTGGTGCGCGACGTGCTCCAGGCGAAGGGCTACAAGACGCTCGAGGCCGGTACCGCCGAGGACGGGCTCGCGATCGCCCGGGGCGAGGCGCCCGATCTGATCCTGATGGATATCCAGCTTCCCGGAATGAGCGGCATCGAGGCGCTGAAGGTCCTGCGCGCCGACCCGGCGACCGCGTCGCTTCGGGTCGTCGCGATCACCGCCTCGGTCATGCAGCAGGATCGCCAGGAGATCATGCGCGCCGGATTCGACGGCTTCATCGAGAAGCCGATCAACCTGCGCGGCCTGCTTGATACTGTTCAGAAAGCGATGCGGCCGGGTAAGTCATGAGCACGCCGGCCAGCATCCTGGTGGTGGACGACACGCCGCAGAACGTGAAGCTGCTTAACGATCTGCTGGCGGTCAAGGGCTACGCCGTGACCACCGCCGCGGACGGACGAGCGGCGCTCGAACTGCTCCAGTCGCGCCCATTCGACCTGGTGTTGCTCGACGTGATGATGCCCGGCCCCGACGGATTCGAGGTCTGCGAGCGGCTGCAGAAGGACGGCGCCACGCGCGACATCCCGGTCATCTTCCTGACCGCGCTCGACGACACCTTCGACAAGGTCCGCGCGTTCTCGGCGGGCGCGGTCGATTTCGTCACCAAGCCTTTCCGGTCGGAAGAACTGCTCGCCCGGGTGGGCACGCATCTGGCGTTGCGCCAGGCACGGCGTTCTCTGGAAGAGCAGAACGCCCGCCTGCGCGAGGAAATCGAGGCTCACAACCGCGCCAAGGGAACGATCGAGTGCCTGGTGGAGGAAATCCGCTCGAGCCACGACTTCGGCGAAATCCTGGGCGAGTCGCCGGCGCTCATCCGGCTGCTCGAACAGGTTGCGCTGGTCGCCGCGACCGACAGCACCGTGCTTATTCAGGGCGAGACGGGGACGGGCAAGGAACTCATCGCCCGCGCCATTCACGACCGCAGCCAGCGGCGCGAGCGTCCGCTCATCAAGATCAACTGTGCGGCGTTGCCCCGGGAGCTCGTCGAGAGCGAGCTATTCGGCCACGAGAAGGGCGCCTTCACCGGCGCCACCCAGCAGCGCCGGGGACGCTTCGAGCTCGCGGATGGGGGCACGATATTTCTCGACGAAGTGGGTGAGTTGCCGCTGGAAACCCAGCCGAAGCTGCTGCGCGTGCTGCAAGAGCAGGAGTTCGAGCGCGTGGGCGGGGCAAAATCCCTGCGCACCGACGTGCGCTTGATCGCGGCCACGAACCGGGACTTGCAACAGAGGGTTGGCGCGGGCGCATTCCGTTCCGATCTGTATTTCCGGCTGAATGTTTTTCCTTTGCTGTTGCCGCCGTTGCGGGAGCGGCGGGAGGACATTCCGCGGCTGATCCGGCATTTCCTCGCCCGGGCCGATCGCAAGCTTGGCAGGCCGCCTGCCGATATTGCACCCGCCCTGATCGAGGGCGCCATGACCTACGACTGGCCAGGCAACGTGCGCGAGCTGGAGAATTACGTCGAGCGCTCCGCGATACTGGGCAGGGCAACGGCTCTCGACGCGGTCGAAACGCTCCCGGCCCAGGCCGCCCCTTCAGCGAAAGCTGACGTTCCCCGGCCCGCGCTGGGAACGCTCGAGACGGTCGAGCGCAATCACATCCTGCGCGTGCTCGAGCAGACCCAGTGGGCGATCGAAGGCGAGCGGGGTGCTGCGCGCATGCTCGGCTTGAATCCCAGCACGCTGCGCGGTCGGCTGCGCAAGCTCGGTATCCGCAAGAATTCCTGACGTTCCGATTTTTCCGTCGGGTTTGACGGGTGGGCCCGTCAAACTTGACGGGGTCGTTTCATTTGGTGGTGGCAGGGTCCCTTGGCGCTGCGTTCCCGAGCGGCGTCTCGTCACTAACTCTCTGATTGTCCTGATGTTCCAAAGATTTTTCCCTGCGTGCCGGGCGCTGGCACGGAGGGTGCATTAGTAGGGGCAAGGACGGAAGCTCGCAAGACCAGAAGCAACGCAGGGAATCGAAACGAGCTTCTACCGCGCCAGCGCCGCCGCGGATCACCCGGCGCAAACGGAAGAGGATACGGAGGCAACCATGAACGCGAAACAAGACATTGCTGACACGCTTTCGACGATTGAAGAGCAGATCAACTTGATCCCGATGTCCCAGTACGAGCGCGATGCCGCTCTCCACTATGCGCGCGTCGGGGCACGGTTCACAGAGGTGGCCGTGTGGGTTTGCAATCAAGCGCGACGGTTGGGCGAGACGGGGTACGCGAAGCCCAATCTGAAGTACTAGGAATTCGCCAGGCCAAGTATCGATTCCCTCCCCCTTGATGGGGGAGGGGCAGAGTGGGGGTGGGATACGCGATGAATCGTAAAGTTCTAACACCCCCATCCCAGCCTTCCCCCATCAAGGGGGAAGGCGGTTTTCCATAACCCTGCAGGACTAGGCGGCGGCACGGGCGGCGCGTTTTCTTTCGTGCCCGAGGAGCAGGCGCTTGCGGATGCGGATGGACTTCGGGGTGATCTCGACCAGCTCGTCGTCGGCGATGAACTCGACGGCGGATTCGAGCGTGTGCCGGATCGGGGGCGTGAGCAGGATTGCTTCGTCCTTGCCGGCGGCGCGGATGTTGGTGAGCTGCTTGGTCTTGACCGGGTTGACGACCAGGTCGTTATCCCGGCTGTGCAGGCCCACGATCATGCCTTCATAGAGCGGCTCGCCGGGATCGACGAACATGCGCCCGCGCTCCTGCAGCTTCCACAGCGCGTAGGCGACCGCTTCTCCATCCTCCGCTGACACCAGCACGCCGTTACGGCGCTCGGCGATCTCCGGCTTCATCGGGCCGTAGTCGTCGAACACGTGGCTCATGATGCCGGTACCGCGAGTCATCGTCAGGAAATCGGACTGGAAGCCGATCAGCCCGCGCGCCGGGATGCGGTAATCGAGGCGCACGCGCCCCTTGCCGTCGGGCTGCATGTCCAGGAGGTCGCCGCGGCGGCTGCCCAGCGCTTCCATCACCGCGCCCTGGTTGGCTTCTTCAACGTCCACGGCGAGCATTTCGTATGGCTCGCATTTGACGCCGGCGATCTCCTTGATAAGCACGCGTGGGCGCGACACCGCCAGCTCGTAGCCCTCGCGGCGCATGTTCTCGAGCAGGATGGTGAGATGCAGCTCGCCGCGCCCTGACACCTTGAACACGTCCGGGTCGCCGGTGTCCTCGACGCGCAGCGCGACGTTGCCCATGGTCTCGCGCACGAGGCGCTCGCGCAGCTGGCGGCTGGTGACGAACCGACCTTCGCGCCCGGCGAAGGGTGAGGTATTGACCTGGAAGTTCATGACGAGCGTGGGCTCGTCCACCTTCAGGAGCGGCAGCGCTTTCGACTCCTCCGAATCGACGATGGTCACGCCGATGCCGATGTCCTCGACGCCGTTGATGGCGACGATATCGCCGGCCTGCGCTTCCTCGGTGACGACGCGCTCGAGGCCCTTGAATACCAGCACCTGGTTGACCTTTACCGGCAGGGGAGCCGCGCCGGGGCCCTTCAACAGAAACACGTTCTGCCCCGAGCGGATGCGGCCGCGGTCGATGCGCCCGATGCCGATGCGGCCGACATAGCTCGAGTAATCCAGCGAGCAGATTTGAAGTTGCAGCGGGCCATCCGGTTCATCCGCGCGCATCGGCACATACTGGAGGATGGCCTCGAACAACGGCTTCATGTCCCCGTTATTTCCCTCTCCCCTTGCGGGAGAGGGTAGGGTGAGGGGTCCGACGCGAGCCAAGTCCGTGGTAGCCCACCCCTGCAGCGCCGATGCGTACACGACCGGAAAGTCGAGCTGCTCCTCGGTCGCGCCGAGCTTGTCGAAGAGATCGAAGGTGTGGTTGACCACCCATTCGGCGCGCGCCCCGGGGCGGTCCACCTTGTTGACGACGACGATCGGCTTCAACCCCAGCGCCAGCGCCTTGCGCGTGACGAAGCGCGTCTGCGGCATCGGCCCGTCGACCGCGTCCACCAGCAGCAGCACGCCGTCCACCATGGAGAGCACGCGCTCGACCTCGCCGCCGAAGTCGGCGTGGCCCGGCGTGTCCACGATATTGATGTGGGTGCCGGCGTAGTCCACGGCGCAATTCTTGGCGAGGATGGTAATGCCGCGCTCGCGTTCGAGGTCGTTCGAATCCATCACGCGCTCGACGAGGTGCTGGTGCGCGGCGAAGGTGCCGGACTGGCGCAGCAGCTTGTCCACGAGCGTCGTCTTGCCGTGGTCGACGTGGGCGATGATCGCGATATTTCTTATTGCGCGCATTTGAAGTAGATGCTTGGTGCGGTGCAAAAGCGCGCGAGTATAGCACGTTACTCACGTGATTTCCTTGAATTTTCCTGAGGTTGTCAGTAGAGTGCTTCCACTCATGACGCCGTTCGAACTGCTCGAGCCC
>Ga0326597_10009899_pt1 | contig 12733 bp, 12 predicted proteins | sample RVTome_12_FD_203789 | JGI IMG/M metagenome (GOLD analysis project Ga0326597, IMG submission 203789) | Soil microbial communities from uranium-contaminated site in the Upper Colorado River Basin, Wyoming, United States - RVT100D185 | ecosystem: Environmental > Terrestrial > Soil > Contaminated >... | reverse complement strand
ACCCCGCTGCTTCCTCAGCGCCGCCGATTCCCGGCCGGAAGTGACTTGGACTGTCCAGTCTGCCCTGTTCCCGCCGGGGCGTCAACCAGGCCCGCCGGCCCGATGAGCAGGGCGGCCGGGCCGCCCCCGAGGCCAGCCTGCGGTTCGCCGCCACCACCGCGGCCGCCGGGTGCCCCGCCCTCGCGGCCTGCGCCACCTCGCCCGCCGCGATCGGCGGCCGGCAACGGCGGAACCTCGTCCGGATTCAGCGGACGCACCAGGCGCGGTGTAATCAGCACCATGAGCTCGGTTTGCTCCTCGCGGTCGGCTTTGGACCGGAAGAGATGGCCGATGATGGGGATCTTGCTCAGCACCGGAATGGCCGAGGCGTCCTGCTGCCCAACCGTGTCCAGCAGACCCGCAATCGCGAACGACTGGCCATCGCGGAGCTCGACTTCGGTTTCGGCATAGCGCGTCGTGAGCGCGGGAATCCGGAACCCGGACAGCGTCACGCCGTTGTTGAAGTCCAGCGCGCTCACCTCGGGCCGGACGTGCAGCCGGATGACGTCGCCGGCGATCGTCGGTGTGAACCGGAGCCGCACGCCGAACTCCTTCCAGTCGATCGACACGTTGCCCGTCGTGCCCGAGACGACCGGCACGGGAATCTCGCCGCCGGCAAGGAAGCTGGCCTCCTTGCCGTTGTAGGCGATCAGGTTGGGCTCGGCCAGGCTCTCGAACCAGCCGTTCTGCTGCAGCGCCTTGAGCACGCCGCCGATGCCCTCTTCACGCTGGAAGAAGAAGATGTTCAGGAAGTCGGCGAACACGAGGCCGCCGACATCCGAGTTGAAGTCGTCGAAGGCGGGGGCGGCAAACTGCTGCGTCGTGCTGCGCGCGGTGAAGGTCGAGCGCGTCGCAAAGAGCGCAAGGCCGACTTCCTTTATCGCCTTTCGATTCACTTCCGCGAACCGCACCTGCAGCATGACCTGCTGACTGCCGGAACCGCCCGGCAGCTGCAGCATGTTGATGATCTGGAGCTCCGGCAACGCCGCCTTGGCGATCTCGCCGGCGCGGAGCATGACCTCGTTGCTCGACACGCGCCCGGACAGGAGCACGGCGCCGTCGGTGACGCTGACGACGATGTCCTCGCCCGGAAACAGCTGATCGAATCGCTGTTCGAGCGTCGTGACGCCGGGTTCGATGACCAGCTCGTAGTGCACGCGGCGGCCTTCGCCCCAGAGAATCAGGCTGATCGTGCCCGGCTGCTTGCCGTTGATGAGCACTTCGCGCTGCGCGACCACCAGCGCGTCGGCCACGGCCTCCTCGGTGATCGCCACCCGCTCGATGTTGAAATCGGTCGTCAGGACCATCGAGCGGCCGGCCAGGAGCAACAGCCGCTCAACCGGCGGGGCGCCGGGAGCCGGGGCGGGCTGCTGCTGCCCGACCAGCGCCGGCGACCCGAGCGCGCACGCCAGCACACCTGCAACCAGCACGCGTGCCACCGGGCCTCGGCCGAACTGAATCGTCCTCATTTGATGCTGTCCCCTTCACGCTTGATGATGACGTCTTCCCGCTTGTTGCCCTTGATGGTCTCCACCGTGTACGGCGGCGGAGGCGCCGGCGCCACGGGCGTCACCATCCGGGGCCGGCCGGCGCCCACGCGCACGGGCGGCGGGTCGGGTTCGCCCATCAGGCCCGACATGCGGATGCCCTGCGTCTCGACGTCCTCCACATCCAGCGGATTCCGAAGGGCGAGCGCGATCTGGCCCTGATTCATCGCCAGCGCGAGCTTCTCGCCGTCGCGCGGCGTGACGAGCAGCGTGACAACGCTTGCCGCAATGTTCTGGCCCTCGCGCGCGGCCGTCTGATCCAGATTCGGCCCCACGCTGAGGACCTGAACGTTGTTGATGACGATCCTCGACGTGGTCTCCCTGTTCCCCCCGGGACTCACCGTCACGATCACGTCCACGCGGGTGCCCTGTACCGCCCAGCCGGCGACGCCAATGACGTCGTTCACACGCACGCCCATCGCGCGCATGCCCGGAGGAATCAACGGCGGCAGCCCGGCGCCCGAGCCGAGCGCGGCGAGCTTGGATTCGGTGACCGGCTCGTTCGGCAGCAGGCTGTCGATTGCGCCCCGGTTGACCACTTCCTCGATCGTGCCGAACGAGCCGGGCACGACCGCGTCGGCGGGCCAGGCCGCCAGCCGGACCATGTCGGGCGTCAGCAGGGCGCCGGCCTTGATCTCCACCGCCGCCACCACGAGGTGCCGCTCGGCCAGCTCCTGAACGATGACGGGCCGGTTCTGGAGGACCTGCAACACGCCGAAGGCGGCCACGCTGGCCAGGAGGACTGCCACGCCGACAACGACCAGAGTTCGAGTTCTGCGATTCATCGTGCCATCCTCATGGAACTATCGGCCGGACCGCGCCGCGGCTTTGCAGCGGGCGTGGGCCGTCCGGGCGTGGAGCTACGACCCGGCCGCGGGCGCTTCGACCCGCATGGACGACGTCGTCTGCAGCGTGATCGAATTCCAGCCCGTGCCCCCCGCGAGACCGGCTATCGGGCCGATGTACAGGAAGTCGTAGGGGAAGAACGCCGTGACGTTCACCATGTTGATCGTCGGCCCGCCTCCCCCAATGGCCACATTGGAATAAGTCACGCTCGGCGCCGGCGCGCCGGACATCCCCGCGACGTTCAGGTAATCGGTGACCCGATTCTGGACGTCGGCGACGCTGTACCCCGGCAGCGACCCCAGCCGCGCGCCCTCGCGGGCCGCGTTGGTCAGCACCTCGTATCGCTGGAACATGAAGCCGAAATCGACGATGGCCGCCGCCATGATGAGGAGGAGCGGCAGGACAATCGCGAGCTCAATCAGCTCGGAGCCCCGGTCATCGCCAAGTCGCGGTCGCCGACGAAACATCATCGAAGCCATAGTGTCAACACCAGACCGGCCGCAATCGGCAGCGCATAAGGCAGCCGAGGCGCGCCGGTCGAATCGAGCGAGACCCCCGGGTGCGGGCGAATGCCCGCAATGCGCCAGAACGTGAGGAGGCCCCACAGGTTGCGAAACGCCTGGCGCGTGTAGCCTGTCGCGAATGCGACGATGAGCGCCAGCACGCCGCCGGCCAGCGCCGAGAAGATCGCCAGCCAGACAGTCGCGCCCGGGCCGAGCCATGCCCCGAGCGCCGCCAGCAACTTCACGTCCCCGCCGCCGATCCCCCGCAGGACGAAGAACGGCAGGAACAGCACGAGGCCGGTCATCCAGCCGACGGCCGCCCAGCCCGCGGCGGTCCACCCGCCGTCCACGAGATGAAAGCCCACGCCGGAGAGCGCGGCGCCGAACGTCAGCACGTTCGAGATTCGCCGCGTCCGCAGGTCGAGCACGCACCCCACCGTGGCAATCACGAGGACGGCCACCTGCGGGAGCGTCAGCATGGTGCGATCAGGACCCGCCGCCGGCCGGGTCGTTGGGAACCCAGAGGTTGTTGATGCCCGTGTCCCACACGCCGTAGGCGTTGTTGATGGCCGTGGAGATCAGATCGATCGACAGGGCACCCGCGATCCCCACGACCGTCGTGAGGAGCGCGTATTCGATCAGATCCTGACCCGATTCATCCCGGACAAGCCTCAGGATCGTAGATCGCATCTGGCGTTCCACCGGCGAGAGACGCGTCGGGCCGGACGGTCCCCCTCGCGGGGGCCCGCCCGACCGTCGGAATCACTGCGCCGGAACTAGCTGGCCTTGCCCGCCGCAGCGTTCACGTTGCCGCTGACGGTGCCGTACCACTGGTTGAGCGACGTTCCGAGGGCCGTCGCCCCGACGATGGCCACGAGGCTGACGAACGTCGCGAGCAGAGCGTACTCGATCAGGTCCTGTCCCTGCTCGTCCCGAACCAGCCGCGTCATGAGGGTCTTCAGCGATTCCATTGTGTCCTCTCCTGTGTGTTCAATACAGCCGATCGACCCAGGTCGATTCCGGCACGCCCAGTTGCATCCAACGGTCTGCTGGGGAGCATCCCTGAGACGACGACGTCAGCTGGCCGTGCCCGCCGCGGCGTTCACGTTCCCGCTGACGGTACCGTACCACTGATTGAGCGATGTGCCCAATGCAGTCGCGCCGACGATCGCGACAAGCGACACGAACGTCGCCAGAAGCGCGTACTCGATGAGGTCCTGCCCCTCATCATCACGACGGAGTCGTTCAACGACTTCAAGCAAATCACGCATGCTCATTCTCCCCTAGTCAACCGTATCGAAACCGATGCCAGCCAAACCGTCGAGATGTGCTGGGCTGGCCGCTGACCAGATCGACCTTACCAGCAGTCGGCCGTTCCGCCAATCCCGAGGCAATGACAATTGCGTGTGACAACGGACAGCTTTGAAACCCCGCCCGCCTGGCCACACTCGGGACATCCCCAAGAATCCTATCGGTTTGGCCCGGGTTTCCTGTTGCTCACTTCTGCACGGAGCCTCGCCACACCCCCGGTCCGTCCGCCCGTCCACCCGTCCGTCCGTCTGTCGCCCGGCCTCAAGCCGGAAAACACCGTCGGGCGTCCAGCCGCCCCGAGGGTGCCAGCAAGGCCGGCAGATCTGCCCGAACGGCCACGAACGACTGCCCCGTCCGGACATCCACCCGATAGCCATGGGCCGCCAGCCAGGCCTCGGTTGCCTGGCTCGACGCCGGCAGCCACACATACTCGGCCCCCCACCGCCCCAGGGCCGCGATGCCCGTCGGGGTGCCGGCCAGAATCGCCGCGTGCTCGTCGAGGCGCCCGTCGCTGTAGACCGTCTCCCGGCGGCCGTCCATCGAGACGCGGAGATTCGGACCCCAGTGCCAGAGCGCAAACTGGCCCCAGTCGAAAAACACAACCAGACGGCCGGGCTTTGCCGTGTCCAGGGCGCGCGCCGCGACCGGGTCGGGCGCCCAATCCCCGGCGACCGGAATGCACGAAAAGGAGGACCTGCCGACCCATCCGACCAGCACGATCGCGAGACCGACCGCGAGGACACCGGCCGCCACAGCCTGGCGCGCGCCGGACACCAGATCGGCCCGCCCGAGTGAAGGCCATTGCCTCCGGAGCCGCGGTGCCGCAAACATCACGGCGGCAACGACGAAGAAAGGCGTGAGCCGCTCGACACGCACAGCGGCGTACGCCAGCATCGCGAGAACCGCCACGGCTCTCCATCGATCGCGGGCGGCTCCGGTGGCCAGCCATGCGGCCGCAGCCAGCGCCAAGACCCACGGCACCCAGATGAGCGCCGGCACGGTCCACAACGGCTGCCACTCCCCTATCGCCCTCGTCATGCGCACGGTCGCGGCGATGAAGCCCCACAGCTCCCAGCCATGGGGATTGACCAGCGTCGCGGCGATCGACGCCGCGAGCCACCACGCCGCGTGCGCGCGCCGTGCCGGCGTGGTCCACGCCTCGACACCAGACCACACCACCAGCGCGCCCAGGCCGACGATCCACCCGCCGTGCACGTTGACCCAGACGACGAACAGCGCCGGCAACCAGCGCCGCGCCCGGCGGTCGTCCGCGAGAAGTGCTCTGCACAGGAGCACCATGCAGAGCAGGCTCCAGAGCTGCGGGCGCAGCGTCTGCACCATCCGCACCGTGCCGAGCGCCACGACGAGCATGACGCCCATCCGCGCGGCGACGTCGGTGCCGGAAAGGCCCCTCCAGATCAGCCAGAACGCCCCGAGCACGAGCGCGCCCTTGAGGGCGGCCAGGCCCGCCGACCGACCGGCCGCCCACGCAAGGCCCATCTGCAGCTCGCTGAGCCACTCGTGGTTGATCCACGGCACGTCCTGCGTGAAGGAGTACGGATCGACCGACGGCAGCGAGCGTGTCTCGAGCATGTCGAGGCCGAAGCGCACGTGACCCCACAGATCGGGGTCCGCCTGCGTGCGGGCGGCGACGACGAACCAGACCATCAGCGCGGCGGCGCCCAGGAGGCGCCTGAGACCGCGGCCCGAGGAGGGGTCGGAATGCTCGGAACCGGTCATGCGGCCTGTTTATCGGCCACATCCGGTGGGCGTCACAACGCCAGCCGCGTCAGCCCGGGAAGCAGCGGGGAGCGCCGGAAGCCGGGGGGGCGGTCGTGTCGAGGCGCGGGAGGTCTTCCCGGACCGCCACGAAGGACCGCTTGGACTCGAAGTCGATTCGATAGCCGTTCTCCCGCAGCCAGTCGCGGGCAGCCACGCTCCACACCGGAAGCCAGGCGTAGTCGGGACGCCAGTCGCCGAGCGCGGCCAGACCCGCCGGGCGGCCGAAGACGATGGCATCGTGCTCGGCCAGCCGCGCGGCGCTGTAGACGGTCTCGCGGCGTCCGTCCATCGACACGAGCAGGCGCGGGCTGAGGTGCCACAAGGCGTATTCACCCCAATCGAAGTACGTCACGAGCCGCCCCGGACCGGCAGTCGCCAGCGCTCGCACAGGTGCCGCTTCGGGCATGAGGTCGCCGGTGACCCGGACGCAGCTGAGCGAGGAAGTCGCGAGCCGGGCCGACGCGACGAGCGTCACCGCGGTGATCGTCACAGCCGCCATGCGCTCGCTCCACGTCACCCGACCCGACGGCGGCGTTGACTGGACCGGCCAGCGCGCCGCGACGAAGGGCGCGAGCAGGACGACGGTAGCCTCGACGAACAGCGGATAGACGCGCACGACCCGGAGTGACGCATACGCCAGCACCCCCAGAGCCAGCAGTGGCGGCCATCTCGCGCCAGCCGGCGCCGACCGCGCGGTCCAGCCGACTGCGGCAACGGCTGCGATCCACGGCAGCCACCGCTCGGGCCCGAAGGCCCAGAGCGGCTGCCACTCCTCGATCATCGGCCGCGACAGACGCACGGTGTCGAGAAGGAACGTCCAAAGAGAAAGGCCGTAGGGCGTCAGGAGCGTGCCGGCCAGCGACGCGCCGCAGACCGCCGTCCAGTGAACCAGGTCTGACCGATCGGCCCAGACCCTCGCGCCCGCCCACGCGCCAAGCACTCCGAGGCCCACGAGCCACCCACCGTGCGCGTTGGCCCAGACGGCGAACAGCCCCGGCAGCCACCAGCGCGCGCGGTGCGAGTCGGATGTGAGCGCGCGACAGAGCAAGGCCAGGCCGACGAAGGACCACACCTGCGGCCGCAGCGTGTGAAACAGGGGCGCCGCACCGACCACCGCGGCGCCCATGATGAGCACGCGCGCGGTGAAGTCGGCACCGCGGAGCGCCGACCAGATGATCCAGAGGCCGGCCGTCACGAGCAGGCTCTTGAGCAGCGCGAGGCCGGCGGGACCGAGCCCCGTCCAGGCGACGCCCATCATGACTTCGCTCAGCCACTCGTGATTCACCCACGGCCGGTCCTGCGTGAAGGAGTAGGGATCGACGTCCGTGAGGCCGCCGTCGGCGATGATGTCGAGGCCAAACCGCACGTGCCCCCAGAGATCGGGATCGGCATGGGTGACGCTCGCGAGAGCGGCAGCCAGCGCGAGACCGCCGACCGCGGGCCCCCAGAACACGGGGCGCCACGTGGGCGCCGCTCCCGCCGTCTGCCCCCTCATCCCCGCACCCGATCCGGCGCTGGCCGGGCTGTGTCTGGAGCGTGAAACCCTGAACGCCAGAGCGACCACAGCAGGAGCGCGAAGATCGGCACCGACGCCTGCAGCCTGACGAGCGCGGTCACCGGACCGAGGAGCGGCGCGAGGTAGCCGAGCGCGAGTGCCCACACGGTGAGCCGCTGCGCCGTTCTCGTGGGCCTGACGGCTCGATCGGCCAGCCAGATCCACGCTGGCGCCAGCAGGGCGAGGTCGTAGACATAGAGGTACGGCGCCGCCAGCGCGACGGTCAGCGCGATCGCGGTCATGCGGGAACCGGCATCCCGGTGCCGCCGCCAGGCAGCCGCAGCGAGAAGAACCGTTGCTCCGGCCGTCACGACGTAGGCCCAGACGGCCAGCGGCGAGCCCGGGAACAGCAGGTCCCAGAATCCCCGCCAGGCATGCACCTGCTCCGGCCGCGCCACGACGGGGCTCAGGCCGGGCAGATTGATCAGAAGCGTCGCGTAGCTCACCAGGCCGGGCACGCCGACCCACGGCAGTGCGACGGCGTACTGGGCGGCGGCAACGGCGGCCAGCGGAACCAGCACGCGCCAGCCGCCCGCGAGCACGAGCACGGCGACTACCGGCGCCAGCAGCGGCAGCTTGTACGCCAGCAGGCCGAGCCACGCGCCGGCCCAGCCGGCCCGGCCTGCCGCCATCGACCGCCACGCGCCGCCGAACGCGACGATCGCGACGATGGTGAGCTGCCCATGCTGGACGAGCTGCCAGAACGGCGGGAAGGCTGCCGCGCCGAGCAGCACGAGACGGCGGTGCGCGCCGAGATGATCGCTCAGCCGGATCATGACGACGACGACGGCCGCGTACAAGACGACGGTGAGGCCGGTCCACGCCATCAGCGCGCCCTCGTACGTCAGAAGACCGAGCGGCGCCAATGCCAGCGGCACCTGCGGCCCGTAGAGCGCCGGGAAGAACATGCCGCTCGACTCGGGCACCAGGGCCAGTTGCGTCCGTCGGATCGCCTCCCGGTCGGCGAAGTCCTGAATCTGGCCGGAGACGGCCATGCGTCCTAGCGTGTAGAACTGCACGAAGTCCGTGCCCTTGACCTGGCCGGTCCGGAGATACCGGGTGGGCGTCGTGACGTTGACGAGGGCCACGGCCCAGAGCACAGCCGCCAGGATGGCGAGCTGGCCGGTCAGCTCGCGCGAGGTTGCCTGCGCTCGCGGCGGCGTCATCGCCATCGGAGCAGCGGCCAGATCGTGCTGAACGAATCGGTCCACAGCAGCGACCGCCCGGGCTCGTCGTCGGGCGTGGCAAATGGCTGCAGGCGCTCCAGAAGCTGCGCGTTCGAGGTGAGCAACATCCACTGGCTCTTCTGGATGGCCCGGTCCGGATCGGCGGGCCGCACGACTTCGACGGCTGGCCACGACATCGTCCGGGCGAGGGCCCGGACGACCGGCCTCAGATCGAGGTGCTGGTTCGAGACGTGAAACGCCAGCACGCCGTCGCGCGCCAGCGCGGCCCGGTAGACCTCGAGACCCTCCCGCGTCATCAGATGCACCGGGATCGCGTCGCCCGAGAAGGCGTCCACGGCGAGCACGTCGTACGCCCGCCTGGATCCATTCGCGGCCAGCTCCCGCTCGAGCGACAGGCGCGCGTCACCTTCGACGATCTCGACAGACCCCGCCGAATCGTCGAGGAAGGAGAAATAGCGACCGCCGAAGTCGATCACCAGCGGACTGAGCTCGAAGAACCGGAAGACGTCCCCGGGCGCGGCCCATCGGGCAATGGTCCCGGTCCCCAGGCCGACGACGCCGACGGTCATCGGCCGCGCCAGCTCTCGCGCGGGATGGAGCCGGATCGCCAGCTCGATGCCGCTGCCCTCCGCGTAATAGGTGGTCGCTTCGGTGCGCAGCCGCGGATCGAGGTATTGCGACCCGTGAATGATGCGGCCGTGCAGAAGGCCGCGCAGCCGCCGCGGCTCACCCGGCGCGTCGTCAATCACGCGGAGGACGCCGTAGAAATCACGAGCCGCGGCTACGGTCCGCGCGGAAGACCCCGCGGCGGCCAGCGCCGACCCGAGGCCTGCGACCAGCGCGAGCGTGGGAATCGTCCACAACAGGACTGGCGTCGCGTGGCGGGTCCGCCGAGCGCGCTCCCCGGCGAGGCTGATCAGCAGGAGCGCCGGTACGAGCAGAACCAGGTACGGCAGCTCGGCGTGGCTGTCGAACAGGATTGGGGCGCCAAGAGCGACGGCGCCCCCGCCGAGACTCCCGCCGGCCGCGAGCGTCACGTAGAAGGTCGTCAGATGCGCCGGGTCAGGTCGGTGCCGAACCAGTTCCCCGTGGCAGAGCATGCCGCCTGCCGCGAGGAGCCCGAGCAGGACCGCCGCCTGCAGCCCCAGCGACGCGTCGGCCCCTGGCGCCAGCGCCCACGAAGCGCCGAGCATCGCCAGCGCGAAGATCGCTGCCCACGTACGGCGATCGTACCACTCGGCAAAGCAGGCGATGAAGGTCGCAAGGTACAGCACCAGCGGCACGACCCACAGCATGGGAACCGCCGCCACTTCCTGGCTGAGCTGATTGGTGACGGCCACGAGCAGCGCCGAGCCGCACGCCGCCAGTGCCGTCCACAACGCCACTGCACCGGGGCGCGGTGCGGCCGGCGCGGTTGAATCGACTCGAACCGCTCCGGCGGACCGGCCTCGCGCGCTCACCCATCCGCACCAGCCACAGAGGGCGACGAACACCGCCAGCACCAGCCGCCACGCCAGGGTCTGGGACTCGACGGAGAGCAGCGGCTCCACGATCAGGGGATAGGCCAGGAGCCCGGCCAGCGAGCCGATGTTCGACGGCACATACAGCCGGTACGGCGCGTCGGCCCCCAGCGCGCGTGCGAACCAATCCTGGAGCAGTGGCGCGGTGGCCGCGAGCAGGACGTACGGACCGCCTACCGAAAGTGCCAACAAGCCGAGGACCCGGGCCGCAGGCCCGGCCGGGTCATCCGGCTTCCAGTCGGGATCGATCTGGATTGGCAACGCGACGGCAACGACCGTGAGGAGGGCCAGGTGAAGGGCGGCTTGCCGCCGGACGCCGAGCCGCCGGGTCACGTGCGCGTAGACGTAGCCGGCGACCAGTCCGACCTGAAAGAACACGAGGCACGTGCTCCAGACCGCCGAAGCACCGCCGAACCACGGCAGGATCTGCCGCGCCATGATCGGTTGAATCTGAAAAACCAGGTAGGCGCCGAAGAAACTCGCCAATGCGAAGACCGCGCGGTTCGAGGGCGCCATCACCTCTAGTCTCGACCCGAGGACCGGGCCCCTGCAGCGCGCGACACGGTCGCTGCCACGGCTCTAATTCGGGAAACACTGCGCACGGTCGGCCCCCTGCTCCGGCTCCGGCAGTGGCGGCAGGTCCGAGCGGACCGCCACGAACGAGCGCGTCGTCTCGAGGTCAACTCGATAACCGTGAGCCACGAGCCACTCGCGCGCGGCGACGCTCGACGCCGGCAGCCAGACATACTCGGCGTTCCACTCTGCGAGCGCGGCGATCCCCTCGGCCTCGCCCGCGACGACGGCGGCGTGCTCGTCCAGCCGGCGATCCGAGTAGATCGTCTCGCGCCGTCCGTCCGTCGAGACCCGCAGCCGCGGGCCGAGGTGCCAGATCGCGTATTGACCCCAGTCGAAGTAGATGACGAGCCGACCCCCGCCGGTCGCCTGCGCCAGCGCTCGCACGGGCAGAGGCTCGACGGCGAGTCGTGGAACCTGAGGAATGCAGCCAAACGCGAATGTTGCCAGCCAGGCGGCCACCGCGCCCGGGACGGCGACGAGCAGCGCCCCGGCGGCCCGTTCGACGGCCGACGAGGGCGAGGCGGCCACGGCGCGGGTCGCCGGCCAGCGGGTGACCGCGGTGACACTCCCGAAGACAAGGGCCGCTTCGAGGAAGAACGGTCCGATCCGCATGACGGTCAGCGCGCCGTACGCCAGAAGGCCCAGCACGAGGCTCCGCGGGAGACGATGCGGGCCGGGACGCGCGAGCGCCAGGACCGTCACGAGCGCTCCGAGCACCCAGGCGATCCACATCATCGGTTCGGACGCCCAGAGCGGCAGCCATTCCTCTATCTCGCGCCCCGGCCGCACGGTGGTCGCCACGAACTCCCACAACCGCCAGCCATGGGGCGTCACCAGCGTGCCGGCCAGGCTGGCGGCAATGACAGCCACCCAGGCGCGGCGTTCGGACGGGGTCGACCACCACTCGGCCGCCGCCCAGGCCAGCAGCACGCCGCTGCCCACGACCCACCCGCCATGCGCGTTGGCCCACACGATGAAGACAGCAGGTATCCACCGGCGAGCCCCTGGACCACCCAACAGCAGCCTGCACAGGACCGCGAGGCAGAGAAACGTCCAGAGCTGCGGCCGTAGCGGCGACGTGACATGCAGCGATCCGGCCGCCAGGAGGACGAGCGCGCCGAGCTGCACCACGAGTCGCGCGCGCCGGAACGCCGTCCACATCACGAACAGCGTGGCCGACACCAGCGCGCCCTTGAGGAGCGCGAGCCCGGCTGCCCCGCCGGTGGCATAGGCTGCCCCCATCGTTAGCTCCGCGAGCCACTCGTGGTTGACCCACGGCTTGTCCTGCGTGAACGAGTACGGATCGTCGGCCGGCAGCTGCCAGGTCTCGAGGATGTCCAGGCCGAAGCGGACGTGCCCCCAGAGATCCGGATCGGATCGCGTGACGAGCGTCGCGGCAAAGACGAGGGCGACGAGACCGGCGGCCGGCCAGGCGGCACGCGCGGACTTGCGCGCGGGCGAGCCCCGGGTTCCAGGAGCGTCCGCCGGGTGGTCTATCATGACGCTGCCTGCCCATGAGCGACGCGCCGCATTACCTTTCGCCGCTGCTCGGCCGCGACGCGCAGGGTCATACGCTGGTGATTCGGAACCGGCCGACCACCCTTGCCACGCATGTCGAGCCTGCCTTCACGTCGGCGACCCGCAACCGCGGCCTGCTGGGACGGACCTCCCTGGCGCCCGGACGCGCGCTCGTCATCGCGCCGTGCTCGAGCATCCACACCTTCTTCATGAAGTTTCCGATCGACGTCATCTACACGCGGCGGACGGGCGAAGTGACGAAGATCCGCCACCGCGTGCCGGCGTGGCGCCTGAGCTTTGGCGTCGGAGCGTTCGCCGTCGTCGAGATGACGGCCGGGTCGGCCGAGCG
>Ga0326597_10009898_pt1 | contig 12737 bp, 9 predicted proteins | sample RVTome_12_FD_203789 | JGI IMG/M metagenome (GOLD analysis project Ga0326597, IMG submission 203789) | Soil microbial communities from uranium-contaminated site in the Upper Colorado River Basin, Wyoming, United States - RVT100D185 | ecosystem: Environmental > Terrestrial > Soil > Contaminated >... | reverse complement strand
TGTCCTGGGCCCTCGAGCCGACTTTGAAAAAAATGGGTCTTTACTCTTTCACAGGAAGCCGGCCTCCATTCATAACCGGAGCCATCTGCGTCAAAAAATCCTACCTTCAATCTCATCGATCTACGCTCAGGGCGTTCCTGAAAGGACTCCTGGAAGCGTCGCAGTATATCCTGGCCGATAAGAAAGGAACCTTGCCAATCCTCGCCCGGATTTTGCGGAGCGAAGATAAAGACGCTCTGGAGTATGTCTACGATTACATGCGGTCTAACGAAAGCCCCGGTCTTTACCCGCCGGTAGCATCGATTAAGAATCTGTTACGGATGTCAGCGTATGACGATCCAAGGGCGGCAGCATTGCGCGCTGAGACGATTGTTGACTTTTCTCTATTGGAAGAACTCGGCCAGAGGAGTCCTAAACCCGTGATGAGATAGCGATTCTCGCGCCGAGATGGTGCCAGGCTTTAAGCATCACAATGATTCAAACTCGGGATCGGAGTCTTTAGGTCAGGAGGCCAGCCGTGAAGCCTTATTGGAATATTAAATTTTTCGGTGTTGCGCTTGTTTTCTGCGCTCTTGGCGTTGTTGGAGTCGGCGCGGCGGCCGAGAAGATGACCGGCATCCACTCAAGCATGGTCATGTCCCAGTGCCTGCCCTATCTCGCCCAGGAAGCCGGGCTGTTTCGCAAGCATAATCTCGATTTCCAGCTTGTCTACATTTCCTCGTCCGGCATGGTTACAGCGGCGCTGCTCGCCGGCGAATCTGAGGTCGCTTTGACCGGCGCCGTCGGCTTGGTGCGCGCCTTCGCTCAAGGCTCCGCCGACTTCGTCTTTATTGGCAGCAACAAAAATATCCTGACGCACAGCATCATCGCTGGACCGGATCTCAAGCGGCCGGAAGATCTCAAGGGTAAAAAGATCGGCGTGACGCGCATCGGCAGTAACACTCATTACTTTACGATCCAGGTTCTCAGGCGTCTGGGTTTAGACGCCGGGAGAGACGTTACTTTCATTCAGACCGGCGGCGCGACGGAGAACCTTGCCGCGCTGCTGAATGGGTCTATCGACGCGGCGGCGATGACGGCCCCCGCCGAGGCGCAAGCCATCGCGCGCGGCTACCGCTATTTGATCTATGGCCGGGATCTTCGCCTGCCCTACGCGGCCGCCTCTTTCGTGACGCGTCGTTCGCTGATGGCGAAGCGTCCTCAAGCCGTCGGGCAGTTCATGCGCGCGATGGCGGAAGCTGCGAAGATTCTCCATACGGATAAAGAGTTCGTTTACAAGGTTCTGGGCAAGCAGTGGCGAGTCACGGATCGAAAAGTTCTGGACGCGGGTTACGATGCCGAGATTAAAGCGCTGGAGCCGAGACTGGAAGTCAAGACGGAAGCGTTCAAGGCGATTCTGGAAGAGGTCGCGGAGATTGACCCGCGGGCAAGGAAAGTGAAACCGGAAGATCTCATCGATCGGCGTTTTTTAGATGAGATGGAAAAGAGCGGTTTTTTCGACAAGCTTTGGACTAAAGGTTAGACGATGCTCCCGAATTCGAACTGGAGGAAGTCAATGGCCGATTTGAGAGTCCAATTGAGTCGTCTACTCGGTCTGTTGTTTCTCTTACTTGCGATGGGTCATCCGCGGGCGCAAGCAGCCGCCCCGCTGACCCGCGTCCTCATGACCACCGGCGCCTTCAGTGAGAGAGAAGGCGTAGTATTTGTCGCTCAAGACCAGGGCTTCTTTCGCAAGTTCGGCTTGGACGTGAGATTTGTTCACGTGCGCAGCGGGCCGGTGGGCATGACCGCGCTCGCCGCCGGCGAGTCTCAATTTCACGTCGGATCGGTCACGGGCGCCACCCTCGGCGCCATCGCGGAAGGTTCGGACGCGGTATTTGTCGCCGGACTCATCAACAAACTGACCGGCACGTTCATGGTAAATACCAAGATCAAGAGTCCTGTCGACCTCAAGGGAAAAGCGCTGGGCGTCAGCAGCATGAGCGGCGGCAGCTGGATTTTCACCATGCTGGCGCTGGATCATTGGGGACTGGAACCGAAACGTGACGGGATCACGATAAGAGTCGTCGGCGATGACTCGGTGCGCGCTCAGGCGATCGCCTCGGAGGTTATCGACGGCGCTCAGCTCGGCTACACGTTTTCCGCGGTTCTCAAAAATAAGGGCTACCGCCCCCTCGCCGACCTCGCTCAGTTGCCTATCCCTTATCAGGGGACCGGTGTTCTGGTCCGACGCAGTTTCATCGCCGCTTCGCCCGACACCGTGGAAGGTGTTCTGAAGGGTCTGGTCGAGGCGATCGGGTTTATTCAAGATCCGGGAAACAAACCTCTGGTCATGAAGAGCCTGGCTCGAGGGCTTCGCTTGCCCAAGGTTGAGGACGCCGCCGAAGGCTATCAAAGCATGACCAACCTGTACGAGCGGCGCATCTATCCCAACATCGAGGGCCTGCGCAATGTGATCCGCCTTTTGGGGACGGGCAATGAAAAAATTCGTCGCATCAAAGCTGAAGAGATGGTGGATGATCGGTTTGTCAGAAAATTGGGAAAAGAGGGCCGCTTTTAGAATTCGTGGGAGATGGTGCCAGGATTTTGGTGTTACGTTTGCTAGAAACCGGTAGGCGAATACCGAATAATCCCGGATTCCGAAGTTGAAGTTACAATCTCCACTGGGCGAGGTGTGAGACTGGAGTAGCGAAGGCACCCAGATCAGCAGGATCAAAGTCCTTTTTGATGCTCGGCAATCTGTTGCAAGCAGGTTACGGATTCCACTCACGCCACCGGTGGTCTCAACGCCTTAGAGGCAGAACTCCATTGCCTTCGCTACGGAAGGCTCGCGCCTCGCTCTGTGGATTAACTTTCAACTCCAGAATACGGTTGAAGCGAAACTTGTTGGGCGTGCGGTTACGGGCGTATTTTGTCTAAGATACGCATATCGTAAATCTGCTTGGGGGATGCGTTCTTGGCGGCCGGAAGCACGGTGGAGCCGAGGAAGCTCAATATCTGCTGAATACCTTGCTCCGTCATCGTCAGATCCTCGTTGAAACCGGCTTGTTTGGTAAAAAACTCGTGCGTCTTTTGCAGTCTTTCCGGATCTCTTTCTTTCGTGTACTTGGCCAGCACGTCTCGCGCTAGCCTGGGGTCGCCATACCAGCGCCGGATGCCCTCTCTGGTCGCACGCACGAGCCTGACCCAGACATCTAATTTCGCGTCGATGTCGGATTTTCGCACCACGATACCCACGTTTTGATAGGGGAGATGATAGGTGGTGACCAACCTGTTAAAACCGAGCGCGTCCGCACTGAAACTCTGCGGCGGTGTTAGCGGCGCCGCGACGATCTGACCGGTCTGTAGTGCAGGCCAGAGCAAATTCGATCCACCGATGCGCAGTACCGAGACGTTGCTTTCCGGCTTGATGCCCAACAGAGACATCGACATGCGGCTCCCATAATCCGATGCGGTCCCGACACGATCGGAGCCCACGACCTTGCCGCGCAGTTGCTCGGGGGATTTGACATCCTTGTGCGCGTGGTAGGAAAAAATCATCTTATTGAGGAGCCCGGCAATCATGGCGATGTCACCGCCGGCGATGGCGGCGGGAATAATTCCGGGCGCGGAGATTTCGAGCGCGTCGATTTCTTTGGCGATCAGCGCGGCAATGGCAGCCCTGGCTTCAACAAGGATTAATTCCACCTCAAGCCCCTCCGCCTTCATGGCACCCGACTCGGCAGCCATCCATACGGGCGCCATCACACCGATGGGAGCCGCATAAGCTATTCTTAACCTGGCTGTAGGGGGTTTGCCGGTTGGCGTCGCTGCTTCGCTGGACAGCGGCAAAGTCGATAACCCCAATAGCAACAGCAGCGAATACAGCCGGCGCACGACGTTCATGTTCCGATCCCTCCGATATGGTTTGTGCCGCGGAATAGTTCTCGCATTCGCTCGGGATGACGGGCCTCGCCCCGTCACCTTGGCGTACTTGGCGTTCTTTGCGCGAGATACTAATTTTTCCTCGTCGGAACCATTCAAATATGTTTGGTTAGCGCTTACCTGACCACAGCTTGTCGAAAAAACCGCTCTTTTCTATCTCGTCGAGAATACGGGCATCGATGAGGTCCTGAGGATTCATTTTTTTGGCCCGCGGCTCGGTCGGCGAGATTTCGTCAAGTATCGCCTGGAGCGCTTCGGGCTTAAGAACCAGCCTGGGCTCCAAAACCTTTATCTCTGAATTATATGCCGCATCCAGAATCTTCCTATCGTCGAGGCGCAACTGCTTCCCCAGGACCTTATAAGTGAACTCCCTATCCGTGTGCAAAATCATCGCCGCTTCCGCCATCGCCCGCATGAAACGCCCCAGGACCTGCGGGCGCTTTGCGATCACAGCACGGCGGGTCACGAAGCTCGTCGCCGCATAGGGGATGCGGAGATCGGGGCCGTACACGACATAATGGAACCCCAACGCAATGGCTTGTGCATCCGTCGGAGCGGTCAAAACACCGGCGTCAACGCTACCGGAAACCAGCGCCGCAAAGGTCTCCGGCGCTCCACCGGTCTGAAGGAAGGTGACATCTTTGGTATCAAGCCCAAAATGACGCAGCGCTTGAATGGCAAAGTAGTGGGGGTTGCTGCCGATGCGCGTGACGCCGATCTTTTTCCCTCTCAGGTTTTCAGGTTTCTTGAATTCCGGCTTGGCCAAAATGCTATGGGTTAACACATTTTTTACGCCGGCGATAAACGCAACATCCTTGTTTCCCTGGGCAATGGCACGGACAAATCCTGAAGCCCCCGCCAGCTCGACCTCGACATCACCGCTCATTAGCGCGGCATAGGCGGGCGCGCCGGCGGCTACGTAAACGAGTTGAAGATCCAGGTCATACTTCCTTAGGAGACCGGCCTCTTGCGCGATCCAGGGCATGGATTGAGACATTACCCGGGCAGAATAGAGAGCCAGCAGTTTGTCGGCCGCCACCGCCCCGGAATGAGCAAACACGGCCGCAAAAAAACCGGTTATCGCCAAGACGCAGATCGGATTCTTCGCCAATCGTATCTTCATGACCATCCTCCAGAAAAATTTTCACAAACGATGGTGCCAGGCTTTGTTTAGTGGCGCCCCTGAACATCTTCAATCAATTGCCCAAAGCGGTGGTAGTCCTCGGCGTCTCTGAAAACCGTCTACTTTTGATTGCCCCGGCTGATGACGTGGTAAAGAGCCCTTGAGAAGTGGACGCGATGGCTACGAGCCATGCTCGCCCTTTAGCACCGCATTCTGACAATATCAAATAGCCATAGCCTGACGCCGGCTCCTGACACCGGCGGTTACTCGGCGAGAAGTTTTTTCACTTTCTCGATCACCTCGGGGCTCTGGTTCATGACTTCGCGCGCCAGCTTTTGCAACTGCTCTCCCGGCGTGTAGTCGATATCCAGGTTGCTCTTTTTAACCTCGGCGAGCAGCTCGGGGTCTTTGAGCGCTTGCGCATAAGCGGCGCGCAGGAGCTTCACGATCTCCGCGCGCGTGCCCGGCGGGGCGATCATCGCTCGGCCAAAATCATTCGCCGCGAGAACAGTTTCGGCGACGCTGCGGCTCACCTGCGGTGTCTTGTATTCGTTCATGATCTCCCAAATCGTCGGCGTCTCGGGCAGTCTCGGGTCGCGCGTGCGCGCGTCCTGCACGAAATGGCGGTCGTAACGCTTCGCGTGCCAAGCGTTAAACGGTTCGCGACCGAAGTGAGATGCGATGTAATGACCGCGGCAAACTACCTCGCGTCTCTCCACGGCAAGATCGATTTCCTTGCCGCCCGCGTACCCGACGATAATGTTGAATTTTGCGCCGACGGTTTCTTCGAGAACTTTGGGAAGAATGTAGCCGGAACTGGAATAGCCCGAGGCGCCGCACTTCGGCGGCTCTTTCGCCTTGATGACATCGCCAATCGTTTTGAAAGGAGCGTCGGCCCGAAAGTAAAGCATCTGCGTCCATTTTTCCTGGGTGCCGATCCACTCGAATTTGCGCACGTCGAACTTGACCTCCGCTCGTCCGATCAGTTGGGTAAGATAAAGACTGCTGTTCGGTATGCCCAGGGTGAGGCCGTCGGGTTTGGCGACGCTGTAAACGAAATTGGACGCCACTACGGAGCTCGCCCCGGGCATGTTTTGCACGATGATGTTGGGGCTCCCCGGAATAAATTTCGGCATGCTGCGGGAGAACATGCGCGCCCAGTGATCGGACAAACCGCCGGCGGAGAATCCGACGATAATCCGAATCGTCTTGCCCTGGTAGTAGGGTTCGGTCTGGGTGTACCCCGGAGCCGTTACGGCTCCGCAGATTAGAAGCGAGACCAGTAGCAGGTCGATTTTTAACAAGTTGCCGCGATAACGCGTCGCACGCTTCGCCGCGCTCAACGTAAATAGAAATTTTTTAAACATTCTATACCTCGCTCCGTTTGTCTTGACCTTGCGCAAGAGCGAACCGCTACTTTGCTGCACAGTCTTTTCTGAACCGGTCATGGGGTCGCGCTGCCCCTGTTACCCGCGTCACCGCGTTCACGGGCTTGATAGTCAAGAAAATCGTGCAACCGCATCTTTTATTCCATCCCGACGCGCCGTTCCTCGGATGCGTTGGATGGCAAAGTCATCAAATCAAAACTCGATCATCGAGAGGTATCAGAATATTTGGGCCGGATCGGCCCGTCAAGGCAAAACAAAAAAGCAATAAGGTTTGCCGGAGCCTGTCTTTCGTGCGGACCCGCGTCCGACCTGTCTGCCGGGCAGGCACCGCATGAAAAGAAAACAGGGGCGCGTTACCGAAACATCACGGACCGTGCGAGAAGGAAAAAGGAGGAAAGAAGAAAATTCTTTTCACGGAAAACGTCTGTGCTTCTTGACCTGCGTGCTAATGAGTGACCCCGACTCCTAAAACCGGGTTGGGATCGTGTCTCACCAGCCATTGGCTACTGCGGCAATCGCTTTCTGGTTGCTCCCTTACGCTATTACTCGCTTGTTAGCTGATAGGTCGCCATATTTCCTTATGCGCCATCCCTCGGAAGCTAGATCGGTAAACAGATGTCAACCACCAGACAGTCTAAGTCAATGTCGTCAGTCTTCCCTATTCCTAGTCCAAATTTGCGCAAAATTGAACAAACTTTGCTAAGATTGTTCTTTTTGGAGACAATCTGGCATCATTCTGCTATAAGCGTTTTCGTTTGTTTCTAACCGCTTACACAACAATTAACACCGTGGCATAACCGTTGCTTCCGGCTGGAGCCTTAACACCAGGTGGTGTTAAGGACCAAACCGGGAACGGCAGAAATCCGTTGCGCCAGAACGCGCGGCTCCTCAAACTCGGCCCGCACTGGAAAACCTTCGGAGGAAACCGCTCCACCAAAATCCCACCTGCGCGCCTTTTACCGGAGGAATAACATCTTAAAAAGAAATCCGGCGAACAAAATTAAAACGTAGCGCGATTGAAATCGACCCTTAACGGTTGCGAGTCATAAAAGAACACAACGAGGTCATTACCATGATTCATCCTCCGATTAGATCGGGGGTTGCGGACCGCGGCAACGAGTGGGCCGTCATCTTGGCTGGAGGAGACGGTAGCCGCCTCAAATCCCTCACGAGAAAGATAGCGGGGGACGAGCGGCCGAAACAATTCTGTCGCATCCTTGGTGGGGAAACCCTCATCGAGCAAACGCGTCGGCGCGCCGCGTTGGAACTGCACCAGAAACGGACCTTATTCGTAGTAAACCGCAGGCACGAAACATTTTATGCCCCATTGCTTCTGAAAACGTCGGCCAAGCTGGTTGTCCAGCCTTGCAACCGCGGCACGGCGCCCGCGGTTCTTTACAGCTTGCTCAAGATCGCTCGCAGAGACCCTAAGGCTGTTGTGGCGTTCTTTCCCTCAGATCATTACATTTCCAGTGATCAGCAGTTCATGGCGCAGATTCGCGCCGCCCTCGACTTCGCGCACCAGCGGCGGGATCTAGTGATCTTAATGGGCGTCCAGCCAGAACATCCAGAAGTCGAATATGGCTGGATCGAGCCGGCGTCACTCATTGCAGACGGCGCTGCGCGTGTTTTCGCGGTGCGCCGCTTTTGGGAAAAGCCAAACCCGATGCTTGCAAAACTCCTCCAACGTCGGGGCTGTCTGTGGAACAGCTTTGTAATGGTTGGCTCCGCAGAAGCGCTCTTGGAATTGATACAAAGCGCTCTCCCCGGGCTCTTTCACGCCTTCAGGGCCCTATCCCGGCACTTGGATAGGCGATCGGAAGTGAAGGTTGTAGACGATTTCTATGGGTGCATCGGAGAGACCAATTTCTCGCAGCAAGTGCTCGCTCTGCGACCAGAACGACTTGCCGTAGCGACCGTGACGGGTGTGAGATGGAATGATCTGGGAGAACCGAAGCGCGTGATGGCGTCTCTCAGCCTCGAAGGCTTCCATCCGCACTGGGCCGATCCGGATTTCATCCAACCGACGCAGTCTGCCTTCTAGCACGTGTCGCAGTGCGCCGAAGCCTGCGACACACCTCAATCTAAAAACGCCGAACAACCTTAAACCTACTAGGCATTAGCCGCGGTCCACATCTAGCATCTAGCGGCAGGTCTTTACCCTTTCTCTTGGTTGACGCCCTTCATCAATCGGCTGATCGACGAGTAGTGCAACTTCAGATGGCGGGCCACTTCCATCTGGCTGTACCCGTACTCGTTTACCGCCTTCGCAATCATTCGATCCCGTTTCGTTTTTCCTTTCCCCGCCTCAGCAAACAATTTCTTTAAGCTTGCTCGCCCGATCAGTCTTTGCCCCTTCGGTATCTCCCGTACCCTCTCCTTGCCCGTTACATGCCCCCGCAACGCGTCGGCGAATCCTTCCAATCCCAAAAGGCTCTGCGCCTCCAAATCCTCCCAGATCGTAGCGCCGCCGATTCCCTCTCTCACATACTCCCGGTACTTCTCCTGGGCTGGCCCTCGCCTCTGTCCAAAATGGCTGAGTATCTCCTCGACCGTGAGACAGCGGGGGACCGCGGCTAGTCCGCCCGTGGCGCGATAGCTGCTCCAGGCCCACTCTCTCGGGTGCTTGACTGCTTTAGCCCTTACCGGGTTGAGCACCACGTAGCGGCACACTTCCAGAAAATGGCTCTCTTTCTGAACCAATATCCCTTTAAACCGCCCCTGAAATAGATGCCCCGCTCGATGGTGGTGGCGGTTGAACGCTTGAGTGTAGACACCGTTTAGCTGGCGCATCCCTTTGGATAAATTCCCATCCGGTGTTTCGATCACCAGATGATAGTGGTTGTCCATCAAACAGTAGGCGTGACAGAGCCAGTGGAAACGCTCGCTCACTTGCCCAAGCGTGGTCAAAAACAGCTCCCGGTCGCCGTCGTCTTTAAAGATCGGCTTTCGCTCGTTGCCCCGGGAGGTGACGTGATAAAGCGCTCCGTCGTATTCAATCCGTAATGGTCGAGCCATAGCAGCAAAAACTAGAACAACCAACAATGAATGTCAAGAGTAAAGACTTGACCCCTAGGCTGATCCGCCTCAGGCGGAGATTGGTGCGGACCAGCGGTCCGACCTGTCTGCCGGGCACAGGCAGGCACCGATTGAAAAAAAAACAGGGGCGCGTTACCGAAACATTGAGCACTGTGCGAGAAGGGGAAGAAGGGGATTCTTTCTAAGGAAAAGTCTGCGCTTCTTGACCTGCCTGCTAATGGGAGACCCCGACTATTATCAATCGCTAAATCATGGCATTCCGATATGCTTTAAGCACGTTGTTCATGCGAGTTTGCCAGCCACGTCCCTGGGCACGGAACCATGCCAGCACCTCCGCGTCGACGCGCAAGGCGATCTGCTCCTTACGCGCCGGCAATGGTAGCCCGTGATGGGCTATAGCGTTGGCCCAGTCCTGCGCTGAAGTGCGGGGCGCATCCTTGGTGTATCGGATCGCTGCATCGGGCATCGCCTTAACTCTTGCCCAGTTGGTTTTACCTTTAACGTTTCGCGTACTGCGTGAGCCACGCTTTGTATTCATGGGTTCCCCCTTTCTTGCTGAGATCAAATGGGCAGTGTCGCCGTCTTCGCCCCGGGGTGTCCACACTACGAACAGCGGCACACTGTTTAGCACCCCGATGCTTTGATAGCGCCCTTCACCGTAGGCATGCCGCTTGTCCTCTCTGGTGAGCAGATCGCCGTCGAAAAACCCTTCGAGATCCGCAAAGTCGATGCCGTGATCCTTCAGGTTGACGCGGCGCTTCCGCTCGTCCCAGGTATTCACGCGATAAATGTATATGCAAAACGCCTATGCTTCAAGCGAGTGACTTCGAGATGGGCGCGCAGCCCTCGCGGTTACGTCACCAAGCAGGAAATGAGCGAGACCGTGCTGATCGCCATCCGCCGCCTGCTCGACGGCCAGAAGTACGTGAGTCTGAAGGTCAGGGTAGGTCTCGACCGCAGGTAGCCGCCCGGTTCATCTTCCCCGTTGCGACGTTCTTTCAAACGTAAACACACCACGGTTTCTGTCGAACATTTCCGAGTTGCATGATCCGTATAGAGAGGAGAACAACAAAATGTCAAAAGTAAAGACGCGACCCCGATTTCGACCCCGATTTCCCGACCCCGATTTCCGTTTGCCAAAAAACCATTAGGCGAATACCGAATCATCATCTGACAAGTACCCTCTCCAAGAAATGGCAATAAGATTTGCCTGACCCTCTCTCTCGAACTTGCTGCTCCCTGTCCCGAAAGTGACGCTTCCCCTTCACCCACCCCCGTGCGAACGTAGAGCTAGAAGGGCGAGGGCGACGGTGATTCTGCCAATACTCGGTTAGATTATCTCGCTGTCTTAGCGCTTGCCTGACCAGAGCTGGTCGAAAAATCCGCTCTTCTCCATCTCGTCGAGAAAACGGGTATCAACGAGATCCTGCGGTTTTATTTTCTTGGCACGCGAGTCTATCTCCGCGACCTCGTCAAGAATCGCCTGAAGCGCTTCGGGCTTGAATACCAGTCTGGGCTCGAGAGCTTTGATCTCCGCATTGTAGGCGGCGTCCAGGATCTTCCTGTCGGTCAGGCGTAACTGCTTCCCCAGAACTTTATAAGTGAACTCCCTATCGGTGTGCAAAATCTTCGCCGCTTCCGCCATCACGCGCATGAACCGGCTTAAAACCTGTTGACGCTTGGCGATTGTGGCGCGGCGTGCGACAAGGGTTGTGGCTGCATAGGGGATACGGAGTTCAGGACCATTGATAACGTAGTGATAGCCTAAATCAATCGCTTGGGCATCTATCGGCGGGAGCAATACAGCGGCGTCGATACCTTCGGCAACCAGCGCAGCGAGCGTCTCAGCCGTGCCTCCGGTCTGGATGAAGGCAACCTCTCTCGCTTCGACCCCAAAATGACGCAGCGCTTGAACCGCAAAGTAATGCGGGTTACTGCCGATTTGTGTGACGCCGATCCTTTTCTTCCTTAGGTTCTCAGGTTTTTTGATGTCCGGCTTGGCAAAAATGCTATGCGTCAGGATGTTTTTTACAGAGCCTATGAATGCCAGATCTTTGTTTCCCTGCACAAAGGGTCGGACGATCGATACCCCTCCCACCATCGTGACATCAGTATCCCCGGCAATTGTCGCTGCACCCGCCCGCGGGCCCCCTCCGACATAAACCAGCTCCATATCGAGGTCGTACTTTTTTAAGAGACCGGCCGCTTGTGCTATCCAGGGCATGGATTGAGACATCGAGCGGGCCGAATAGAGAACAACCAACTTGTCTGCCGCCATAGCCCCGGAATAACTAAACACGGCCGCAAAAAACACGGATATCACCAGGACGCAGTGATGATTGTTCGCTGATCTTGTCCTCATAACCATCCTCCTTGAAAAGAAATCAGCAATTTCACTTTGGCATGTCGTTCCGGACAGCATTGAAGCTTCCCTTCGCGATCCTCGACGATTCCGCTTGGGCAAGGGTGGCCGACGACATGGCGATCCGCGTGACCTGCGCGGCATCATTTGCGAGGAGATTACTTGGTAACGAGTTGTTTTGTCAACTCGAATTGAAAAACAGTCTGCGCGTAGCAATGCACCGGTTTACCGCCATACGTAAGACAATGGCGTCGGTCGAGTTCGCGCGGAATCGAGCTTGCTGATCCCTGTCCGGAACTATGGATTGAAGCGAGGCTCGTTGAGCGTGCGGCCACTGGCGTACTTTGTCTACGATGCGCGTATCGTAAATCTGCTGTCATCCAGGGGGCAGCGTCTAGCATCTGGTCGTTACCTTTGCTCTTGGTTGACGCTCTTGATCAGTCGGCTGATCGTCGAGTAGTGCAACTTCAGAATACGGCCCCTAACTGCCTCGGCGTGAGGTCACATCGATGCCCGCTGCGTCACCAGAAGCGTTTGCTTGCGATTTTCGCGCCTTCCGCCATCGCCTGGAACTTCGCCCACACGACAGTGGGGTGGATCTCTGGCGTAAACGTGGCTTGCGATGAGAATCCGCAGTCACTGCCGCCGATGACGTTCTCGCGTCCGACTAGTTTCGCGTAGCGCGCAATCCGCTCGGCGACCAGTTCGGGATGCTCGACGATATTGCTGCAATGGGTGATGACACCGGGGATGAGGATCTTCCCCGCGGGAAGCTCGACGTCCTCCCATAGCCGCCACTCGTGTTCATGGCGCGGGTTTGCGGCTTCAAACGAAATGGCCTCGGCGTTCACCTTAAGCATGAGACCGACGATATCCTTCAAAGCGATATCGAAGATGCGCG
>Ga0326597_10009897_pt1 | contig 12737 bp, 7 predicted proteins | sample RVTome_12_FD_203789 | JGI IMG/M metagenome (GOLD analysis project Ga0326597, IMG submission 203789) | Soil microbial communities from uranium-contaminated site in the Upper Colorado River Basin, Wyoming, United States - RVT100D185 | ecosystem: Environmental > Terrestrial > Soil > Contaminated >... | reverse complement strand
TTCTCCATCCATCAGGTCGTCGCCTTCGTCATCGACGACGAGTTCCAGAATAGTCCCGTCAGGCAAGCTGGTAGGTTCGTCGAGCAAGAGCCGTCCGTCCTTCACCTTGGCGCGAATGCCCGACATCTTCCAAGTTTACGCATTGGAGACCAAGTGCGCAAATTCGCGGCGTCCGCATGCGCGGTCTCCTGAATCCAACTAGAGGGCGCCGGTGAGAGAGTCCGCCTTCGCCCGCTGGAGTGAGTTTGCTGAGCGCGCTTCGGCGGGACAATTTTTGCGGCGCATCCGCGAAAATTGGTGGAGGCGGCGGGAATCGAACCCGCGTCCGAAAACCTTCACCCGGAGCCTCTACATGCTTATCCGGTTCCAGTTTTTCTCGCCCCCGTCAGTCAGGAGCCGGCAAGGAGCTGACGGGAGCCATCCCCTTCATCTCGCTTCTCAACCGGGGAGAGATGAGAAGCCAGCCCGCCTGTAATGACGCCCTTTCCGACCCCAGCGGGCGAGAACCGGAAAGGACGTAGCCGCTATTTAAGCGGCTAGAGCCAACTCGTGGTCGGCAGTTGTGTTTTTGCCCCACGGTTTTACGAGGCGTGAGCGCTCGGCATGCCACTCCGGATTCAGTTGTCTCCGTCGAACCCTGTTCGCCCCCTTTTGCGAACTCGTTCTACCCGCGTATTTTACGTCGGTTTCCCCACGCTCGCAAAGCGCCGCCGGCGCCCCGTCCCTAAAGAATAGCGTTGCAAACGCCCAAGGTCTTTGTTTAATTTGACTTAAGTGGAGATGTGGCCGATAATGACCGCCCAAAAGCGTAAGTGCACCCGAAGGCTTCACCGCGCGGGATACGCGTACCGGAGACTTCGGGGAGCGCTCGTTCAATGAATCAAGATCAACTGCGCGCCAAATCACTGGCACTCTTTCACGCGCTGGTGTCCAACTGGTCGAACGATCTCCGCAAGGAGGTCACCGGGCTCCAGAACGAGCTGCTGCAAAAGCTCGACCGCATCCAGGAGCGGATGTCGAGCTACGAAGAGAGAATCGATGAAGATCGAATCCTGGCGTTTGCGAACGAGGCGATGGGTCTGGTGAAAGGCGCCTCGGGCTCCGGTGACGCTTTGAAAAAAGTCCGCGCGTCGATTGCGAAGATCGACCACGGGACTACGCTCAGCGAAGTCTTGACGATTCTCCTCGAGGAGCTCTCGCAGTTCGCCCCCCGGGTCGCGCTCTTCATCCTCAAGGGCGGCTCGTGCATCGGCTGGAACGGTCGAGGCTTCGACTCCGGCCCGGGGTTCAGCAACGAGGCGATCAAGAAGATCTCGGTGCCCACCAACGCCGACACTCTCTTCAGCGCCGTCATCAACTCCCGGTCGGCCTTCGTCGGCGAGAGCAACCGCCATCGCGACAACGTGCAGCTACTCTCCCGGATCGGAAACGTGCTTCCCGCCACGATCTTCGCGGCGCCGCTCATCCTCAGGGAGAAGGTCACCGCGGTGATCTATGCCGATAGCGCTGACGGTCCCGACCGACTCAAGGACCCGGAAGCGCTCGACATCCTCACCGTCTACGCCGCGAAGCTTCTCGACGCGTTGAGCGGGCAGAGGACGGGTCCGAAAACCGGGGAGCACATGACGCCGCCGCCCACGACTCCGGCTTCGGTCCGGCCGCGGGACAACGTAGTCTCCCACGCGGTCGCCGCCGCCGCGGACGACGCGGAAGAAGGTACCGGGACGGTGATGTTCTCGGGCGCCGAGATGAACCTCTCGACCTACGGCCAGGCGGCCCAGAAGCCGGCTGTGGGAAAGGACCGTCCCCGCGCGGTCCCCTCGCCCGGCGGGAATCTCGACGCCCTCGATCCGGAGACGCGGAAGAAGCATGAGGAGGCCCAGCGGTTCGCCCGGCTCCTCGTCTCCGAGATCAAGCTCTACAACGAGGCCAAAGTGAAGCAGGGCCAGAAGAGCCGAGACCTCTACGACCTCCTTCGGGACGACATCGAGAGGAGCCGGCAGCTCTACCGGGAACGGGTGGCGGAGAACATCCGAGTCAGCACGAACTACTTCAACGACGAGATTGTCCGGATTCTTGCCGACGGCGACGAAGGCGCGATGGGGAAGCCTCTGCCACCAGCCTGAGCCCCGAATCCCGCGTCGGTCCCGGCCACTCGTCTGCTACAATTGATGTAATCAAGTCTCAGAAGAGAAGGGGTATCAGGAGCGCGCTGATGTACCGGGGCTCGAGCAGAATCCTACTTCCGGCATTGCTCGGAGCGTTCGCCCCCGTGCTCCTCGGGCTTTTGCCAGTAGAGATGGCACCGCCCGAAGCGAGCTCCCTTCTCGCCGTGGGGCCCGAGGGAGAGGCCGAGCCCACCCGGGTTCTATTGCTTCCGTGGGCGCCGATGCTTCGCGCACCCGATGATTTGGGGGAGATGCACTCCGCCCTGACCGGCGTCACGCGCGCGAACCTGCGCGAGCGGCTCGCGACCCTTCGGGCGATCTACGAGGACGAGCGACGCCCAGAGGCCCAGAGAGGTCTCGCCGCCTTCTCCGCCGCGGTGCTCCTGTCCGAGAATCATAGAGGGGACGAATCGGTGGAGCTCTTCCGGTCGCCCGCCATCGAGGCGACCGAGCTATCCGGCTACGCGCTCTATCTCGCGGCGCTCGAGCTCGAGGCGAGCCGTCCCGACGAAGCCCGCGAGCTCCTGCGAAAGCTCGATTCCGACCATGGCGACGTCGCGGTCCTCGACGAGGCGCGTCTCGTTCTCGCCCGGCTCCTGAGGCGCACGGGAGACCGCGAGGGTTCGGTGACGATGCTCCGAGGGGTCGCGAAGAGTCGAGACACCAAGCTTCGGGGAGAGGCGCTCGACGAGCTTGGATCGGGTCTCTTCGAGTCCAAGCAGTACCCGGAGGCGGCGCTCGCGCTCGAGACCCTGTACTACGAGCTCCCGAGGCATCCGCGAGCTTCCGGGGCCGGCCGACAATTGAACCTGGTGCGGGCGAAGCTTCCCCCGGTCGAGCCCTTGCGGCTCGAAACTCTCGGGCTTCACCGCGCCGAGCTCCTCATGGCCGAGGAGCGCTACGCCGACGCCTACGAGACGCTTTCCTCTCTCCTCAGGCGGAGCTCCAAGGTAGCCGCAGTGGCGCCTGTGGTAGACGGAGAGCTCGTGCGCCTGAAGATGGGAATCTGCGAATACCATCGGCGCCAGCTCGCGGCCGCGGCCACGACCCTGAAGAAAATCCACCGCGACGACCTCGTTCCCGAAGCGCAGTTCTATCTCGCTGAGACCGCGCGGCGGCTGCAGCAAACGACCGTCTTCCTCTCCCGAGCCGCGGAGCTTCTCGAGCGCTATCCGAAGAGCCCCTGGTCGGAGGAGATTCTCTTCAGCATCGCGGTTCGCCACGACGACGAGGACGAGCGAGACCAGGCGCTCGGCTATTACCGTCGAATACTCGCGGAGTTCCCCGCGGGAAAGCACGTCCTCGACGCCAAGTGGCGCGTGCTATGGGAGGATTTTCGCTCCGGGCGCTACGCCGACGCCGGTTTCGGTTGGGAAGAGGCGGCGCGGGAGCGGCCGGGAAGCGGGGAGTCCTCGAAGTTTCTCTACTGGGCCGGCCGGTCGTACCAGGAGGCGGGTCGATTCGACCGCGCCGAGCCGCTCTACCGTCAGGTGCTCCTCGGCTATCAGAATACGTACTACGGCCGCCGCGCGCTCGAGCACCTTTCGGAGATCCATGACCAGCGTTCCTCGCTCGCCGCCATCGAGGCCGCGCGAAGCGGGATCGATCTCAGCGACGCATTGAGCGTCGACCGGGTCCCCCTCCAAACGCGAATCGCCCAGCTCTATGGCGCGGGCCTGGAAAGAGAGGCCCTCCGGGAAGCGGAAGGCGCGGTTCAGGGCAAGCGAGACGACGCCGCATTTCTGGCGATGGCGGCCTGGATCCACGCCGAGGGGCGCAGAAATCTGGACGCGTTCCGCACGATCCGCGAGGCGTTTCCTTTCCACGGGTCGGCGACGGGGGATCTCTTGCCCCGGCCGATCTGGGAGCTCTTCTATCCACTCGGCTACTGGGAGCCCATCGAGCGCTACTCGGTCGAGCGCGGACTCGATCCGTATCTGGTGGCGGCCCTCATCCGGCAGGAATCCACCTTCAATCCCGGGGTGAGATCCCACGCGGGGGCGCGGGGGCTCATGCAGATCCTCCCCTCGACCGGACGCCTCCTCGCTCGTCAGGAGCGGCTTCGCTACGACGCCTCGGATCTCTACGATCCCGAGATCAACATCCGCTACGGGACGCGCTACCTCAAGGACGTCCTCGGGAGCTTCGGAGGACGCGTCGACTACGCTCTCGCCAGCTACAACGCGGGTCCGCACCGAGTGAAGCGCTGGACGGGCATGGACCTGACGATTCCCTCCGAGGTTTTCATCGAAGAGATCCCCTTCGAAGAGACCCGGGACTACGTGAAACTGGTTCTTCGGAACCAGATGCTGTATCGTCGCCTCTACGGAGGTGCGGAGGCGACGGCGCCCGCAGAATAGCTTCGGTCCACGCCCGCCGCGAGAAGCAGCCCATCATGACCAAGTCTCGATCCGGAGTCCGTCCGCTCGCGTCCCAAAAAGCGCTCCAATTCACCGAGTCCGTCATCCGCGAGATGACGAGGCTCGCCCAAAAGCACGAAGCCATCAACCTGGCTCAAGGGTTTCCCGATTTCGCCGCCCACACCCAAGTCAAGGAGGCCGCGGTCGCGGCGGTGCGCAAGGACGTTAACCAGTACGCCATCACCTGGGGCGCGAAGCGGCTGCGCGACGCGATCTGCGCGCGCTACCGGTTCGCCTACGGGATGGAGATCGATCCCGAGCGCGAGGTGACCGTCACCTGCGGCTCCACCGAGGCGATGATCGCCACCCTGCTCGCCCTCGTCGACCCCGGCGACGAGGTGATCGTGTTCGAGCCGTTTTATGAGAACTACGGGCCGGATGCCATTCTCTCGGGAGCGGTTCCCCGGTACGTGAGTCTTCGCGAGCCCGACTGGCAATTCGACGTCGACGAGCTCGAGGCTGCCTTCAACGAGAAGACCCGGGCCGTCATTATTAATACGCCCAACAATCCCACGGGTAAGGTCTTTTCTCGCAAAGAGCTTTCTCATATCGCCCGGCTCTGTCAGAAGTGGGGGGTCATCGCCGTCACCGACGAGATCTACGAGTACATCCTTTACGACGGCTCGGAGCACGTTCCCCTGGCGAGCCTCGACGGAATGGCGGAACGGACCGTGACCATCAACAGCATCTCCAAGACCTACTCGGTGACCGGGTGGCGGGTGGGATGGGCGGTGGGCCCGGCGGAGCTCACGAACGCCATTCGCAAGGTGCACGATTTCCTGACCGTGGGCGCGGCGGCGCCGCTCCAGGAAGCGGCGGCGGTAGCCCTCGGGCTTCCGGACTCGTACTACGAGACCCTCGCGCGGGACTATCAGAACCGCAGGGATACGCTTCTTAGAAGCCTTCGCGCCGCGGGATTTCGGTCGTTCATGCCCCGCGGGGCATACTACATCATGACCGATATCGCCTCCTTCGGTTTTCCCGACGACATCGCCTTCGCCCGCCATCTCGTCGAGTCCATCGGCGTCGCCGCCGTTCCCGGCTCGAGCTTCTACCAGCGCTCGGAAGGCGGTCGGCAGAAGCTTCGGTTCGCGTTTTGCAAGAAAATCGAGACTCTCGACGCGGCAGCGGAAAGGCTGACGAGGCTTTCGAAGCCCGGAGCGAGCCGTTGGTAGCGAGCCTGCTCCTCGCGGGAGTCCTTCTCGCGGAGCGGGCCGACCTCCTGTACGAAGAAGCGGTCCGGCTCCTGCAATCGGGAAAGGGACCCGAGGCCGAGGCAAAAGTGCTCCAGGCCATCGCGCAATCGCAGCCGTTCGTCCCCGAGGAAGAGATCGCGGTACGCCCGAGTCGAGGGCTTCTGTTCGAGGACATGATCCTCGAGGCTCGCAAGAGCTATCGCGAACGACGGGCTCGGTACTTTCGCACTCTCGGCGACGCCCTCGCGGCTCAGGAGAAATGGCCCGCCTCGCGAAAAGCGTACCTCCGCGCTCTCGACATCGAGGCCGCTCCCGGGCTTTCGCTCCTCATGGCGCGGCACCCGGATCTGGACCTCGAGAGCCGGCTCGATCTCCTCTTCGACGCCTACCTCGCTCCGGGCAGCGACCGACTGCAGCTGGAACGGGAGCTCCTCGAGACCGGCGCCTTCCTCGACCGCAATGCCCTGAAGGCGGGCCTCGATCGAAAGCGGTTCGTGAAGCTCCAGGAGAGCTACCCCGATCTCGAGCTTCTCGGCTCCGTCTTCCCCGATTTTCAGGCGGCGACCGACGGCGGGACCCTCATCCCTTCTCAGCTCTTCCGCGCGGGGACCAACCTCGTCGTCTACTTTCCGGTGGACGGGTGCGGCCGCTGCAGCGAGGAGCTCGATGGACTCACCCTTCCCATAAGAGACGCGCAGAAGCGCCGGCTCCCGATCGAGGTCGCGGCCTTCGTCCCCGAGAGCGACCTCCCGGTCGCGAGGCGCATCGCCCGCCTTCTTTCGATGCCGGTGCGAGTCGCGCGGAAGGACTTCCTTCCGGAGTCCACGGGTGTCCTCGAAGCCGGTGAGATCCGGATCGTGGCCCGCGGAGGGATGACCCAGATTCGTATTCCCATGGGCCCAGGCATGGCCTCGGCCGAGATCCGGCCGCGGGTCGCCGCCTCCCTCGCGTTTGTCGACGAGCCAGGCCTTCCCACCGAGGCGCGACCCGAAGACGCGAGCGTCCGGATCGTGAGTCTTTCCAAGGAGCCCGACGAAAGGCGCGGGTTTTCCGGCTGGATCGAGACGATCGAGAAGCTCGAGGCCGGTCCCGCTCCGCTCGACTCGCTGTACTCCGACCTCAACCGCGTCGCCCAGCGCATCGTCCCGACCGACCGCGAGGACACCTTCGAGCTCCTGAAGTCGCTCTCGCGGCTCAAAGGATCTCATGCCGCCAAGAACCGCTTCCTCGGACTCGCGGGAGAGCGAGTGGGAGAGAAGCTTCTAGAGACCGCGAAGTCGCTCGATGCGTCCGTGCGCCGCACCCCCGGCAGCGAAGAGGGGATCCTGTTCCTCGCGGTCGCCGGCGAGCGCGTCTTTCTCCAGAGGTCGTTCCACGCCGACGAAGGACTCCGCGACTTCGACTTCGTTCTCGAGGACGATTCCGGTTCTCTCGCCGTTCTCTGGGGTGCTCCGCAGGAGAACGAGCCTCTCGGGGTCGAAGCTGTCCGCGACGGAGCCGCGTTCTTCTTCGACTGCGCCGAGAACTGTCCCGGCGCCCGGCTCTGGGCCGAGGGCGGAGTCGCTTTCGAGGGCGGGCCCGCGGTGGTCGTCGACTCCGAGCTCATCGAGCTTCGAAGCGCGATCGTCGACGCTCCGCCCAAGCTCGGGACCGGTCCGCTCTTCCACCGAAACACCGCTGGGGTCGACGAGACCGCGCTCGAGCGCGGGCTTCGTCTCTTCGGGGAAAAGAATTTCGCCAAAGCGCTTCTGGCCTTCACCGAGGCGGAGAAGGAGATCGACCCGGTGGCTCCCTACGACGCCTCCGATCTCGCCTACAACCGTGCCCGGGCTCTGCAAGAGCAGGGAAAGCGCCGCGAGGCTCTCGCTCTTTTCCGAAGCCTCGGGGACGTTTCGTACCAGAGTCTGGTCGACGAGAAAGCGCGACTCATCGAAAGTGGCCGCTAAGGTCGCGAGGTATACTTCCATTTCCGCTGGATGAAAGAGCTCAAGAGACTCCTTCCGTACGTCCGGCGCTATCCCCGGCCGATGCTCCTGGGAATGGCGGCCCTAGTGCTGGCCAAGGCCGCCTCGGTCCTCGTCCCGCTGGTTCTCGAGCGAACCGTCGACGACCTCACGCTCGGGGTCACCGTCTCGAAGCTCGCGTTCTACGGCTCCCTCATCGTCGGCATCGCCGCGGTCGAGGGATTCTTCCGTTTCTGGATGAGGAAGCTCCTCATCGGGGTCTCCCGCTACGTGGAGTTCGACCTCCGGAACGACTTCTTCGCACGGCTCCAGAAGATGAGCCCCTCCTTCTACCAGAGCTGGCGCACCGGCGATCTCATGTCCCGGGCCTCGAACGACATCGGCGCGGTGAGGATGGTGCTCGGGCCGGGGATCATGTATCCGGCGGAGACGATCCTCATCACCATTGGCGCCCTCACGTTCATGATCGCCATCAGCTGGGAGCTCACGCTGGTCTCGCTCGCCATTATGCCCGTGGTGTCGATCGCGGTGAAAGAGTTCGGGGCCGTCATCCACAAGCGCTTCGAGACCATCCAGGAAAAGATGAGCGATATCTCCGCCTTCGTGCAGGAGAACATCTCGGGGATGCGGGTGGTGAAGGCCTACGCCCAGGAGGACGCCCAAAGGCGCAAGTTCGAGCAGGAGAACGAGAGCTACCTCCATAGCAACATGGGGCTGGTGAAGATCTGGGGCGCGTTCTACCCCCTTCTTGCCGCCATCATCGGACTCGGAAGCGCCATCGTCCTCTGGTGGGGCGGCCGCATGGTCATTCGCCAGGAGATCACGCTCGGTCAGCTCGTCGCGTTCTTTGCCTACCTCGAGATGCTGACCTGGCCCATGATCGCCTTCGGATGGGTCGTGAACATCTATCAGCGGGGCGCGGCCTCGATGAAGCGGCTCGCCGCGATCCTCGACTCCGCGTCCGATATCGTGGATGGGCCCGATTGGTCGGTTTCCGCTCTGAAGGGCCGCATCGAGTTCCGGCGCGTGTCGTTCCGGTACGCGGGCGCGAACGGAAACGGGAGCGGCACGAGCGGCGCAGCCGAGGTGCTCTCGGACGTCGACCTCACAATCGAGCCCGGGCAGACGGTGGCGTTCGTCGGACGAACAGGCTCGGGCAAGACGACTCTTACCCGTCTCGTGCCCCGGCTCTACGACGCGACCGAGGGCCAGGTGCTCGTGGACGGCCGCGATGTGAGGACGCTTCCTCTCGAGACCCTGCGCTCGGCGGTGGCCTACGTCCCGCAGGAGAGCTTCCTGTTCTCGGAGACGATTCGCGACAACATCGCGTTCGGGAAGCCTTACGCCTCGGATGCCGAGGTGGAAGAGGCGGCGAAGCGCGCCGGGCTCGCGACCGATATCGCCTCCTTTCCGAGCGGCTACCGGACCATGGTGGGCGAGCGCGGCATCACGCTCTCGGGAGGTCAAAGGCAGCGGGCGACGATCGCCCGCGCGGTAATCGTCGAGCCTCCGATCTTGATCCTCGACGACGTCCTGTCCGCGGTCGACACCGAGACCGAGGAGCGTATCTTGAACGAGCTCTCGGGAGTCCTCAGGAAGCGCACGACGCTCCTGGTCTCGCATCGCATCAGCACGGTGAAGCAGGCGGACCTCATCTGCGTTCTCGAGAACGGACGCATCGTGGAGCGCGGAAACCACGAGGCCCTCCTGGCCGAGGACGGTCTCTACGCGAGCCTCCATCGCAAGCAGCTCCTCGAGGAGGAGCTGGAGCGCATATGAGCGCATCGTTTCACGAAGAGGAAGCGCTCGGGAAGATCTACGACCGCCGGCTGATGCGACGCTTGCTCGCCTATCTCGGCCCGTACCAGCTCACCGTCGTTCTCTCGCTTCTCCTGGTCATCGCCGCCTCGGCCCTGAAGCTCGTCGGCCCCTACCTCACGAAGGTCGCGATCGACGACTACATCACCCGCGGAAACCTCGAGGGGCTCGACTTCATAGCGCTCCTGTACGTTCTCGCGCTCGTCCTGCAGTTCGCGATCTCGTTCTTTCAAGTCTACCTCATGAACGTGGCGGGCCAGCGCGTGATGTTCGACATGAGGAGTGAGATCTTCTCCCACCTCCAGCGGCTCCAGCCCGCGTTCTTCGACAAGAACCCGATAGGAAGGCTCGTGACCCGGGTCACGACCGACGTCGATGCCCTGAACGAGCTCTTCACCTCGGGGGTGGTCACCATCTTCGGCGACGTCTTCATGCTCCTAGGCATCATGGTGGTTCTGATCTATCTCGACTGGCGGCTCGCGCTCGTCACCTTCACCGTGCTCCCGGCGCTTTTCGCCGTCACCCTGATGTTCAAACGCCGTGTGCGCGAGGTCTATCGGAAGGTCCGGACCCGGGTCGCGATGCTGAACGCCTTCATCCAGGAGAACGTCGTCGGAATGCAGGTGGTCCAGCTCTTCCGGCAGGAGCCGAGAAAATTCGGCCAGTACAGCGACCTCAACCGCCAGCACCAGGACGCGAACCTGGAGTCGGTCTTCCAGTACGCGCTCTTCTATCCGGCGATCGAGTTTCTGGGCGCGGTCGCGATCGCTCTCATCATCTGGTACGGAGGCTGGCAGATCCTTCTCGGGGGTCTGACCGGCCTCACTCTCGGGGGGCTCGTGGCCTTCATCCAGTACTCCGAGAAGTTTTTCCGGCCGATCAGCGACCTCTCGGAAAAGTTCAACATTCTCCAGGGCGCCATGGCCTCCTCGGAGCGGATCTTCAAGCTCCTCGATACCGAGGTCTCGGTCGCCTCACCGGCGGTGCCGGTGAGGCGAGCGGAAGGCCGGGGCTCGATCCGGTTCGAGAACGTCTGGTTCGCCTATCGGGACGAGGACTGGGTCCTCGAGGACCTCGACCTCGAGGTGCGGCCGGGCGAGACGGTGGCGGTGGTCGGGCACACCGGAGCGGGGAAGACCACGCTCACGAGCCTTCTCCTCCGCTTCTACGACGTCCAGCGCGGCCGCGTCCTCGTCGACGGAGTGGACGTGCGGGAGTGGAACCTCCAGGAGCTCCGGCGCCAGTACGGAATGGTTCTCCAGGACGTCCACCTCTTCTCCGGGACCATCGCCTCCAACATCCGCCTCGGAGATCGTGAAATCACCGACCGGGAGGTGGCGGAAGCCGCGGCGGCGGTGCACCTCGACGGCTTCGTCGCCGGTCTTCCCCGCGGTCTCGAGGAGGAAGTGAAGGAGCGAGGCTCCTCTCTCTCCGCCGGGCAGAAGCAGCTCGTGAGCTTCGCCCGCGCGCTGGTGCACGACCCGAGAATCCTCATTCTCGACGAGGCCACTTCCAACGTCGATACCCACACCGAGATCCTGATCCGCGAGGCCCTCGAGCGCCTCCTCGAGAACCGCACCAGCCTGGTCATCGCCCACCGGTTGTCGACCATCCAGAAGGCGGACCGCATCGTGGTGATGCACAAGGGACGCGTGCGCGAGGTCGGCAACCATCAGGAGCTCCTGGCGCGGCGGGGAATCTACTACCGGCTCTACCAGCTCCAGTACAAGGATCAAGAGATCGCAGGAGTGTCCCGCGGCGACCGCGCACTGGGCTAAGATGGCGCCTTGATGAGCGACGAGCCCTCCGTGAAACCGCCCCTGGACGCGCCCGACGCCGTACCCGAGGACGTGAGCTTCGGACGAACGCTCGTCCAGTTCTTCCTGGTCCCCGCGGTCGTCGTCGCGGCCTCGGTCGGAGTCTTCTTCTTCTTCGCCTGGCTCGTGTCCGACGAGAAGACCGGCGTCGATTACCTGCGGGAGATCCAGACGGGTAGCGCCAATCGCAGGTGGCAGGCGGCGTTCGAGCTCTCGAAGATCATCAACATGGACTCCGAGAAGCGCCGCATGGAGGGCCTCGTTCCGGAGATGATCGCGGCCTTCGAAGGGGCTCTCGACGATGATCCCAGGGTGCGGCATTACCTCGCGCTTTCCCTGGGACATCTCGGCGACCGAACGGCGACTCCGACCCTCATCGCGGCGCTCGACGACCGGGACTCCACCACCCGCCTCTATGCGACCTGGGCCCTCGGGAACCTGGGAGACCCGAGTGCGGTCGAGCCCCTCATCGAGAGGTTCGGCGACGAAGACCCGGGAGTGCGCAAGATGGCGGTCTACGCCGCCGGGACCCTCGGTGACGAGCGGGCCATTCCCAGGCTCCAGGCGGCGCTCGGCGATCCCGACCGAGACGTCGCCTGGAACGCGGCAGTCGCCCTCGCCCAGCTCGGTGACGCGTCGGGGGAATCGCTCCTCCTACAGATGCTCGACCAGGAGTACCTCGACGGCCTTTCGGAGATTGACGATGCCCGGAAGCTTCTCGCGATTGAGAGCGCTATCCAGGCTTCCGGTCTGGTGAAGACGGAGGCGCTGGAGGTGCGGCTTCGGGAGATCGCGTCGAGCCACCCCAACCTCGCCCTCCGCAAGCGCGCGCTCGGGGCGCTCGAGGTGAATTGACTCCATCCCTCTGCCGGGGTTTGACTTCGGTCGAACCGGTGTGGGTTCTTGACACTCCTCGCACCGGATGACTAAAATGTCCCGTTTGCTTCAGGCGATCTACCCGTTATTGAATGCATTGCGTGAACCTGGACCGTTTCCACTGGGCGGTCGCGACATTTCAAAACAAAAGATCACCGGATTCAGCGTCGCTTACGACTAGGTAGAAGCATGGCCGACGAAACGAAAGAAAGCGAGACCGGAACCGAGACCCCCGCTCCCGCGAAAGCCAAAAAGGTCAAGGCCGAGATGACCCGACGCGAGTTCAACTGGCTCGCTCTCGCCTGGTCTTTCTTCGCGGCATCCGCGGCCGCACAACTGACGGCGATGGGTCGCTTCATGTTCCCGAACGTCCTCACCGAGCCGCCCTCCACGTTCAAGGTGGGCCTTCCCACCGACTTCGCCGTCGGCGCCGTGGACGAGCGGTTCAAGGAGAAGTTCCGCGTCTGGGTGGTGCGCA
>Ga0326597_10009896_pt1 | contig 12737 bp, 13 predicted proteins | sample RVTome_12_FD_203789 | JGI IMG/M metagenome (GOLD analysis project Ga0326597, IMG submission 203789) | Soil microbial communities from uranium-contaminated site in the Upper Colorado River Basin, Wyoming, United States - RVT100D185 | ecosystem: Environmental > Terrestrial > Soil > Contaminated >... | reverse complement strand
GCAGCCGGCTGCGGTACCAGAACTCGATCTTGCGGATCACGCGCGCCGGGCCGGGAAGGTCGATCAGGCGGCTCCACGAGCCTTGGCGGAACACCACCCGCGTGTTGGGCGACCAGGTGTCGCCGTTCCCGAAGGTGAGACGGATGTTGTACATCTCGAGGGTGCCGCCGTCCACTTCGATTCGGATGGCGTCGAACATCCCCTCGCGCGCGCCCACGTCGATCACGTCCCGGTCGACGGCGAAGCTCACGCGCCGCGCGCCGAGCAGCTCCCACTCGTCGGCCGCGACCGCGGGACGCGGAACGGAGAGCAGCGCGACCAAGGCGAGCACACGCATGACGACCCCCTGAGAAGGGTTCGATCCAGGCACAGACGTAGCGCCCGGCGGGCGGTTAGGCAACGGTGCGAACCGGCACTCGGGCGCGGGGTACTCTTCCGGAGCCGTTACCGGGAGGCTTCCCGTGAAACGCTTCGCCTGCCTTTCCTGCCTGGTCCTGTCCGCCGCCCCTGTACCCGCCCGCGCCCAGTGGCGTTCCTGAAGACGCTGTAGATGGACCGCCGGCAGTTCGCGGGGACCCTGGGGGCGGTGGGTGCCGGGCTCGTCATCCCCCGGAGGCCGGTCGCGGACCCCCTTCCCACCCGGCGCCTCGGCCGCACCAACCTCGACCTCCCCATCCTGAGCCTCGGCGGCTCGCACCTGAGCCGGGCGCCCTCCGAGCGGGCCGCGCGCACGCTCGTCGAGACGGCGCTCCAAGAGGGCATCCGGTTCTTCGACACTGCGGAGAGCTACGGCGACGGTCGGTCGGAGCGCTGGCTCGGCGCCGCGCTCCGCGGGGCGCGCGACGGGGTGATGCTGATGAGCAAGACCTTCGCGTTCCCCGCGCGCACCGCCGAGAGCGCCCGCCGCCATCTCGAGGGAACGCTGGAGCGCCTCCAGACCGACCGGCTCGACCTCTGGCAGCTGCACTCGGTGCGCAGCGTGGCGGATGCGGATCGCGCCTTCGGATCGGGGGGCGCAATGGAGTACATCCTCGAGGCCAAGGCCCAGGGGATAGTGCGCTACGTCGGCGTGACGGGCCACGTTTCCCCCGCGGCGCAGCGGCGCGCGCTGGACTACTGGGACCGGGGGATCCGCTTCGACGCGATGCAGATGCCCCTCAACCCGATGGACTTCCACCAGCAAAGCTTCGAGCGGGAGGTGCTGCCGGAGCTGGTCCGGCGGGGGATCGGCGTGATCGCGATGAAGACGTCGGCGGACGGGCGGTTGCTCAGGCAGCGGATTTGCACCATCGCCGAGTGCCTGCGCTACGTCTGGTCGCTGCCCGTGGCGGTGGCGGTGGTGGGGATGGAGCGGCCGGAGCTGGTGCAGCAGAACGCAGCGCTCGCGCGCGGGTTCCGCCCAATGAGCGCGCCGGAGCTGGACGGGCTGCGGCAGCGGATCCGGCCGCGGGCAGGGCTGGACTTGGAGTGGTACAAGCGGGGGTGACGCGCCCTAACCGCCGGCGGGAGCCGGAGGAGCACATCGACGACGATCCGCGCTAACTGACGATCACGCCGTCAGTTCCTTCGAGAGTCGTCCGAATGTTGATCTCCGACGTGAGCGTCCGGTGGACCGGACACGGGCGTTCGATTGGCCATGCGGTGTTCTTCGCCTGGCTTGTCGGCGGCATTCTTGTGAGCTACGCGGCGCTCGCTGAGGCAGGTGCGCCGCAGGCGGGGTAGCCGCTCCGGGGGGACAGCGGGGGGACAATGGAGAGTGGCCAGGGGCAGAATCGAACTGCCGACACGCGGATTTTCAGTCCGCTGCTCTACCAACTGAGCTACCTGGCCGAGCTATGCAGGAGAAGAACTTAGCGGGCTGGGTGATGCGGTGGGAGTGCCAGTGTTTGCCGTTGTTTGCCTTTCGTTTGCCGTTAGCTGTCCCCTGAACCGCTTCGCTACGGCCTCGGCGAGGTCGGCTTCGTCGATGATGTTATAGCGCTCGAACATCGCCCGCGTCTTCCAGCCGCAGAGTGGTTGGGCGATAACGCAGCCGTGGTGTTTCGCATCGTACTGCGTTGCCACGGCGTTGCTGGTGCGCGTGATCCTGGCGGTGTTCAAGGGGCCGGCTCTCAAGGCGAGGACCGGAAAGCCCCTGTGCGGGCTTGTGTGGGCGTCCTTCTGTGGGACGCTGAATGAAAAGCACTTCGGCGACTACTGGCTGTCGTTTCTGATCGGTGTGATCGAAGCGGCCGCCTATCCTGTCCTACTCGAACTCAATGAGTTGGCTGTTATCGGCGGTTGGCTGGCGCTGAAGACCGCAGGCCAATTCGGGGGCTGGGAGAAATCGCGAGCGACTTTCCACCGGTTCCTGCTCGGGACTGTCTTGGGGCACCGCCTTCGTTGAAATCAAGCCCAGGTGAGCGGAGTCTCCCCGTCGGCCTCACGGGCGGGGCGATGCGCGGGTGCTCGGACACCGTCACCCGGCAGGGTGGCACCGCGAGCTGCGTTGAACACCGCCCGTGGCTAGCCTTGGAGTTCGAATCTCCGCCTAGCCTCGCCCACGGCCTGGTAGAACGCCTCCAGAGAGTCGCGGTTCCAGTCGTAGCAGTTCGTGGGGATGCACTCCCAATTGGGGCTGCTTCCGAGCAAACGGAACTCCTCGGAGAAGCCCTGGCATCCGGGCCGCTGCCGGACTTGCGTGAGAATCCACTCGTGCACCTCTGCCCTAGTCTTGACCTCGGACATAGCTCCCTCCCCGAAGTCGCCACCCTGGCGAAGCTAGCGCCACCTGCCCCGGAGGGCGAATCATGAGCGGGAAGCTCGAGCGGTTCGCGCGCGAGCTAGCCGCGAAGGCGGCGCGGCTCGAGGTGCCGCAGGCCGTCGAGGAGCGGTTCGGGCGCTATCGCGACGATCCGGTGGCCTTCTGCCGCGGCGTGCTCGGCGTCGAGAGCGCGACCCGACGCTCGACGGGCGCGCCGTACCCGTTCCGCGTGCTCGAGGACCTCGTGGTCCATCCGCGCGTGCCGGCAGCGGGTGAGCGCTGCCGGGGGCGGGCTCCACCTTGACTCCCTCGGCCTCCTGCCGGGAACTTGTTCGTGGTGCGGCGAGCAATCGCCCGTTCCTCATGAAATCCGATCGACGCCTTCAATTGGTCCTGGCTGCGCTCGCCGCAGTCGCGAGCCCCGCTCTCGGGCAAGACGCTCAAGCGGCCGCCGAGGCCCGCTACCGCGCCCAACGGCTCGCGATGGTCGACTTCCAGATCGCGGCCCAGGGTGTCGCAGACAAGGCGACGCTCGACGCAATGCGCGCCGTGCCCCGACACCAGTTCGTGCCGCCCGAGCTGCGCGACCGCGCCTACGGCGACCACCCGCTGCCGATCGGCTACGGCCAGACCATCTCCCAGCCCTATATCGTGGCCTACATGACGGAGATGATCCGACCGCGGCGCGGCATGCGGGTTCTCGAGGTCGGCACGGGATCGGGGTACCAGGCGGCGATCCTCGCCGAGCTCGGCTGCGAGGTGTACACGGTCGAGATCTTCGAGGCCCTCGCCACGAGCGCCGCAGAGCGCCTCAAGCGGCTCGGCTACGGCCGGGTGACGGTGCGCCACGCCGACGGGCACTTCGGCTGGGCCGAAGCGGCGCCCTTCGACGCCATCCTCGTCACCGCGGCCGCCGGCTACATCCCGCCCGTCCTCACCGAACAGCTCAGGCCCGGCGGCCGCCTGATCATCCCGGTCGGCAGCGTCTACGGCGTGCAGAACCTCATTCTCGTGGAAAAGGACGCGAGCGGCGACGTGTGGACCCGCAACCTCCTGCCGGTGCGCTTCGTGCCGATGCTGAGCGGACTCCGCTGACCTCCACGACCGCCTCCGCGCGGGCGCCGGCCGTCGCCCTGCTCTCGGCCGGCACCGTGGCCTTCGAGATCCTCCTCGTCCGCGTCTTCGCCATCGAGTATTTCCACCATTTCGCCTATATGGCGATCGGCGTCGCCATGCTCGGCTTCGGCGCGAGCGGTACCCTATGGGCGCTGGCGGGGCGAGCCGGGCCCGACACCGCGCACCGCTGGTTCGCCCGGGCCGCCGTGCTCGCCGCGCTATCGCTGGTCGCGAGCCCCGCGCTGGTGCACCTGATCGACCTGGACCCGACCCAGCTGCCCTGGGATGTCGGGCAGTGGCGGCGGCTCGCCGCGGTGTACGGGCTCCTCGCCCTGCCCTTCGGCCTCGGAGCGCTCGCGATCCTGCTCGCGCTCACCCTGGAGCCCGACCGCCCCGGACGCATCTACGGCGCGAGCTTCCTCGGCGCCGGGCTCGGCGCGGCGCTCTCGCTCGCCGTTCTCTGGATCGCCTTCCCGGCCCGGGCGCTGGCCCTTCCGGCCGTGCTCGCGTCGCTCGGTGCGGTGGCGGCCGCGCGCAGCGTCACGCCGTCCGCCCCGGCCGCGGCCGGCGCCGTCCTGGCGGTCGCTGTCGCCGTCCTCGCGTTCCTGCAGCCGCTGTGGCGGATCGCGGTCACCCCGTACAAGGGATTACCGCAGGTCGAAGCGTACCCGGATGCGCGCCGGGTGGCCGAGCGCACGAGCCCGCTCGGCTGGGTCGTCGCCGTGGGCGCGCCAGCATTTCGCTACGCGCCCGGTCTCTCCCTGGCGTTCCGCGGGGACTTTCCCCCGCAGACGGCGCTGTTCGTGGACGGGCAGATCGCCGGTGCCGCCAGCCACTGGGACCGGGAACGCTCCGCCGCCGCGCTGCTCGGCTGGCTGCCCTCGGCCGCGCCCTATGCGCTGGGCAACCGGCAGCAGGTGCTCGTGATCGGCGCCGGCGGCGGGACCGAAGTCTGGAACGCGCTCGCGCACGGCGCGCAGAGCGTCACCGCGGTGGAGCTCCACCCCGATCTCATCGAGCTCACCCAGGCTCTGGCGCCGCCGCGAGGCCGCCCGGGCACTCGGGTCGAATGGGTGGCCGGTGACGCCCGGAGCTACGTCGCGCGCGCCCGCGAGCGGTTCGACCTGGTGACGCTCGGTCCCGCCGGCGGCTTCGGTGCGGCCGCCGCCGGGGTGCATTCCCTAAACGAAGATTTCCTGCACACCGTGGAAGCCTACGAGGCGTATCTCGCGCGCCTGAGCGACCGCGGCGTCCTCGCCGTCACGCGCTGGCTCACCGTGCCGCCGCGCGACATCGTCCGCGTGATTCTCACGGCTGCCGAGGCGCTGCGACGATCGCGTCCCCCCCCCGCTGGGGCGGCGCCCGGGCTGGCGGTCGTCCGGAGCTGGGGGACCGCCACCGTGCTGGTCAAGCCGTCGGGGCTCACCTCGGTGGAGATCGAGGCGCTGCGGCGCTGGGCCACCGAGCGCCGCTTCGATCTCGACTGGTATCCCGGCCTCAAGGCCCCCTCTCCGGCCGCCGCGTTCAACGTGCTCGATGAGCCGACGCTGTTTCTCGCCGCGGCCGCGGCCGCGGCCGGACCCGAGCGCGCCGCCCGGTTCGCCGCAAGCTATCCCTTCGCCGTCGCGCCGGCGGACGACTCGCGGCCCTACCCGCACCATTTTCTCCGGACCCGCTCGCTGGGCGCGTTCCTGCAGGCGAGCCGCGGCAGCTGGCTGCCGTTCGCCGAATGGGGCTACATCGCCCTGCTCGCCACGCTGGGCCAGAGCGTGGCACTAGCCGCCCTGCTGATGGTCCTGCCGGTCGCGGGCCGGTCCCGCGCCACCCGCGAGCGCCCGACGCCCGCGCTCCTCGGCTATTTCACGGCCATCGGCCTCGGCTACCTCGCCGCCGAGATCGCCGCCATCCAGCAGCTCGGCCTGCTCTTGGGGCATCCCGTCTACGCCGTCGCCGCCGTGCTCGCCGTCTTTCTCGTCTGTTCCGGCGCCGGCAGCGTCTGGTCGGACCGGGTGAGCGCCGCGCGCGGGCGGATCGCGGCGATGGGTCTCGCGGGGCTGCTCGTGATCTACGGGGGACTGCTGCTCGACCTGGTGCACCTGCTCCAACCCGCGCACGCGGTCGTGCGCGCCGGCGCCGCCGTCCTGTTGCTCGCGCCGCCGGCGTTCTTCATGGGCGTGCCCTTCCCGGTGGGACTGCGCGCCCTCGCCGGCCCCGCAGCCGCGCACACGGGCGTCGCGTGGGCCTGGGCGGCGAACGGGTTCGCGTCGGTGGTCGCGGCGCCGCTCGCGGCGCTGATCGCGCTCGAGGTGGGATCGGCCGCGCTGTTTCTCGTCGCCGCTGCGGCCTACGCCGCCGCGGCCGGGCTTCAGGGGACGGCGCGAGGCTCGGGACCCACTTGAGCCCGCGCTCTCGGTCGGTGGCCGGTCGTAACGCAGAGGCGATCTGCCGTAACAATACCGTTGGCCGCAGTTCGCCGCAAAGTAAGGATCGAGTGCCCGTGCGCCTGAGGCCGGAGTAGGAGAAGGCCCTCCTGGAGACCACGAGGGCGATCCAAGAGCACGTGACCCCCAAAAAAGACGGGGCACGACCACGTAGGGTTCGCGGCCTCACGTCTGGCAAACATCCCGGCAAAGCGCCTGGGAATGTCAGGCACGAGCGGGACTTAGACCCGCACCGCGGACTCGCAGTCCGCGGTCCCTCCCGAGCGTACCACGGCCCAGCACAGGGTTCACGATTCGGAGAGTGTCTCCGAAGCCGTAAGTGTCCTGGCGACATCAATCCTCAAGACGCTCATGAAGCCTCTTGGCGAAGCTGGCCCAGTGATTGTTGAACCGGCCTCGGGATGGATTGAGCGACCTGCCCCAGAATGATCTGAATTGCCTATCAAGCGCTCGGCGCTTGAAGAAGGTGGAGACGTCGATCGCCTTCGCGCCTTTGCCGCGCTTGTGCTTGTAGAACGAAATTGCTGCCACGAAGGCGGCATTGATCGCCTTCAGGAGGGGTCCTGCCAACGACTCCTCTCGCTCACAATCCTTCCAGAACAAGGTGGCGGCAGCCCGTCCCTTGACTAGGGTCGCAAGCTGCGACCAGACGAAGTTCAGGACCAGCCACTTGGCGTACGCGCGCTCTGGGTATCCCTTTGCAGCGGCTGAGTCGTGCGGTGGGAGGTAGGGGAGGATCACGGCCACGTGAAAATAAGCGAAGGGGCCGCGCCGGCGCGCACCTGCGCCACATCCCTCGGCTCGCTCCAGAATCCCCCCACCCACACCGTCGTCAGCCGGATCTCCCAGCGCGCGTGCGCGTCCGGGCTCACGGGAACCGCGAAATCCAGGCGCCAGAGCCGCTTCGACTGCGGCGGGGCCGCCACCAGCAGTCCGGCACCCACACCCGCCTTTACCCCGCTATTCACGCCGAACGGCGCATCGCCCGCCCAGACCACACCAGCGTCGACGAAGCTCGCGAGCCCGACCCCGACGTGCCGATTGAGCCGGCCCAGCGCCCAGCGCTCCTCGACGCGGGCGACGCTCCGCATTGCGCCGACGACGCGCGAATCGTGGTAGCCCCGCACCCCGCCCGGCAAGGCACCAAGCGTGAGTTGAAAGGGAATCCGCAGGCGCCACCCGGCCGAGATTTCGTGGCTGGCGATGACGATATGCGCGTCGGAGGGCTTCACGTACCACGCCAGCCGCCCGCTAGCAACCCACGAATCCCATCGGTTCGCCCCGGGATCGTGGCGCGCTTCTGCTTCGACGCGCAGCGCGGCGAAGGACCGTGGGGAACCCAGCCCGGCGTAGAGGTCGGCGGCGAGAAAGGTGTCATTCCCCTGCCCCACCACCGCGCCGACTTGAACGCCCCTGGCCACATCCTGCACCGCCCAGAGCGCGTCGAACCCGCGCACCTCCAGGAACGAAAGGCTGCGCAAGCCGACGACGGCGTTCAGGCGCACGTTCTCGTAGCGGGCGAACGGCCCGCCGAGCGGCGCGCCCGTGTCGGCGACGAGTCCCGAGTCGGAGATGACCACCGCCTGCGCCGCCGGCGTGACCCGCTCAAACGTCAGGAGACCCCCGAGGTACCCGATCCGCCGCCCGAAGCCGATGCGCAGCACGCTCCCGATGTCCGCGAAGCGGCGCACCACGCCCAGTGAGACGACGTCGGTATCCGGCCGGACGAAGGATGTATACGCGTTCACGTTGCTGTAGCCGACGTGCCACGCGTTGCGCTGCAGGTCGGTGAGGAAGGCGTGGCCGAGGGCGAGCGTCAGCGTGCTGCCGAGCGGCGCGCGGTAGGCCAGGAACGCGAGCGTGTAGGGTCGGCGGAACGCCTGGTAGGCGACGACCTGCGCGCCCGCGCCGGTGCGGTAGCCGAATCCTTGCTCCACTCTGGCCGCGACGCGCAGAGCCCCGCCCCCCACGTTGCCGTCACCGAAGACGAGCGCCGCGGGACGCCAGTCCCGAAGGCGCATTGAGAAGGTGGTCGGGATCTCGTCGAGAGTCTCGACCTCGATGCGCACGCCGCCGGCGAAGTCCGGCACCACGCGGACCGTCGCCTCGGCGAGGAAGGGCTGGAGGCGGAGAATGCGCTCCGATTCCGCCACCTCGGTGGCCGAGCAGGGCCGCCCCACATCCAGGAGGAGAAAGCGGCGAACCACCTCCGCTTTCGTGGTCGGGTGTTCCAACCCCACGCCGCGGGCGAGCGGGCGCAGCAGCCGGGGAATCCGGCCGAACGACGGGGCGTGAGGGACGATGACGATCGCCGAGACGGTCTTGCCGTCACATTGCGCCGCGACGAGCCTGGGCGGCACCAGGAGCAGCAGTGCGACGAGCAGAGACCAAGCGTAGCGCATACGTGCCGCGCCGCCCCTGGCCTCGTCGATCGTTTCCGTACCGTCCCCAAGGGCTTCACCGGGCAGCGGACGGCTCCGTTGAGAGGCCGAACAAAATACGGCCCTGTCGCGCGGTGGCAACTGCCAGCTTACTTTCTGGCTCATGGCGCCACCGGCTTTCCCGAATCTCACCGTCCTTGCCCATCCGCTGATCCAGCACAAGCTGACGATCCTGCGGGACCGGCGCACCAGCACGCGCGATTTCAAGCAGCTTGTGAACGAGATTGCCATGCTCATGGCGTACGAGGTCACCCAAGACCTCCCGCTCGAGCCGGTGGACATCGAGACCCCCCTCGAGAAGACCACGGGCCGCCAGGTGGCCGGCAAGAAGCTCACGCTGGTCCCCATCCTGCGCGCGGGGCTGGGGATGGTGGAGGGTATCTCGCAGCTCATCCCCTCCGCGCGCGTCGGCCACATCGGGCTGTACCGCGACCACGACACCCTGCAGCCCGTCGACTACTACTTCAAGATCCCGTCGGGCGAGCAGGACCGGACGTTCTTCGTGCTCGACCCGATGCTCGCGACGGGCGGCTCGGCGGTGGCCGCCGTCAGCGCCCTGAAGCGCGCCGGCGCCCCGCGGGTGCGCTTTCTCTGCCTCGTCGCCGCGCCGGCGGGGGTCCAGGCGATGCTCCACGCCCATCGCGACGTGCCCGTCTACACCGCCGCCTTGGACCGCGAGCTCAACGCCAAGGGTTACATCCTCCCCGGCCTGGGGGACGCCGGCGACCGGCTGTTCGGCACCAGATGACGGAATGTGTCACATCTTGACAAGATGACGTAATACGTCATAAACTGACGATGTGACGAAAAACGTCAATTACATCGCCGTGCTGGCCGACGCCATCGGATCCCGCGCGCTCCCCCCCAGGGACCGCGCCCGTCTCCAGACCCAGCTCCACACCCGCCTCCGCACCGATCTCAACCAGCGGCGCGCCTGGCGGCCGGGCATCGCCGCCGGTTTCGCCATCGCGCGCGGCGACGAGATCGAGGGCCTGCTCAAGGGCGCGTCGCTCGTGTGGGACATCGCCCACTGGCTGCGCCGCGCCTTTGCCGACGTGGACTGGATCATCGCGTGCGCCCGCGGCCCCATCAGTACCGCCCTCGCCACGACCGCTCTCGAAGTGGACGGCCCTTGCTTCCACGCCGCCCGCGCGGCGCTCGAAGAGGCCAAGGGCGAGCGTCGGGTCTTCACCTTCCGCGGCTTCTCCCCGCCCGTGGATGCCCTGGCCGCCTACTACTCCGCGCTGTATTGGAGCTGGACCCCTCGCCAACGCCGCCAGGCGTCCACCCTGCGCTTGCGCGACGCCGCGGCCGACGAGGGTCGGGACCTGAAGGTCCACCCCACCGCAGTTTCCCACATGAAACGGCGCATGGCCTGGCCGCTCGTGGCCGCGGGCGATATGATGTTCCGCGCCGCCATCCTGGAGGCCCGGTGAACCCGCTCGCGCTCGTTCCATTGCTCGCCTATACCGTCGCCGCCGTCCTCTGGCCGGCGCAGATCGATGGCCAGCGGCGCGGCCGCGCACTGCTTGTGATCGAAGCACTCCTCGTGCTCGCCGCCGTCATCCTGGGCCAAGTGCTCGCCAAGCTCGTCATCCCCAGCCCGGCCGGGTACCGCTGGGGCGCCGTCGGCCTCTATGTCACGGCCTACCTGTACGTGTGTATTCGGGGCATGGTCGTTGTGCGCTCCGTCCTCGAGCTCCCGGCGCTGCAGATGCGGCGCGACGAAGACCGCACCGCCGGCGCGATCGACATCGCCCGCGGCCGCACCATCGGCGCCCTGGAGCGGGCGATCGCCTTGACGCTGGTGCTGCTCGGCCAGTACGGAGCGCTGGGCCTCATCGTCGCGGCCAAGTCGGTGGCCCGCTTCAAGGCGCTGGAGGACCGCGAATTCGCCGAGTACTTCCTGATCGGCACGTTGGCCTCCCTGCTCCTGGCCCTGGCCGGCGGCCTGGGGCTGCGGGCCCTGCTGCGCTGAACCCTCCGCACGTAACCCTTTCCCGCTTCCCCGTGTCAGACGGGTAGTTACGAGCGTGGCCCGTCACCTCGGAGCGTCGTGGACGAACGAGATCTGATCAACCGCGTCCGCGCCGGGGACGGCGTTGCCGAGCGCGCCCTGTACGACGCCCATGTCGACCGCGTCTATCGCTTGGCCTACCGGCTGGCGGGAGACGACGCCCTCGCCCAGGACTTCACGCAGGAGACGTTCATCCGGGCCTTCGAGCGACTGGGCACGTTTCGCGGCGACTCGGCCCTCGCGACCTGGCTGCACGCGATCACCACGACGGTCGTCCTGAACGGCCTCCGCAAGGTGAAGCGCTTCCGCGGGCGGGAGGCGGATCTCGAAGCGGCCGACGGCGTGAGCGGCGGGCGCCGCGAAGCCGAGCCGGACTTGAAGACGCGGCTCACGCGGGCGATCGACGCGCTGCCCCTGGGCTACCGGACCGTGTTCGTGATGCACGACATCGAGGGCTACACGCACGAGGAGATCGGCATCGCGCTGGGCGTCGAGACGGGGACATCGAAAGCACAGCTGTCCCGGGCGCGCGCCAAACTGCGCGAGTCGCTCGCGGACTTCGCGGGAGAGTGGGTCTCATGATGCACGACGACGACAAGTTCAACGAATGGCTGCGGCAAACCGCCAAGGGGTACCACGCCCCACGTCCCACGCCCCATGACGAGATGTGGCAGCGAATCGAGGCCGAGCGCGCCCGGCGCGCGACGCGCCGGGTGATCAAGCTGCGCCCCTGGTTGCAGTGGACCCTCGCCGCGGCGGCGGTGCTCATCCTCGGCATCGGCATCGGTCGCTGGACCGCCCGGCAAGAGGCGGGCGCAGGCGGCGGGACGCCGGTGGCGACCAACGACACAGCGGGTCAGGACCTGCTCTACCAGATCACCGCGACGCAGTACCTCTCCCGCACGGAGGCGTTCCTCACCGGCTTTCGCTCCGACCTCCGGGCCGGCCGGGCCGACGCGCGCTTCACGGGTCAAGCGCGCGATCTGCTCACCACAACCCGCCTGCTGCTCGATTCCCCGGCGGCGGATGATCCGCGGTTAGGCGCGCTGCTCGAGGACCTGGAGCTCGTGCTGGTTCAGATCTCGCAGCTCGCGGCGGGCCGCGACACGCACGACGCCGACCTGATCACCCAAGGCATGGATCAACGCAACGTGCTGCCCAATTTGCGCTCGGCGATTCCCGCCGGGCCGGTGCCGGTGCGCACCGAAGGAGTACTCTGATGTACATCGTCTCCCTCTTGCTCGCCGTCACTCTCGTGCAGGATTCGACCGCCCGGGCGGAGGCCCTGATCGCGCGGGGTCCCATGCTCGTCGAGCCCGCGGCGCTGCCGATCGAGTCGTGGTCCCAGCAGGATCCGGCCGACTCGCTGTATCGAGCCGCGCGGCAGGCCCTGAACCGAAACCAGTACGCGCGGGCGGCGGAGCTGTTCCGCGCGGTGCGCCAGCGTTACGCCCGCTCGACGCACGCGGCCGACGCGTACTACTGGGAGGCGTTCGCGTTGTATCGCACGGGATCCAACGACGGGCTTCGGGCGGCCCGGGCGGCGCTCCGCACCCAGGCCGAGCGCCACCCCAACGCGTCCACCCGGCGCGACGCCGAGGTGCTGATGCGCCGCGTGCAGGGCGCCCTGGCGCAGCGCGGCGATGCGGATGCGGCTGAGGCCATCACGCAAGACGTGGACGACATCATCCCGCCCCAGCCTCGCCAGCCCCCTCAGCCCCCTCAGCCCCCTCAGCCACCGCTGCCACCCGTGCCGCCGAGCGGGCATCGGTCGCGCGTATCGGGGTGCGAGGACGACGATGACCTGAAAGCCGCCGCGTTGAACGCGCTCCTGCAGATGGACGCGGAGCGCGCGGTCCCGATTCTCAAGGCCGTGCTCGCGCGGCGCGACGAGGGCTCCACCTGTCTGCGGCGCAAAGCGGTGTTCCTGGTCTCGCAGAAGCGCAGCCCGGAGACGGCGAGAATCCTGCTCGATGCCG
>Ga0326597_10009895_pt1 | contig 12739 bp, 16 predicted proteins | sample RVTome_12_FD_203789 | JGI IMG/M metagenome (GOLD analysis project Ga0326597, IMG submission 203789) | Soil microbial communities from uranium-contaminated site in the Upper Colorado River Basin, Wyoming, United States - RVT100D185 | ecosystem: Environmental > Terrestrial > Soil > Contaminated >... | reverse complement strand
GTATCCTACCCATGCGCGGCATGGTTAAGGGTGGGATTCCGTCTTGTGCACGCGCACGGTTGAGTGCCTGTAAAAAGTATTGCATCAGCTCGCCACGCTCGGTGGCGCGCTCTTTTTTATCAGTTTGCGCTTTGATGTGTGCCTTGATGTGCTCCACAGCTATATTGTACTCCTATACCACTGGCTGGGCCGACCTGCCGTCAGGCATGTTGACAAAAAATGGGTAAGCGTGTAGTGTGCTTGATAGTTGTATATTTGCTGGTTTCTGGACGTCTTCGGCATCCTCCCGCTCTCTCCGAAGGCCACCAGGATGCCGGAATCCCGCTTCCCCGAAAGCTGGACTCCGGTCAAGACCGGCGCGACGTCGTTACCCACTGCGTCACGCCGGTGGATGGCCGGTTCGTCTCTACCCCAGACGAACCGGCCTATTTTTTTATATAAAAATATTTTAGTATAAAGAGCGTGGATACACTAAAAGACCCTATAGTACAAAACGGCGATGCCGTACTGCGACAAACCGCCTCCCCTATTGCAAAAAAGGACATTACCTCGCGCACCGTGCGCGGACTTATCTCTCGGATGAAGAAGGTGCTTGTTAAAGAGCCGCATGGTGTAGGGCTCGCGGCCTGCCAGCTTGGAGAGCCACTGCAGTTGTTTATAATCTCCGGCCGAGCGTTTGCCACCGACACCACAGAAAAAGAGCAGGAAGAAAAGCACCAGCCCGACATGGTGGTGATAAACCCGGTGTTGGTGCGCAACTCTAAAAAACAAAAAGAGATGTCGGAAGGGTGCCTTTCGGTGCGCGGCAAGTACGGCGCGGTGATGCGGTACGAGAAGGTTGCTATACGCGCGCTAGACGAGAGCGGCAAGCCGTTTGTGTACAACGCCTCTGGCCTGCCGGCGCACGTTATACAGCACGAGATGGACCACCTAAAAGGCCTGCTGTTTATTGACAAAACAAAAATACTGGAAGAGTGGGGCGATGACAACCATGAAGAATAAACCTATGCCGCGATTTGCCTTTTTGGGGACACCGCAGTTTGCGGTGCATGTGCTTAACGCGCTTAAGGCGCGAGGTCTCTTGCCGACTCTGGTCGTGACAGCGTCGGACAAACCAGCTGGCCGCGGGTTAAAACTACAACCATCGCCAGCCAAAGTTTGGGCCCTGGAGAGCGGCATTGACGTGCTCGAGCCCACAAGCCTTAAGGGCGACACGTTTGTAGCCGAGCTTGCCAACACCGACTGGGATGTGTTTGTGGTTGCGGCCTATGCCAAACTCATCCCCAAAACTATTCTCGACCTGCCGCGCCGCGGGTGCCTCAATGTGCACCCATCGCTTTTGCCGCGCCTGCGCGGGCCATCGCCAGCGCGCTCGGCTATTTTGGCAGATGAGCGCGAGACAGGCGTCACCATAATGCTTATGGACGAAAAAATGGACCATGGTCCCGTGGTTGCCCAGGCGCGCATGGAAATAGCAGAGGAGGATTGGCCACTCTCTGGTTTAATGCTCGAGGAAATGCTCGCAACCGAGGGCGGCAACTTGCTTGCAGAGGTTCTGCCCGAGTGGCTTGCGTGCACAATAACCCCAGAGCCGCAGGACGAAAGCAAGGCAACGTACACGCACAAATTTAAAGACCAAGACGCCCTGGTAGACCTTGCTGGCGACGCACACGCGAACATTTTAAAAATCCGCGCGTTCGACCAAAGTCCGCGGGCGCACTACTTTACCGCCGAGGGTATGCGCGTGGTTATCACCAAAGCAGAAATTAAAGATGGCACCTTGGAAATCATCAAGGTTATCCCAGAGGGAAAGAATGAGATGGATTTTAAAACCTATCGCGCAGGCCACGCAACATCTCTTTGATAATTGCACCGCTGCGGCGCACCAGCACCATCTCGCGCTTTTTGGTGCGACGCACCACGCGCGTAAACTCGGTGGCGGCCAGATCTATTGCCTCGTGCATAGAGTCACCACGCTCCTCTGCCCGGAAGCTCTCGCCTCCAGCAACAGCGGTAAACTCTGCACGATTCTTTTTGCCGCTCTCACCACCCAAAAACTGTAGCTCAACATCCACGTGCGCGGTTGAGTCCCCGGCCAAAAATTTATCTGCTTGCGCTAGCTTCTGCTCTACATAGTTTCGCAACTCTGGAGTAATGGTGACCTCGGTTCCCTTGATGTTGTAGTTCATAGCCAGTTATATACTACTGCTTCTTTTTATAAGTTCCTATCAGCTGTGCCTGCGCCAAAACATGACCCTCTATGGCGGCGAGCACCTTATGTTTTGAAGTGCCGGGCGGGAGCCCAAGCGTCGTGTCGAGTGCATAAAGTACAAAGATATAGCGGTGGGTTGAAGGCTCATACTCACGCGGCGGGCATGGGCCGGTGTAGGCATTTGCACCTGCACCATTTGCTCCAGCGGTGCCTACCTGCTCGCCCTCGCCTACCCCCTTTGTGGCAGGATTAATATCGTACAAAACCCAGTGGTCAAACACGCCGTCTGGCTTAAGCGCCTTGGGTACGTCGGGGTCGTCCATTATAAGCGCTAGCGACACCGCGCCTGCAGGTACGTCACTCCAAGATAGTGGCGGGTTTTTTCCGCCAGATGGCAGGTCGCAAGTGTATTGCGAGGGGATCATCCCGCCCTCTGCAAACGCACTGCTTGTGATCTCCATACCATTAGTATACTCGCCCACAAGGGGTGCTGGTTTCGGCACAGGCGGGCGGTATATCCACAATAATGTCGCGGCTACAAAAAAGAGTAAAAGTCCATACCCTACTCGCCTAGTCATATGCCACATAGTATACAAAAATAAATAAAAAGAGGCGGCCGGGAGAAACTCCCGAACCGCCCCCTACTAAACCGCCCGGGCCCTGAAAGGACCCTGGCGCCGGCGTTACGCCGACTTCGGTGCCGTGACGTCGTAGCCGAAGCTCTGGGTGAGCTGAACGGCGAGAATCTCGGCCTCGGGCGCCGTGATCGACAGCGCGTGGCCGCTTTCGGACATCAGAACCACCGAGTCGCCATATTTCGCCCACTTGGCCGAATTGACCTGGATCCCGTCCCTGGTCACGCCATGAGCGTGGTTCACCTGACTCTTCGGAATGGCGCCGACCGGAATGGTCTGGAACAGACCGTCCACGAGAACGGGGACGGAGCGGCCATTGCGACGAGTGTCCGGCGAAGTGATGCTTTTCATGCAAAGAACTCCTTGTTGTTGTGATTCGCTTCCATGCCCTGTAAAGGGCTAGTAGACAGCGAAATCGGCCACCCTTGGCCGACCAGAGGAGCTTAGCATATGCCAATTTTGGTGTCAAGCCCTCAACCCAAGGCCTGGAAAATATCGTAAAAGTCTATATAATCTATGTGTTCTATTATATTCCGCGGTAGCTCAATGGTAGAGCAGCTCCCTGTCAAAAGGCAGCTTCCCAGAGGAATCTGGGATGAAAAACGAGGTTAATTCGGGGAAATCCTGAGCACAATCGAAGGACAATCCCGAGCCAAGTCCTGCAAAGCATAAGCTAAGCAGGAAAGGTGTAGAGACTATCCCGCAAGGGAGTAGGCCCGCAAAATGCGGGACGAAGCGCCTCGCATCCTATCCGTCAAAACGGCGAGAGGATGATGATATAGTCCACGCCCGCAGCAATGTGGGAGAACGTGTAAGGAGTTGGTTGTAGGTTCGAGTCCTACCCGCGGAGCAAAGTGCGAAAAGTCCCCTATTTGGGGATTTTTTCGTACTTTTGTTTGTACGGCAGGACTCGAACAGGAGGCGCGAATTTTTACAAAGCGAAGCGACTATAAAAATTCAGCGTTTGAAAGCTTTGCTTTCAGGCGAGTCCTACCCGCGGAGCAAAATTGGGTAACCTAAATGCTTTGAAATTAGTTAGTCTAGGTGATGGTAGAAAAAATAGCACTCAAAATATTTTGGGTAATGATGCTGTTGTGCGCAAGCTCGGCTCTGACACTTCTATGGGTTAACAGCGTTCTGCCCGAGAAGATCATTCCAACTTTTTTTATTGTGGGCTTTGCGAGCTTCCTAATCTGGGCTCCATTGGTAACGTATAGATTCTTGGCAAAATTAGGCTGACATTTTTTACATAGTGTGGTATTGTGTTCCCGGAAAAAGTTGGGAGGTACAAATGAACAAACTGTTGACCCTTCGGGCGTATCAGAGAGAAGGAGGGTGGTGGTTGCGATGGTTAGAAAAAAACGACTGCCCTACCCCGCATCAACTTGCCCGATCATTACGAGACGCTCGAGGACAAAGCAAACGAGCAGTCACTATAGTCCAAAAACAGATGCACTCTGCCCATTCCTACCTGGAAGAGAATAGAGCGCGTTATCTGTGGAGTGATCTGGTGCTCGAGCACGGGCAGGAGTTCCCTGTCTCGGACAGGCGGACGCGAATCCGGAAACACTGGAAGTGTTTCGAGAACAGCGCCGCCCTTGCACGTTCGAGTAACGGTGGCCTTCTCTACGCGGAAGGACTATGTGTTGCACCATTTGGTGGCGGCATGCTCCACGCTTGGAATATCGAGGGTGGCAAAGTCATTGACTCGACATGGCCGATGCCTCAGCTAAATCGATATTTTGGCATTGTCTTCGAAATCGAGTTCCTAGACGCGATTGGGTTTGTCCACGGCGGTATATTTGCCCGCTGGGATCCAGTCAAAAGATATATGATCAAGGGTCCCCCGAGATAGCATCAACGGGGACTCTCATCGTTTATATACAGCCAAATAGGTTTGAACTTCCGCCTCGGATCGACGCCGAGTCGAGACGGGTCGTCCAGTAGGCGGAGCAGGGTGTTGAAATAGTACGTAATTTATGCTATATTTGCTGGCAAGCCCCTCATATGTTGCTACCGCTTATTTTAGGTATTATCCTCGGTGCAATTGCGGTTATTTTTGCACTGCAAAATATCACTGTAGTAACTGTTACCTTTTTTACCTGGCAGATTGAAGGTTCGCTTTCACTTATATTGATGCTCACTGTTTTTATAGGCATACTAATCGCCTTGCTTATCGTCCTCCCGGAAAGCATACGGAATTACTTTAGATATAAAAATCTAAAGAAGGAAAATGGTGAGCTTGAGGAGCTCCTTAGGAAACAAAAAGAACTAACTGTTTTTGCTAAAAATATTCCTAGCACTCCTGAAATAATTGCAGGAATTGAGGGAGGGGCAATAATTGATCCCAATACCCTATAAAAAGGTCAAACCGAGGTATTAGCAATTGCCACACCAGTCAACTCGACCCTCGCAGGCCAAGACGGGGATTTTTATCTAGTGCTGACAAGTTTTTGGTACAGGCCGCCAAAGTAAGACTCTTTGTGCCAACTGCGCCCGGTCATTTGTGCCGGAATGACATCGGCCAACTCCATGCCCCACAGGTCTACCGCGTACGGCTCTAGCCGAGCGAGAAAAAGGAAAATCAAAAAACGCACCGGGTGCCACTTGGCCGGCCGTGCGTAGTCTACGATGACTATTTTGCCGCCTGGTTTTAACACGCGCAGGGCCTCACTCACGGTTTTTTCTCTATATGCCTGCGGCTCTTCATGCAGTAAAAAAAATAACAAAACCCTGTCGTAGCTCTTGTCTGGCACATCAAGCGCCGATGCGTCCATAAGGAGAGTGCGCGCATGCATCTTTGGCGTAATTTTCTTGCGCAGATTGTCTAGCTGGATCGGCAGTATGTCCACCACGTCGAGCGAGCCGCCGTTTTGTGCGGCGCGATGCGCCAAACGTGGCGAGAGATCTCCATAACAGCAAGACATTTGTAGGGTGCACCCGGCCATGTCGTCGCCAAACTCATTTAGCACGGCGTTGCGCAGCCTTACATAGTTGCCAAAAAGTATTGTGTTGATGAGCCACTGGCGCTCAAAAAAGCGCACCGCGGATGGGCGCACATATACCCACCAATAGGTTTCCTCAAGATAGTCGGGTATTTGCGTGGCTACCTTGTTGGACATAGTGACAATTGTGCGACCAATGTACTCAACAATATCACAAACACCAAACCGAGTGGATTTTTTTATTCGACCAAAAACTACTTCTTGTTGCCCAAGATCTTAAACATCTTGGTGCTGCAGGTTGTGCATGTGCCAGACATAGCGCGGCGGCCACCCTTCATCTCTACCTCTTTAGGTTCAACCATTTCCTTCTTCTCGCGGCACTTAACACAGTATGCAATTTCCTTTTCCATATCGTTACGTTAGTAGTATTTACAAATTAATAAAATATGCCTACTCTTCTATTCTATGGCTAAAATAGGCACATAAGAAGAATGGTGGGGACAACTCCCACACAGGGCACTATACCATGCGCTTGAGCGCCGTGTGTGCCACACACACCGCGGACACTGCCAGCAGGGCGCTTGCCGCGATGTCCAGAGGGTAGTGCAAGCCAGCTACCACGCGCGCGGCGCCTATACACAAGGTAAACCCCCACAGCGCCAACCCCACGCGCCTGTCTGCAAAAAACGCCACTGAGGCAAAGATGCCTGACACCAGAGTGTGGTCGGACGGAAAGGCATTGTCTACCGCGTGCGCGACAAGTGGCTCAAACCATTCTGCCGCAAATGGCTGCTGGTGCGAGTACAAAAGGCCTGCCAAACGCGCCAGTGCGTAGCCAAGCGGCAGCGCCACAGCCAAGAGGATAATCAAACGCCGTCGACCTTCTGCCCGCCACACTATCGCCACTACTCCAACCAATGCAACCAGGACTATCAAATATTTGGCGCCAAAAACAATAAGCGTATCCATATACTTATACTACTACCCCGACCGCACGTCGGTATACTCTTTGGTGTACGGCCTATCTAGTATGCTTACCCATATAAAGTTGGCCGCATAGCGGACGCCCATCCGCACAATGCCTTCGTGCTCCAGTCGCCGACCCGAAGTATACATAGGGAGCTTCCAGGTCCAGCGCACCTCGCCCACCCGCCCTAAGCGTTTGGCGATGTCGGTATCTTCGCCATAAAATGCAATTTTAGTATCAAAACCGCCGATACTCTCAAGCGCCTCGCGGCGTACAACATAGTTGCCCCCCTGGAGCATTGCCCCGGCACGCAATACATAATGTGCAACAAAATAAAAAGCGTAACCTACAGCATAAAATAGTTTTACCATTGCACGCTTGGGCGCGGAAAGGTCGGTATATATGTAAGGTCCCGAAAGCGCGACCAGGTGAGGACTGTTTTCAAAAGCATCAAGCACTGAGTCAATCCAGCCGGGCGGGAGTTGTGTGTCGGCGTCTATGTGCGCCACCAACTCGCCCACTGCTACTGTGTGGCCAGCGTGGCGAGCCCGTACCAGACCCTTTTTTGGCTCGTCAACTACTTTGACACCAACAAAGTCAAGGGCCACTTCTCTTGTGCGGTCGGTTGAAGCATTGTTGACCACAATGACCTCGGTGTCGTAACTGCCACGCGCAAGCTCGCGCCGTACAGACTCAAGGCACTGTACAATAAACGCTTCTTCGTTGTACGCGGGGATAACAAAACTAAGCTTCATATAGTTTCCTCCAGCCTATCATCGTTTTTGAAATACATAAATGGTGTTGCAAAATAAGGCTATTTTGCCGAAAGGGTGATGGCTTTTTGGTACGCGGCGAGAAAGCTCCGTGCTGTTTCACTAGGCGAATACACCTCTACCGACCTGCGTGCGGCCTCGCCGAAGCGTTCGCGCAGTAAATTGTCATTGAGCAATTCTGTAATTTTTTCTACATAGGTTTTTTTGTCCGTCGGGTTCACAATGTAGCCCGTGTCGCCATCTATAACCACCTCCGGCAGACCTCCAGCGCGAGCTGCGACCACGGGCAGGCCCACCGCCATCGCCTGGAGTGTCGCCATTGGTTGGATCTCGGAAGTGCTCGTAACCAACACAACGTCGGCGCAATTGAGCGCCTCGACAAGTGGCCCGCCACGCAAGACACCCAAAAATAGTGTCCTGTCTTCCATTCCAAGTGCTTTTACTTTTTGCTTCAACTGCTCTTCGTACGGCCCGCCACCCAAGACCACCAGCTGTGCGGCGGCCCTTCGACCAACCTCGACAAACACATCAGCTGCAAAGTCTAAATTTTTCTCCTTCGCAATACGGCCAAATAAAAAGACCGCTTTCTCCACCACCCCATATTTCTTTTTTAATTCTTTTTTATTTGGAAGCGGACGGAAGATGTCACTGCACACTGCATTTGAAATTACCTCGCTGTGGTCAGTTTTGAGCCCGTAGTCATAGAGCTCGTCTAGGATGTGCTGGCTGGGCGCGGTCACCACGTGAGCATGGCCATAAAACCACGAGGCGAACGAGCGCACCGCAAAGCGCACCGGTTTGAAGTCAATCTTAAAGTAGTGCAGGTAGTCCGCCGGCGAGGTGTGGTCGGTGCCAACAAGCGGTACTTTAAGCCGCCGCGCCGCAAAAAGGGCAAAGAGTCCAACTACTCCAAACATATGTACATGGATAACATCTGGCTTAAATGCCCGCATGTCGCGAATACCTCCAACGGGGAATGCTACCACCCCTGCCCCACCCGAACCCCTCTTAACGTAGGCGGGAAAATGGAAAATGTGTTGGTCGGGAGTGGCCCCGGGAAACCGCGCGGTATAAATGCGCACCGCGTGTCCCCGCTCGCGCAGAGAGTGTGCCAGAAGCTCTATAGAGTCTGCAATACCGGAGAGCAGTGGTAAGTATTGGTCGCTACAGATGGCTATATTCATTATATATTTTGCTTCCAAAAAGCCTTGCGCATGTATCTGGTGAAGAAATAGTAACTAACCCCTATGATAATTACGCTCAATATGATCAGCTGAACTTTGGCGAAGGCACTGTCAACGAGCGACAGCTGGCCGCCAAAGAAGTAGCCTAGTGTAAGCAAGACCGCATATTGTCCGGCTGCCAACCCGACGCTCCACTTGATAAAACGGCCCAGTGGCAAGTGTACGAGCCCTGCAATAACTAAGAGCGGGGTGGAAAGCCCATAAGAGAACTTTGTTATAAGCATGGCTTTGGTGGTCTGCTCGTGCCACAGTGTGCGTACAAAAACAAACCTCTCTTCGTCTAGCCCAGCTTTTTTAATTAGCTTTTGAACCAAGCGGTTGTCCCCTCCCCATCGCCCTAAAAAATAATAAGCTATGTCGGGGAGCACGTCGGCCGCTATTAGCACCGCGTATAGAGGAAGGAGGCTAAAGTACCCGAGCGGCACTAAGGACCCCGTGATAAAGCCAAGTATCGGGCCCTCGAAGCTCGCCAGTGGGAAGAGTATGAGGTAGCGGTACTGCTCGAGGAGCGCGATAATAGTGGCAAGTTCCATACACTCTAGTAGTATTAGTATATAACAGTATGCCCCCGCAAGAGACTTTGGAGCAAGAAGTGATTATAGATGCCTGGCATGTGCGCGTGTGGCGACGATACAAGGAAAGCTGGTTTGACAAGCATATACGCTTTTCTATACCGGTCGCTTTCATTATTTTTCTGGTTGCCATCTTTGGCGTCCAGCCGCTCGCTATAGAGTACGCGAGCGAAGCCGCGAGCAACCCGGTAGGCGACATCATACTTTCCAACATACCGGTCTTTAATGTTGGCGACTTTTTTGTTTACGGGATGTTCCTTTTTGTGCTTGTGGTTGGGATATTAACCCTGATGTACCCCAGGCGTATCACTTTTACGCTCCACGCGATGACTCTCTTTGTGCTTATACGGTCATTATTTGTATCTCTCACGCATGTCGGCAACTTTACCACCCAGGCGGTGTCCGACTTTGGGCCAGCTATTACGCAGATGTTCTTCGGGGCGGACCACTTCTTCTCCGGCCATGCTGGCGCGCCATTCCTTATGGCGCTGATGTATTGGGAAAATAGAGCCCTGCGCTACCTGTTTTTGGTATGGTCAGCCTTCTTTAGCGTTATTGTTCTACTAGGCCACCTGCACTATAGCATTGACGTCTTGGCTGCGTTTTTTATCACCTACGGCATCTACCACATATCACTATGGCTCTTCCCCCGCGAGCGAGTGCTGTTTTTGTCTGACAAGTAAAAGTTTTCCACTCTACTGCAACATCTATTTGCTATATTCCGTCGTATAATAGTTGGATGGAGAACCTCTCTAACTATGAGAAGGAAGTTCGCCCGTGGGGAAACTATGAGCGTTTTACGTTAAACGAAAATACGACTGTTAAAATTATCACCGTGAGCGCAGGAGAGGCGTTTAGCTTACAAACACACGCAAACCGCGATGAGTTTTGGCGGGTAGTGTCTGGCTCCGGCACTATAACTGCTGGAGAGGGGGGTAACGAAGCGCGCGCCGGCGACACATTTTTTATAAAACATGGGGTTGTACACCGAGCGGAAGGCGGACCGCAGGGCCTGGTCTTCCTTGAAATTGCATTTGGTGAGTTTGACGAAAATGACATTACCCGACTAGAGGACAAGTACGGACGAAAATGAACACCGTACTTTCAATAACGGCAGCTACCGCTACATTACCAGCCGACGTTGCAGGTACTTTGCTTGTGATGAGCGTGCTTGCCGTCTTATTTATAGTACTGATCCTGTTTTGGCTCTTTGAGACGCGCCGGCCGCTTGCACTTACCCGCACGGCAGAAAATCCCGTCCTTGGGCCAAATCCTGAAAATTGGTGGGAATCTGCCGCGGTTTTTAACCCCGCTGCGGTCGTGCATGATGGTCGAGTACATCTGTTTTACCGCGCGCTCGGGCAAGACGGCATTTCGCGAATAGGACATGCCAGTAGCCCAGACGGAACCAATTTTGATGAGCGCTCCCCCAACCCTGTGTACGATTTGGGCAGAATGTTTGATACCACACAGCAAAAGGGCGGCTGCTGGCTGCGCTACCGCCCTCTCTCCTACAACACAGACCTCTATGCCTCCGGCGGCGGCTGGGGTGGGTGTGAAGACCCGCGCGCGGTAACAATAGACGAGAATCTCTATATGACCTTTGGTATTTTTGGTGGCTGGCAGTCTATGCGCTTGGCGGTTACCAAACTGGCACTTGACGACTTTTCAAAACGAGCTTGGGCATGGGCGCGGCATATCCCTATTTCCCCCGAGAACGAAACGCACAAAAACTGGGTACTATTTCCGGAAAAAATCGGCGGGTGCTTCGCTATTTTGCACGCACTTACCCCACAGGTGTTGGTAGACTATGTCGACTCGCTCGAAGACCTTGCCCAGAACCCAATACAAAGCAACAACAACCGCGCCGGCTTCTCGAGCGGGTGGGACTCGTTTGTGCGCGGGGCCGCGGCGCCTCCTATAAAAACATCGCATGGGTGGCTTTTGTTTTACCACGGGATGGACCCGGCGAGTGAGCCACACATCGGATACAAGGTGGGGGCGCTTTTACTAGACCTAGACAACCCGACCAAGATTTTGTGCCGCTCAAAAGGGCCTGTGCTTACTCCAACAGAGTGGTACGAGCATGACTGGAAGCCAAATGTAGTGTACGCCTCCGGCGCGGTTGTATTGGGCGACGACATCATGGTGTACTACGGCGGCGGCGACAAGTACATCGCCGCGGCTCGTGCAAACCTTCGCGACTTTGTGCGCACACTAATGTCGCACGAGCATGCCGTACTTACACCGGTGAAAAAATAAAAGTATACTTAATATATATGTACGTTATACGAAGGAGCTCGCACAACCCTATCATCGCCCCGCTCACCGACAAGTCGTGGGAGGCGCAGGGCACCTTTAACCCCTGCCCTACTAAAAAAGGGACAATCACACACGTACTGTACAGGGCACTGGGCAGGCCGGACGCACTGATGACCCCGGCAGGGATTTCAACAATCGGCAAAGCAATTTCGCTCGACGGTAGGCACTTTCAAAACAGGCGGCAGTTTATAATCCCGGAAGAGCCGTGGGAAAAGTACGGCTGTGAGGACCCGAGGGTAACCTATTTTGAGGGCAAGTATTATATTTTTTACACTGCGCTCGGCGGCCATCCTTTTGGCCCCGGCAACATCAAGGTCGCCTGCGCAGTTTCCAAAGACCTAGAAACTGTAACAGAACGCCACCTAGTGACACCGTTTAATGCCAAGGCTATGGCGCTATTCCCCGAGCGCATTGGCGGCAAAATTACCGTTATTGTAACAACCCACACCGACGAGCCGCCGGCCAAGATAGCCTTCGCGCAGTGTGACCGCATAGAGGAGTTGTGGGACCTGTCTTTTTGGGAAAAATGGCATAGCGAGCTCGATGAACACACCATAAACCCACTGCGCTTCGACAACGACCATGTCGAGGTCGGCTCCCCGCCTATAAAAACAAAAGAGGGTTGGCTTTTGTTTTACTCCTACATTCAAAACTATTTTGGCGGAGGCGAAAGAGTGTTTGGTATAGAGGCGATGTTGCTAAACCTAACCGATCCACACCAGATAGACAGCAAAACAAAGGGGCCAATTATGGTGCCCGAGGATATATACGAAAAGTACGGCATCGTGCCCAACATCGTCTTCCCCTCCGGAGCACTCTTGCAAAAAAACGACCGCGTGGATATTTACTACGGAGGGGCCGATACAGTGTGTGCACGCGCATCGCTAAACCTTCCCGACCTTATGTCTGCGCTCATACCAGAAAAGCGTGTGGAGCTTGTGGTGCGAGCTAAAGAAAACCCCATTATCACCCCAGAACCCGACCACCCGTGGGAAAAGAACGCGACTTTTAACGCGGGCGCCATAGACATTGGCGGCTTTGTGCACCTGATGTACCGCTCTATGGGCGA
>Ga0326597_10009894_pt1 | contig 12739 bp, 12 predicted proteins | sample RVTome_12_FD_203789 | JGI IMG/M metagenome (GOLD analysis project Ga0326597, IMG submission 203789) | Soil microbial communities from uranium-contaminated site in the Upper Colorado River Basin, Wyoming, United States - RVT100D185 | ecosystem: Environmental > Terrestrial > Soil > Contaminated >... | reverse complement strand
GGTGGATTCGTGCCGATTTCTTAACGCTTGACCTGCTGCGACAATGGCATGATATACAAGCCGAAAAACCTTCCATTGATGGCGTAAAAAGCCCTTATGACATGATATTAAAACCGGACGATTAATGGCTGACAGAAATTTAACCCTAGGCGTTGAAGTTGATGATGCCTCGACCAACAATGCAAAGAAGCGTCTACAAGAGCTAGAGCGCGCACAAGAGCGATTGGCTAAGGCGCAAACTAAATACGCCGGAGATAGCTCTAAAGCCGCGTCTGCCATTCGTGAAGGCATCGAGAAGCGCTCAAAAGAGCTAACCAATGAGCAGAAACGCCTAGAGCGTGCGCTACAACAAACGAGTAAGGCCTTCATCGAGCAACAATCAGCAGCCGGACGTGCCGCCAAGGGTATTGAAGCTGCACAATCAGCGTCTACCCAGCGACGTGGCGGCGTGACAGCAGGGGGTGCGGGCGCGGAACGCTTGCGAACCATCGGGCGCGATATTCGCGGATTACCGTCGGTGCAAGTACCGGGCATTGGTATTGGCACGGATACATTCGGACGGGCTGCTGAAGTAGCGGGTAGGCTCGGCGTTAGCATCGGGCAATTGGCTGTAGCTGCACCGATTGCAGGTGTGGCGATTGTGGCAATGGGCTTGGCCTTCAAGAATTTCACCAACAATGCCAAAGAACAAGCAGACCGACTCAATGCGGTGGCAGATGCCCGGCGCAAAGTCGGACAAGATATTGCTGGCGGATTGACTACTGAAGGTGCGGATAAGCGGCAAACGGAACTCACTCGCCTACGCGAAGAAGAAGAGAAAAATCTCGCCGACCTGCAAGCCGCATATGACAATAATGTCAAAAGTCAAAATGCTTTATTTGAAGGGGTGATACGGCTAACCCCACAGGAACAAGCACTCGCCGATCAGATTGAAAAATCCGAAGCGGCAATTGCAGGCTATACCACCGAACAGCAAGCGCTGAATGTTGCTCATGAGGATGGTAGTCTTGCCGCGAACGATGCTGCTGAAGCCGAAAAGCGTCTTGCGGCCGAGCGCACGCAAGGGGTTCTCACGGAAGCATCGCAGGCCGGAGAATTAGCAGAACTCAAAGCGCGTGCATCAAGTCTCACGCAAGAGCAAATTGATAGCGAACTCAAGGCACTTGAACTTCGCAAGATAAATGCCGAAGCTGATCTCGCATCACTCGAAGCCTCCGGCGATACATCCGAAGAAGTGGCAAAGAAAATCGCCGCATTGCGTGAGGAACTCGGTTTCCTCGGTGAGAAATCCGCCACACTGACCAATGCGCGTAAGACCGCACGTAGTAGCGAGGCTGATAAAGCCGCCGAAAAAGCCGAAAAAGATCGCACCAAATTGGTTGAGGAGCAAGCGCGAGAACGCGAACAAGCCGAAAAGAAATCGGCCGATGAACGCAAACGTGCAGCCGATGAAGCCCGGCGCGCACAAGACGCCTATACCCAGTCAGTTAAGAAGGCAAAGCAGGGCTTTGCAGACGCACTCGCCGACATTAGCACTGATTTGGGTGATAGCCTGATTGATAACAATCAGAAGCTGATTGTTGACCTCAATGAGCAGTCGATTAAGTTCAATGAGAGCGAACTCGCCGAAGAGGTGAGTTATCAGAACGAGCTTGCCAAAATTAAGCGCGATGCCGCAAAGCAAGAAAAAGATGCCACCCGGCAACGCGACTTCGATGCTGTGATTCAAGCGCGTGAAGCAAAAACTGACGCGCTTAAAGAACGTCGCCGGACAGAAGATGAGACAAATGCCGCGCAACTGGTGGCTTTCAAGCAACAGCAAGATGGGTTGGATCGTCAACGCCAACAGTCTGACCGTGAGGCTCAGCGTGACGCCGAACGCGCCCGACGCGATGCAGCGACAAATCGAGATCGACAATTGCGTGATGCGCGTGATGCGCGTGATACGTATAATGCTGCCCTGCGCGATCAACGCGACTTCGGGCAACAATTTGTCTCGAATTTACGGCAGATGTACAGCGATGCGCTATCCGCAACCAACGGCGCAGGTGGATCATCCAGCACATCAACATCCAGTCGGCGGACAAGTCGTCGATCCGGCTCTAGTAGTATGAGTTTCAACGATGCGTCGTTTATTCAAGGTTAACAATGCCTAATCTCAATACCATTCTCGTCGCGGCAGATTTTGACCAGTCATTGACGAGTAACGACAACATTGAATCCTTCACACCGAACACAGGCAATCCAAAGCCATTTAAAGCGGCGCGGGCTGGTATGGTGTACTTCGCTGTATCCGAACGGGTATATAGCGAAGGGCAAGAGCGCATTGCATCCGATGGCAGTGTGTCGTATGCCGGATTTCCGCAGGTGGTTTACACACAACCTGCTTGTCATCCTGATAGCTACACATGGCTGATTACAAATTATCGCGGACAGGTGACGTGTCAGGTTTGCACGGATGGCACAACTTACTCGCAGTACAACGCCTCCTTGCGCTTCAAGAAAGAAGCGTCTCCTGTGAAAATTGGGTGGTATCAAGTGCGTTGGATATTCACGCTGGTTGAGGCGCTTTAGTGGCATTGCTCGCAGAACTCACCACGCAAGAAAAAACCGATATTCGTAGCGATAACCATTATCGTGCATTGCAATTCCTGTGTATTGTACCGAATGAAGTCGTTGTGCAATTCCAACCGGACGCTGCGCCATCGACTGCGGTATATGCCGAGATTGCCGTCGGTGCAGTCGCATCCGGCGACATGGCGAACATCAAGCAAGCGCAACTCGTCGTCTATAGCGCGACAAGCGATTACCAGCAGACCGAAGTATTTCGCACTCGCGTTCGTAAAGTAAGTGGCACGTCATCGCTTTATGTCGCGGAAAATTCACAAGGTCTCACGACCTCAATGTATATAACCGTGCTGAATACCTACGAGGTGCAGGAAAAACTTCAAAAGTCGCTGACATTGCGCGATTGGGATATTACATTTCGTAAGTTACTGCCGATTGAAACCGCATTGCCGTCGGCTGTTGTCTTGACGAATGGCGATACAGCATACACGCCTCCATCTGCGCCAATTGTCATGGATGCCAGCGCGAACAGTATTGATGTTCACGCATGGGAGAGCAGCAACACAAACGATATATTCAGCGCGACGAATGTGGCACAGCCGGATATTACACTCGAAGCGGCGGCCTTCCGGTGGTTGCGCTACACCTTCACCGATGACAACGGCAATAGCAATTTCCGCGTGACGCCCGTCTGGACAATCCCGAAAAATTACAGCTTCGGGGTGCATCTGGGCGTGGGTAGCGCATCTGGCGACTTCGCTGATATTAGCTTTGATGCTGAATTGGGGTGGATGTGTAGCATTCCGGCATTTGATGACATCGAGAACACCATCAATCGCGCTTTCTGCGTGGTGGCGTGCGACGAGTGGTACAACGGTGTGGGTAATGACGACAGACAATCAATCCGTACCAACATCAACTTCGTGGGGTATCTGCAAAATGAAAGCACGAACACCGAAGGCAACGAGGCTGTCGGGCATCTTTCCGAGACACGGTTCACCATTGAGGGTTTTGGTCATCAGATGGCACGGCAAAACATCTCAACACAGACGATTATCCGGGTGGTGAGTAATCCGAATACATGGGGTGAGATTCAATCCCCTACCCCGGCACGGATGTTGTCTTATCACCTGAGCGAAGGCAGTACGATCCTCAATTTGTGCAGCATGACGATTCCGGGCGATGACACGGACTTCATCGGCGACGATTTGTCAATCACGAATGGCAAAATGCTGGACGATGTACGCTTCATCAGCGAAGTGATTAATGCTGAGTTGCAATTTGACGCTGACGGAAAGCTCGACCTGTGCCGCAATCTCATCTATCTTGGTGATACAGCGCGTGATGCTGCCGCCGAGGTGGTTGAGTTCTTGACATCGGATGTGTTGAGTTATGATATTGCGTACAGCTACGGGTCGCAGACCTCATCAGTCGAAATGTCCGGCGGCGCGTTCAATACCAGCACAGGGATGTACAATCCGTTCAAGGCAGCATCGCCGGCTGTTGCGCGTCGGTCAGAGGGTGACTTGTTCAAGATTTCAAATCAGGTTTTAACCACCAATGCCACGCAAACCGAAGCCAATACCGAAATTGGACAACGTGCCGCAAATTACGACGCCGCGAATCAACCGAACTTCATCCTGACAGCAACGCTCAAAGACGAGTGGTATTTTCTTGTGCCGGATGTTGGTGCGTGGTTTACATTCCCACTCACTGAGGCAGATACTGTACGCGGCAAGGTTTTCTCCAGTAATGACCGTTGGCAATTAGTGAGCATGGGGTACAGCACGAATAACCTGACTGGTCGACGCACTCCGGTGGGTGTTTTTGCACTTGAGACGCAATCGACAGGCGCAATGGTTTATACGACTGCGATTCAGAATGACCCCGATGCTGATATTTATTATCTCCCTGCAGTCACGTCGCCATACTCCGGTGCAAACCTCGGCTTGACTGATGGTATCTGGTATGACAGCCAAGACCCGACACCACCAAGTGACCCGACACCACCAGGGGTGGGGTGCGAATCGTTCAATGTGCGGAACTCATCCGGCGGCAATAGCAACCAGACCACACAGCCGGCTTTAAATGGCGAGGTCATCCAAACGGCGGTGCGAGGGAGTGGTATCGTCGGCACCGTGGGATGGTGTCAAGAATGGACAGGTTCACAATTTGCGAGTGATTTCACCTTCAATGCCGGAACGAATACAGGCGGCGGCGTAACATCTACCGTGTGGACACCTTCCGGCCTTAGTGTGCGCGAAGCATCAGATATTTATATTGATTTGGGCGCACCGCACAATATCACCGAGATTGTATTAGAAGGTGACATTGACTGGGGCGGCGGACTATCGTTTACGTACAGCATTTTAGAAGACAATCATCCGGCTAGTTCGGTTATTTCACGCTGGACACCGGGTCAGACGGCTGACCTCAACGGTACAAACACGCTGGAATGGAGCGGCTCAATTTCAGCACAAGTTATTCGTGTGGGTATTCAGGCCTGCGGTGGCGCAAGTTGTAGTGGTGATGCCACAATAACCCGTGTGCGAATCGCAGGCACAGGGACAGCTCCAACATTTGCAAGTGGTGATGCTTGTGGATCAGGCGATACCGTATTTGCTGATGCTTTTTACACTTGGAGTTCTGCGTCGCCCGTTGCTTCCGCGATGGCATCCGGGTATGGGTTGCAGGTCAAAGGTGGTGATGTGACGAGCATCCCTCCATATAGCGAAACGCATGAGTATGTATTCTTCGAGACGGTCACAAGTGGTCCCGTAGATTATTCGTACAGCACACCCTACAGCTTTGCCGAAGGTGATCCCTTCCCGCTACAAATCGACCCATGCTTTTTAGGTGTGCCATAATGCGCCGGAATATGATTCTTTGGTTGCTCTGCACACTCTATTCAATATGGCAATATCTCACGATCAGCCTTGCACATTGCCCAGATTGTTTCCTGCGCGTGGAGGCAATTGCGGCAGGTCAAGCCGAAGCACCTTTTGCTTATCGGATATTTGCGCCAATGATATTGCAATATCTGGGCAATACGCCGATGACATGGTTAATCTGGCAAGGGTGTTGTATCGGGATGTTTTATGCGCTCTTGTGGCGCTGGGCGCGATATTGGCAAGTGAATCCGTCAGTTGTTTTACTGCTGGCATCCCTTGCCTTTGGCGTGATGCTACCTACGTTCTATTTTTCAGCCTACAGTATATTGGAATGGGATTTATGGCTTTGCGGTTGGCTTTATTTGCTGCGCTTATCACAATCGGAACATTAACCCGCGAGATGACGGGCATCATACTATGGCTCTCATTGCTTGCGATTCTACCTAAACGAGGGTGGCTTGTTGGTTTCGGTGTATTACTGGTCGGCATCTTTGCTGGCTTGCGCTTGCTGGTTAATGCTCCAGCCAGTCAATTCACAATCGGCTACGTATTGTCTCTAAATCTTGAGGCATGGCGACTTCGCAATTTGCTGGTATATGGCGGAATGCTTACACTGGCCTGCTTGTGGATGTATGCAAATCCGATACAGTATCAAGCGCATCGCCGGATGGTGATTATTATTCTCGTGCCGTATGTCGGGTTGACTTTGCTCTTTGGTGTATGGCAGGAGGTTCGCCTTTGGATGCCTATATTCTTACTTGGCATTCCTTTATTAAAGGATACCCATGCCGACTAAATTACGAGCTGTTTTAACTTACAATCCCCTGCGTGATATTTTGCGCCGGGCCTTCAAAGCGCAGACGGGGTATTACAAGACAGCCAAGCTCGGCAACGGCAGTGGGCGCGTTGATGGCACACGACTCGGATATTATTATGTGCGCGATATTGGGTCAGCCGATGCCAACGGTAATATTACGCTGGGTGCGCCATATCAGCTTCCGGTGGATACCAATGCGATCATCTGGCCCAGACCGAACCGTGAAGTAAAAATCGGCAAGGTTGATGGTGAAGATCATATCGTCGGCATGGTGCGTGATGACCTTGTGGACGCTGGTATTGACCCGACACAATTCAATCCGGCGAATCCGCGCAACCGCTTCCGTTTGATTGAAGACCTGCAAAATTTGCAAGGCTATCTCTCGTCCGCAACTGAGATTCAGGTGATGGACGGAATTTACCAAAAAGCGTCCGGAACATACGGGATGTTTGTCGGACAAACTGCAATTGACATCCTCACGACCTATCAGCCCGCGACAGATGATAATCAGGTGGTTGTCTGCTTATGGCTCAACGAACTAACGAATCTCATCACATCAACAGGCAGCAGTGAGTTATCGCAGAATACCAATCTACTCCTGAGTCCAACAACAGCGCTGACCTATGTCAATGAATGCGCGGCAGCACGTCCCTATGGGTCGATTGGTACGACGAGCTTCATTGTCAAAGGCGATGGCACAATTACGAAGTTTTGGGATTTGCGCGGGATTATTGGGAATGGCGGCGCATCGCCAAGTGGATGGCCCTATATCCTCGACCATTCGCGCACGATAAAAGCGAAGCATCAACAGATTGTAAAATATCAGCAGACGATTGAATCCGGTGGACAGATTACCATTGAATCAACAGGGCAACTTGTCATAGCCGCATAGGGAAGATTATGCCAACCGAAGCAAATATTATACTCGAAGGTAGTGTTGCGTGGTTTAACAAAATAGCTCTTGATACAGAACCATCCGATCCGGTAGAGGGTGATGTGTATCTTGATGATGGCACAAACACCACGAGTACGAATGTTGGTTGGCGCTATTACAATGGGACATCATGGGATGACTTAGGCGGCAGTGGTGGCGGCTCCGGCGATGTCGTGGGGCCGGGGTCATCCACCGATAATGCTATTGCACGCTTCGACAGTACGACAGGCAAGCTACTACAAAACACCGCACAAACAACCGTCAGCGATAATGGCGCAATTGCGACTGACTTGAACGCTGATGCTATCGGCTTGTGGATTCAGCAGCACAGCACGCAAACAGCGAATCCATTCGAGATTGAAGATAGCGCCGGAAACAACCAGATTGTATTCTTGCCGGATGGTGGCGCGATATTCAACGAAGAAGGCAACGATGTTGATTTCCGCGTAGAAACCGATGGCAATGCCAACGCACTATTTGTAGACGGTGGCAGTGATAATGTCGGCATCGGTACAGGTACACCGAATGCCAGCGCGCTACTCGATTTGGTCAGCACAGCTAAGGGTCTGGGGTTGCCCGCAATGACCGAAGCCGAACGCGACGCGATTGGTACGCCGCGTGATGGCTTGATGATTTACAACAGCGATGATGATACGGTTGATTTGCGTGCGAACAGCGCATGGGTTCAATTTGGCACAGGTGGTGGTAGTGGTGGGCTTTATACGTCCGTTGCTATTTTATTGGATGTCAAGGCGACTACTGTTGACGGTGGCTCGTGTTCAGCCACTACGTGGAATGCGCGGCCTGTCAACACAGAACACTACGACCCCGATAATATTGTTACAATTGCGAGTGACCAGTTTACCCCGATTGCAGGGGATTATCAGATTGATGTGTCTGCGCTATCGTACAAAGGAGGGAAGCATCGACTGCGCTTGTACAACGTGACAGGAACGGCAGTGGTACAAGAAGGTGAAGGGGCTATTGCGAATGCGCCCTACAGCGACGCAAGTGCAGCGCTTTTAACGTGCAAATTTACGGCAAACGGGACAGACGCTTACCGGATTGACCATTACACAAACGCGGCGCAGGCCTCAAATGGATTAGGTTTAAACATAGGCGATGGTAGTAGTGAAATCTATATGACAATTACATTAAGGAAATTGGCATAATGGCAAGGAAATTGGCATAATGGCAAGGATTATAACCAATGATGACTTTGTGAATGCGTGTAATTATCTTGTGTCGCAGGGTCAATTGCAGGTATCTGGCGTGCGAGTGATACGAGCGAGTGAACGTGTGGTATACGACGAAACCGACCATGAGGACGGTAACGGTAAAAAAGTGCTATCAAACATCACGCCGGATACACCAACACTTGAAACTACGCTCGACAATGCCTTGATTGCAATTACAGGAACCTTAGAAGTCGAAAGCGCACTGTCTGATTTGCAATTTATCAAGAATAAAGCCGAAAAGGTAGCCGATGACATCAAGGAACTCGCACTCGCTATCGTGTTATCCGATGAAGCCGGAGATGGCTTAGCCGCACGCTTGACCGCAATCGGGACAGCGTTGCAAGACTCGAAGCCGGGTTTTCAGAGTGCTTTCTTAGTTGCGTTCAATGCTGAGTACGGGATTGATGTGTTACAAGGCAACACGGTCACATTAGATGTCGGCATTCTGGCACTCACAACAGCACAACGTCGCAATCTGATTACATTCACACGAAATTTCTTGCCGATGTATGTTATTTTGTTGAGGCTATAAATTCGCTGCACAGTCTGGGTGTGCGGTATAGTTTGATTTGCACGGGGCGCGGATGGTTTCTCCCCAGACTACCATCCGTTGTCCCGTGTTTCGATTCAAAAGTCTGGGGAGACACTATGGAAGAAAATTTAAACCTTATGCAACAATTTTGGTTAGCGCTCATTGGTAACGCCGATAAAATCAGCGCAGCTGTCGCTTTTATGATTATCACGGGTGTTATTGTCTATTTGCTGTGGCGAATTTTTAACAGCATGGCATCAGTGATTGACCGCATCAGCGAACGTGCTGAAGCACAAGCGCAACGCGAAGATGTTTTTCAGACACGCCTATTGGATTTGCACACCAAAACGGTGAACAACAACGACAAAATCACATCATTGATGGATAAACACGAGAACGCGGCACGAGAACGCTCTTTGTCACAAGAGCAACGCGACCAAGAGCGCCTAGAATTCTCGCGCAAGCAAACCGACGCGATGACCAAAATAATCAATTACCTCGGCGTGTTAGGCGAGACAAAGATTATCGTCGATAACGTTGAGACCACTGTGACACGGATGCAAGGCCATGTCGCCGATATGCAAACAGACCTTCCAGCACTCATCACGCGCAAAGCAGGTGAAGCACACAACGATATTGAGACAGTTGTTGCGGCAATTAATCGCAATTACGAGTTGACTGGGCGAACACTCGACAATATCACCAAACAACTCGCCAAGATGACGTCGACAATTGAAGACACGAATCAAGCACGCGCTATCCATACCTTGAGCGAGACGCTAGGTATCGTGCTATCTGTTGTGACGAATAGCCACAAGCTGGTCGAGAGTATTCCGGCGACACTGGCGGCAATGTCCGTCCTCACTATACAACAAGCACCCGAACAAGCAACCAACGAAACCATAGGAGAAACAACCGATGAAACGCTTTAACCTTATTCTTATCGCACTACTTTTGCTGGTCAGCATGGTGTTGATCAGTCCGGCACTCGCACAAGATGATCCGCCGGATATACCACCGGACGCAACACCGACGATAGAAGTCGCTGCACCGCAACCAGACACCGATGATTCGGGTGTCGATACTCAGAATTGGGTGGATGACCTGCTCGATTGGGCATCGGAAAATAATCTCGTCTTGATTATCCCCGGCGTTATCGCGCTTATCTATGCGATTTCGCAAATTCGTACACCGCAAACAGCCGATGAATACGAGCGCAATAAGGCGGCCATTCGAGATCGTGAAGAAGAAGCGGCGCGAACGCAAACAAAACTTGATGATTACATGACAAAAATCGAGGCATTGCTGAACGAATTACGACCCCGTGGCATCCCTGCGCCGGACTATTCGCCGCCCGTAATCTCGCCGCCCATATCGCTTGACCCGCAACCATTCCCGATTGTGGATATTTTTGGGTTGGCGGATGATGCGCGACAAATCACATGGAACAAAGACGGACACCCACAAGTGCTATTACAGCAGCCGCACGGATGGGAATTGACCGTCAACGAAGCGGATACCGACGGCAATTTCGCACGTCCGAACAGTGTCAATGTCGAGACCCGCTACGGGATACGGCACAACATCGCGCACAATGCCCAACGCTATCATTATCAACGACTCGATCCCGTTGCTGTGGGTATCGGACGGTATCGCATTGGGATTGAATACCATGCAAATGTACCGGGTAGCGGTGGGCATCCGCTTCATAATTTCGTGCAGATGTTTTGTTATGCGAATGGCAACCCCCTCGCGCCTGCGATCCCTAACAGCGAAATGATTAACCATCACAGCTTACAGGATACTGAGACATCCATTATCGAGTGGGAATATGCCAGCGATAAGGCCGAAGCGATTACAGTTGAGTTTGTACTCGCTATCCATTACGCGAACGCCGAGGGTAGTAGCGTTATCGAAATCAAGCGATTTGGCGGTCTTAAAAAAAACTAAATCCGATTCTCGCCGGAGGCCATTTGTACCCCTACCCGGCTGGATTATCCCCCGCAGTAATCCTCAGACAAATCCTCAAATAAAAACGGGTGGGTCGAAGGCAGTCGGTTATCTTAAAAATCACCGACTGCCACTTACTTATCCACCTGTTATCGACGTGGTACGGATAGCATAAACGCGCCGCTAAAAGTCACTTCGTTATCAACAAGGCAACTGATAAATTGCGCTTCCAACTCGGCGCGTTCGGTGCGGTCGTAGCAATATTTAATTTCAGCACCATAAAAAACCATGATATGCTCAACCTCTTCGGTGCAAGCCGCACTAAAAGCGTCACCATATACATAATCATCGTAAAAAACTTCCACACAAACACCTGCCATTTTCGCGGAAATTAGTATATTGCCTATTTCCCCACTTTGCCCCGGCGCATTGCCGCTTCTACCACTGCCTATCGCATACCCCACACTTCCTGAAAGCACCATCCCAACAACCAAGATGACAACCCATATCAATGTTTTGCGCCTGCCTGATTTTGTACGCTCAGGCGTGCTTCCATCTAATACCCTTAGCTCGACAATGAGCTTGCTCACTCGCTCATCAGCCTTATAGGGCAATAGGACTTTCGCGGCTTCCCGATACTTCCCCTCGGCTTTGTATTGCCTGTACTGTGCGACTTCTTCTTTACTCGGTGTAATTTGCATGGTCATCCCTCCATTTTTTAACAGAATAGCACGAGTCGCCGGACGTGGCGAATCATATTTGGTTATGGCCTATTAAATGCGCTATTACGGCACTTGTCACTTTTTTGATGAAAAATATGCAGGTACTTGTTAATGCAGATTATTTGTGCTAAAGTGAGTCTAACGAAACGGTTTATGCCTCGGCGAGTGGCCCTACCCCCACACATTCAATGAGGCACATTCCCGCAAAAAGAAAAAGCCTCCGGTCATCCCACCAAGAGGCTTTTTTGATTCTATTTAATTTTAGCACTTGCAACTCTACCTCATCACCTTATCTTTGGCGCGGCGATTAGCGATCCAGTAGTTGCCGCAATGCTGGCAGTAGGCCAACTCATCGACCTGTTCACCACTGCAATACTCTTGGATGTCGCCGCGATGCACTTTTTTCTTGCAGCGTGGGCAACGTGTTGATTTTGTGAGATTTTTCTTGATTCTTGCCATATCACACCTCAATTCAATAAGTCTGGATCGATAGGATCTCGGTCAAACCGACGGTCAATTTCGGCGGCAATCTCGAAGGCGAGCTCTTCATGCAGATGACTCTTTTCAGCCGCAAGCGTGTTATCCGGCTGCTGCTCTACGCACAAGTACAGGTTTCATGATGCACCCCCGGCATAGTGGTAACGACCATCGGCCCAGACTGCGCGAATGCCCTTGATGAGCCGACGCTTGCCATCGACATAGCGAACGCCAATTGAAATGGCTGTTTCATGGCGATAGGCGGCTTGCGGAATCTCGATGCCCAGAACGCTGTTGAGGAAATCTATATCTTCTGCCCAGAGTTCGATGTCAGCGAGATAACCCCCGGCAATGCTGGCAACCCCTGCCCAGCGTGCTACCCCTTTGCTGGTCGGGGTATACACTAGGTCTTGGATTTGGATATTCAGGTCGCCGATGAGCGCGAACCAATTGAAGTGCGCGAGGTCGGCGGCGTGTTGCGGTGCCCTGGTTGCGCCGATAACACCCGTACGGGCAGCACGCGCCTTGATGTCGGCTTTCCACGCTTCGGCTTCCGGCGTGAGCCGTTTGTCTTTGGATTGAGCAATGGTGATGTTGTCGGCTGTGCGCT
>Ga0326597_10009893_pt1 | contig 12740 bp, 8 predicted proteins | sample RVTome_12_FD_203789 | JGI IMG/M metagenome (GOLD analysis project Ga0326597, IMG submission 203789) | Soil microbial communities from uranium-contaminated site in the Upper Colorado River Basin, Wyoming, United States - RVT100D185 | ecosystem: Environmental > Terrestrial > Soil > Contaminated >... | reverse complement strand
CGCAATCCGCTCCTCGAGGTGCGAGAGTTGAAGACTTACTTCCCAACTCGTACTGGGATCTACCGAGCGGTCGATGGGGTGGACTTCACCGTCGAGCCAGGGGAGACGCTGTGCATCGTCGGAGAGTCCGGATCGGGGAAAAGCGTCACAGCGTTGTCGATCATCGGCCTTGTCGACAGCCCAGGCCATGTCATGAAACGGAGCGAGGTCATCTTCGACGGAAGAGAGATCACCGGCCTTCGCGAAGCCGACAAGCGCCGCATCCAAGGCAAGGACATCGCCATGGTCTTCCAGGAGCCGATGACGTCTCTCAACCCCGTATTCACCGTCGGGTGGCAGATCGCGGAGAGCCTGAGAGTCAACCTCGGATTGTCGCGTCGCGAGGCCAGACAACGAACGATCGAAACGATGGAACTCGTCGGGATCCCTTCCTCAGAGAGGCGAATCGACGCGTACCCGCACCAGCTGTCCGGCGGCCTTCGCCAGCGGGTGATGATCGCGATTGCGCTGTGCTGTCGCCCCCGCCTCCTCATCGCCGATGAGCCGACTACTGCCCTCGACGTGACGATCCAGGCGCAGATCCTCGAGCTTCTGAAGGACCTGCAGGCGCGTCTGGGGATGGCAATGCTTCTCATCACCCACGACATGGGCGTCGTCGCCGAGATGGGGGACTCCGTGGCAGTGATGTACGGCGGGAAGATCGTTGAGAAGGGACCCGTCGAAACCGTCCTCACGCATCCACAACACCCGTACACCGAGGCGCTTCTCGCCTCGGTGCCGGTACTGTCCAACATGGGTCGGGAGCCGCTCCGTGTCATCAAGGGGACCGTGCCGGATTCGTCGGACTGGCCACATGGCTGTCGTTTCGCTCCCCGATGCGATTACACATTCGGTCGCTGCCTGGAGCAACCGCCTCTTTTCGCAACACCACACTCGGGCGAAGCCGCCTGCTGGCTCCGCCAAACATCAGAGACTCGACACAACACCGGAGGATCGGATCATGCCCGCTGAATCCCCGGTTGTACCGCTGCGGGAGCCCCTGCTCAGGACGCGAGACTTGAAGAAGTACTTCCCGGTGAGGAGGGCGTCGCTCCGTGGGCCGACGGAATACCTCCGTGCCGTAGACGGGGTCGACCTCGAGCTATCCGAAGGCGAGACACTCGGTCTGGTCGGCGAGTCGGGTTGCGGGAAGACGACCCTGTCGCGTCTCGTGCTCGGGCTCATCGAGCCGACGGCAGGAACGGTCGAGTTCGAAGGCAAGGACATCACGCGGGTGCCACATCGCACGAGGAAACAGCTCACGCGAGAAATGCAGATCGTGTTTCAGGACCCCATGGGTTCACTCGATCCGCGAAAGCGGGTCGGTTCACTCATCGCAGAGGGCCTTCAAGCCCACGGGATCGGCACGAAGGCGGAGAGACAGGACCACACCCGAGAGATGCTGACGAAGGTCGGGCTTAGGCCGTCGGCGGTCGACAAGTACCCGCACCAATTCTCCGGTGGTCAACGTCAGCGCATCGCCATCGCGAGAGCCCTCGCTCTTAACCCGAAGTTCGTCGTCGCCGACGAGCCCGTCTCGGCTCTCGACATGTCCATCCAAGCTCAGATCCTGAACCTTCTCGTCGAGCTGAAGGACGAGTTTGCACTCACCTACCTGTTCGTCGCTCACGACCTCGCCGTCGTAAGTCACATCTCGGACCGGGTCGCCGTCATGTACCTGGGCCGGATCGTTGAGATAGGACCTGTTGAGCAGGTACTCCGCCGGCCGGCGCACCCATATTCGCGGGCGCTGATGTCGGCGGTCCTGGAACCCCAGGTCGGCCGGTCGAGACACCGGCTCGTTCTCACAGGCGACGTGCCGAGTCCAGTTCATCCCCCATCAGGGTGTCGATTCCGCACCAGATGCCCGATCGCTCAGCCCGTCTGCACCGAGCTCGACCCCAAACTCCAGTCGGTGGAGACACGTCACGACGTTGCCTGCCACTTCCCGATCCTGGATTCGGTCGACCACCCCGGACGCTCCGGGATCTAGCTCGTCCGCTGGCGTCGCCACCAATGCGTGGGAGGTCCAGACTCTCGCCTCAAGTCCCACTTGGACACGTCAAGGTCTTCCGGGTCCCCGACGATCCGTCGAGCAAGCAGTTCCGCGAGGGGCGGTCCGTGCATGACACCGTGCCCGGTGAAGGCGATCGCCCAAAGTCCGGGCTCGACCTCACCAAGATACGGTCCGTCATCTCCGCCGATGAGAGGCCTCGCGCTGATGTTCTTGACGATAGGCAGCTGTGTGAGGGACGGTGCACGATGACTGGCCGCCGCCGTGAACCGCTCGATGAGATCCATGTGGTCCGATGGCGGAGGGTTCCGGCCGAGCATCGAAAGAACCAGTGCCTGGCCTTCGCGTTCGACGGCCATCCCGGTATCCACGTCGATCGTGAGCGGCACCCTCTGACCGGGCAGAGTCGGTCCCGTGAGCAGTCCGTAGTTGTAGGCCGCGGTGATATCGAGGTCAATGCCATATGGCTGGAGGAGCCGCCTCGTGCCGCCACCGGCGGCGATGACCACTAAGTCCGCGAGCAGATCCTCCCGTCCGTGGACGAGCCATCGAGAGCCGAGCGATTCGATCCCGTCCACCCGCCAACCATCGCGAAACGACGCCCCCAATCGACGCGCAGCCTTCATAAGCGCCATTAGCCCATCCATCGGCATCACATGTCCATCCCGAGGTGTCCATGAACCGCATTGGATATCGTCGACGTGCAGCCACGGAGCGATGGATCGGACCTCTTCGCCTCCGAGGCAGTAGACCTCCGGCATGCCACACTCTCGCTGAACCTCCGCCGCAGCCTCGAGCTGGGCTGCCGTCTCCTTGCTCGCTGTGAGCAGCAAGTACCCGTTCTCGTGGAACGGGCACGGCGAATCGAAACGAAGTTCGACACTCTTCCAGAATTCGAGGCCCCGTCGAGAGAACTCAATCTCGAGCGGATGCGCGAATTGCTGACGGACGCCTCCGTACGAGCCACCCGTGGCACCGGCACCCCACGTGTCGGCCTCGACGACCGTGACGTCGCCGATTCCGCGCTCGGCGAGGTAATAAGCGACAGCGACGCCGACGATGCCACCTCCGATGACAACTACGTCCATGCTCTCGTGGGGAACCCTCGACATGTGCGGCTCACTCCTGATCGACACGAACGACCATATCACAGCCAACCGGGCGCCCGGTCGACTAGGGTGGATTCATGGGACTGCGCAGTGTCGAGGAATACAAGCATGGGTTGGACGACGACCGAGAGGTGTATGTGAGGGGCGAACGCGTCCGAGTCTTGGAGGACCGTCGGTTCTCCATCCCTCTTGCGCACGGTGGGAACGTGTATGAACTGGCGTCTGACCCGAGGCTCACACAGTTGTTCACATTCGATTGGAATGGCGAGACCTGCAGCCGGTTCTTCGAACCGATCGAGTCCAGGGACGCGCTGGCCAGTCGCTCCCGGCTGATCGAAGAACACACCCGTCGAGGCCGCGGGACACTGAATCTCACGAAAGCCGTGGGGTCGGACGCCCTCGCGGGTCTACGGTCCGTCTGCTTCGACATAGCGGCGGCAGGGGACGCACAGTATGCCGAGCGGGTTGATCAGTTCCACCGCCGCTGCGCCTCGCAGGACCTATCCATTGCGGTGGCTCAGACCGACGTCAAAGGGGACAGGTCGCTGCCCCCGGCGAAGCAAAAGGACCCCGACGCGTATGTGCGAATCGTCGACCGTGGACCGGACGGAATCGTGGTTCGAGGGGCGAAGGCACACACGACAATGGCTCCTCTGGTCGACGAGCTCGTGGTTCTCCCAACCCGTTCGATGGACCCAGCGAGTGCGGACTATGCCGTCGCATTCGCCATTCCGCCGAACACCCCGGGCCTCCGAATGGTTGCCGGCCCATTGCCCGACCCCGATGTGTCGGTGTTCGATCACCCGGTCAGCAGCCGGAACGTCGAGATGGAGACGTTGACCGTCTTCGACAACGTGTTCGTACCGCATGAGCGCGTGTTCCTTGCCGGGGAGGCCGATTTCGCCGGCGAACTCGCGCTGCGGTTCGCCACCTTCCACCGCTTCACCGCTGTCTCGTATAAGTTACCGATGGCCGAGTTGCTCCTGGGCTGCGCTCTGGCGGTCGCAGAGCACAATGGCATCGGCCGCGCATCTCACGTCCGAGACAAGATCGCGCACATCGCGCTCTACGGTCAGCTGCTCCGCGCCTCGATCGTTGCGGCGGTTGAGGCCGCTCACGATCTCCCTTGCGGTTTGGTCCTACCAGATCCCGCTGCGACGAGCGCAGGCAAGTACCACTTCGCCAGTGGATACCACGGCGTGGTTCAAATCCTCCAGGATCTGGCAGGTGGGCTCGCTATCACAGCTCCGTGGGAAGCCGACCTGCTCGGAGCCGAAACCGGCCCGTTAGTCAGGAAATACCTGGGAGGAGGGGATGGATCCGATCCAGAGTGCCGGTTTCGTCTGTTCCAGCTGATCCGGGACCTCACGGCATCGGATTTCGCCGGGTACAACGAGGTCGTCACCCTCCACGGGGAGGGCTCCCTGCGTGCGCAGCTCATCCAGCTTCTCGCCGCAACGGACGTCGAAGGCGCTCGTAACGCCGTTGCGTGCGCACTCGAGCCCTAGATAATGCCCACGGGCGAAAACGCCGCAGCGCTAGAGGGCATCCGTGTACTCGATCTGTCGAGGCAGGCACCAGGCCCGTACTGCTCGATGCTGCTAGCCGACTTCGGAGCCAACGTCATCCTTGTGGAGCCGCCCGGTGGCTCAACCCGCGGAGAGCCGACCAATCCGCTGTGGGAACTCGCGTCCGATCCCGACGTCAGCTCGCACGCAGCCCTCCGAAGGAACAAGCGAAGCATCGTTCTCGACCTGAAGAACCCCGAGGATCATGCAGTGTTCGTCGAGCTGGCTCAATCGGCTGATGTCGTCCTCGAGGGCTTCCGACCGGGCGTGGCGGACCGGTTGAAGGTTGATTACCAAACCTGCACGCTGGTCAATCCCTGGATCGTGTACTGCTCCATCACCGGATACGGTCAACAGAGCTCTCAGTCAGAGGAGGCAGGACACGACATCAACTTCCTCGGCTACTCGGGCCTCCTGTCGACCTTCACCACAAGAGACGGAGAACCCGTTATCCCGATGAACCTTCTTGGTGATTTCGGAGGGGGCGGACTTCTCGCGGCCCTGGCGATCATGATCGCCTTGTTCCACCGAGAACGGACCGGCAGCGGACAGTACATCGACCTGGCGATGCTCGACGGCATCTACTCGCTCGCCACGCACGCCGCCAGCATGTTCTTCGCCCGCCGCATGCCGATGGAGGGGGGACGCTACTTCCTCAGCGGGGGGCTGCCGCACTACGGCGTCTACCGGTGTGCCGATGGCAAGCACATAGCCGTGGGAGGGCTCGAGCCCTGGTTCGTCGACAGGCTCATGGTCGTGACCGGGCGGCAGGACCTCGTGGGAGCCCACAACGATGTCCTAGCTTACGACGCGATGGGACAACACCTCACGCATTGGTTCCGAACCCGCACCCGAGCCGAGGCGGAGGCAACTCTCGGCCCCGAGAACATCTGCGCAACCCCCGTGCTGACATTCGAAGAAGCAATGAAAGAAGGACAGCGGCGAGGCATCGTTGTGGAGGTCGACGGCGTTCCCCAAGTGGGAATCGCCCCCCGTCTGTCAAAGACACCCGGCCGAATACGAACCGCTCCCCCCCGCCCGGGCGAACACACAGCCCAGATCAGAACACGACCCATATGGAGCGGCGAGGAAGAACGATCATGACGAACAAGCGTGTGGTGGTGATAGGCGGAGGCATCGTCGGGGCGGCTGCCGCCTACTACTTCGCTGAAGCGGGCTGGACCGACGTCCTGCTCGTCGAGGCCGAGCACTTCGGCGCCGGAGCAACAGGCGGCAGCTTCGGAGGCATCCGCCAGCAATTCGCTCATCCCTTGGAAATCGAATTCTCCCGGAGAGGGCTCGAGTTTTGGAAGACCGCCGCGGAGACCTTCGATGCGCCCTGCGATTTCCACCAGGACGGCTACCTTCTCCTCACGTCCAGGCCCGAAGTGGCCGAGGGACTCGCCAATGCCGCAAGCACTCAGCGGTCGCTCGGCATGACCGACGTCGAAATGCTCGATGCCGACGGGATCTCGGCCCTCGTTCCCTGGCTCACCACCGACGACCTGGTGGCGGGATGCTGGACGCCCAAGGATGGACACGTCCTGCCGATGGATGGGCTGACCGCCCTCGTAAAGGCGGCACGACTCCGAGACGTCGAATTCCGAGAACGATGGCCCGTCGCGGCGATCACCAAGACGGAGGGGTTATGGCAAGTCCACGGACCCGAGACCGTCGACGCCGAAGTGGTGGTGGTCGCCGCTGGAGCCGGAACTCGACAGCTGCTGAAGCCCTACGGCATTGACCTCGACATCCGGATCGTCGATCACTTGGCAATGCTCACGGAGACCGCGTTCCCCGGTGAGCACGTACCGATGATGATCGATCTCGACAGCGGGCTCTGCGTCGAACGCGAAGGCCAGGGGCTCGTCTTGGCGATGCTCGGCCGGAACCCCCCGCCTAACGACTACATGGACCTGTCCGAGAGGTTCTTTCAAGCGGCAGTGCAGCGCGCTCCGGTCTTGACAGACATCTCGGTCGTCAAGTACTTCAAAGCCCATCCCACCATCGGCGGCGATGGCATGCCCTATGTCGGCGAGGTCGAGCCTGGCCTGTGGGCCATCGCCTTCGTTGGTCACGGGGCCATGCATGGGCCCCCACTTGCCGAGACCGTCGTGGCGAAGATTACGGGGCTCTCCGATGTGGTCGACCTCACACCATGGGATCTGAGGCGAACACTGGGCGAACCTACGGTCTGGTGGAGAAAGGAGGCAACAGGCTGATGCGCATCGTGTTGCCCGCCCGTCCGGCGACGTACTCCGAGTCCCTTCGGGACTTCTCCCCATGAGTTCGGCATCCAACCAACACCGTGTCCCTTGGGACTGGGAGGCGCAGGCACGCAATCTCGGCGTTTCTCAGCACGGCGAATACAACGGCGCTTCGGCGCGGTTTGCCAAAGAGCGGGCGCTGATCTGGATTCGCTCCGACGGGTCACGACACAACTTCACAGGTGCGGATGTCAGGAGACAGGCCAAGGACCTCGCCGGAGTTCTTCATCGCGCTGGAATTCGACCGAGGGACCGCGTTGCTGGCCTCATGAACCGCCGTCCCGAAGGCTTCACGGTACCGCTCGCCGCGTGGACCCTCGGAGCCATATATGTCCCGCTGTTCAGTGGGTTCAGTGGCGAGGGGCTGAGCGTCCGGCTCGAAGACTGCGGTCCGAAACTAGTGGTGACCGATACAGCGAACTACGGGAGTCTCGCCAGTCTCGCCGGCACCGAGTTCCAAATCGTGGTCGTCGATGGTGATCCTGACGAGTCCTCGCTGTCTCTGCCCGACCTCCTAAACAGAGATCTTCCACCCGTGACCGTGGCGACAACTGGGCTGCACGACCCAGCGACCATCATGTACACTTCGGGTACGACCGGGAAGCCGAAGGGATGCATCATCCCGCACCGTGCCGTGCTCAACCTGCTGCCGTTTGTGATCCACTGTCTTGACCTGACACCTAGTCAAACCCTCTTCTCGGGAGCGGATCCTGGTTGGTCATTCGGTCTGTACACCACCGGGTTCGCCCCTCTGACTCAGGGAGCGTCGCGAATCATCTACGAGGGAGGGTTCGACCCCGCCGATTGGTGGTCAGTGATCGACCGATTCGACTCGGTCCATCTGGCGGCCGCTCCGACCGCCTTCCGTCAATTCGTCAAGGCCGGCTCGGCGCTGGTCAGCTCGAAGCTGTCCGCAGCCACCTCTGCCGGTGAACCGATGGATCCGCCGACCATGGAATGGTTCCGGGAACACGTCGGTGTCGGTATCCACGATGGGTACGGGCTCACTGAGTTGGGGATGGTGACCGCCAACCTCCGCAACCCGCCAAGGCCGCAGCTGGTCGCCGGCTCGATGGGCATCGAGGTACCAGGCTTCGAGGTCGAACTTCGCGATCACGACGGCTCGCCGATTGATGATGACCGCCCAGGACATGTGGCGGTAAGAGACAACGGGTACTTCCTGAGCAGTGGCTACTGGGAACGGATGAGTGAGTGGAAGGACCGGTTCGACGGTGACTGGTTCATCACCGAGGACATAGCGACCCGTGACAGCGAGGGTCGCTACTGGCACGTTGGCAGAGCGGATGATGTCATCGTCACCTCGGGATACAACGTCGGGCCCGGTGAGATCGAAGCCGCGCTCATGGCGCACCCGCTCGTGACTGATGCGGCTTGCGTTGCCCGCGCGGACGAACTGCGAGGGAATATCGTGGTTGCGTACGTCGTCTTGAGTGGCGCTCCGCCGAACGATCTTTCCGCCTCGCTACGCCAATGGGTTGGGAAGCGGGTGGGATGGCATGCCGCACCAAGAGAAGTGCACGTAGAGCAATCTCTTCCCCGCACTGCCTCGGGGAAGACCCAACGCCGCCTCCTCCGGGAGCAGGGCACAGAAGGCCGTTCATAGATGGTCGAGCGTCTCTCGCACTCGTCCCACTGGGGAGCCTTCCACGCCACGGTCGATGACGGGCGGGTGATCGGCGTCGTACCCCATCAGTCGGACCCACACCCCTCACCGATCCTCGCCTCCATTCCCGACGCCGTGCACTCGGACACGCGGGTCGAGAATCCCGCCGTCCGAGAATCGTGGCTCGCGAACGGTCCACATGCCAGTACCGGTCGGCGCGGCGCCGAGCGCTTCGTCGAGGTGACGTGGGATGACGCGCTCGATCTGGTCGCCGGGGAGCTCGTGCGAGTGCGAGACTCATACGGCCAAGAGTCGATCTTCGGCGGCTCCTACGGCTGGTCGAGCGCAGGTCGATTCCATCACGCGAAAAGCCAGCTAACTCGGTTCCTCAACCACCTCGGTGGTTTCACCGGACAGACCCATACATACAGCTATGCCGCCGCCGAGGCTCTGCTCCCCCACGTCTTAGGAACGGCGGAGTACGTCCGAGGCGAGACCACCTCATGGAGCAGGATCCTGTCGGACTGTGACCTCTGGGTCATGTTCGGGGGGCTACCAGCAAAGAACACCCAGGTGGAAGCTGGTGGGGTGCTCCGCCATCGGTTCCATGATCAGATCGCCAAGGCCACGGGCACACAAACGCAGTTCATCAACATCAGCCCTGACAGAAGCGACGCCCCTTCCGATCTCAGAGCCGAGTGGATTGACATCCGGCCCAATACGGATACGGCACTCATGCTCGCCCTCGCCTTCGTTCTCACGAGGGATAGCCTGAATGACAGAAGTTTCCTAGACAGATACACCGTCGGTTTCGCGCATTTGGACAATTACCTACGCGGGGAACATGACGGCACCCCCAAGTCCCCCGCCTGGGCGGAGGCAATCACCGGTGTCCCCGCCGATCGGATTGAAGAACTGGCCCACCGGATGGTCGCCGGGCGCACCTTCATCAGCTGTACATGGTCACTACAGCGCGCCGACCACGGCGAGCAGCCGTACTGGATGGTTGTTGCCCTCGCCTCGATGCTGGGCCAGATAGGGCTTCCAGGGGGAGGCTTCGGGTTTGGGCTCGGCGACGCCGCCGCTATCGGCAACCCCAGGATTGGATTTCAGATCCCGACACTCGACACCGGCGTCAATCCCTGCGGCTCGATTCCGGTCGCCCGGATAGCCGACATGCTCTCCCAACCTGGCGGAAGCTACGAATTCGACGGCTCCAGCCTCCGATACCCGGACGTGCGGCTCGTGTATTGGGCAGGTGGAAACCCGTTCCACCATCATCAGGATCTGAACCGCCTTTCCGAGGCGTGGCAACGCCCAGAAACCATCGTGGTTCACGAACCGTGGTGGACCGCAACTGCGCGGTACGCTGACATCGTCCTCCCGGCCACGACCACGCTCGAGCGGAACGATATCGGAGCGAGTAGACGCGAACCGGCACTGATCGCAATGAAACAAGCGATCGATCCCGTCGGCTCGGCCAGAAACGACCACACGATCTTCGCCGAGCTCGCCGGGCGCCTCGGCTTCGGTGCCGAGTTCACAGAGAATCGTGATGAGCGTCAATGGCTAGAGCACCTCTACGAGGCATGCAGGCCAAACGCCGCCCGAATGGGAGTCGAGCTTCCCGATTTCGCTGCATTCTGGCAGCAGGAGTTCTTGGCGCTCCCTGAGCCTGATCCGACAATCGCCCTCGCCGACTTCCGAGCTGATCCCGAACACCATCGACTTGACACGCCGTCTGGTCGGATCGAGATCTATTCGGCGGTTGTTGACGGCTTTTCGTATTCGGACTGCCCCGGCCATCCGGTCTGGCTGCCACCAACCGAATGGCTCGGATCGGACCACGCCGTCAAGTACCCGCTCCATCTGATCTCTAGCCAGCCCCGCACCCGGCTTCACAGCCAGATGGATATGGGAGTTACTAGCAGAGAATCCAAGATCCGTGACCGGGAGCCCTGCCGGATCAATACCCGCGACGCCACCGATCGTGGGATCGAAACCGGCGATGTGATCCTTGTGTACAACGATCGCGGAAGCATGCTCGCCGGTGCCGTCCTTACCGAGGATCTCCGACGAGGCGTGATCCACGTGTCCACCGGTGCCTGGTTTGACCCAGCTGACCCCCAAGCTGAGCGGAGTCTGGAGAAGCACGGAAACCCGAATGTTCTCACGCCCGATCACGGGACCTCGAGCCTCGGCCAAGGACCGAGCGCCCACAGCACCCTCGTCGAAATTGAACGCTTCGCCGGCACGCCACCACCGGTATCTGCATTCTCGAAACCTCCGATCAAACACATCGACAGCGAGGAGCTTCGATGACGATCAAACCACCGTCTCACAAGATCTCGCTTACACCCGGGTCCCCAGACCCCCTCATTTGACGAGAGAGGGGCCACATCTCCCTTTCCCATCTCTGGCTGACAGACCTGCCGACACTGGGATGACAGGGATGCGAAAACTCAAAGGTGGCTTTGGCGATGCTGTGCCGATCTCAAGGCGTCGTCCCTTCAAGGACCGCTCTTGACTGGAGCAGCTCTTCTTTGCCTGCGTGAAACCCGGGGAGGTTCAGATCAGACACTCGCACCTTTCATGGCGCTGATGGCCATCCTCCAGCACCACGGACGCCCCCACCCGCCCACCGACCAGGCCCACATCGAGAGCTTCTTCTCTCACCTGAACCGAGAGTGGCCCCCTTGCTGGGAATCACCGACCCCCCCGTCCTCGACTCCGAACTCAGACGCATCCAGATCGACTACAACACGTGCGGCTCCATGAGGGAATCGGGTATGTGACACCCCACGGCGAGCACCACGGCCATGGCGTCGCCGTCCGTCGACGTCGCGCGGCCGGGATGAAGAACCCACGACAAGAACGAATCGACTACAACAGAAACCACCGCCCGAGGCCGGCCCATGAATTGGGTTAGGAAAACAGCGACCTCTATCAAAGATGGCAGGTTCAACCGGTGAGCGCAACGGTCTGTGCGTCGCTGACACACCTCCACCGGTGCTTGTGCCACAACAGCCGGGCCGCGACCGAAAGCCGCCAGATCGACCAACTCGACCCGGCGCCGTTCCTTCCACATGCCCCGCTGCCCACAGTCCGGGCACCATCGAGACGGATCCCGCAACTCGACATGCACCCTCAACACGGCGTCGTCCGCGACGCCCAGCACGTTCCCATCGGGCAGTCCGACGAGCAGTTCGCAAATGCGGATAGGGTCTGTGATCACGGGGGTCCTCCAGGCTGGTTGGTGATGCAACCGCCAGACTGGTAGGACCGCCACTACCCGCCGCCAACACCAACCCCCTCAACGTCCGAAGCGCCAAGAAAGTGTGCCCGTGCCGGGGCCTGCTCCGTGTCATCGATGTGTGCGTCTCGTACCGATTTCGGGGTTGCGCTCGATGGAGTCGCCGGCGTGCCGTTTCCTTCGTAGATGAGGTCAACCGATGCTTGCCAGGAACAGGGCGGAGACTGCGGCGCGCTGGACGATCGATTCGACATCGAGGAACTCGTCTGCAGTGTGATATCCGCCGCCGACGGGGCCTAGGGCATCGAGAGTGGGTACTCCGAGTGCACTGGTGAAGCATCCGTCTGAGCCTCCCCCTGTGGCAGTGACTGCCAGGTTCAGGCCGAGAAGCGATGCTCCGTCCCGAACCCTTGCCACGAGTTCGGGAACCAGCGGGTTGGGCGTCATCGGCGGTCGATCCGCGAATATCACATAGTGCGCTGAGGTGCCGTTGACGGTGGCACACTCGATGATGGATTCGATCGCATCGTGGGTGGTACCAGCCGTCTCCATGTCGGGGATACGCACATCGACGTCGATGGAGGCTCGGTCAGGCACAATGTTGATGCGTGCACCGCCCTGGATGATGGCTGGTGTAACCGAGAGAGACCGGTCCCGGTCGTTCAGTCCGACCAATGCCAGAACCTTGTGGGCGGCTTCGTGGATGGCGTTCGCTCCTGCCCAGGGCTCCACGCCGGTGTGGGCTGCGCGGCCTTCGACAGTGATCCGATATCGACGGACTCCGCGCCGGGTGTCCACGATCGAACCGTCTGGTCGGCCGGGCTCGAACACGAGCGCCAGGTCGACCGTCGGGCATTGCCGTTCGA
>Ga0326597_10009892_pt1 | contig 12740 bp, 10 predicted proteins | sample RVTome_12_FD_203789 | JGI IMG/M metagenome (GOLD analysis project Ga0326597, IMG submission 203789) | Soil microbial communities from uranium-contaminated site in the Upper Colorado River Basin, Wyoming, United States - RVT100D185 | ecosystem: Environmental > Terrestrial > Soil > Contaminated >... | reverse complement strand
GCCCGCGCTGCGGCGTCGGGCCGCTGTACGCAAAACCTTTTCGAATGCATTCCAACTGTCGCCAGTGTGACCTGCAGTTCGAACGGGAGCAGGGCTACTTCGTCGGCGCTATCTACATCAACTACGCAGCCACCATTGGAATCGCTGTGCCCGGCTTCTTTCTCCTCGACGCTTTCACCGGCATGACGATCAACCAGCAACTCGCTCTCTGGGTTCCCTTCGCAGTCATTTTTCCGCTGCTCTTCTTTCACCATTCGCGGAGTCTCTGGCTGGTGCTCGACCATTTGTTCAACCCGGTGAAAAGCCTCTACAACGTCCCGCCGAAGAAGCCCTCTAACCAATGACTCCTGAATTCCAACCAAAGGTATTTGAAATTCGGAAACGAAGAAGAGATCGGAAAAACCATGTCTCCCGCAAAGCATGTCCTGAGCGACGCCGAAGGGACGCAAAGACGCGAAGTGACGGGCCGAGGTCCGTCATCCCGAGCGAATGCGAGGGATCTGAGAAAGATTTCTCCCCCGTGGAGTAATGGGCCGCAACTCCACGGGGTCGAAATGACACGCGGTGTCACTTTGCGCCTTGGCGCCTTGGCGGGATAAATTTTCCTGGAGTCGTTCTGTTCAACGTTTCTGAGGTAAGCGCCTAATTACTTGGCTGTACTTTCCTCTTGGGCACCTTCCAAAGGTCAACCATCTGCGAGATTCGCGCTACGCTGCCGCCTGGTTCGGCGTGGATAATGAGAACTTCATCGGACAAGGCGGCGACGAGTTCGTTTCGGCGGCGGGCGGTGTTCTTGTCGGCGCGGCGGGATTTTTCAAACCGCGAAAGTAATAGCAAACGGCCCGACGCCAAAGCTTGCCGCCATTCGGTTGGAAGTCGAAGTCTTCCTAGCGACCGCGCCAGGCAGACAATGATTGGTTGTTTTCCTCGCGAGAGAATCCGTAGGCATTCCTTTTCTACGGGGGAATGGAAACCACTTACGACTGTTACCCCTTCATCTCGGAGTCTCCGGGCAGCGTCGTACGCGGCGAGAATGGCGTCGCCTGGACAACGGACGGAGCAAAACAACGCGGTCTTGGGTTGCGACAACAACGCAACGTTGCCTAGCGCGGTCAACGTGGTTGGAGCTTGTTGGCCCAAGCGTTCCTGTAAACGCAGAGGATAGACAGGATCGGTACGGGTGAATACCGTCGGTTTCACGATCTTTATGCGGGTATAGATTCCTCATCTGGAACGGGAAGACAACTGTCAGGCTTCACATCAAGCCAACGAAGCATCCCTAGATTGCGAATAGTCGACGCTACGGCCGGTTCATCCAATGGTGGGCGGCGCTTCTGCTTCCATCGCAGTACCGCTTCAAGCACCTCAGTCTCTGTTGGAACATAGCGAGATTCCGTCTTTAGAACATCGGCGGCGAACATGACCGTCGCGATCACTTCCGCCTGATCTGTGTTCACTCTCATAAACAGATCGGTGGTTTTCTCGATTATCGGCATCCACTTAGCCAGTGAAACTTGGAAATCTTTTCGAACTCTGTCGAAATTGGGACCGGTCTTAACGAGAAACATCCGGCCGCAACGCTCTTCTTGAAGCAGGTTGTTATTGACCAACTTGGTCTCGGCGTTTTTCAAATCCCGGCTGAACGGACCGAAGCTGCCCTTTTGGTAATCAAAACCTGTGGGCAGACCTTGGCGGGTAGCAACGTAAACCAATTTCTGAAAAATGGTTCGACCCGTAGGCCAATGATACGGCTGCATCTCTATTCGACGGAGAATTTCCACCAGCGCAACCCAGGCCGGGTTGATCGCCGACTGCACAGTCCTGCCGTTCGTGTGATGCGCGGCTGGCGACGTTTGTGACAAGAAGTCGGAGGTCAATTCCTTCGGCGGCGTCCCATACGGAGCATACAACTCGACAGAGATTTCCATTTGTCTCGCGTACCGGTAGATCAACGGCCCAACGCCTTTCCATTCGAGCTGTCCGTTTCCGCAGCCGAGGGGTGGGATCGCGAGCGAAGTTACACCCCAGTCCTTGTAGTGGCTCAACAGATGCTGCAATCCGCGCTCGATGTCGCTAATCCTGGAAACCGATTTCCAGTGATCCTTTGTAGGAAAATTGATGATCTGAGGCGGAAGCAACGTTTTGAAAAGGTACGGCACACCGAGCTTAACCTCGTGCCGTTCGCATCGCTCCACATAGTCCTCAAACATTTCCGGGAAACGTTTCTTGAACTCGAGGGCAATGCCCTTGCCCATAACACCCACGCAGTTTACCGTGTTGATTAGCGTCTGAGCTTTGGATTGCAGAATGTCACCGACGAGGATCTTCATGGAACTCAAAAGAACATATCACCGCGGACACGAACGGGCAATTGAGAATTCAGTCGCTCAAACTCTATCAGAGCCGCTTGATTCGCTACGTACGCACCGGCAATAAATTGCCCATCGACGCGGTCGGGTACCAGCACCTCCGCGCACTTTTCGGACTTGTGGCTCATTTCGTCGTAAGGGTCATCTGGATGGAGCCAATAGCGGGCGAATACCCGCTCCCGGCTGATTACACTGAGTCCGTCAATCACAGGCCAAAAGCTGGTCCAGTTACTGGCCGCGTTGCGATTGGCGATAATCACTCCAGGACCATCTAACACACCTGGATCAATTTGAAGAACACAGATTTCGTCATTTCGGGCGCGACATCGACTGAGCATCGGGTTGTGGGCGTCAAAATACAGATTGGCATACTCGTGTAACGGACGGGCACCGGGTATCTGCTTGTTCCTGCGCCTTTCCTGAATCTCCGGCATGGCTACGGAGTCGTGGGCAAGCTGAGCGGCGAGATTGTGGGAAAGAACGCCATGCCGCAATATCGAACGCATATTGACGATCGCCGTAATGTAGTGCAGCTCCGTTACATCCGCGCGGTTCATTCGTCTTCAGCTTCCGCGTCACGCCCCATCCGGTACTTGATGTCGTAATTGCCTGTCCTGAGCCGAGCCGAAGGGATGAAGTCCAAGTCCTCGTCCGTAAACCCGTAGTGCGCCGCCGGCACCCGGTCGATTTCGTCGCACATCGGATCTCCACTTTGGTGTAAGGGCCAAAGTTGAGATATAAAGTGTCCTTGCGGTAAGCCTGAATGACTCGATCTGAGCAGTTTTGATATCGTTCGGCTGTCGGTGCAACAACGCGCCAGGAGGAGACAGCCGATGCGATCAAGAAAGCCAACCGTAACACCAACCGTTTGCGCTGATATAGAACAAGTCCGCCGCCGTTTGCAGGAGTGGCGGCGCAGCCGCAGGCACGGAGCGCGCATTCCCGAAGATCTGTGGATAGCGGCAGTCAAGCTGGCCAAGAAATACCGACCCGCGAGGGTGGCGCACACACTTGGGCTTGCCTACAACGGTCTAAAGCAGCGGCTGAAAACTGCGAAGCAGCACGGCACGAGCGAGCAGGCGAGCAAAGCGGGGTTTATCGAGCTGCTGCCTTTCGCGCCGGCTTCTCATTGCGCATGCACGATGGAGATCGAAGATCGGTCTGGTGCCAAGATGAAGCTTGAACTCAAGGGTGTATCGGCGGGGGATGTGGCTGCAGTGAGCCGCGCGTTGTGGAGCGCGCAGCGATGATTCAGATCACGCCGCAGATGCGCATTGTGGTAGCGGTTGATGCGGTGGATTTTCGCCGGGGCATTGATGGTCTTGGGCGCTTGTGCAGAGAGGTGCTCAAGGCGGATCCCTTTTCGGGTTGGCTCTTTGTCTTTCGCAGTCGCAGTGGGAAGTCGATGAAGATCCTGGTCTACGACGGGCAGGGGTTTTGGTTATGTCAGAAACGGCTATCGCGGGGGCGGTTTCGCTTTTGGCCGTCGAGTGAGACCGAGGTCTCGAAGTCTCTCGAAGCCCACGAGTTGCAGATGCTTTTGGTGGGCGGCAACGCAGAAAGGGCCGATGCGGCTGCGTCGTGGCGCCGCGTGAGTCCGGGAGTGTGAGAGAAAAGAATCGGGGTAAGGATTTTCACTTGCGTTCCGTTGGGCTTGCTGGTACTGTGCGGGGGCATGCAAGTCAAGCTTCGCTACCGTGGCCGCAGCGTCACCGAGGCCGACATCGCGTTTATCCGCCATCTGATTGCGGCACATCCTTTAGCCAGCCGGCGGGCGCTATCGAAGAAGTTGTGTGCAGCCTGGCAGTGGCGCCAGCCCAACGGAATGTTTTGCGACATGGTCTGCCGTGGGCTGATGCTCGCACTTCACCGGGCGGGACACATCGAACTGCCGCCGGTTCGGTGGGTGAATCCCAACCCGCTAGCCCGGCGAGGTGCCGAGCGTCAAAGACCGGTTGGGGCGCTGGTCGATACCACGGCGCTGTGCGCCAGTCTGGCCGAGATACGGCCCCTTAGCTTCCGCCAGGTGCGCCACACCTGGGAGGAGCCGCTCTTTAATAGCCTGATCGAGCGCTACCATTATCTTGGGTACACGCAGCCGGTGGGCGAGCATCTGAAGTATCTCGTTTTTGCGCTGGGGCGTCCCATTGCTTGCCTGGCGTGGTCCTCGGCAGCGCGCCATCTCGGTCCTCGGGACCGCTTCATTGGCTGGTCGGCCGAGGCGCGGCGCCAAAACATTCGGTTGCTTGCCTACAATACGCGCTATTTGATTCTACCTTTCGTTTTAGTCCCCCATGTGGCCTCCCACATTCTCAGTCGCATGGCCCGGGTGTTGGCGCTGGACTGGGAGCGGATCTATGGACATCCGATCTATTTTCTGGAGACCTTCGTCGACCCGCAGCGATTCCGCGGCACCTGCTACCGCGCCGCCAATTGGATCTACTTGGGCTCGACGACGGGTCGTGGCAAGGATGATCAGACCAGCAAACCCAACCGCCCGATCAAGGAGGTTTTAGGTTACCCGCTCTCCAAGCGGTTCCGCCAGCGGCTGTCGGAGACAAGATGAACCGAGCGAGCCCGCGGATGGAACTGAACATGGAAGAATTGGAAACACTTCTTGAGCGCGCCAAGGCAAGTCCTCTCAGCGAGCCGGACTACCACAAGCTCAAAGCAGCGTTGGAAACCCTCGGCTATCTGACCCAACTTTTAGAGGACAGGAAAACCACGATCGATCGGCTGCGCCAGATTCTGTTTGGGGCGAGTACCGAAAAGACGCGCAAGGTTCTCAAAACGAATCAGCCAACCCAGGCCGACCCGGACAGTAACGAGTCGGCCAAGAAAACTAAAGGACACGGTCGAAACGGTGCCCAGGCCTACCGCGGCGCCACCAAGATCGTGGTGGGGCACCACTCGCTTAAATCTGGCGATCGCTGCCCGCAATGTGAAAAAGGTAAAGTGTATGATTCGACCAAGCCAGGATTCCTGGTGCGGATCGTGGGCCAGGCCCCGTTGGCGGCAACCGTTTATGAACTGGAGAAGCTGCGCTGTAATCTGTGCGGCGAGGTGTTCACGGCCCCGCCGCCCGACGGGATAGGGCCGGAAAAGTACGATGCGAGTTCGGGGAGCATGATCGCGATCCTGAAGTACGGCAGCGGGCTTCCCTTCTACCGGCTCGAGGGGCTCGAGGGAAGTCTGGGAATACCGCTGCCGGCTTCGACCCAGTGGGAGATCGTTAAGGAGACGGCCGCAGTGATCGAGCCTGCCTTCGGGGAGCTGATTCGACAGGCGGCACAAGGAGAGGTGCTCCACAATGATGACACGACCATGAAGATCCTCGCACTGAAGCGGGAGCGCCCGTATAACGAGGAGCCGGCGCAAGATTTCGAGGATTCTCAACCGGCATCGCAGCGCACCGGGATTTTTACCTCCGGGATCGTCTCCGCGCGCGAGGGACGCAAGATCGCACTGTTTTTCACCGGATACCAACATGCTGGGGAAAACCTGGCGGATGTGTTGAGGAAGCGGACGGCTAAGCTCGGCCCTCCGATTCAGATGTGCGATGCGCTAGCGCGTAATCTGCCCAAGGATCTTGAGGTCATCGTGGCTAACTGCCTGGCCCATGGGCGGCGCAAATTTATCGACCAGGTCAACAATTTTCCCGAGCCATGTCGGTACGTGCTGGAGACCCTACGCGATGTTTACCAAAACGATGCCCTGGCAAAACAGCAGGGGATGTCGCCCGCGCAGCGCCTCGCTTTCCATCAAGCCCAAAGCGCTCCCCTGATGGAGCAATTCGAGAAATGGCTCAAGGAGCAAATCGCAGAGCGAAAGGTGGAGCCCAACTCCGGTCTCGGCAAGGCCATCTCATACATGACCAACCATTTTCATAAACTCACCTTGTTCCTGCGCGTCGCCGGCGCCCCGCTCGACAACAACCTCTGCGAGCGCGCTCTGAAGAAGGCTATTCTGCATCGAAAAAATGCACTCTTCTATAAGACCCAAAACGGCGCCCATGTGGGCGATCTGTTCATGAGCCTGATTCATACCTGCCAGCTCTCAAGTGTCACTCCGTTCGATTACTTAACCGAACTGCAGACCCATGCTGCCGAACTATCGCGCAATCCTCAGCAGTGGATGCCCTGGAACTACCACGACACCCTTCAGCGTCAGAACTCTGTGCCGGGGCCGATAGCTGATTGAGCCTTCGAACCTCGATCTCCAAGGCATAACGTTTCGCTGCCGGATCTGTCGCCCGCCTGCCAGGGCGCGGGCAGGTGCTCGACAGGCCTCAGCCCTGCAACCGGTCGCGGGAATTACATCGGTATTTCGTTACCGGCTGATTGGCGTTACTGAAGCGAAAAAAAAAGCTCTAACCCAGGCTTGCCGCAAGGACACGATATAAAAGTCAGCCCGGGCACCTCGATTCTATTCCATATTCACGACGGTATGATCCTTCGCGCGGTAAATTCAATCTTGTCAAAGTAGAACTCCAAAAACGATACCGGTGGAGCGGATGTTGGCACGGTCGTGATAAGAAACCCACCGACGGTCATGTTGGGTGGCAGTGTGCCCAGCTTTGTCCGAACGAAGGTTTCGAACCTTTCCTGTGCGCTGCTGGACTCGTGCGCGATCGCGTTCCTAATAATTCGAACCTCGTCCAAGACGTTTTGATTGCTCCTTAGCACAGGCGCGAACGGACGCCCAGACCGGAAATGCCGTTCAGCTCGCGTGCTAACCTCTGTCGAGACGGTCCATCGAGCATATTGACGACCTTCGGGAACGACCCACTCCGCTGCCATTTTTTGGTTCGGGGGAAAAGAATAGCGAACAGGCGCACGGCCACGAGGTGGATTTTGTCCTGAAAGATAAAGAATGAACGATTCCTCCAGCAGAGTCTCCCAAGCCAAAAAGGCACGCAGAAACGCTAATTCAGTCATAGAGTCGCGCCTCTTTCGCGAGATGTACGGACGGGCACCTCTTGCGCCCGGCGAGGCCCACCGCTGAGCGTCACCGGCAAGTTGTCTACAGTCCTGCAGGCTACGCAGAAACTCGCCTAACACGGATCTTAGTTTGCGCTGCGCCACAGAACTAGGTTCTTAAAGCTTTCGTGAACTGTTTGCAGATGTATTCTGTTAGAATCGTTCTCTTATCGGCGTGCACCCAATGCTCACTGTAGGCGTCGTAGAATTTACGGTCTTCCGCTGAGAGGGTTATGTTTTCGTGACGATCTTCGGCGCCTTTGATTTCATCGATCAGCTTATCTATCCTCTCTAAAACCATCTTCAACTTCGGATAATCACTGGCCCTCATCACTGACTTTGGGACCCCGAGCCTTGGCAGCCCGAACTTCATATGAAAGACCGTGCAGAAGAGAGGATAGAACAATCGAGTTCCACGGAACTTTAGCTGTGGTAGGTCGGTGCCGACAATTCCACCAATGATGTCCATTGTTTCGCGGAATCGCTTTTCATTGAGTTTGCGATTGGGAAAATCGTCGTCGTACTTCTTGTAGCCGTTATCGATGACGCGCTTCTGCCCTTCGCGGATTCCTTCCTGAATAGCCAGGAGGAGTTCTGAAATAAATTCCGCTTCGGCCATGCGCAGGATTTGCTTATCGGTAAATACCTTGTTAGCAGCCAGAAAGGTCACGAATTCTTTCGACAAAAGATAGACGGAGGACTTGAACTCACCGAACCATCGGGCGTTACGCAGTTCTTGCGGCTTTAGCGTCTCGGCGTAGGTGTTAATACGCGCGAACAGGTCATAGACCTCATTGTCAGGCATGTCCTGAAGTAGATCCACAACAAATTCGAATTTTAGGATGTCGCGCTGCGTGTCTTTATCCAAGCCGCTGAAGTACAGCCCTCCGAATTCCTCATGGTGAGCTTTGCTGATCTTGAATCCGTCTTTGATAAAAGTAAGCACGGTGCGGAGCCGTTGCTGGCCATCAACTATCTCGCGTCTTGTGCGGCGAGTCTGTGGGTTGATATCCTGGCGCATGTAGATTTTCGGGATCGGCTTCCCACGAACGATCGTGTCCATGAGATACGAGCGTGCTTTGTCACTCCAGACATCCCGGCGCTGGAATTTGGGGGCGAGCACGAGTTCGCCTCGCTCGTTCCATTCTTCAAAGTCACGAACGCTGTAATTTCTCGTATTAAAGCGCTGCTGCATCTTTCCTCCTAGATATCTCCTAGGCTGTAGCCTATGACAAACTGCGGGCAGATGTGTTCCGAAGGACCACGATGGTCTCGGAAGCACTTCCTATTAAACCACGGCGAACTCTTCTTTCGTTAGGAATCGCCTCGGTGTGCTCGCAAACTAGTGAATAGCCGCCGACTTCCTCTGTAGCGATGCGAGAGACGACCTCGGGTAAGTTCCGCTTGTCGATACGGCTACATGCATCCCCAATGACCAGTACACAGAAGTGCGAGGGCTTGAGAATAGTCCGCCATTTGACGAAGCACCGGCGCATAAGATCGAGGAATGCATCCTCGCCTGGAGAAACGAGTTCATCTAGAGCACGCCAATCACTGCTGCCTAGAAACCAGAGCCGTAGTCGATTATCTCTTCCATAGTCCAATTGGCGCATGTATGGAGGACTCGTGACAATGGCGTCAACAGGCTCGGGTAGCGCCAGCGAGTCTGCGCTCTCCGAAAAACAGGCTCTGGAAACGCTAAAATCTAGGTTCGGCACTCGCCTAAATGCACGCTTAACTTTCGCCTCAAGGCGATCGCGCACGGAGCGGTATTCATAAAGCTCGGGGAATTCGGAACGCGGAAATTTCTTCAAACGCAAATAGGGAATTGTGTGGCTACTTGGAAAAGACAAGAAACCAGGACGCTGATGATGCAGTATGCCCAATAAACATGACAGCAGAAACCAAAGACGACGACGATTAAGGACCCCCGTCCAAGAAACAACGTCGCGTAGAGTCTCGGAGTGAAAGAACTGCCGCACCCATGTCGGAAGCTTCCTAAGGTCCACCTCGCCTCGCACGCCTGCGGATTCGACGTCGACGCTCTCGATCTCTTTTAGAACATCTTCCAATGACCGGTAGGGAAATAGCTTGGCTTGAGTCAGTAGATTGGCATAAGGGCTGAGATCGTTGGCCACGACACGTCGTCCGGCAAGCCATGCCTCCAGAGCGATGGTACCAGAGCCCGAGAATGGATCGTAGACAAGGTCGCCCCTATGCGAAAACTGTGAAACGAGAGACGCGGCCATCGACGACTTGGTCTTTCCGATATACGGCGAAAGTTGGTGAAACGTGCTTTCAATATTTTGGGCACTTCCAGACCAGTCGAACGCCAGCGTATGTTGTGCAATCCTGGGCCGGGTGCCGTCAGTCGCGATACCATTAGCCATATTTGTTCTTGTGAAAGCTGCCTTTTAGTATTGAATCGTTCGAAAGTCGACGACAACTATATTACCAATACGACCGCATCTTGCATAACGCCAATGCTTGATCGCAAGATCTGTCCCCGAACCTTTTCCGTTCGCAAGCATAAACTCCGGGGCTCGCTGCGCAGGAGAGTCCCGATGCAGTAGTCGTCATTCCTCCTCAGTCTCCGCGTCCCGCCCCATTCGGTACTTGATGTCGTAGTTGATGATGAAGTCCAACTCCTCGTCCGTGAATCCGTAGTGCGCCGCCAGCACCCGGTCGATTTCGTCGATTATGGGCTTGGACAAGCTCGGCCGAAACTCTTGAAAGTCGCAGTGCTGCCGTTTACGGATAAATGAGTTCTTGTCGTAATCCCGCATCAAGCGATTGAAGAGCTTTGGCATTTCCTTGAGATGTTCATCACTAACGTCACCGACCGGGATTTGCTCAACATCCGTGCCGGTGATGTTCCTACCGTTTCCGACGGAAACAAACCAGAAGAAAAACAAGGTTGAGTTCAGCAGTGTGCCGATAAATTTTCCGTATCTTTGGTCAGCAAAATAAAGATCGCGAAAGTGGTGAACGGAGCGCGAGCGAGTTGGACTCTTGAAGTATTGCTCAAAGTCCATCGCGCGAATCCAATAGCGCGGGCTTCGGTGATAATGCATTAGGAGTCCCTGCTTATTAGACGCGTAGTATTTACCGGCCGGTTTATTGCGCTTCAGTTCTAGCTTTTGAAGAATGCTTGCGGCTTCCGGGCTTCCAACTTGGGGGACGCGCTTCAACTGTTCATGGAGGAAGGACAGAGTGTATTCGATTCGCGGAAATAGAATTGGACGCTCCTCTGCGTTCCAATGCTGGTATCGTGTGCTCCAAATGCGCGAATCTCCGGTCCTCTCTTGAGTGCCTAAGTAGATACAGAGGCGCTGGTCCACTCCGTTGAAGAGCTTAGATGGCCGGATCGCGTAGGTGCTGCACCAAGTTTCGCCAAATCGCTTTAGGAGCACGTTACGTAGTGATACAGTTTCGTCTAGGCCAAGAACTCCAGTCGGAACAATCATTCCAAACCAGCCTGAAGGTCGCAACAATCGACAAGACCTCTCCATGCAGAAGGCATAGAGGTTCTCGGCAGGTTCGGAAGCATACTGTCCTTGTGGAAGGCGATAGGTCTCACGCACCGTCCGATATTCGACATACGGCGGATTGCCTATGATCACATCAAAACCGCCGTTGCTCACGATGCCGTAAAACTCTACGAACCAGTGAAACGGCTGGTGCGACTTTACCCACTTGGCGTACGCAGTCTTGTCTCCCACCTTCACCCCATACTCGCCCGCGAGGTAGCGATTGAGTTCTTCTTCCAGCGCCTTAAGTCGCTCGCGCAGTGTTTGCTTGGCGCCCACGAACTCCTTCGCGTCCATGCCATGCTCGGTCTGCATGCGGCGAAACAGTTTCCATGCGCTGTCCGCCTCTTCCGCTCTTTCTTCGATTTTTGGCAATTCAAGTTGATTAACCAGATCGACTTTCAAGGCGTCGCGTATCTGGTTCATCGAGGTGAAACCGATGAGGGTGTTGCCCGCGCGGATGTTGAAGTCGATATCCGGCAATGGCTCGATGCCGTAGTTGTCCCTGGTGGCATCCGGCTCAACCTGCGCGGCGAGTTTTAGGAAGAGACGAAGTTTACAGATTTCGACGGCCTCTTCCATGATGTCCACGCCGAAGAGATTGTTCAGAATGATGCTCTTGAAAATGAAGTAGCTGCGGTTCGGATGCGCAGCGACATTTTCCAGCACGTTCCGGAAGTCGGAAAATTTCTCGGGCCGATGTTTCTCGCCGGAGCGGTCAAGCTCGTCTACGAACGCCTCCATGCGGTCGAGGCAGGCTTCGTAGAGCGGCTCAAGAACATTGAGCGCGGCGAACAAAAACGCGCCGGAGCCGCAGGTCGGATCAAGGATGGTGACGTGGATGATCGCGTTCCACAAAGCGCGGAGCAGTTCCGGGCCTTCGCAGTTCTCAATCACGTCCTGGGCGAACTGGCGGATATTAAGATTGAGAGTGATGAGGTCGTTGATGTCGCGGACTTCGCCGCCGGCCAGCTTGGTTTGCAGCTCTTCGCAACGTTTGCGCCGCGCAACCACTTCGCGCCAGATTTCGGTGGGCAGCGCGAAGTCGGCTGGAGCGGGTTTGTTCCAGTTCGCGCGCTGGGATACGTCGTCCAACCCGGCGGCTATGTTTGAGGGGAGTGGTTTGTCCTTGCCGTGGAGGAGAGCGGGGTAGATATAACGCTCTGGATCGCTCTTGAGCAGGTCCCAGATTGTCGGGCCAGTAGGATTCTCAAAGGCGATCTTGCATTTGGGCCGGGCGGCGTCAAAGAGAAACGGGATGACGGTGTTTTTGCTGATGTACTCGGTAATGTCTTCCTCCGTGTAATAGGCGCCCATCTGCTTTTGATTGATGTATTTTTCAAAGATATAGCCGAGAACGCCGGGGTTAATCTCGGTGTCGTTGCGCAGAGGCCGCTCATCGAGGTGCCAGTGCCAGCGATCGAAATAGTCGAAGATCGCTTCAAAAGCCTCGTCGGGAATCTGGATGGCCTTGCCGTAGCGGTCCGGTTTTTCAAGTTCGTGCACGTCGAACAGACCGCCGTTGAGATAAGGAATTCGTCCGAGCAGCTTATCGAGATCGGGATTGCGCGCCCTGCCGCCAAGACCTTCATGGAAGAGGCGAAGCAGAAAGTACCGGTAAAATGAATAGAACTTGTCCTTGCCGTGCTCCTGCTTGGTTCGGTTGAGCCGGTTACGCAGGTAGTCGGGATCGCCGTCGAGAAATCCCTTGCGCTGGATGAAGTAGATGAACATAAGCCGGTTCAGCATCACGGAGGCGTACCACTCGTGGTCCTCCTTGACGGGAATGCCGGTGATGAACTTGAGGAACGCGGCGTGCTGCTTGCGGAACTCGTCGTAGAACCGTTTGGTGACCCGCTCGA
>Ga0326597_10009891_pt1 | contig 12740 bp, 12 predicted proteins | sample RVTome_12_FD_203789 | JGI IMG/M metagenome (GOLD analysis project Ga0326597, IMG submission 203789) | Soil microbial communities from uranium-contaminated site in the Upper Colorado River Basin, Wyoming, United States - RVT100D185 | ecosystem: Environmental > Terrestrial > Soil > Contaminated >... | reverse complement strand
CCCGGCGGGAACGACGATGCCGCCGGTCCCGTGGACGTGGGAGGGGTCGCAGGTCGGGTGCTCGATCTGCTGCGGCGCCAGGGCACGCTGCGTGGATGCGAGGTCCGGATGGACGTCGCCACGGATCTGCCGCCCGTTCGGGGTCGGGCCCAGGGCCTGGATCAGGTGTTCGTGAACCTGCTCCTCAACGCCGTCGATGCGGCTCCGGGAGGACCTATTGGTCTTCTCGTGATGGCGGGGCGCCACGATCCCGGCGTCCCCACCCGCGTGCGAAGCACCGATGGAGACGCGCGGGTGCCCGGCCGCCGTCCGTCCCGCGTGCCGCAACGGCCGGAGCTCGCCCCGGGGACGCCGGGGGTCCTCATCGTCGTGTCGGACGCCGGGCCGGGGGTCCCCGCCAGCGAGCGGGAGCGGGTCTTCGATCCCTTCGTCACCACCAAGGCGCCGGGTGCCGGAACCGGTCTCGGTCTCGCGGTGGTCCAGCGCATCGTGCACGAGGCTGGCGGACTCGTCTGGGTGGACGACGCGCGGGAGGGCGGGGCCGCGTTCAAGGTGTTCCTGCCGGCGACCGGAAGGGCGAGCGGTACGCCCGCCACCGATCCCTCGATCCGTCGATCCCTCGAGCCCTCGATCGCTCGACCGTCATGAGAATCCTGATCGTCGACGACGACCCCGGCCTGCGGAAGTCGCTGGGCATGCTCCTCTCGGAGGACGGTCATGACGTCGTGGCCGACGATCGCGCGAGCGCCGCGCTCGCGCGCGTTCGGACCGAAGGGTTCGACGCCGTGCTCTGCGACGTGCGAATGCCGGAGATGGACGGCCTGGAATTCCTGCGGCGGTACCGGGACGCCGGCGGGAGCGCGCTGGTGATCATGATGAGCGCGTACGGCGGCGAGGACGCCGCCCTCGAGGCCATGAAGGAAGGCGCCTACGATTACCTCCCGAAGCCATTCCGGGCGGACGAGGTACGGCTGACCCTGCGGAAGGCGGAGGAGCGGGAGCGGCTGCGCGGGCGTGTCGCGATGCTCGAGGCGGAGGTCGCTCGGTTCCACGGCGTGGATGTAGTGGCGGTGTCGGAGTCGATGCGGGGGGTCATGGATCTGGCCACGCGTGTGGCGCCCCATCCCACGACGGTGCTCGTCACCGGCGAGAGCGGAACCGGCAAGGAGGTGGTGGCGCGCGCCATTCACCGCATGAGCCCGCGGCGAGACCGCCCCCTCGTGGCGGTGAACTGCGCCGCCATCCCGGAGCACCTGCTCGAGTCGGAGCTGTTCGGCCATGTCCGCGGAGCGTTCACGGGGGCGGTGGGCGATCGCCGCGGCCTGTTCGAGGAGGCGGATGGCTCGACGCTGCTCCTGGACGAAGTCGGCGACCTCCCGCTGGCCCTCCAGGCCAAGCTGCTGCGCGCGCTCCAAGAAGGGTCGATCCGGCGCGTGGGTGAAACCCGCGAACACACGGTCGACGTGCGGCTGATCGCCGCGACCGCGCGGGAGCTCGAGCGGGAGGTCGAGGCGGGCCGGTTCCGTGAGGACCTGTTCTATCGCTTGAACGTCTTCCGGTTGCACATCCTGCCCCTGAGGGAGCGACCGGAGGACATCGGACAGCTCGCGGCGCTCATCCTCAGGCGGGTGATCGAGCGAACGGGGCGGAGCGTCTCGTTTGCCGCCGACGTGCTCCCGGTCTTGCGCCGCCACCCGTGGCCCGGGAACGTCCGCGAATTGGAGAATACGATCGAGCGCGCGGTGGTGCTGGCGAGCGGGGACACCATCAGCGCGGAGGCCCTCACCGGACTCTCGACGTCGGGTGCCCGGGAGACGGACAGGAGCGGTCGAGAAGGAACGCTCAGGGAATCGATCGCCGCGGCCGAGGAGCGGGCCATCCGGGCGGCGCTGCGGGCGGCGGGTGGAAACCGCGCGGCGGCCGCGCGGCGGCTGGACGTCAGCCTCCGGACGTTGTACTACAAGCTCAAGACGATTGGGCTCGAGTAAGTGCATGGAATTGCACGTCAGTGCCGCACTCTGCAGTATCGGGCTTGAGGTTGCCACGAGCTAAGTTATTGCCCTGAAGGTCTTTGCATCTCAGGCACGGAACGTGTCAGGTACGTTGACGGAGGGCGAATGAATCGTCACGGGTTTTCGCTTATTGAACTGCTCATCGTGATCATCATCATCGGGGCGGTCGCGAGCATCGGGTATCCCCAGGTCCGGAAGGGCCTGGAGGCCCGCCGCGTCGCGGGTGCCCGGATCGCGATCACGACCATGAACGCGAAGGCACGCGCCCTCGCCGTGCAGCGGAGCCGCGTCGTGCGGCTCGTGTTCGACGCCAACACCATCTACCTGGTGACGACCCACCCGGTCACGGGGGTGGTCGACACGGTGGACCGGCGCGGCCTGTACGACATGTACGGCGTCGCGGTCACGTCGTCGGCGGACGAGCTCATCTACGACCCCCGCGGCCTGGGGCTCCAGACCGTGGGCACGACCGTCACGGTGACGCGGCCGGGCGGGTTTGCCGACACGGTCACGATTGCTCCCCTGGGAGGGGTGCAGTGATGAACAGCCAACGTGGATTCACGATCGTCGAAGTGCTCGTCGCGGTGCTGGTTCTCTCCGTGGGTCTGTTGGCCCTCGTGGGGACAGCCGGCATGGTGACGCGCATGGTTGGCCAGGGACACCGGTACACCATCGCGTCCGCGCTCGCGTCCGAACGGGTGGAGATGCTGCGGGCGCAAGGCTGTCCGGACGCGGGAGCCGGCTCGGAGACGCGCGGCGCGTACACGATTTCGTGGCGGATTGTCGATGTAGCGGCAGGGAAGGGACGGCGGTTCTTCGTGAGCGTCCAGTCCCCCACGCCGCGGGGACAGCGAACCGACAACGTGGAAACGGTGCACTTCTGCTCATGAAAAACACTCGTGGCTTCACACTGGTCGAGGTCCTCATCGCCCTCGTGCTCCTCGGGATCGTCGGGACGTCGCTGTACCAGCTGCTGGTGGCCAACCAGCGGCTGTATCGGGCGCAAGTGCAGCGCGTGGCGGTAAACGAGAGCGTTCGCGGGGCGTTCACCGTGATCCCCACCGAGATCCGCGAGCTGGATGCGGAGGACGGTGACGTGATGGCGATGACGGCCAACTCGCTCACCTACAAGTCCATGCAGAGCCTGTACTTCCTGTGCACCCCGCCGGACGGTGTCTCGCTGGAGATCGTGCTCGATCGATCGGTGTCCTACGGGCTCACGGCCATCAGCGCCGCGGATGACTCCGTGTTCATCTTTGCCGAGGGCGACAACACGACCCGGTCGGACGACAGCTGGCTCAGCGCCAGCGTGGCCAGCACCACGGCGGGAGCGGTGTGCCCGGGCGGCGAGCCGAGCATCACGGTGGGGCTCGACGGGCTGGCGGCCGGCGACCTGCTGGCGGTGCAGGCGGGTGCCCCGATTCGCACGTTCCGCCCGGCGCAGATCCTGTTCTATGCCGATGGCGCGGGTGACTGGTGGCTGGGCGGGCGCATATACCAGAAGGCGGCCGGAACCTGGAGTGCCACCGAGGCCATCGTGGGGCCGCTGTCGTCGAGTGGACTGGCCCTCACCTATGCCGACACGGCGGGCAATACGGCGGGGGCTCTCACGGACGTCGGTCGGATCGGCGTGGCCGTGCAGAGTCAATCGGCCGAGCTCGTCTACCAGGCCAGCGGCGCCGGGAGCACCTACCTGCTCCAGGATCTGGTGACGCAGGTGGCCCTGCGCAACAACCCCAAGTACTGACGGTATCGAGGAGAGCCGCATGACACGTGCACCGAGACTGGGAAGCACCCGTGGGGTTGCGCTCCCGATGGCCATATTCGCGCTGGTGGTGATCGGGGTGCTGGTGGGGGCGTCGTTCTTCATTGGCCGTCAAGAGCAGGCGGTCGGGCGGAACACCGTTCGCGCCCAGCAGGCATTCTCCGCCGCGGAAGCGGGCGTCCAGCTCCAGGTCGCGAGCTGGGATCCCATGGCCTACAACAGTATGGCCGTGGGGGGTGAGGTCACCTTCGCCGGCACGCTCACCGGGAACGAGTGGTATCGCGGATCGGTGCGGCGGTTGAACGACCTGCTCTACCTCGTGCGGTCGGAAGGGTTCAGCTCGGATTCCGCCAGCCGCCAGCAGGTCGGGATGCTGGTCCGGCTGCGCCCCGTGGAGATCGACATCAACGCGGCGCTCACGACGCAGGGTCAGGTGCGGGTCGGCGGCTCGTCAGAGACCGACGGCTACGACAACCTGCCTGCCGGCTGGACCGGCTGTCCGCCGCTGGAACCGGGGCTCCCCGGTATCCTGCTCCCGGACGCGGACGACATCTCCACGAGCGGCTGCGGCGGCCTGTCGTGCGTCGAAGGAAACCCGCAAGTCGCGGAGGATCCGACGATCAACGAAGAGACACTGACGACGTTCGGCGACGCCACGTTCGATGACTGGCGGGCCCTGGCGACGAAGGTGATCAGCGGTGGAACCCGGCGGATCGAGCCGTCACTCACGGGCGGCGCGTGCAACACCGCCGACCCGGACAACTGGGGGGCGCCGCTGGATCCGGCGAGCGCCTGCGGTGGGTATTTCCCCATCACCTGGGTGGAAGGCGACCTCAACATCAACGGCGTCCAGGGCCAGGGTGTGCTGCTCGTAGACGGCGACCTGGACGTGCAGGGAGGGTTCGAATTCTACGGGCCCGTCATCGTCCGGGGGACGCTCAACACGCAGGGGACGGGCGGCCACTTCAACGGCGGCGTGATTGCGGCCAACGTGGACCTCGATCAGAGCAACATCCTGGGGAACGCGGTCGTCAGCTATTCCAGCTGCGCCATTGCCCGGGCGCTGCAGAACTCAGCGCCCGCCGCACCCCTCCGGGCGAGAAGCTGGGTCAATCTGTACTGAGGTCCGTACTGAGAGGGAATGGACGGAGCCACGGGAGGACCCGAACCGGGGAGGGGGGGCAGAAGGACGGGGCGGAGTAGTGGGAAACCGTCAAAAGTCGGGCAGCGGACGGCGAGGCCGCCAGGCAAGATCCTGGCGGCCTCGCCAGTTTCAGGTGATGGTGACCTAACTCACATCGTTTCGGCCACTTGCCGCGCCAACTTAAAGTGGGTTGGAGCTTGACAAAATTCTGAGGGAGCCCTACTGTAGGGTGCCGCTCACCCCACTTATCTCTTTGAAGCCTAGGGACATATGGCGTTTCTGGGGCTCGGAAAACAGCACAAGACGGTGGGCCTGGACATCGGATCCGGGCTCATCAAGCTCGCGGTCATCGACCACGGGTCCGGTCGTCCGACCCTCCAGAAGGTGGCCGTCACGAATGTGCTGGCGGACGCCATCGTGGAGGGCGAGATCATGGACCCCGGCGTCGTGGCCGAGGCGGTCAAAGGCCTTCTGGTGTCGGCCGGTGTCAAGCACAAGCGGGCCGTGGTGGCGGTCGGCGGCCGGGACGTCATCGTCAAGAAGATCCAGGTGGATCGGATGAACCAGGCGGACGCCTACGATGTCGTCCGGTGGGAGGCTCAGCAGTACGTTCCCTTCGACATCGCCGGGGTCGAGCTCGACTTCCAGGTGCTGGATCCCGACGGCACGGGGCTCCAGATGGACGTGCTGCTCGTGGCCGCCAAGCGCGAGCTGATCGAGACCCGGCTCAACCTCCTGGGGGAGGCCGGGCTCGAAGGGGCGGTCGTGGACGTGGATGCCTTTGCGCTCCACAACGCGTTCGAGCTGAACTACCCGTCGGAGCAGCAGGGTGTCACCGCGCTCATCAACATCGGGCACGAGGTCACCAACGTGAACGTCGTGCAGGACGGGGTGCCGCTGCTCACGCGGGACCTGTCCATCGGGACCCGCAAGTTCCGCGAGGACCTGCAGCGCGAGCGGGGGCTGCCGGCCGAGCAGGCGGAGCAGATGCTCCAGGGCTACGAGCGGACGCCCGAGCTGGAGTCCTGCGTGCAGAACCGCGGGGACGAGATTGCGGTCGGGGTCGAGCGTGCCGCCGCGTTCCTCCAGACGTCGTCGCGCGACGCCAAGATCCGGCGCGTGTTCGTCTCGGGTGGCGGGGCCCGCGTGCCGGGATTGGGCGACGCCATGGCCGAGCGGCTGCGGATTCCGGTCGAGCTGGCCAATCCGGTGCAGGCGCTCGACGTGCATGAGGGCGCCTTCGAGGGCTTGAACGTAGACGAAGTCGCACCGCTTCTGATGCAGGTCATCGGTCTCGCGTTACGGCGCGAGAAAGAGTAGGAGAGGGCCGGCACGATGATTCGGATCAACCTGCTCCCCGGGCCGCAGAAGAGGCGACGCGGCGGGGCCAAGTTCAGTCTCGGGTCCGCGACCGAGCTGCTGGCCAAGGTCAGGAACCCGCTGATGATCGGCGTGGTGTCTGCCTGGGCCGTGGGCCTGGTGGCGGTGGCGGGGCTCTGGGTCCTGCAGTCCCGGCAGCTGGCGGCGGTGCAGGAAGAGCACGGGCGGGTGGAGGCGGAGGCGCGGCGCTATCGGACCCTGATCCGTGAGAAGCGCCGGGCCGAGCAGCTGCAGGACTCGCTGGCCACCGAGATCGCCGCCATCCGCGCCATCGACGGCGAGCGGTATGTCTGGCCGCACATCCTCGAAGAGGTGACCAAGGCACTCCCGGACTACACGTGGCTCGTGTCGCTGCAGGCCATGGCGGCGGGGTTCGAGGACGTGTCCGACACGACGGTGAAGGTCCAGCCCCCGATCCGGTTTGCCATCGAGGGTCGCACGCCGGACCTGTCGGCGTACACGCGGTTCGTGAGCCAGCTCGCAGCGTCACCGTGGGTCCGGAACGCAGAGTTCGGGGCGGTGCAGTCGGTGCTCGAGGACGAGCGGCCGGTGCAGTCGTTCTCGGTGACCGTGACCTTCGGGGCGGCGGACTCCGCGTTCATTCGCCTGGCACCCATCCAGGAATCCGTGAGGTAGCCCATGGCGATGAGCGACAAGGAAAAGAAGCAGCTGATGGTGCTGCTCATGGTGCTCCCGGTGGGGGCCATTGCGGTCTTCTGGTTCCTGGTGCGCGAGCCGCGCGCCCAGGAAGTCGGCGATCTGCGCCGCCAGGTGGACTCGCTGCAGCTCACGGTGGATTCGGCGCGCCGCGAGCTTGCACAGGGCTCCGTCCAGGACCTTCGTCAGCGGGTGGCCGACTTCGAGACCGGCCTCGGGCTGATGCGCACCCTGGTGCCCACGGACGCCGAGGTCGCACAGCTCATCAACGACATCTCCGACCGCGCCAAGCTGCGGAACGTGTCCGTGGCGGACCTGTCGCCGCTGGGCTACGAGGACGGCGGCCAGTATCGCGTGGCGCGGTATCGCTTCCAGGTGCTGGGCCGGTATGACGATATCGGCGCGTTCCTGTCGGACATCGCGTCGCTGCGGCGGATCATGGTGCCGCACCAATTGTCGCTCACGCTGGCCACCGACGCCGCGCAGAAGGCGACAGGTGATACGACGGGCGCGCTGCTCCAGGCGGCGTTCCAGCTCAAGGCGTACGTCAAGCAACCCCCTCTCGAGGGCGAAGGAGGTGCCGGTGGCGACCGGTAAGCGCTGGGTGCCGTGGCTCACGGCGGCCCTGCTCGTGGCCGCCTGCGGCGGCGCCGACGAGGCGCCCCCGGCTGGCCAGCCCGCGGTGGAGCCCGCTCCTCCGGTACCCGGAGCAGTGGACACCGCGACGCAGGCCGCGGGGCAGGACTCCGCTGCGGCATCGCTCGATCTGTCCCGCGAGGTGTTTGCGTATCGCGGCTCCGGCCGTGATCCCTTCGTCTCGCTCCTGAAGTCCGGGGACGTGCGGCCCCTGCCGCAGGATCTCCGGGTGGTCGGGATCACGTTCGATCCCCGGTACCCGCAGCGGAGCGTCGCCGTCATGCACGACGTGTCGGACATGCGCCGGTTCACGGTCCGGCCCGGCGACGTCGTGGGACGCATCCGGATCGTCGAGGTACGGGCTCATGAGGTCATCGCGGTCGTGCAGGAGTTCGGCGTGGATCGACAGGTCGTCCTGCCGCTCCGTCGTCGCCAGGAGGCAAGTCAATGATGCGGTCACTCGTTTTCGCCGCCGCGCTCGCGGCAGCGCCCGCGAACGCCGGACCTGGTGAGGTCACGGCCGTGAGCGTCCTCCCGGCCCCGGGCCGGGCCGAAGTCGTCATCGACGTGGCCGGGCCGGTCGGCTACCAGGATTTCACCCTGGAGAGCCCCACCCGCCTCGTCGTGGACGTCACCGGCGCCACGCTGGGCACCACGAGCGCCATCTACGACGGCGTCAACCGCGCCGGCATCCTGAACGTCCGGTACGGGCAGTACCGGGCCGACGTGGTGCGGATCGTCGTGGAGCTCGAGGCGCTGCGCGACTACACGATCGAGCAGGCCGAAGGAACGATCCGGGTGGCCTTCGGGACCGACCGCACGTTCGCGGCCTGGTCGTCGCTCGAGCCGCGCGCATTGGCGGCCGCCGCGACCGGCGGCACCATGGCGTCCCCGTACGCGGCCGCTCCCGCCGTCCCGTCGCTCAACGCGCCGCAGTCGCAGCAGCCGCGCATCACGGTCACCTATGACTCCGCGTCCATCGCCGACGTCATGGCCGGGCTCGCGGCCTTCAGCGGCCGGTCCATCATCATCGGCAAGGACGTCGAGGGCGTGATCACGGCCGAGATCAGGAACCAGCCGTGGGACGTGGCCTTCCAGTCCATTCTGTCCTCGCAAGGCCTGTCCGCTGTCGAGGAGGCCTCGGGCATCATCCGCGTGGACAACCCCGAGGTCCTGGCCAAGCGGGACTCGCTCGAAGTCCTCACGACCAAGCTCGTGCGCGTGAACTACCAGCGCGCGGGCGGGATGGTCGAGCCCCTGAAGTCGGTGCTCTCGGCCCGCGGCAAGGTGGTGGCCGACACGGCCACGAATACCCTGATCATCACCGACGTCGAGAGCCGGATCGTCCAGGACTCCGTGTTCGTGTCCCGGCTCGACATCCGGACGCCCCAGGTGTCCATCCACGCCAAGCTGATCTTCGTGGACCGGACGGACATCGAGAACCTCGGGGTGCGCTATGACCTCGGCTCGTCCACCCAGTTCTTCAACGAGCTGGTGCAGCGGCCGGACCCGGCCAGCGCCGAAGGCCAGGACATCGACGGCGACGGGACCATCGACTTCACGACCTTCGAGCCGTATGACCCGGCCACGACCATCGTGGACGTGGGTGGCAACGCGCTCTCCGGCATCGCCAACGCGGGCGCCATCATCCCGGGCTCCGCGCTCGAGCTGATCTTCTCGACCGCCATCGGCGGCTACAACCTCACGACGTTCGTCGAGGCCCTCCAGAGCATCTCGCTGGCGGACCTCCAGGCGGAACCCGTGATCACCACCGCCGACAACACCGCCGCCAAGATCCAGGTCGGCGAGCGCGTACCGCTGCGCGTCGTGGACCAGGGTGCCATCACCGGCGGCGATCAGGCGCCCCGCACGACGACGACGTTCGAAGACGTCGGCATCATCCTGGAGGTCACGCCGCACGTGACCGCCAGCGGACAGATCCTGATGAAGCTGCACGCGGAGAACTCGGCCGTCCGGGAAGCGGCGGCGGACCTCGGGTACTCGTTCACGACGCAGGAGGCGGACAACCAGATCCTCGTCGACAACGGCCAGACCGCCGTGATCGGCGGCCTCACCGTCACCGAGCTCGCGGTGTCCAAGACCGGGATCCCGTTCCTGGTCGACCTGCCGATCGTGGGGGCCCTGTTCGGCTTCACCCAACGACGCGAGACGCGACGCGACCTGCTGATTCTCGTGACGCCCCACATCATCGATACGGGTGGAGAGACCATGCAGGCCGGCGGGCGGTAGCAGCCCGGCCCAGGCGGCCCCTGGCACCGGAGAGGCAACGAGCCCGGCCCCGCGCCGGGCTCGATTGCTTTGGGGCTGCCGGATAAGCGGGACGGCGGGATAGCGGGATGCCGGGAGTGGCGGGATCTCCGTCCGTTGGATAGGTATTCCGTCGTCCTTGCAACTCCTCACCGGTCGTCCCTTCGGGCCCGTTGGGCGGAGACGCCGCATGATCCGATTCACGACCGCCGGCGAGTCACACGGCCAGGCGCTCGTGGCCATTCTGGAGGGCATCCCGGCGGGGTTGCCCCTCCTGGCCGCGGACATCGACGCCGACCTCCGCCGCCGGATGGGCGGCCACGGCCGCGGCGCGCGCATGAAGATCGAGGCCGACGAGGCCGAGATCCTGAGCGGCGTTCGCGCGGGCGAGACCCTGGGCTCGCCCCTCGCCCTCCTCATCCGGAACCGCGACTGGGAGAACTGGCGCGACGTGATGGCGGTGGAGCCCGACCCGCCGGACGCCCCACCACGGCGCCGCGCCGTCCACCGGCCGCGCCCCGGACACGCCGACCTCGTCGGCGTGCTCAAGTATGATCGGTCGGACGCGCGGGACATCCTCGAGCGTGCCAGCGCGCGGGAGACGGCCGCCCGCGTCGCGTGCGGCGCCGTGTGCCGGGTGCTCCTGGCCAGGTTCGGCGTGGAGATCGGAAGCCATGTCGTGCGGATCGGCGGCATCGAGGCGCCGCCGCCCGGCGTGCTGCCCGTGCCGCTGAACCCCGCTGCCGACGCGTCCCCCGTGCGCTGCCTCGACGCCGCGGCGACGGATGCCATGATCGCGGCGATCGATGCCGCGAAGCAGGATCGGGATACGCTGGGCGGGGTCGTCGAGGTCGTCGTTCGCGGCCTTCTGGTGGGACTCGGCGCCCACGTGTCCTGGGATCGCAAGCTGGACGGCCGGCTGGCCGGGGCTCTGATGTCCATCCCCGCGGTGAAAGGGGTCGAGATCGGCTTCGCATTCGGCGCCGCGGCCCTGCGGGGCTCCGAGGTGCACGACGCGATCGGTCGGGGCGCGGCACCGGCGGCGGGCGGTTTTGTCCGGGCGACCAACCGCGCCGGAGGGCTGGAGGGCGGCATGACCACCGGAGCGCCGCTGGTGCTGCGGGCGGCCATGAAGCCCATCTCCACGCTGCTGCGACCCCTCCCCACGGTCGATCTCGTGACCGGCAAGCCCGCCAAGGCACAGGCGGAGCGGTCCGACGTCACGGCCGTTCCGGCCCTCGGTGTCATCGCCGAGGCCATGACGGCGCTCGTACTGGCGGACGCCCTGGTGGAGAAGTTCGGGGGTGACTCCCTCGGCGATCTCCGCGCGAACGTCGATCATTACCTGGCCCGGCTGCTCCAACGCCCGCAGGATCCCGCCGGCGAGTGAAGCGGCACATCGTGCTGATCGGCCTGCCCGGGGCCGGAAAGAGCGCCGCGGGCAGGCTCGCGGCGCTCGCGCTCGGCTGTCCGTTCTGCGATCTCGATGCCCGCATCGTCGCGGATGCCGGCATGACCATCGCCGAGTTCTTCGCACACCACGGGGAAGGGGCGTTCCGAGACGCCGAGCGCGTGGCCCTCGACCACGAGCTGGCGGGCCCGCCCCAGGTGATCGCCGCGGGAGGCGGATGGGCGGCGCAGCCGGGGAACCTCGAGCGGACCCGCGAACGCGCGGTCACGGTGTATCTCCGGTGCGCTCCCGAGACGGCGGCGCGGCGGCTCGCGGGGACGGAGAACCGCCCGCTGCTGGCGGGCGACCCCGTTGGCCGGCTGCGCCTGCTCGCGACGGAACGCGCGCCATTCTATCAACGGGCCGACGCGACGGTGGAAGCGGACGATCGCACCGCGCAGGAAGTGGCGGACGCCGTCGTCGCGCTTGCGCGATCCGTAGGGGGGTGGTAATTATGCCGCGGTCCCCGGGAGGGTCGACGTAGCGCGACGGCACGCGGAAGTTGCGGGATTTCAACGGGATGTGATGTCGGCCTAGCGGGGACTCCGGGTCCCCCCTGGGCCGATCGGGTCTTCGGCCACGGATGGTTGCGGCAAACGGATTGTTGAGTGACGGTTGACGACGGTGCAGCAGGGTACGCGTCAGCGTCGGGCGGATGACGAGGAGCCATGGCAAAAGCAAAGAGCGCGCTGGTCGTCGTAGAGTCGCCTACCAAGGCAAAGACGGTCGGCAAGTATCTCAAAGACCTTGGTGGTGAGTTCAAGGAATTCACCGTCAAGGCCACGGTGGGCCACCTGCGTGACCTGCCGCAGCGCGAGCTGGGTGTGGACGTCGAGAAGAACTTCGCCCCCAAGTACGTCACGATTCGGGGGAAGGGGAAGACGCTGGCCGAGCTGAAGAAGGCGGCAAAGGGCGCGGACGCGGTCTACCTCGCTACGGACCCGGATCGGGAAGGCGAGGCCATCGCGTGGCACGTCGCCGACCAGCTCGGGGCCGCGCCGCGGGTCCGGCGCGTGCTCTTCCACGAGATCACGAAGGATGCCGTCCGGGACGCCATCCGCCACCCCACGCAGATCGACGACCGCAAGGTGGACGCCCAACAGGCGCGGCGCATTCTCGATCGCCTGGTCGGGTACAAGGCCAGCCCCCTGCTGTGGAAGTCCATCAAGACCGGCCTCTCCGCCGGACGGGTGCAGACGGTGGCCCTGCGCCTGATCTGCGAGCGCGAGGACGAGATCCGCGCGTTCACGCCCAAGGAGTACTGGAGCATCGAGGTCGACCTCGAGGCCCACCGCAAGAAGTTCCAGGCCAAGCTGCACAAGATCGGCGGCCACCGGCCCGACCTCCCCGACGAGGCCGCGGCCCAGAAGGTCGTGAAGGCCGTCACCGGCAAGCCGTTCGTGGTCTCCGCCGTCACCCGGCGGGAGC
>Ga0326597_10009890_pt1 | contig 12740 bp, 9 predicted proteins | sample RVTome_12_FD_203789 | JGI IMG/M metagenome (GOLD analysis project Ga0326597, IMG submission 203789) | Soil microbial communities from uranium-contaminated site in the Upper Colorado River Basin, Wyoming, United States - RVT100D185 | ecosystem: Environmental > Terrestrial > Soil > Contaminated >... | reverse complement strand
GTGGGCCTCGGCGTACTCGGCAAGCGCCGCGGCGGGCCTGTGCACGCATTACGTGTTCGTGTTCATCCTGGTCTTCCAGGGGCTCTATGCGGCCGTTGCGGCCTGGCGCGCGCCGCGTCGATCGCACTGGGTCCTCTCGGTCCCGGTGGCGCTCGCGGTCGCGACGGTGCTGCTCTGGCCGCCGCTGCACTCGCACCTGCTCCGGTTCGTGGGGGGCGCGCAGGAGGCCGTGGCGGGTGGCGCCTTCGCAGCCGGACCGGGCGACCTGCTGCGCTGGGTCTATCTGGCGGCGCGCGCGCCGCTGCGCCTCGTCGCGGGAGAGAACGCGTGGGCGAAGGCCCTCTATGTCGCCGTGGTCGTCCTGCTGCTGACGCCGTACGTCGCCAGTCGCTGGCGGCGTGGGGCCGACTGGACGGTCGACGGCTTTCTCTGGCTGTGGCTCGCGATTCCGCTCGGGTGTCAGGTGCTGGTCGATCTGGCGCTCGGGTCAAGCCTGGCCGTGAGCATGCGGTTCACGATGCTCATGGCGCCCCCGATGTGCGTGCTCCTCGGGCTGGGCCTCGCCGAGCTGGCGGGGAGCCGGCGCGGTCGCGCGCTGGCGGGCCTGGCGATCGTCGTGATGATCGGCGTGGGTGCCGGCACCGTCGCGGCGCGCTCGCCCTTCCGGTATCCCGTCAAGTCGGATGCGCGTGAAGCCGCGGCGTGGCTCAGCGCGCAGCTCCAGAACGGCGATCTGCTCGTCGTCACCGGGAGCGTCGGGTCCCCTCAGCTTCTGAGCTACTACCTGCGGGCGGTACGGCCGCAGCAGCCGATGCTGCACTGGACGGCCGCTTACCGGGGCGAGCCGAACGCGTTGCCGGACGTCAACGCGCTCCGACGGTACTCGCGCGTCCTCTTGTTCCACCTGCGCAGCCGGCGGGGTGAGGGGGAGCAGATCGCGGCCCATCTCGACACCCATCTCGGGGCCGGCCGACAACTTCAGCCGCGCCTCCGGCTGTACGAACGCCGCGGAACGGCTGGCGGCGGGGCGACGGAGACGCCGTGAAGCTGCCGGCGCTCCGAAACGCGGCGCTGCTCGTCGTCAGCACGGGCCTCGCGCTCGCGGTATCGGAGCTCGTCGCGCGAGCGCTCGTTCCGTCGCGGGCGACGGCCGGCGAGCTCGAGCTCTTCGAGTTCGATCCGCGCCTGGGCTGGCGCTTCGCTCCGAACCGCGAGGCCCGCGTGCGCATTCCCGACGGGCACGAGACCATCGTCCGCATCAACGAGCACGGGATGCGCGATCGGTCGCACCCACTCGAGCGCCGACCCGGCGCCAGGCGCATCGCGATGGTCGGCGACTCGTTTCTGGTCGGTCTCGGCGTCGATGATGCCGACCTGCTGACGTCCCGAATCGAGGAGTGGCTCGAGCCTGGTACGGAAGTGCTGAACTTCGGTGTCAGCGGGTACGGACCGATTCAGGAGTTCGTCCTCGTCGAGGATCAGGTGCGCCGTTTCGCGCCCGATCTCGTGATCCTGGTGCTCTACCTGGGCAACGACTTCGAGGATCTCGACGGGAGCCGATTCCGGACGGGCTACGAGCGCCCGCGCGGCCGGGTGGTCGGCGGGCGTCTCATCGTCGACGACTGGCCTGAGCCTCCGAAGCCGACCGACCGACTCCTCTTCAGCTTGTGGAAGTTCCGGGTGTACGAAATCGCCGCGCGGGCCGCCCGGCGTGCGGCCGATGGCGCGCGCGAAGACGAGCGACTTCGCCGGTGGCCGACGACAGCGGAGGTCGCCCTGATGCGCGGCGTCATCGGGGAGACGGCGCGCCGCGTGTCGGCCTTCAGCGGCGACTTTCTGGTCGTCGCGGTCCCGTCGATGACGGCCCTCGACGGCCGCGTGGCCCGGGGCGGAGAGCCCGGGGACGAGGCGGCCGCCGCGCGTGCGGTTGCCGACATCTGCGCGGGCGCAGGCGTCGCGTTCCTCGATCTGTCGGCGACGTTCGCCGAGCGCGCCTCGGCAGGCGTCGGCGATTACTTTGCCGCGTACCGGCACTGGAACGCGCAGGGCCACGGCGCGGCGGCGGCGGCGATTGGCGGATTCCTGCGGGAGCGCGAGTGAATATCCTCGGCATCTCCGCCTTCCACCACGACAGCGCCGCGTGCCCGGTCCCCGGGCGGGCTGAAAAGCCCGCCCCTCCTGAGGCGCTCCGGATTCGCTACCTCACTGCGGCCGGCCGCGGCGGCTCGTCCCGCTCGACCCGGTAGATCCGGTAGTGCCGCCGCATGAACTCGGAGTACCGGCTGTAGACCTCGGTGAGCCGCAATTCCCGCTCGAGATGCCGCGACGAGAACTCCGTCTCGATGTCACTGAGATACCTGATGTCTTTGGCCTTGATGTAGTCCGCAATCCGGCCGGTCCGCAGATACGGCACGAGCTCGAAGCCGTTGGCGAGCCCGTCCAGGTTAATGACCGACCCTCGCCGGTAGTACCCGAGGATGGCGGCATTCCACGCCCCGACTCGCTCGCCCGGCCGCGTGTGCTCGTTGAGCCACCGCGCGGCAGCGTAGAGCTCGTCGTTCCACGACAGCTTCCAGTCGTGCCGCACGATCCGACCGCTCCAGTAGAAACGGACCATCTGCTGGGCGTGGAGGGCGACGAGCAGCACCACGAGGGTCACGAGCGCGGACGCGCGCAGGCGGCGCGGCACGATCCGCCGCGACATCCAGACGCCGCACGCCGCCACCAGCGTCGCGCTCACGCAGACGACGACGAGCTCGCCCTCAACCAGCCACCAGCGGATCATCGCGTAGCCGACTTCGCTCGGGTACCGGAAGACGGAGAGCGCGACGTTCCCCGCCGCGAACGCCAGCACGTAGCCAAACGCGCTCACGCGCGCGGCGTGGCCGCCGAGGAACCGGGCCCATCGCCGGGCGCGGCCGACCAGGAGCGGCGCCAGCGCCAGTCCCGACACGAGCGGCACGACCCATCGCCAGTTGAGCTTGCTGTCGCCGTCGAGCAGCAGGCGGCTGCCGCCGATCCACATGCTGTCGACGATCCGCGAGGTCACGAACCACTTGAAGGCCGGCCGGTACTCGGCGAGCGCTCCGGCGAACGCGGGCGACCACCGGCTCTCGACGCCGCGCGCGTCCAGGAACGCCTGACTTCGAATCTCCTTCACGACGCCGCTCACCGGCAGCACGTGTCCGGTCGACGCAAGGTTCCACACAAAGTGAGGGGCGACGACGCAAAGCGCGATCAGCGCCGCCGTCAGGACGACGCGGCGCCCAGCCGGTCCGGCGCGGAGCTTCCACCACACCCAGGCCAGGGCGAGCGGCCCCAGCAGCGCGGCGTTGAGGCGGGCGAGCGCTGTCAGCCCGAGCAGGAGCCCGAGCGCGGCCGCGGACCGCTTCGCCGGCCGCCGCAGCACGACCAGGTGGATCTGGCACAACGACGCGACGAGCAGCAGCGCGTACAGGCTGTTCTCCATGCCCCAGACGCGGGACCACACGATCCCCATGGGAAAGAGGAACGCGCCGGCGGCGACGAGACCGGTCGCCGTGGAAACCGTCCGGGAGAGCAGGTGGAACAGCAGCAGGCTGGCGCCGAAATGGCACAGGGCCGCGCAGGCCACGAACACCCGCGCCAGCAGGTTCGGATCCGTGACGCCGAACCAGCTCAGGACCAGCGCGACGCCGGTGAGCCCGAGCGCCCAGAGGGGTTGTACGCCGTTGGTCGGGTGGATGCCGTCGAACGACCAGAAGCCCAGCCGCGGAAACGTCGCGGCCAATTGGAAGTAGTAGTAGGCGTCGTCGCCGCGATGAACGAACTGGTCGATCGGAATGACGGAGTGCGCGAGCAGAAGCGGGAGCGACGCGGCCAGGATCCAGGCGAGCCTTCGTCGCAGCCGGTCGCCGGCGCGCGTCGGCCGTCGACGTCGGCCCGCCGGCGTATCGGTCGGGCGGCCGTCGAGCATCGACATGGTGAACATCGAGGGGGTCAGACGAGCGGCCGTCGGCCGATCGCGGTCCGCTATACTGCTGGCGGCCGGCGAGTGTACCACACGGGCGCCGGTTGTTCCCGCATGTTCAACAGCAGCTTCGGCGGCGATGCGCCGACGGTCCGGCGCGGGCCGAGAAGCGCCGTCGCCAACTTCACGACCCTGGCCGCGGGCGAGTTCCTCGCCCGCGGCATCGCGTTCGTCGGCACGGCCCACCTGACGCGGCGGCTGGGTCCCGAGGGCTTCGGCCTGTTCGAGCTCGCCGTCGCCCTCTGCACCTACGGCGGGTTCGTCGTGACGGCCGGGTTCGAGTCGATCGGGGTTCGAGAGGTCGCGCGGAGGCGCGAGGAGGCCACGGCGCTGGCGGCCGGCGGCGCCATCGTCCGGCTGGTGCTGGCCATGACCGCCGCGGTCGCGATGCTGCTGGCGGCGCAGGCGCTCGACCGCCCCGCTCCGTTCGGACTGGTCGTGGGCCTCACGGCATTGACGCTGCTCGCTCGCGCGGTCGATGTCTCGTGGGTGCACAAGGGGTTGGAGCACGGCCGCATCGTGAGCGCGTCGGCCGTCATGTCGCAGGTCGTCTACGTGCTGGTGGTGCTTTCGACCGTGCGGGCGCCCGAGGACGTGTGGCTGGCGCCGCTCGCCCTCGTCGCCGGGCAGATGGCGGCCGCCGCGCTGCTCGCGATCCCGCTGTTCCCGGCGCGCGGGCTGCGCGCCAACGTCCACGAAGGCGTGAGCATCCTGCGGCAGTCGGGCCCGATGGTGCTGTCGCGCCTGTTCCGGGCGCTCATCCTCAACTTCGACATCGTGGCGATCGGACTGCTGCTCGACGCGCGGTTCACCGGCCTCTACGGCGCCGCGTACCGGTTCTACGGTCTCACCTGGGCCATCGCGGTCTCCCTGCACCTCGCGTACCTGCCGGCCTGCACGCGAGCCGTCCGGCACGGCCCGCCGGCTCTCACCCGGGCCGTCCGCCGGGTGCTCGGCATGTCGGCGGCCATCGGCATCCCCCTCGCCGCCGGCGGGAGCGTGCTCGCCGAACCGATGCTGCGCACGTTTTTCGGGTCGCCGTTCGCCGAAGCCGCGATGCCCTTCCGGCTGCTGCTTGTCAGCATTGCGCTGGTGTTTCTGCACGGCGCCGTGCGGAACGTGCTCATCGCGGCGAACCGGACGTCGGCGGACATGCGCATCATGGCCGTCGCGGCCGCCGTCAACGTCAGCCTCGACTTCCTGCTCATTCCTCCGTTCGGTCTGGTCGGCGCGGCCGCGGCGACCGTTGCGGCCGAAGCGCTCGTGCTCGTCCTCGCGCTCCGGGTCCTCCGTGGGCTGGGTGTGACGGCGGAGGGACGAGGTGTGATCAAGTCCGCGATTGCGGCCGCGGTGATGGCCGCAGTGCTCCTCGCCGTCAGCCCGACGCTGGCGCTTCCGTACAATGTCGGGCTCGGCATCGTGGTGTACGCGGTTGCGCTCACCGTCGTCGGCGGCCTGCCCAGTGACGTCCGCGTGTCGCTCCGCCGCCGGCGCGCGCCGGCCCCCAGGAGCTGACCTCGTGTTCATCGACGCCCGCACGTTGCCCGACCGCACCGAGATCGAGGCGGATCTCTGCATCATCGGCGCCGGGCCGGCGGGCATCACGATTGCGCGCGAGCTTGCCGGCAGCGCCGTCCGCGTGGCGCTCCTCGAGGGCGGCGGGCTCGAGCCGGACGACGAGACCGAGAGCCTGAATGCCGGCGCGAACGTCGGTTTCACGTACCGCGACCTGGCTCGGTCGCGGCGTCGCTGCTTCGGCGGGGCGACCGGGCACTGGAACGGGTGGTGCCGGCCCCTCGATGACATCGACTTCGAAGTGCGGGAAGGCATTCCGCACAGCGGATGGCCGTTTCCGAAGTCGCACCTCGATCCGTTCTACGCGCGGGCGCAGGCCCTCTGCCAGCTGGGTCCGTACCAGTACGATCCGCGGTACTGGCAGGGCAGGGGGCTCGGTCCGTTCTTCGACGTCCGGCCCGGCCGGGTCGTCAACACGGTGTTCCAGATGAGCCCGCCGACCCGTTTCGGGAGCGTCTATCGCGCGGACGTGGAGCAGGCGCCGAATGTCGAGACGCTGCTCCGGGCCAACGTCGTGGACATCGGGACCGGGCCCGAGGCTCGATCGGTCACGGGCGTGCGGGTGGCGACACTGGCGGGCAACGGCTTGACGGTACGCGCGCGGCGGTACGTGCTGGCGACCGGCGGCATCGAGAACGCGCGCCTGCTGCTGGCGTCGAGAACCGCCGTGCCGGCAGGCCTCGGCAACCAGCACGACCTCGTGGGGCGCTTCTTCATGGAGCATCCGCACGTCAACGTGGCCTTCTTCCTGCCGACCGACCCGGCCATCGACGCGCGCTTCTACAGCGAGCACCGCTTCTTCAATCCATTTGGCGTGATCGGCGCGCTGTCCGTGCCGCCCGGATGGTTGCGCCGGGAGCGGATGCTCGGCTTCAGCGCCTTCCTCGCGCCGGCGCTGTACCGGCCTGAAGCCGTGGCGCGCGCGCAGAGCGAGGACGGGTACCAGTCGCTGCTGGACTTGACGGAGAGCGTCCGCAGGGGCGCGTGGCCGGAGGACTTCATCGCGGACCTCTGGAACGTCGTGAGCGATCTCGACTCGGTGGGACGCGCCACGGTGTGGCGTCTCTTCGATCGCGGACCGGGGTACCATCTGGCCGTGCGCGCCGAGCAGGCGCCGAATCCGTTGAGCCGGATCACGCTGGGCTCCGAGCGGGACGCGCTGGGTGTGCCTCGCGTGAACCTCGACTGGAGACTGACCGACCTGGACTTTGCATCCATCCGGCGCGGCTGGGATCTGCTGGCGCACGAGTTCGGACTCGCCGCGCTCGGACGTGTCTTCATGCCCGAGCAGACTGTCGAGTCACCGTGGCAGGAACACATCTCCGGAGGCGCCCACCACATGGGGACGACCAGAATGGCCGACGACCCGCGCGAGGGCGTTGTGGACGCCCTGGGACGCGTGCACGGCATCGACAATCTGTACGTGGCGGGCAGCTCCGTCTTTCCGACCGGCGGTTTTGCCAACCCGACGCTGACCATCGTGGCCCTGGCGCTTCGGCTGGCCGACCACCTCAAGGCGACCCGTCGATGAACGTGTCCCGCCGCCGTCTGCTGACGGTGCTGGCCGGTGGTGCGGTCGCCTCCGCTGCGGCGCGATTCCGTCTCGGTTTCCGGCCTGCGCGCCGCGACGACCGCACCGTCTGGCTGTCGCTCGTCCGGGACTGCCGCAGCAGCCGAGCCGTCGGCCGCGCGTATCTGGCATCCCTGCCGGCGGTGCCCGACTCGTCGGATCTGCGGCGACGGCTGCTGCCGTCCGACCCGCAGCGCGCGGCGTCGGTCGTCAGCGATGTCGAACGCCTGCGGCAGCACATCGGCCGGCAGGTAAGGGACGACTTCGGGTCGGGGCGGACGGTCCAGGTGCGTGGCTGGGTTCTGGCGGAAACCGAAGCGCGGGTCTGCGCGCTGATCGCGATGCTCTGACTCCGGTGCTCGCGCGAGGGCCGGCTGAAGCCGGCCCCTCCGGTCGTCGCGGCCGCCCGCGAACTCACCGCGGGACGTGCACCGCCGACGGCCGCGTGCGCTTCCCGGTCACCGGCCAGAAGACGCGGTCGTCCTCGAAGACGGGGCCCGAGACCGCGTACGACTCGTCGATGGTCCGGAACACCGACGGCGAGTCGAGGATGATCGCGCTGAACCGCCGCGCGCGCAGCGCATCGTCGATCTGCGCCTGCAGCGCGCGCGCGAGCGGCTCGTCGCGGCCCTTGAAGATGTCCCGGATGGCCATCTCGTGCGCCAGCGGTGTCTTGCCGGCCAGCGACGGCAGATGCCCGTGAAACGGCACGTAGACCTCGCCGCCGATCGCGGCCACCCGCTCGACGAACCGCTGGCCGGCGGCTTCGTCCTCGCGCCGGGGGATCTGCCGGATCGGGTTGTAGACGAGCAGGGCGAACTGCACCATGCACACCGCGTACAAGGCGAGCCGCATCAGCGGGCGCGGCCGGCCGGCGGCATCGAGGCGGGATCGGGCACGGGCGTAGCCGAGGCCGAACAGCACGGCCAGCGCCGCGTGCGCGGGCATGAGCGTGTTGAGATACCCGCCTTCGTGGAGGCGGCCCAGGTACGCCGTTCCGATGAACCCGCACGCCAGGCCGGCGAACAGAACACCGCGCCGGTCGCGGTCCGACCAGCTTCCGATCAGAGCGTAGGCCGACAGGCCGGCGGCTACCGGCAGCACATCGAGAAGGTCCGAGGTCCAGAAGCCGAGCCACAGCTCCGGTGTCCAGGGATGCTGGGCCGGCAGGCTGAAGACGTAGTACCGGAACCAGCCGTCGGATGCGGCATCGAGGAGCAGCACGCAGGCGGCCAGGGGAATGGCGAACGCCGCCACGAACGTGAACCGGTGGCGGACCACGACCGCCGCCTGGGCGCCCGCGAGCACCACCGCGACGAACAGCGCGCTCTGCTTCGTCAGCGTCGCGAGCGCGAAGAGCAGACCGGCCGCGACGGCTCCGCGCCCCGGCGCGCCGAATCGAAGCGCCCAGACGCCGGCCAGGGCCAGGCACACGAACAGGCTGTCGACACGTGCAAGGTCGAACCAGTAGCCGCTCGCGCCGTAGGTGGCCAGAAAAAGCGACCCGGCCAGGATGGCGGCCTCGGTCTGCCGGGATTCCCGGCGCACGAGGTCGAACACGAGCAGCGCGCTGCCGGTCGCCGCCGCGGCCGACAGCAGCCTGAGCGGAAAGAGCCCGAGCCCCAGCGGGATCGCAAGCAGCGCCGACGCGTAGTAGTAGAGCGGCGGGTAGATGAACGGGATGAACTCGAGCGTCGGCGCCGTGTAGATCGGGCGGCCGTCGAGCACGCGCCGGACGTGATCGACCGTCGCGCCTTCCATCCATTCGAGCTCGAACGGATACGAGATCCGGGACGCCACGATCCACGCGTAGACCAGGCCGAACAGCAGAGCGCCTCCGAGCAGCCCGATCTGCGCCAGCGTCGCCGCGCGGGCCGCTGGCTGCGACGTGAGTCGGGGCGGCGTCGGCATGGCGGACGCCATTCTATCGTCCGATTGACCGGACGACCGGTCGGGAGAGGCGGCGATCGGCCGGGCGGCTGGGGATAGACTGTTGCACGCGGATTGACGGATGAAGGACCTGAGAGTCGCGCTCGTCGGCCTCGGCACCGCGGGCCACACGCTGCATCTGCCCGCGCTGGCGGGCCTGGCTGGCGCCACGGTTGTCGGCGCCTACGACGCCGACGAGGCGAAGCGGGCCCGTGCCGCCCGCGACTGGCGCGTGCCAGTCCATGCGACCGGCGACGGGCTCTTCGCGGCAGCGCCCGACGTGGTCGTCGTCGGCACGCCGCCCGACAGCCACGCCGAGTACTGCCGCCGGGCGATCGAGGCCGGCGCCCATGTCATCTGCGAGAAGCCGTTTGCCTCGAGCGTGGAGGAAGCCGACTCGATCCTGGCCGACGCCGCCTCGGCCGGCGTCGGCGTCGCCGTCAACCATGACTTCACCGAGATGCCAATCTTCCGCGCAGTGCGCGACGAAGTGCGGTCGCCGCAGAACGGCCGGCTTGTCTTCGTGCAGGTCTGGCAGTTAATGGATCTGCCGCCGTGGCGCGAGCCGGGGTGGCGCGGTCGGCTCTTGCAGCGCACGCTCTACGAAGCCGGGACGCACCTCGTCGATTTCGTGATGACCCTGTTTGGCGAAAAGCCCGTCAGCGTGCAGGCGGCGACGTCGAGCTGCGGCGTGCGGGAGGATCGGACCGACGCGCTGGCGCTCGTCACGCTCGAGTTCTCCGGAGGCCGCCTGGCGCAGATCGTCCAGAATCGTCTCTGCAAGGGAGAGACGCAGTACTTCGAGGTGCGGGCCGATACCGAGCAGGCGTCCATCCGCGCGTCGTTCGGAGGCCGCGCGCGGCTCCTGGCCGGGCTGTTTCGTTCCTCGCGCCCGCGCGCGCGCGTCGAGTGGGGCGCGTCCGGTCTCGCCTGGCGGGAGATCGGCAACCACCGCCGGGTGATCGGCCGGAATCCGAAGTCGCCTGGCGTCGTGGCCACTCGACGGGTGTTCGAGTCGGCGTTCGACGCGTTTCGGCGGGGAGTCGAGCCGCCGGCAAGCGGGCGGCAGGGCCGCGACGTCCTCGAGGTCATCGCGGCCTGTTATCACGCGGTTGCCGTGGGGCGGCGGGTCCCGATTGACAGCCGCGAAGTTCGAGACCTGGCCACCCAGCGGCTGGGGCAAGCGCCGTGACCGCGCAGCCGGGCAGTCCGCTTCGCGCCGTCATCGTCGGCGCAGGACTCATGGGCGGCTGGCACGCTCGATACCTTCGCCGGGTCCGGGCCGCCGGCCGCGTGGCGGCCGTCGTGGATCCCGACCTGACAGCCGCACAACGACTCGCGGTGCGCCACCCTGGCTGCCGCACCGCACCCTCCCTGGAGGCGGCGCTTGCCCGGGGCCGCTTCGACGTCGCCCACATCTGCTCGCCGCCCGATGCGCACGAGCACCTGGTCGCCGAGGCGCTCGACGGCGGTGCGCATGTGCTCGTCGAAAAGCCGATTGCGCCGACCGCCGCGGCGTGCGACAGGCTGCTCGGCCTGGCCGAGACGCGCGCCCTGCTGCTCTGTCCGGTCTTTCAGTTCGTCTGTCAGCGCGGGGTGCGGAAGGCCCTTGCCGAACTGCCCGCGCTCGGCACCGTACGGCAGGTCGATCTTGTGGCCTGTACCGCCGGCGGCGACGGGCTCGACGGGGCTCGGCGCGCCGCGCTGGCCCATGACATCGCGCTCCACGCGCTGTCGCTCATCGGCAGGATCTTCCCGGAGGAAGGGCCCGGCGAGACGTGGCGGGTCCTGCACCCCACCCCGGGCGAGTTTCGCGCCACCGCCGCGATTGCAGAGGCCACCGTGTCAATTGTCGTGTCAACGCGAGGACGTCCCACGCAGAACACTGGCCGCATCAGCGCCGATGGTGGAACCGTTCATCTCGACCTGTTCCATGGCTTCTCGGTCGTCGAACGGGGCCGGCCGACGCGGATGCGCAAGGTCGCGCGGCCGTTCATCCTGTCGGCGGCGGTCATCGGCGGAGCTGGCGTCAACCTGATCGGCCGCGCGGTCAGACGAGAGCCGGCCTATCCGGGACTCAGCGATTTCATCGAGGGGTTCTATCGCGCGGCACGGACCGGCGGCAGCCCGCCGATCAGCGGCAGCGAGTCTCGCCGGATCGCCGCAGCGGCCGAGGCGCTCGGCCCGCCGCCCGCCCACCAATGAACGTAGACTGTGCCGTCGCCGACGACGCCCTCGAACGCCGCTCGCCGTTCGGTTGACAGGTCGAACCACTCCGCCATCCGCGGGTAGTCACGCTCGAGCTGCGTGGAGAACGTCACGAGTATCCACGCCGGCCCTGGCCGGCCCGCCAGCCAGGCCGCAAACGCCTCGTCGTCTTCGAGCACGACGACGGACGGGTCGTAGAATCTGCCGGCCTTGCCGGCCATCGACAACCCGACGACAGCGTCGCTTGGCGCGCGGGTGTTCGCCACGTAGGCCAGCGCCTCCTCGAAGCCCTGCTTGGGCAGGCTGTAATAGCCGGGCAGGGCTGAGACCGACGCCAGCACCAGGATGGCCGCCGCAAGCGGCGCCAGGGCCCGATGCCGCGCCGCGCACCAGGCCAGGCCTTCGGCCACGAACAGATGCGCGAGCGGCAGCGCGTACATGAACGATCGCGGATGGACGCCCTGTCCGCGCAGCCAGGGCAGCAGGACGTTCAGGAGCAGCGGCACCGTCACGAGCGCGGCGAACAGCGGATCCCGCCTGATCATCTGGCGCAACAGCACGAGTCCGCTGGCGGCTGCGACCATCGCCAGGGGCCAGGCGCGGCCCAGCTCCCGCGCGAAGTCGAGCGAGAAAAGAAGGTTGCCGGTAAAGCCCGGGTTGTTCCGGTAGTAGTCGATGAGATCGGGGAGCAGCGGTGCATGCAGCACGAGCGCGCCTGCGAGCCCGGCCGCCAGCCAGCCGATGGCGCGCCAGCGGCGGGCGGCGAGAAGCACCAGTGCATGTCCCAGAGCCACGAAGCCCATCAGGAGCAGCGAGTAGAGGCCGAGGGCGACCGCGGCCGCGTAACCGATGCCGGCCCATCGCTCGGCGCGGGCGTCTGACGGGCCGGCGAGCCGGAGGACGCACCCGATTGCGAGGAGGGCCAGGCACATGAAGGCGGCGTATCCCCGCGCCATCTGGCTGTAATGAATGTGCGGGTACGACACCGCCATCACCAGGGTGGCGAGCACGGCGACCTGGCGCGTCCAGATGCGCCGCGCAACGAACCAGAAGGCCCAGACGCCCGCGATCCCGAATCCGGCGGCCGGCAGGCGCACCGACCACGCTGATTCGCCGAGCACCGAGATGCTCGCCCGCGCGAGCAGCGAGTTCAGGACGTGGTGGTTGGCATGCGCGTAGGACGAGATGATGTCGCGGGCGGGCAGCCGCACGTACTCAACGACGTTCACGATCTCGTCGTACCAGAAGCCCGCTCCGAGGTGCGCGAGCCGCAGGGCCGCTGCAATCAGGAGGATTCCCGGTACCAGCCACCCGGCCGGACTCCACTCGTCCGCCGCCGGGGCCGCCGCGCGCCGAGGAAGGCCAATCATGTCGGGCGCTGGCAGATCGCGACAATGCTACGGCCCCAGGGCAGGGGCCATCCCGCCCGGGCGAGGGCGCCCTCGGCCC
>Ga0326597_10009889_pt1 | contig 12741 bp, 15 predicted proteins | sample RVTome_12_FD_203789 | JGI IMG/M metagenome (GOLD analysis project Ga0326597, IMG submission 203789) | Soil microbial communities from uranium-contaminated site in the Upper Colorado River Basin, Wyoming, United States - RVT100D185 | ecosystem: Environmental > Terrestrial > Soil > Contaminated >... | reverse complement strand
GGCGAACTTGGGAGCCGGTTCGTGTCATTATGGATAGGGGCGAGTTCGGTGGGCTGCCCCAGGAACAGAACGGTTGCAGCGATCCGGGCATTATCGTGGATCGCCAGACAGGCGAGATTTTCTGCTTCGCGGTCTGGATGAACGGCAAACCAGGCAAGCATCAATGGAATGACGATGGCTCCGAACCGGGCTTTGAAATCGGCAAGAGCGCTCAGTTCCTGATGGTCCGCTCGCGGGACGACGGCCTGACGTGGTCGAAGCCCGAGAACCTGACTCGCAAACTCAAACAGGAGTCGTGGTGGCTGCTCGCCCCGTCGCCTCAGCAAGGCATCAACCTGCCGGACGGCACGTTGGTGATGCCGGTGGAAGGTCGCGCCGGTCGCGCCGCCTTGTCCTCGTTCGCGACCATCATGATCAGTCGCGACCACGGGACGACTTGGACGGTGGGCAAGCCCGCCTTCAGGGGCGGCAACGAGTGCCAGGCGGCCCAACTCGGCGATGGCTCGATCATGCTCAACATGCGTAACGATCATGAGCGTTTCCGCGCCGTGTTCGTGACTAAGGACCTGGGGCAGACGTGGCAGCCTCACGCGACCAATCGCAACGCGCTCATCGAACCGAATTGCAACGGCAGCCTGCTGCGCGTCGATTACGAGGAGGCCGGAGAAAAGGGACATGTGCTGTTGTTCGCCAACCCGCACACGCAACAGGGCCGGACGCACCACACGATCCAAGTCAGTTTCGACGACGGCCGCACCTGGCCCAAGTCGCATCACCTGCTGCTTGACGAAGGCCGCGGGGCGGGTTACCCCAGCTTGACCCAAGTAGACGATTCTCATGTCGGCATCGTCTACGAAGGGAGCCAATCACACTTGGTGTTCGAGAAGTTTTCGCTGGACGAACTCTTGAAGCGCTGAACATTTCACGATGGATGCGTCTTTCACCAACTTACGCGCGAGCATCACTTCGGCCCAACGAGCCGACACGGATTGGGCGTCGCTGACAGTCGAGGAGCGGATTCGCTCGATCGAGCTGGACGGCTACGTCGTCATCCCCGACCTGTTGCCGGCGGCTCAACTCGACGCGGTTCGCGGAGAATTGTCGCGGCTGCCGACGACGGCGGTCGATTACAGCGAGCATCAGCGCGGTTGTTCCAACATCCAATGGACCGATTCGCCGACAGCCATTCGAGTTATCGCCTTACCGACTGTGATCGAATTCCTCACGACGCTCTTTGGCGACGAACTGATCTGCACGTCGTGTGCGTATGCGGTGTCTCAGCCGAGGCATCCGGGCATTGCGATTCACACCGACGCGCAGCCGTACGGCTCGAAGATCTTCGGTCTCACGGCGAGTGCACCTTGTTTGGTTCGAGTGCTGTATTATCTCGACGATTTGACTCCCGAGCGAAGCCCCTTCAAGGTCATCCCGCGGTCGCATCTGTCGCTGCACGCGGACGGCAATCCGTACCGGCGCTACTTGTCGCACGACGATGAAGTGATGGTGATCTGCCGAGCCGGCTCGGCGGTGATCATCAACCAGAAAGTGTTCCACGCGAACTATCCCAACTACAGCGACAGCGATCGCCGGCTGCTGGCCATCGCCTATCGGCCGGCGTGGGCCGGTCCCATCGGCGAAGTCCCCGACCACGATCCGGAGCGGGTTGAAAAATTGCCGCCCGAAGTCCGCCCATTCTTTCGCAGCCTCAATACTCGCCAGTTCGAATACGACTTGCCGAATCGTCCCGACAACATGTCTCGCGACGCACCGGGAATCAGCCCACGGCGATGGGATTTGCCTCGGCTGGATCACGAAGGACCGAAAGCCCATGAGAAACCGACACAGACTGGATCGCCGTGAATGGCTCGCAACAGTCGGCGCGTTTTCGCTCGCCGCCTGCGGAGGCGCACGCCAGGTCGGCGGCGCAGAAGCGGAACGCCCGCGCACTGCGGCCGTGATCACCGAGTTCACGCACCGCAGCCATGCGCATGTGATTCTCGAGAACTTTCTGGAGCCGTATTACTTCAACGGCAAGTTGACCCAATCGGGAATCGACGTGGTCGGTCTCTACGTCGACCAGTTCCCCGCCGGACGCGACATGGCGCGCGAGGTTGCGAAGAGGTACAAGATCGAGATCTTTCCCACGATCGCCGAGACCTTGCGGCTTGGCGGCAAAGTGCTGGCGGTGGACGGCGTGCTCTCGATCGGCGAGCACGGCAGCTATCCGAGTACCGACCGCGGCGCGATCATGTATCCGCGAAAGCGATTCTTCGACGAGATCGTCGCGGTGTTCCGGCAGAGTGGCCGTGTCGTCCCGTTGTTTAGATTGCGAACCAAATCTCTCATTTGGCTTGTGGCGACCGTAACGTCCACCCCATGGATGACGAAAAGTGCTATCATCCGGGCTGGTTGTTCTTGGAGAAAATGGAATTGAAGACTCAAGCGTTAGCCGTCAAGCCGTTCCTGCGGTGGGCCGGAAGCAAGCGGAAACAGTTGCCGGTACTACGCGAGTACTGGTCTACCGACTTCGAGCGCTATGTCGAGCCATTTGCGGGGTCGGCCTGTTTCTTTCTGAGTGTCGGGCCATCGAGTGCGCTTCTGGCTGATAAGGAATGAACACTTGATCGAGGCCTTTGAGGTCGTGCGCGACCGGCCTTCTCTCATCTATGACCGTGTCACGGCAATCCCACGTACAAGAGAGCGTTATTATCAGGAGCGCGGAAGGAATCCCAATAAGCTATCCGCAATTCAACGCGCCGTTCGGTTTATCTATTTGAATAGGAACTGTTTTTGACGGCATTTATCGCACGAACTCGGAAGGAGATTTCAACGTGCCTTTTGCTAGTTCACGTGCTGGGCAGTTCGTGACGCGTGACGAGTTTGCCCGTGCGGCAACGCTGTTGCAACGCGCGGAGCTGCGGTGTTGGGACTTTGGAACCACGCTTCGTCATGTCAAGGACGGTGACTTTGTGTACCTCGACCCGCCGTTCGCCGTTGATTCACGTCGCGTGTTTAAAGAATATGGAAAACATGCGTTTCAATTGGATGACCTCGAGCGTCTTAGCCTTCATCTTGACAAGATAGCGGATCGTGGCGCTGGCTTTGTTGTGCTACGCCGACTGTAAAGAGGCCAGGGCAATTGGCCAGCATTGGATTTACAAACGGATTCGTGTCCGACACCATGTGGCCGGGTTTACCGGCGCTCGGCGATCTGCGTACGAACTGGTGATTACGAATATCGAGTGACGCGATGGCCAGAAAAAAGACAGTGGCGCAGAATCTGTCGCCTGAACAAGTCGGAGTGAAGACACTTAAGCCGTCCGAACTGACGCCAAATCCCCACCACCCTCGGGTGTTGTTTGACAAGACGGCGATGGCAACGCTGAAGAAGTCGATCGCCAAGGTGGGGATTCTGGTACCGCTGACAATCTATTTTGACTCGAAACGCAAGACATACATCATTCTCGATGGTCAGCGGCGATGGATATGCGCCAAAGACCTCGAACTCCCCGAAGTTCCAGTCAATCAGGTTAAGGAACCGACATTGGTTCAGAAAATAGTGTCGATGTTCCAGAATGCTAAGCCTCGCGAAGATTGGGACTTGATGCCATGGGCGTTGAAGCTCGAAATCTTGATGGACGAACTTGGTGAACACAATGACAAGAAGCTCGCAACCCTGACAGGACTCGATCAAGCTGTTGTCCAAAGGTGCAAAAAGCTGCTTTCGTATTCAAAGAAGTATCAGGATATGATGCTCGATCCTGATCCGACTGAACGAATCAAGGCTGACTTTTTCATTGAGCTGTACGCCGTGCGTAACGATCGCTTCGTAAGCTCTTTGGACTGGTTCACGAAGGATCGTTTCACGAAACAAATGCTGAAACGGTACAAGGAAAAACGCCTGAAAGCGGTCACGGATTTCCGCAAGGTAAAGCAAGCCATTACCCAAGCGCGGCTGGCGGGCAAAGATAAAACGATTAGCAAACGGCTGAGAGAATTCGCCGAGAACATGGAACTAGACATCGCACACTTGGAAATCTCCTCGGCCGCCATCTCCGCAGAAGCCAAGGCGATGACGAAACAGGCGACCAAGCTGTGGGATTTTCTGAACAAGATCGAGACCGACAGCTATGTCGGCGAGGACGAGCGATGGGAATTGCTTGAAAGGCTGAGACAGATTATTCGCACAAGATTGCTCGAAGCCGGCCGGAGGATCAAATGAAGAAGCCGGAACGCTGAGGCAAGGCAATTGATCTAAAACGGCTCAGGAAGTGGGTAAGTGAATTCGCAAGTTTTCGTCATCAGGTTCCAGAGAGTCGAATTCAAGGTTGGTTGGCACAGTTTGAAGACCAACACCGAGACGTTGCCGCGCGATTGCTAGACTGCGTGGACTTCATCAACAACGAGCAAATTCGGGCTGCATTTCGAACGATCCTCGATGCATTGCCCGGATGGGATCGCGTAGCCTCAAGGCGAGTTGGTGCGTGGCGGTTCGCACCCTACACATCATCTGCCGGTGAGAGCGGCGACTCGATGATGCATGTGTTTTCGGCAAGCCAACAACATGGCGTCGAGGAGTTTCAACGAGCTATTCATTTACAGAAGTGACTTGATACGCGAACGCCTTGGAGCAGACGACACAGTTGTTCTGGTGGACGACATGGTTGGTTCTGGCCAACAGGTGTGTGACGCTTGGGACGAGAGTTTTGCAGAATTGCTTGCCGAAGTTGGAACGGTCTACCTGATTGTCGTCGCTGCCTGCAGCAATGCTTCGCAGCGGATTGCGGACCACACCCGTATTGACCTGAAGCCGCACTTTCAGTTGACGGATGCCGACAACTTTTTCCACGCCGCATGCAAGCATTTCAACGGCGATGAAAAGAAGACAATGCTGGAATACTGCCAGTTCGTTGATGAGAAGAACCCAAAGGGCTATGGCGACACGGGCCTAGTTGTTGTGTTCTCTCATACGATTACAAATAACTCGCTTCCCGTCTTGGGCAAATCCACTGACGACTGGGAACCGCTGTTCCGTAGATACGATTGATGGCGAGAGAATCGGACATATGTTCCGTACTGCGCCGGCACGATACCTCAATGCTCCCTGCGGACGGACTAATTGACGGCTTCGCACATGCGGCGCTTTGAATGACACCTGCCCTAACTACTACGGATCTTGTCAACCAAATCATCAAGGTTGTCGCCCGAAACTTGTTTTGCTCGCATCGTGCGGAACAGAACCGGGAGTTTTTCCACCACCTCTGTGTCTGACATTAAGTCCGCCGGAATCTGACCGCGTTCGACTGCCGCCGTGTCGAAAAACTCCAGCCAGTCGTCCGAACCGGATTCGAGTCCCAGCGCACGAGCATACCTCTCCATCAACTCATGACTTTCGTGCCTCTCGACCAAGGCCAACGGCAAAGGCCCGGTCCCGGTCAGTGTGGACGACGTGAAACGGCTGATCGAAGAGGTCGCGTACGACGGGAGCCGCGTCGATACGGTGCTGGTTTGCGTCAACGCGCAGGTCATGTACTACCCGACGAAAGTTGGCACGATGCGCGGCACACTTTCCACTCCCGACGAGCGAGCGAAGTGGCCGGCGTCGGAGAAGCAGCGGTTCGAGAACCTGAAGGCGTTCTTCGACAGTGGCGTAGATGCGTATGCGATCATGCTGGCCGAAGTTAGGCGGCGCGGGCGGGAGGCGTTGCTCACGTTTCGCATGAACGACGATCACGGCGACGATTTTCTGCGGACGCAGTTCATGGTCGATCATCCCGACTGGCGCCTGGGAACGGAGAAATATCGCGGCAAAGGAGCGCTGGACTTCGGCCGCGACGAGGTCCGCGACTACACGTTTCAGCTGATCGAGGAAGCCGTCCGACGCTACGGCTGCGACGGGATCGAACTCGACTTCAATCGCTTTCCGACGTTCTTCAAAGACGGTTCGACCGACGAGCGTGTCGCGAAGATGAATTTGCTGGTCGAGCGGGTTCGCAAAATGCTCGACGACGTCGAACGCGAACGTGGGTGCCGGTTAGTGCTCGCCGTGCGTGTGCCGTCGAACTACGGCCGCACTCCGCCGACGCCCGAGTCCGCGCGGCTGCTCGGCTGTGATGTGCCGGCGTGGGTGCAGCGCGGCTGGGTCGACTTCGTGGCGGTCTCCGAGTTTCTGTTCGAGCGCGGCGATCTGCCGCTCGGTTTGTGGAAGCAGGCCATCACGACCGTCCCGGTTTACGGCGGCATCGAATGCACGAAGGGGGGCGGGATGAAGAATCTCAGCGCCGACGAATATCGCCACGCGGCGACACAGCTCATCAAGACCGGAGCCGACGGCGTCTACCTCTTCAACTTCTTCACGTCGCGCGAACGGGGCGACGCGGCCTATGAACCGCCCTTCGATATCCTCAGCGAATTGGGGTCGCTGAGTCTCGGATTTCGCAAGCAGTTGTTCGTGGACGACTTCGTGTTGCGCGAGTCACTCACGTTACTCTTCTTCCAGTGAACCCAACTGGGGACAACCACGTCGCGCGGGAACAAGCCAGTGTTGCCGGCCATTTGATGAGTCGCTTCGTGGCTGACGACTTCGATATCCAGGTTCTCTCGCTCGATGCCGACAAGCAACTCGATCGTGTCGGCCATTCGAGCGAGATCTTTCAACTCGATGATGCGTTCACCGACCTTGTACGCCGGGCGTTCGTTCCGTTTGAGTTTTTTGGCGGATTCTTTCAGCCCTTGCAGTTGGTCGGACATATCCTGGAGGATCCTGAAGTCGTCCGTCGTGGCATGATCGTAGAAGACAGAAGTATTGTTCTGGCCATCCCAGAAGCCGGAAGCACTTTGCAAACTCGGGCTGAGTTGGGTGGCGAACTGCAAGTAGTCCCTGTGCTCGCTGAACAGCACAACCTTTAATGGCCTGCACAGCTAACATCGAGATAAGACGGAATCGACCCCTTCATCCTATCAGCCAAAGTGAGGAGGCAGCAAGCATCCGCAGGCTAGTTCGAAACTACGAGTTAGTCGCACGCATTGCGAGGCTCGTGTGCGAATTCGGGGCTCGCGGTCAAGAGCACCGAGTCGCTAACGGCCCCCAAACCCTGGCTGAGCAACTCACCGCGATCGTCGACTTTCACACGTAGCGTCTGCTCCTGCGGTATCGCTTGGCCACGGACGGGAGTCGAACGATTCGAAGGGGCCATCGGTGCATGATTGTGGAGTGTACCGAACGACTGTGCAACCTGCATGCACCTGATATATTGGACGGCGACGTCCCATCTCCTCTTTCCACATCCAGACAGATGACCTCATCGCTGGGCGACCACTTCGACGAGCCTTCGCCGCCGGCTGCGCCGGCTGAGGCGGAAGATATCTGGCACGACGCTTGGCGGTTTTATCGGCCCGGCCAGTTCAGATTCCTCGTCGGGCAACATTGGGAACTTTACCTGATCCTGGCCGTGTACCTGGGCGTCGGGTTCATCATCGACGCCTGCTACTCCGAAATCGCGGTAGTCAAGCTGGGCTTGTACAACGAAGTGCTGCGAATCTCGGTGGTGGCGTTTCTGTCGTTTGGGGGATGTGGAGTGGCCGTGATGACCATGCTCCGTGCCGACCGCAAGCGATCGCTGCTCCGGCAGGTGTTCGGCAGGCTGGCCGAGTTTGTCGCGTTCGAGCGGCTGGCGCCGTTTGCGGCGGTCATCCTGTTCATCCACGTGTTCGCCAGCTTGTTCACGTCGCTCAAGACGATGATCCCCCACCTGCACCCGTTTGCCTGGGATCACACGTTCATGCAGTGGGACCAGTCCGTTCATTTCGGGCGGCATCCGTGGGAGTGGCTGCAGCCACTGGCCAGCCCGTTGTTCACGTTTGCGATCAACTTCGCGTACAATTTGTGGATGTTCGTCATGTTCGCCGTGTTGCTCTGGCAGGCGTGGAGCACCAACCGGCAGCTCCGCAAGCAATACCTGATCTGCTTCGAGCTGTGCTGGATTCTGATCGGCACGGTGGGGGCGACCGTCCTCTCTTCGGCCGGGCCGTGTTATTACGCCCGCGTGACGGGCGAGACAAACGATCCCTACGCCGCGCAAATGAAGTACCTGTACGACGTGCACGAGCATCACTTCCCAGTGTTCGCGCTCGACGTGCAGGAGAAGCTGTGGGAAGGCTACGCGGCCGACTTTCTGGGCATCCAGCCGGCTGAGCTGGAAGTGGGGAAGCATCCGGGCGACCGCCTGTTCGTCGGCATCTCGGCCATGCCTAGCCTGCATGTGTCGATCGCCGTGCTGATGGCCCTAGTCGGCTGGAGTACCAATTGCTGGCTGGGAATCGTGCTGAGTATATTCGCTCTGTCGATCCAGCTCGGCTCGGTCTACCTGGGCTGGCATTATGCGATCGATGGCTACTTGAGCGCCGTGCTGACCGTGATCCTGTGGTTTGCGGTCGGTCGTCTGCTGCGGTGGAGCCGCGGACGGGATGAAACTCCACCGGTGGCCAACAGTACCGCGGCGGCCCGTGCTGTGCGATAGTACCGATGAAGTGATCTCGATATTGGAGTGTGGCGAGGAATCGATCGCTAAGTCGGACGCTGTATTCGCGCTGAACAACGACTTGGATCGCGGCAAGCAAGTCCAACAGGAATTGCAATCCTGAAGAACTAGCAAACTCGAAATTAGCCGGTCGCTTCGTTATCGAGTTCGCGATTCGGAGTCTTCATGTTCCATTGTCCAGCCGGGTAGCGTCACCGATTCCTGTGGTTCGACGAGCTTGCCGTACAACTCTGGGCGGCGAGCCTTGAGGTAACGCTGCCCTGACGACTGTTGAAGCTTCTCGGGCGTCAATAATCCAACCACGACATCGTCTTCCAACGCGTGACTTTCGACGAGCACCTCGCCAAACGGGTCGAAGATCATAGCGAGCCCAGGCTTCACGGTATCGTAGTCCCAGCCGATCGGGTTCGTGAAGACGGCGTAGACTCCATTCTCATAAGCGCGCGCCGGCAGCCATCGCATTAGCCAGTCTCTTCCTTTCGGACCGCGAAACTCTTGCCGCAACCGAACGGGGTCTCGGTGTCGGTTGTCCCATAACTCGCGATCGACCGTACCGCGCCCCGGCATCGCCGACGGCAGACAGCAAGTGACGTGTGGCATGAAGATAATCTCGGCACCAAGCATCGCGGTCAAACGGACGTTCTCAGGCAGATTGTTGTCGTAACAAATGAGAAAGCCGACCTTGCAGCCGAGCAATTCGATCACGTTGTATTCGTTGCCCGGCGAGAGATGCGGGTTGACGAACGGATGCAGCTTGCGGAACTTTGTGATGTAACCGTCAGGCCCGACGGTTACATAGCAGTTGTAGACTTGGTCTTCAGCGTCTCGCTCGATCAGTCCTGCCATCACGACGACGCCGAACTCCGCCGCAATCTTTGCCAATTCCTTAATCGACGGGCCATCCGGCACGGGCTCGGCGATATCGAGTAGTTGTTGCTTGCTGAGCCGTTGAATCCAGGTATAGCCCGGTATGCAGCCTTCGTGAAAACTAACAATCTCAGCACCTTGGTCGACCGCGCGACGAGTCAGGTCGCGGACGCGGCTCACGCTGTAGCCCGGATCGTTGTCTCGGTTCTCGAACTGGGCGGCGGCAACGCGGATGTCTCTCACGGGTTCGGCTCCTTACCTGGGCAACGCCATTTTGAATCGTCATAGCGCGTGTAACTTGATGTGAGTACTTGTTTAGCCGCAAGCCGGAGGCGTGCGCTCCGGGCACGAATAGCGCACGCCTCCAGCTTGCGGTTAAACAGGTTGTGTTCTAACCGCCGCCAAGATCGCTTGCAACTGAGCAGGGCGGTTTGCGGGCGAAACCAAATCGGTTTGCCTTAGTTTGCGAGTGACCTAGAGTTTCGGGATTACCACGGGCAGATAATTTGACTCTCCACCAGGATTGGGCATTGCTGTGAGCGTTGCAACGCTAGCCGAGCCGACTTTCGGGCCACTGGCCGCCGAACATCATCATGCGTTGGCTGTGGCCAACGAGCGATCGAAGAAGATTCGCAAAGCGGCTGGTGTCGCGGCATTTAACGGTTGGATGACCGGTATCTTTGCCGTTACTTCCGCGCCATTCGCTCCGTTCAGCGTTGCCGGTTTCTTAGTCACCGTCGGACTGGGTATCGTTGCGTACAACGAGTTTCAAGGGCGCAAGCGTTTGCTGCGGTTCGACGAATCGGGACCACAGCTGCTCGGTTGGAATCAGGTCGGATTTCTGGCCATGATCATCGTCTATTGCTTGTGGATGATATTCGCGGGGCTGACCGGCGACGGGCCATTCGCGGCTGAAATTGCGGCCAAGCCCGAGTTGGCACAAGTACTCGATTCGGTCGATGGACTCGACCACATCTACAAGCTGATCATACTAGCCGTCTACGGCTCCGTGATCGTGCTCAGCGTGATCTTCCAAGGCTGGAACGCATACTATTACTTCAGTCGGCGCAAGCAGCTTGAAGACTACGTCCGCGAAACGCCCGCGTGGGTGATCGATGTGCAACGTGCGACGGCTGCGAATTGAGCAAGTCGTCGGACACACCACGAAAGAACGCGGCAGCGTTGAAGCCGAACCGCGTTCTGTAAGTCAATTATGAAACCTTAAACTTAACGCGTGGCGTTACCACGTCCATTCGACACCGCCGAAACCACCGTGATAGAAGATGCTGCCGTTGTCGTTAATCGCCGGCACACGAGTTTGGGTTGAGGTTCCGCCTGTCAGGATGTTCGGAGGCGCAGTGTTGAAGTTCTCTGATCCCAGCACGACGCCATCGAGATACAGGAAGTTGTGACCAACCCGCACGGTCCAATTTGGGCCAAGCCTCCACATGAAGTAAAGATTGGCGTCTGCAATTAAAGCGATGTCATTCCCATCAACGCTTTCATTGAAGGTTGACGCGGGGCCTGGAGGTGTCGATGTTGCCAAGATGCTTGTGCTTTGATTCGCGTAGTTACCATAGACACCTGCCTTGATGTCTGCTCCGACATTCACGCCGGGCGTCAAGTTTAACCACCCGTCACCACCGACCTGAAAACCTGTCAGACTGTTTCTAGCTCGCACGTCGTAGTCCATACTTCCGCGACTCTGCAGTCCTAGAGTCACCAAATCAGAGTCACCACCAAGCGTGAAGTACTCGAAATCCTCTACTAGGTAGAGGTATCGGACGCCGGCCAACCACGAGTACTTGAGCCGACAGTTCGGTGCCGTAAATCGCTTCCGAATATTCAGCTCGAAGTTATCAATCGTAGAAGAGTAACGGAGTGATTGCTGGCGGGAACGATCGGTTTCGTCAAAGCCGTTGAACGGGTCCGTACCAAACACGCTGAGCACCGAATAAATGTCGTCCTGGAAAGTCGCTGGTCGGTTGACCGCGGAACTTGCCCAGTTGAACAAACCAAAGTAGGTGAATTCGGCCGTCGCTCCGGCGAAAATCTGATGCGCACCGGTGAATCGGAATCCAAGTTCGTCGCTGAAGTTCAGGTCATTCGTGCTGAGGAGAATATCTCCATTGATGCCGTCACTCGAGAAATCGGTGTTTCGCCCTGCGTGATCGCGAGTCAGATACATGCCGTCGAGCGTGATGTCGTACCATCGCGGTGCGCACGGACCACCTTCAGCGTACGGGAGCAGGCATGCTGCCATTCGCTCGGCCATTCGCTCGGCAAGCCCCGGTTGCCGATAGCCCGAACACAATTCGCATCCGTAGCCACCACACGCCGCACAACCGACACCGGCATACTCGCCGCCACCATAACCACCACCCATTTCGTAGCTGGCTGGAACCGCCATACCATCTATCGATGGGAACGCTTGCGGAGGTCCGTAGCTCGCTGGTTGAACGCCCCAATTCGGTTGCGTTGCGATACCGGGACCATAACCCGCCGGCCCATAACCGGGTGCCACTGGCATGTTGTACATCGCTGGTGGCGAAGGAATCTGTGCGGCCGCCACCGGTGCTTGGTTCGCGAATCCGGGATTCGCAAACTGTGCCGTCCCTTGCGGCAGCATGAAAACCCCCTGCGGCGCGCCAGCACCAAACGGTGCATGGGCAAATGCTGGTACAGTAGCTGGACTTGGGAGCGGCATCGAACCTGCCAGTCCCGGTGGCTGTTGCGCGATTACCTGGCTGGCAACACTCGCCACGACAAGGGCCGCGAAGAGAGTCAGGACGCTCTCCCTGAGATTATTCATCGGGATGATCTCCACCACACAAATTGGCTACGCCAGTGAAAACGGCTCCCCGCTCGCTGGCTCCTTCGCCGAACGATAATCGATACCGTCCGCACGATCGAACCAAGCGGTTAACTCGCTGGTCTTTACCTATCGGCTCGGCATAAAGCGTAGAACCAGTTCTATCCTCATTGCCGGGATACCTCACTTAATCGGCAGAGTCGCCTCCGAAATCCTGCGTTTCCGATAATTCCTGGACTAAGATCACCGTCACAACATGACTCGGAGTCAAGGATGCGGACTGTAAATAATATGGGCAATTTAGATCGGAACACTGCGGGAACTTGCGACGGGCGGTTCCGGAGTTCGCCGCCAACGAGGCGCTGGCAGCAGGTCCACGTGATTCAACTCGTCGGGACTAAACCCATTAAGTTCTTGCGAAAAGCGAGGCGGCTTGCCAGAATCAACAAAGCATGCGCGGACAGACTGAATCCGAGACGGGACGAAAACTATGGCAAAAGTGAAGCTGATCGAGACCAGCGA
>Ga0326597_10009888_pt1 | contig 12741 bp, 15 predicted proteins | sample RVTome_12_FD_203789 | JGI IMG/M metagenome (GOLD analysis project Ga0326597, IMG submission 203789) | Soil microbial communities from uranium-contaminated site in the Upper Colorado River Basin, Wyoming, United States - RVT100D185 | ecosystem: Environmental > Terrestrial > Soil > Contaminated >... | reverse complement strand
GGCACGGAGCGCGGAACGGGATCGGGCACGCCGGCAGGATACCGGGCGCCGAGGTCAGCCGCGGTCGGGCGTGTCGGCCGAATCGGGCATGTCGGCCGAATCGGGCGCGGGGGAGCCGTCCGGGTCGGCCTCGGCGTCGGCGTCGGACGCGTCGGACGCGTCGGACGCGTCTTCGGCCGCCTGCTCGCGCGCCTCGACTTCCGCCTCCGCGAGGGCCAGCCCGGCCTCGGCCTGGAGGTTCCGGACCTCCGCCTCAAGCTCGAGGCGGAGCATCTCGCGACGCACGGCGTTGTCCGGCGGAGAGACGGAGCCGGGTGCCGCCGGAGTCTCGGCATCCCCGTCGTACTCGCCGCTGATCCAGGCCAGGAGACGGCTGCGTCGTTGGGGAGCCGGGTGGCGGGCAGCTCGCACGATCGCCTCCGCGTCGATCGCGGTCACGCCCGGGACTTGCGCGTCGGTGTCGGGAATGAGCTGGGCGCCGCAAGTTGGGCACGTCTCGGCACCGGCCGCCGGGAGCGGCGTGGAGCACCACGGGCAGGTGGAACCAGGGGCGGTGATCTCGTCGGCCATCGCGCCACACTCTACCCTCTGCCGGACGGCGGGGAATACCCGAAAAGTCCGGGGGTCTGATGACCCTGGGAGGAGCCTCATGACGTACTCGATCGTGGCCCGCGACCCCGTCACCGGGGAGCTGGGTGGAGCCGTTCAGACGCGCTGGTTCGCGGTTGGCGCGGGCGTCCTGTGGGTGGAGCCGGGAGTCGGGGCCGTGGCGACCCAGTCGTTCACCGAGGTCGCGCACGGGCCGAACGGACTCGCGCTGCTCCGTTCCGGTAGCTCGCCGGCGGGAGCGCGATGGAATCTGGCCGGTGCGAGCGCTACTGGGGCAGGTGCTACCGGCCCCGGCCGGGGCTCACTCCCACTCGATCGTCGCGGGTGGCTTCGAGGAGATGTCGTAGACGACGCGGTTGACCCCTGGCACCTCGTTCACGATCCGCGACGAGATCCTTCCCAGGACGTCGTACGGGAGCTTTGCCCAGTCGGCCGTCATCCCGTCCTCCGAGGTCACCGACCGGATCGCGACGACGTTCGCATAGGTTCGGCCGTCGCCCATCACCCCGACGGAGCGGACCGGCGTGAGGATCGCGAACGACTGCCACAGCTTGCGATACAGCCCGGACGCCTTTATCTCGTCGATGACGATCCAGTCCGCGTCGCGCAGGGTGTCGAGCCGCTCTGCGGTGACCTCGCCGATGATCCGGATCGCGAGCCCGGGCCCCGGGAACGGCTGGCGAAAGACCATCGCCTCCGGCAGGCCCAGCTCCAGGCCCACCGTCCGCACCTCGTCCTTGAATAGATAGCGGAGTGGCTCGATGAGCTGGAAGCGCAGGTCCGCCGGCAGCCCTCCGACGTTGTGGTGGGTCTTGATCTTCTGGGCGGCCTTCGTCTCCGAGGTGGCCGATTCGATGACGTCCGGGTAGAGGGTGCCCTGGGTCAGGAAGTCGATCCGGCCCGCTACGCTCGTGATCCTGGCCGCCTCCTCCTCGAACACCCGGATGAACTCGTCGCCGATGATCCGGCGCTTCTGCTCCGGGTCCTCGACGCCGGCGAGACGGCGCAGGAATCGTTCGCGGGCGTCGACCATCAGGAGCCTCATCCCAAGGTTCTGCTCGAACGTGGCGCGGAGCAGTTCGGACTCCTTCTTGCGCATGAGCCCGTGGTCGACGTAGATGCAGGTCAGGCGGTCCCCCACCGCGCGGTGGACGAGCGCGGCCGCGACGGCCGAGTCGACGCCGCCGGACAGGGCGCAGATCACCGCGCCCTCGGAGCCCGTGGCGGCTGCGTGCGCATCGACGCGCGTGCGAATCTCCGCGACCGTCGTGTCGATGAAGTTCGCGGCCGTCCAGTTCGGTCGCGCGCCGGCGATCGAAACGACGAAGTTGCGCAGGACGTCGCGGCCGCGCGGCGTGTGGACGACCTCCGGGTGGAACTGGATCCCGTACAGCCGTCGGCGCTCGTCGACCAGGCCCGCGAACGGCGTCGAATCGGTCTGGGCGGTGGGACGGAATCCCTCCGGCAGTCGCGTGATCGAGTCGCCATGGCTCATCCAGACCGGCTGGTCGCGGTCAAGGCCGTCGAACAGGCCGTCGTCGGCCGTGATCGTCACGGTCGCCGGCCCGTACTCGCGCCGATCGGCCGGGAGGACGTCACCGCCCAGTTCGCGGGCCATGAGCTGGGCGCCGTAGCAGATCCCGAGGACGGGGATCCGGCCGCTCCAGATAGCCGGGTCCGGTCGCGGAGCGCCAACGTCGTACACCGAATTCGGGCCGCCGGACAGGATGATCGCCTTCGCGCCGCGCCGCTCCAGCTCGGCCAGCGGCGTGTCGTGCGGCAGCAGCTCCGAGTAGACGTTCAGCTCGCGGACGCGCCGTGCGATGAGCTGGGCGAACTGGCTCCCGAAGTCGAGGACGGCGACGGTGTCCGGCTCGGCGGGTGGCTCCGCGCGATCGCGCGAGGGCGTCGGGACGTGAAGGGCGGTCTCGAGATACGCCTCGACCTCCGCGTCGTCGGGTGCGAGGACCCGATGGCCGGCGTTGGCCGGCTCGCCATGGACGGTCTTGCCCCGCTCGCGGAGGGACGCCGCGGAGCCCGCGGCCGTGCCCGCCGCCGTCGTGCCCGCTGCCTCGCCGGCAGCGCCGCCGGGCGCCGCCGAATGCTCGTCCGTCGAGTCTGCCTCCGATCCCGCCGTTGTCGCCACGCCCGATCCCGCCTCCGTCCAGCCGCAGGCGCAAGTGTACCGGCCCGGACGGGATATCCGGGCCGGGGGGACTGCGGCGAGGCTGCTTGCTACGGGAGCGTGAGCGCTCTGCGGTAGCGACCGATCAGGGCGTTGCCGGCGAACGTTCCGCTGACGGTCCCCCAACCCCTCAAGACGGTCGAGGGACATGTCGGCCAGATCTTCTTGAAGCTGAGCCTCCAGCCGGCCGCCGAGGACCACCGGAGGGTGCTCGCCGTCCTCCTCTGGCTGCGTGGCGGCTGAGCGTCAGTCGCGGTTTCGCATCGCGTCGGCGGCCATGTCGAAGTAGGCGTCGAGTCGGTCGGCGACCTCGGTCGGAGGATCCATCCGGGCGATCGCCGCGCGCATGTGACGGAGCCACGCGTCGCGCTCCGCCGGACCGATCGCGAAGGGGAAGTGGCGCATCCGGAGCCGCGGGTGGCCGCGCTCCGCGTCGTACGTCCTGGGGCCGCCCCAATACTGGGCGAGGAACAGGGCGAGGTGGCGGCGGGCGGGGGCCAGGTCGCCAGGCTGCGGATAGATGCGGAGCAGGTCCGGATCCGTCGCAACGCCATTGTAGAACCGATCCACGAGACCTTCGAAGAACGGCATGCCGCCCGCGAGCTCGTAGAGGCTGGGCTGTCGATCCACGGCCGGGAGTGTAGCCGGGGAAGCGGACCGGCCCCGTCTGCGGTGGCCGACGGGGCCGAAAGGAGGGGCACCGAACGAGATTCGCGCCCTTCGAGTCGCGCAATCCAGGGTCCCTGCCTCGTCAGGCGGTCTCGCGACCCCGAATGATCCGGCGGATCGTGAGCGCCGCGAGGACGTCGAGGCCGAAGGTCCAGGCGAGCACGTTGACGAGGTCGGTCGACGGCGTGGCGGCCGCGCCGGTCACGACGGACGCGGCTCCCAGACGGATCGCGAGGATGCCGATGGCGGCACCGGCCGCGCTCACGAGCGCGGTTGCGATGCCCAGGCGCATGGCCCGCGGTCGATCGCGCAGGATCGCGATCGCCGACAGGACCTGGGCGAATCCGCCGAGCATGACTAACGGGGCCGCGCGGAGCAGTACCCCGACAACCTGGCGATCGGCGGCCGACAGGCTCGTTACCTCGATCGCGGCCACGACCTGCGAGGTCAGGGCGCCGAGGGACAGGACGCCGAGACCGGCGAGCCCGCTGAGGACGAACGCGAGGCCACGGCGGCCGTGGTAGCGCTGGGCCGCACGGCGGGCGAGGACGGCGGCCGAGGGGGCGATCGCCGCATGGGCCGTCGCCGCAGCGGCTGTAACGGGCTCGGCGGGGGCGACCGGAGCGTCGATCGCGGTACCGCCCGCGCGGGTCGCGGGGAGCGGGGGCGCGAACGCGGTAACGGTGGCGGTGGCGGCGATGGCGGTCATCAGCTGAACTCCGGACTGCGGCTGTGCTGGGGGCAGGTCATTCACTGCGTCACGGCGCCGACATCGGGCGCGTTCGGTGGCGAGAGAGGGGCGGCGGCCGGGTGGAGGAAAGAGGGTCTCCCGGCCGCCGGGCGCCGGTGGTCCGTCACTTCGGGTCCGGTGGACGGATGATTGCCCCGCGCCTCGCTCCCACCCATCGGCATGCGGCGACAGGGCCATGGACAAGTGTCGATCGCAGACTCCGGCCGAACGTCGACCAGTCGACCGGTCGACCGGAGTGCCGTGGGATTGCCCGCGCAGCGAAGCGGAGCGTGTGTCGGGCGGGTGCGGAGGCAGGACGGTTGAAGCAGGCCGGGTGGCCCGGAGTCGAGCCGCGCGCTAGCGGCGGCTCAGCACCCTGCGGACCGGACGACGGCGAGCGCGACCGTCACCGGCCAGATGTGGCGCGGCGAGGTCGAGCACGACGAGGGCTCCCAGCGCGATGACCAGCGTGCCTATCGGGTCCATGGCGACAGCGTGCGACACCCAGGGGCGCAATCGCACTGCCCGAACGTCCTGATTCGTATCGGCCGGATGACGTAGCGCCGGACGTGATCGGTCGTGCGCGTAAGGACTAGCCGCGGCGTCCCGCAGGGTGGACACTTGCCCAGAATCGGGTTCCGGACGGGAAGGGGTGACGTCGTGGCGAAGACCAGCGCCAAGCCAAAGTCAAGGCGAGACCAGCAGGCCGAGCTCGAGCAGGTGGCCGATGTCTGGGCCGATCCGCCGGTCACGGAGATCGGCGCGACGGCCAAGACCATCGCGAACAAGGAGTACCTGCGCGAGCTGGCAACGCTCCAGGTCGAGCTGGCCAAGCTCCAGGAGTGGGTTCGGGCCAAGGGGACCAGGGTGGTCGTGCTGTTCGAGGGTCGCGATGCGGCCGGCAAGGGCGGCGCGATCAAGACGATCTCGCTCGGCATGAACCCGCGCATCTGCCGCGTCGTCGCGCTCGGTACACCGACCGAGCGCGAGAAGACGCAGTGGTATTTCCAGCGCTATGTCGCCCACCTGCCGGCCGCCGGCGAGATCGTCCTGTTCGATCGGAGCTGGTACAACCGAGCCGGTGTCGAGCGGGTCATGGGCTTCTGCACGGAGGACGAGTACCGCGAGTTCCTCCGTTCCGTCCCGGAGTTCGAGCGGATGCTCGTGCGCTCCGGGATCAAGGTCATCAAGTACTGGTTCTCGGTCAGCGACGCGGAGCAGGAGCGGCGCTTCCAGAGCCGGATCGACGATCCCACGAAGCGCTGGAAGCTCAGCCCGATGGACGTCGAGTCGCGCTCGAAATGGGTCGAGTACTCGAAGGCCAAGGACGCCATGTTCGCGGCGACCGACATCAAGCAGGCACCCTGGTACGTCGTCAACGCGGACAACAAGAAGCGCGCCCGGCTCAACGTGCTCCGCCATCTGCTCGGCCTGATCCCGTACGAGGACCTGACTCCCGCGCCGATCGCCCTGCCGCCGCGCGGCGACGACGGCGGGTACGTCCGACCGCCGATGGCGGACCAGACGTTCGTCCCCGAGGTCTACTGACCGGGAGCCGTGCCAACGGACTGATCGGCGGGCCGAAGCCGAAAGACGGGGCCGAGCCCGAGGCGCTCGGCCGGGGTGCCGTAGCGCAGGATCAGCTCGCGGACCGCATGCGCGCGGGCGGCTTCGCCGACCGGTTCGGCCGTGGCCGGCCACGACCGCTCGCCAATCGAGACCGTGCACGACGGGTCCGCCTCGAGGTTGAGCGCCCAGTCCGCATCCGGTGCGCCCGCCGCTACGAGCAGCGACCCGTCCGGTTCCTCGACATAGCCCACCGCGACCGACACCGGCCGGCCCGTCCGCCGCCCGCGCATCCCGATCAGTGCGACCGTCCCCCACGTCGCGAGTTCCCGGCCGATCGGGTCGTCCGTCAGCGGCTCCGCTGCCAGGACTTGCCCTCGGTCGCGACGGCCGGGGCATAGACCATCTCGACCTGCTGCATCTCGGCGATCGTTCGCGCGCCGAGGGCGGCCATCGATTGGCGGAGCGCCCCGACGAGGTTCTGGCTCCCGTCCGTCGCACTGGCCGGGCCGAAGAGGATCCGCTCGAGCGATCCCAGGGTGCCGACCGTGATCCGGGTTCCCCTCGGCAGGACCGGCGACGGCGCGGCCATGCCCCAGTTGACTCCCCGTCCCGGCGCCTCCGCCGCGCGCGCGAGCGGTGAGCCGAGCATGAGCACATCCGCGCCGGCGGCGACCGCCTTGGCCAGCTCGCCGCCACGACGCATGCCGCCGTCGGCGACGACCGGGACGTATCGGCCGGTCTCCGCGTGGTACGCATCCCGCGCGGCCGCCACGTCGCTGATCGCGGTGACCTGGGGCACGCCGATGCCGAGGACCTCGCGGGTTGTGCACGCTGCACCCGGACCAACGCCCACGAACACGGCCGCGGCGCCCTGCTCCATGAGCTGGAACGCCGCCTCGGCATTGGTCGTGTTGCCGACTGCGACCGGGATCGGCATGAACCGGGTGAACTCGTCGAGCGACAGCGGGTCGTAGCCGGTGGCGAGGTGGCGAGCGCTCGACACCTGCGACTGGACGAGAAACAGGTCCGCCCCGTGCTCCGCGCAGAACGGCCCGAAGCGGCGCGCCGCGGCCGGCGTGGCGGCGACGGCGGCCGGCGAGCCGGCGGCGTGGATCTCCTCGATCCGGCGAGCCACGAGATCCTCGCGGACCGGCGCCCGGTATGCGGCGGCCAGGATGTCGTGGACGTCCTCGTCGGCCGCGCCGGCGATCCGCTCGAGCACCCCGGCCGGGTCCTCGTAGCGCGTCTGGACGCCCTCGAGGTTGAGCACGGCCAGGCCCCCGAGCCGGGCGAGCGCCCCGGCAAACGCGGGGTCGACGACGGCGTCCATCGCCGACGCGAGGATCGGCACGGACAGCGACAGGCCGCAGAACGTCTGGGCGAGGTTGACGTCGGCCGGCTCGACGGTGCTGGTCCCCGGGGCGAGAGAGACGTCCTCGAATCCGTAGGTCGGTCGGATGGAATCGACCTTCGAACGGAATGCCCGCCGGGCCGCTGCTCCCGCTTCCGTCGCCCGCTCGATCACGCTCGCCTCCTCGTCGGCCGCCTCGGGTCAGTGTAGCGGTCGATCTCGAACCACGGCGCCCGCTCCGGGTCGAGCAGATTGTCGCGGATCCGCGCGACGGCCTCCCGGTAACCGGGCCAGACCGCGACCGCAAGCGCCTCGTCGATCGACGCCCAGCGCGCGGCGTCATGTTCCTCGGACAGGACCGGCTCAACGCCGGGCCGAACGCGGGCGGCGAAGTGGGCGCTCGTAACGAGCGCGTCGGACGGGGCCCACACGAATTCGGCCACGTAGTCGAGGTGGTAGAACGCCTCGATCGCGTCGCCCTCGATCGCGGTCTCCTCGCTCAGCTCGCGTCGGGCGGCCTCGACGATGGTCTCGCCCGGTTCGATCAGGCCGGATACGCCCTGCCACAGGCCGGCCAGGACGCGTCGGGGCGCCCGACGAAGGAGCAGCACCTCCGGGCCGACGGGTCCGAGCCCGAAGACCCACACGTCGACGAGGTCCGGTCGACGCATCAGGGTCCACCGCCGGTGGCGGCAGCGCTGTCCCGCGCCGCCGCGATGATGTCCCGCGTCCGCGGTTCCAGCTCGTCGACCCATCCCATGTGTCCGGGCTCCTAGCGGTGTCCGTTCGCCATCTTGACCGCGTCGGGTCGACTCCGCAGCCGCCACATCGCGACGATCCCGACGGCCGGGCCGGCCGCCAGCACGAGCCACGCCAGCCGCCAGCCGCCGGCGTCGGACGGATCCAGGAGGCCGATGCCGAGGATCGTCACGCTGGTCAGCGTGAACCCAATCGCGACCTGGACGGACAGGGCCGAACCCGCCGTGCCCGGCGGGGCGAGCTCCGACACGGCCGATGAGAACTGGGCCGAATCGGCGACGACCGACAGACCCCACACGACCGTCACGACGACGATGACCGGGATCGGGGACCCGAACAGCAACCCGGCCACGATCGCCGACGAGCCCGATACCGCCATCGCCGCGATCGTGGTCGCCGTCCGGCCGAAGCGGTCCGCGACCGCGCCCGCCGCCACCGAGCCGACACCGCCGGCGGCCACCGCGGCGAACGCGACGAGGCTGGCCAGGCCGGCGTCGGTCACCCCGGCCGCGGCGAAGCTCGCGAGGAGGAACAGCGGCACCCACGTCCACATCGCGAACAGCTCCCACATGTGCCCGAAGTAGCCGATGTTCGCGAGTCGGACGGACGGCTCCCGGAACGCGGCGGCCGCGATCGCCGGGGAGAAGCGCGGGGCGGGCACGTCGAACGGCCCGCTCCGGCCGATCCGCCAGACGACCAGACCCCCGATCGCGGCCGCGACGCTGGCGAGCACGACCACCGGCCGCCACTCGAGCCCCGCGTACGCGCCGAGGCCGCGGAACAGGAACGGCAGCGCCACTCCGACGGTGAGCGCGCCGTTCACCACGCCGATGGCAAGCCCGCGCTGGCGGCGGAACCAGCCCGCGGCCAGCTTCATCCCGACCGGATAGACGGCCGCGAGCGCCGCCCCGGTCAGGACGCGAAACGGCAGCGCGCTCGCCGGGTCCGTGGCCACGAGCCCGAAGCCGAGGTTCGACGCCGCCGCCACGAACGCGCCGGCGGCGAAGAGGCGCGGGCCCGGGATCACGTCCGGCGCACCGACCACGGCGAGGCCCAGGGCCGCGAGCGCGAAGCCGACCTGGACCACGACGGTGAGGAGCGGCAGCTCGAGGCCCGTCGTCGCCCACTCGTCTCGGAGGACCGGGGCCACCGCCGCGGCAGTGAACGAGGGCGCCATCGCCAGCAGGATCCCGATCGCGAGGATGGTGAGTTGCGGCCAGCGATCGGCCGGTTCGTCGGACGGCGCGACCGTCACGCCGGATCGTCGGGCAGCATCGTGTAGACGACGCACGTGCCGCGCAGCACCTCCGTCCCGTCCGCCGTCCGAGCGACGCAGCGCAGACGGGTGATCGGCTTGTCGGCGCGCGCCTCGATCACCTCGGCCTCGGCGGTGACCGTGTCACCGACCCTCACCGGCGCCGGGTAGTCCCACTCCTGGTGGAGAAAGACGCTGCCGGGCCCCGGCAACTCCATCGCGACGAGCGCGTTGAACAGGCCGGCCGTTAGTCCGCCGTGAACGATGAGCCCGCCGGCCCGGGTTCGGGCCGCGAAGCCGGGGTCGAAGTGAAGCGGGTTGCGGTCGCCGGAGATCGACGCGAAGGCCTCGACGTCGTCGGCCGTGAAGGTCCGCGTCCAGGTCGCCCGCGCCCCGATCCGCGGCGGGACCCAGGCCACGCCGCTAGATCCGCTCGAAGCGCTCGACCGGGAGGACGAAGACCGTTGCCCCGCCCACTTCCACCTCGAGCGGGTACGGCATGAAGAATTCGCCCGGCTCCATGATCGGCGGCATCGGGTTGACGACCTGGGTCCGCGAGGTGCAGTTCTCGCGGACGATGGCGAGCACCTCCTCGACCTCGTCGTCCTCGACCCCGAGCACGATCGTCGCATTCGACTGTTTGAGGAAGCCGCCCGAGCTGTGCAACCGCGTCGCCCGGAACTCGCGTTCGAGCAGGGCGTCGACGAGGGCACCGGCGTCCTCGTTGTGGACGATCGCGACGACGAGCTTCACGCGGCGAGTATAGGGTGCCGTCGAGCGGCGATCCGCGCTATCGGGGAGGATTCGCGGCGGTGTACGATGCCGGCCCCAGCGTCTCGCGCCACCCGCCCACCGTCAGGAGTCCGCCCGTGCCCGACGCGCGCCGATCCTCGCCGGATCCTCTCCACACCCTGTCGGCGGCCGCCGAGGCCGTCGCTCGCGAATCCGACCTCGACGCCGCGCTCGGTGCCATTCTCGGCGCCGTTGCGGACGCCCTCGGCGCGACGGCCGGCGCGATCTACCTCCAGGACCCGGACCGAGCCGAGCTCGAGCCGTTCCTCGCGGTCGGACTCGATCCAGCCGGCCTCGAGCGACTGGCGAGCGGAGCGGACGACACGAGCGACCCGATTGCGCTCGTCGCCCGGGATGGAACCGCCCTCGATCGGCGGGCCGGATCGGACGCCGGCTCGTTCGGGCGGGCCAGCGGCAGCACGTCGGCTGCGTTCCGACCGCTCGTCGCGAGTCGCGGCGGGATCGACCTGCCAGGCGGGGCGCTCGTCCTCGGCTGGTCTGGGGACCGCAGCCTGACCGCCGACGAGGACGAGCTGCTCGGAACGATCGCCCATCTCGCCGCAACGGCGATTGACCGAAGCCGGCTCGCCTCACTCGTCGCGGAGCGCGCGGAGTGGTTCGAGCGGGTCGCCCACAGCGATCCACTGACCGGGCTGGCCAACGAGCGGACCTTCGCCCGCGTCCTCGAGCTCGAGCTGGCCCGGGCGGGCCGCCAGGGCAGCGAGGTGTCGGTCGCGATCGTCGACATCGACGGGTTCGGGGCGACGAATGAGTCTGCCGGGCGCGAGGCCGGCGACGACATCCTGCGCGCCGTTGCCTCGATCGTCGCGGAATCGGTCCGGCTCGTCGATACGGTCGCCCGCGCGGGCGGGGACGAGTTCGTCGTCGTCGCGCCCGGATCGGCCGGCATGACGGTCGCGCGTCGGATTGCCGCGGCCGTCGAGGCGCTGCCGCTCGTCGGCGCCGAGCAGGTGTCCGTGTCGATCGGCGTGGCCCGCTTCCCGGTCGACGGGACGTCGTCGGACGAGCTGGTCACGGCAGCGCGCGCGGCGCTCGAGACGGCCCGCGGGAGCGGGCACGGGACGATCGCCGAGTCGACGCCGCAGCCGGCCGGTTGATCGCGGGAGCGCACGCGCGGACGCTGGCGGGCGGCCCCAGGTCAGCCCGCCGGCGAGGTCGCGACGCCGGCCGACACGATCGGGAGCGTCGGCGTCGTCGCTCCGGGGGCCCGTTCCCGGGTCAGCGCGAGGGTGACCCCGTGGCCCGCCGTCGTCGCGTCGGCCGTGAAGACCGCCGTCCCGTCACCGCCGACGGCAAACCCGCCGATCGGCACCGGAACGCCGTCGCCGCCGATGACCCACGCCTCGTAGATCTCCGTGCCGCTCGTCGCCGGCAGGTCGCGCATCGCGAGCACGACCGAGCCGTCGGCGGCGACCGCGGCGATCCCGCGGGGCCCGTCGCCGTCCGGGTCGGCCAGGATGGCCGCCTGGCTGCCGGGTCTCGACGCGACCTCAAGGACGGCCGCCACCCCGTCCTCGTACGACCGGGCGTCGCTCAGCTGGCCCTGGAGCAGGACGTTCCACCCGGCCAGGGCGACGATCGCGGCCGCGGCCGCGATGCGGACGAGCCAGGCCGTCGGTGTGGCGCGGCGCGCCCGCTCGCGCACGGCGCGTTCGATGGGCTCAGGAAAGCGCACGACGGGTGCGCGTTCGGGCGCGGGAGCCGGCTCCGCATCGGCCACCGCAGCGGCTGCGACCACGGCGTCGGCCGTCCGCATCTCGAGATCGGCCGCCGCGGCGGCCAGGATGCGCGCCTTGAGGCCGGCCGGCGGCTCGACCGGCTCGACGGCCTCGGCGAGGTACGGCACGACACCGCCAAGTTCGGCGATCTCCGCATGCGCCTCCGGGCACGTCTCGAGGTGATCGCGGACCGCCCGCACCTCCTCCGGCCGCAGCGCACCGAGGACGAACCCTGCGGCGAGGTCGCGAACCTCGTCGCAGGTCATGACGTGCCCTCGCCGATCCCGGTCAGCTCGCGGCGCAGGGCCAGCAGCCCGAGGCGCATCCGGCTCTTGACGGTGCCGAGTGGGGTCGCGGTCCGATCGGCGATCTCGACCTGGGTGAGGCCGCTGAAGTAGGCGAGCTCGATCGCCTCGCGCTGGACGTCGGACAGCGTGGCGAGCGCCGCCCGAACGGCGTCGCGGTCGAGGTTGCCGGCCACCTCCGCCCAGACGTCCGGAAGGGTGAGTGCCGGTGGCGGCGCGTCCTCACGCTCCGGGAGCTCCGTCGTGGGCCGGCGGCGCCGAACGGCGTCGATCGCGCGGTGGTGGACGATCGACAGCAGCCAGGTCTTCACGCTGCCCCGCCCCTCGACGTAGCGCGCAGCGTTCCGCCACGCGCCGAGGAACGCGTCCTGGAGGACGTCCTCGGCGAGCGCCGCGTCGGTCGTGATCCGGTAGGCGATCGAATAGGCGATCGTGCGGTATCGATCGTAGAGTTCCTCGAGCGCGCCGAGCTCGCCGGCGGCGATCCGATCGAGCACGGCCCGATCCGCCGCGTCGGCGGCCGACACGACCCGCCCCGGGACGGTCCCGACCGGGTCGCTCATCCGGGTATGCGTGCGACCGGGGCGTCCGGTTCACCGGGCAAGGTCGCGGCCGCGACCCGCGCGGCGATATCGGCTGCTACTTCGTCGGCCGAACGGGACGCGTCGATGACAACGAACCGGTCCGGCTCCGCCGCGGCGAGCGCCAGGAAGCCGTCGCGGACGCGCCGGTGGAAGTCAAGGTCGAACGCGGTCTCGAAGCGGGTCAGCTCGTCGCC
>Ga0326597_10009887_pt1 | contig 12741 bp, 14 predicted proteins | sample RVTome_12_FD_203789 | JGI IMG/M metagenome (GOLD analysis project Ga0326597, IMG submission 203789) | Soil microbial communities from uranium-contaminated site in the Upper Colorado River Basin, Wyoming, United States - RVT100D185 | ecosystem: Environmental > Terrestrial > Soil > Contaminated >... | reverse complement strand
CGATGGACCTGATCGGCCTCGTCGTCGCCATCATCATGGTGTATTTCGCAGGGCGGCTCCTGGGCGGCTACTTCGGCCGGCGAATCTATCGACGGCTGGAATCGACCATCATCTCCATTCCTGGCGTCAAGCAGGTGTATCCGTACGTCAAGCAGATCGTCGATTTTCTGTTCGGCGAAGATCGTCAGGTCGGCTTCGAGCGGGTGGTTGTGGTCGAATACCCGCGCAAAGGAATCTGGTCGATCGGCCTGCTCACCGGCCAAGCCATGAAGACCGTCGCCGAGCGGGCGGGCGATTCCGTCACTGTCTTCATCCCCAGCTCGCCCACTCCCTTCACGGGATACACGATCACCCTCCCAAGGAGCGAGGTGTACGACCTTCCAATCACCATCGATGAAGCCCTTCGCTTCGTCGTCTCGGGGGGAGTGCTCCTTCCCTCGCACCAGATTGCGCCCGGTGGCGCCGTGCACGAGATCAACCAACCTCGTTCGCCTGTTCTTGCTCCCGCGGCGGGTTCATCTGCTTCCATGGCCGGCGGCAGTGCGCCGGCTCACCATTCCCTGGTTCGAACCATCGACCACAACCCGATCAAGGAGGATTGACACCGATGCAGTTCAACATCAGCGGCCGGCACATCAACCTCACCGCAGCCATCGGGGACTACGCGCGTCGCAAGGCCGCCAGACTTCTGAGATACTTCGACCGGATCCAGCAGGTCGATATCCTCATCGACCGTGCGAAGAATGGGTACCACGTCGAGATCATCACGGGTGTGGAGCATCACGAGCCGTTCGTTGCCACCATGAGCGATCACGACCTCTATGCCTGCATCGATCTCGGCATCGACAAGGCGGCTCGACAGATCAGCGAGCACAAAAGCCGCCTTCGAAACAACAAACACCACACTCATTCAGGAAGTCGTGCCTATGAAGCTGCGTGAGATCGTCGTTGAAGAGGCGATCCTTCCCAACCTGACTGCCACCGGCCGAGACGACGCCATTCGTGAAATCATCGGCGCGCTGGTGGAAGCCGGCGCTCTGAATGAAAGGCAGCGAGCCGAGTTCGAGAAGGCGGTCATCACGCGCGAGAACCGCGCTTCGACCGGACTCGGCCATGGCGTGGCCGTGCCCCACGTCAAGCACAAGGACATCGACACGCTGCGCATCGCGATTGCCATCAGCCGGGGCGGGGTCGATTTCAACGCCCTCGACCGCAAGCCCGTGTATTCGGTGTTTCTTCTGTTGAGCCCCGCCGACAAGCCCGAAGATCACCTCGACGCCATGCAGACTATCGTCGAGAACCTCAGCCACGATACTTTTCGCCGCTTCCTCAGGCAGGCCAAATCAGTGCAGGAGGTTCTGACGCTTCTCACCGAGGCGGATGACAAGCAGTTGGTGCATTGACAGAGTTCGTTGTTCGTGGTTCGTTGTGTCTGCTCAAACGCGAGGAGGGCAACGCGACAATCCGCAATCAACGAACAACGAACGAAATCCCTCGGTGTTCCTTCGCACTCCGCAACCATCGTGGCCACCACCGCAACCGGCACCGTTTCGATCCGCAACCGCCTGGGCATGCACGCCCGGCCGGCCATGATGTTCGTGGAAACCGCCTGCAAGCACCAGGCGACCATCCGCATCGGCCGCGTGGATAACCCGGCCGAGAAGCTGGATGGCAAGTCCATCATGCAGGTGATGATGCTCGCCGCGACGCAGGGGACCGGCATCGTCATCGAGGCCGCGGGAGTGGATGCGGATGACGCCCTCAAATCCCTCGTCGAACTCGTAGAAAGCGGGTTTGGCGAGGACTGAATGGCCCCTGGTTGCGAAGGGCGAGGGGGGGCGCGCCGCTTTTTGGAACAAGGAGCGGTATCACCGCTGATCGCTGGCGCTCTGCTGATTCCGAGGGTGCGACCAGCGGAAGTCTGGCACGAGCGCTTGTTTCAGGCGCCCGGTTCGGCTGCCACTCCACAACTGAGGACGAAAGGAGACATTCATGAAGGGCAACAGGATTCGATTCTGGTGCGCCTGCCTTGCCGGCATGGCCGTCATGGCGGGCAGTCTGGGGCTGGCGAATGCGGCGCGCCGCCCCTACGACCGCACTCCCGCGTTTGACTTCACCAATCGCTATCTCCGCCGCAATGGGATCACTCCCGGCCTGGTCTTGATGCGGCCAAACGGAGTGGATGGAGTCTCAGTTGTCGATGACTCGCCTCATCGCGATTTCCGGGATGTGCGGATCATCGAGACCACGGGAGGGTTCGATGCCTCGGGCAACCTGCTCTATTACACCATCAACGGCATGGTGATGCCCGACACGTTCACCGACAACGAGGCGGGAGTCCGGGCCATGGCCATCGCCAACCACTATCGGGCCTTCATCTTTCCCAAGGCCGATGGCAACCCGCTGGATCCCGCCCCGCAGAATCGCCGGCAGGACAACATCTTCGACACCCGCGATGGATACTTCAGCAACAATCCGCTGGGATTGTGGATCCTCACCTTTGTCAGTTTCACGGCGGATGCCTTCGAGACCGAGGACGGCCGCCGCGCCCTCGAGGAACTCGGCGCGCGAAACGGGATCAATCTGGACGGGACTCCGATTCTCAGGACTGTCGGCGAGATCGAGAACCTCGAGGCGCAGGGGTTCGTCGAATTGCGAACTCGCGCTCCCGACGGCGCGGACGGTCCGCCCTGGGTGTTGTGACCGGCGTTCAAGGATCCCCGTGAGGGAGCCATCGCGCCCGACAGTTACCTCGTCACCGTCCGCTTCGAGGACGGCACACCCGTGAGCCCCGAAGTGGAAGCGAACTTCATCTGCCTGCAGGAAACCGGTGACTACTGTGATTGAGACAGGTCTTCCCGCATGGCATCATTGTCGCCACGGAGAGCATGGCGATCGCGCACGAATCAATTTCCGCCGCCCGTGGCTGCTGGTTCCCGCGCTTCGTTCATGTTCTCCGTGGTGCGTTTGGCAACGAGGTCATCGGGTCGAGCAATTCGGATGACCGGATACGTTCCACCCGCCTCAAGGCGCTCGCCGAAGAGGTCCCATGCGGCGAAGCCATCTTCCGATTCCGGTTCGAGCAGATAGACAACAAGGTTGCCCAGCGGCTGCGCTGTGCGGATGAGGGTGGCGCCGGCGAAGGCCGAGGTTGCGTCGTGAGCGGTGGCTTCCAGCAATCGCGTGCGGCGGCCCTGGAAGTTCTGCGGGGCAACCTCGATTGAATCGATGATGTACATCTCCGCGCGTGCTTCGCCCGAGATTGGCGCGATCCCGATGCCGAGCAGAGGTCACGGCGCTGGCGAAGTTGATCCGGAGTGGTTCGGCGAGGATTGAAGGCGACCGCCGCCGATTACGAAAGTCTTGCCGTTCCTCCGACTCCTCCTCGTCCAGTAATGCACATTCGCGGGGACGCGTTCAAGGGCGCACCCGGATGGCATGCGGGCATCCGGCGTTGGCTAGAGGGACTGCGGCCGCTCGCCTGAAGCAACAGGGCGGATTTCCCGCAGCGCGGGCGGCAGCGCTTTGGTACACTGCGGCGTGGCGCGCTCGCCGCACGTGCGAGCGAGTGGCCGCAGCATCATGCTTTGACCTCTGGGGAGGGCACCATGAGCATGTATTATCTTTGCCGGAGCGAGTTGGCGAATGGCGACCACGAACTGCACGCCGAGGGCTGCACCTATCTGGTGGATCCGGGCGACTGCATCGAACTTGGCGAGTTCGATTCATGCAGGGCTGCAATGCGCGAGGCGAAGCAGTGCTTCGAGCAGTGCAACGGTTGCGTTTCGTGCTGCCACGCGTGCCACACGCAGCAGGACATCCTGAACTGACAGGGGCACTGACGGTTCCGCTCGAGGCGATGCCGGCGGCGGATCAAATCCGCGTCAAAGGGAGGCTGCGCGCCATTACAACAACAGCTATGAGATCGATCTGTGCCAGGCGGCGTGCAACTGCGCATCAATCCGGGGCGATGTCCTGCGGCTGCGCGATGCGGAGGATGGGATACGCCCCGCCCTGCTGGATTCGATCGCCGAAGAGGTCCCACGCGGCGAAGCCATCTTCCGATTCCGGTTCGAGCAGGTAGACAACAAGGTTGCCCAAGGGCTGCGCTGTGCGGATGAGGGTGGCCCCGGCGAAGGCCGAGGTTGCATCGTGAGCGGTGGCTTCCAGCAATCGCGTGCGCCGGCCCTGGAAGTTCTGCGGGGCGATGTCGATCTCGTCGATGGTGTACACCTGTGCGGACGCGGAGCCGGTGAAGGGTTCGGCTACAACGCCGTGGAGGAGCAGGAGTTCGACGATGTCATCGTTCCCCGGCTGAATGAGATAGGCCCACGGCCGCGACACGCTGCGCGTCGCTTCAAAGCGGCCAAGGTGGACGACGGAATAATCCTCCGCCTGATCGGTGGGCTGCGGCCTGCGCGAGCGGGGAGGGTCATCCTCATATTCCCAGCCCTTGACGGTCACGAGGCGGGGGTGGGCGGCGATGGTGTGGCGAATGCCGATGGTGTCATCGGGTTGGGCGTTCTCGCCGCGCGCGATGGTGTCAGCGCGGGCGCGGTTGTGGATGTCAATGATCTGGTGGTGGTTCTCCGAGGCGTACATCGCAATCTCGCGGATGAACTCGAGTGTTCAGAGGACGCGGTCCTTGAAGGGGGCGTAGGAGTAGGCCTCGGAGAGGATCGACATCTGGCCGCGCAGGCCCTGGCACGGCCCGCCGAAGCGCGGCTGGGCGGAGTAGGTGACCCATGCTGTGTGGTCGCGATTGAAATCGCCGTAGAAGAAGGTGTCGTAGCCGGCGCGCTCGAGGAGACGCGCGGAGACCTCGGGCAGGAGGGTGTCGCGGACGTATTCGATGGGCTCGGTCGGTCCGGAGGGATTGGTGGGGGCATCGAAGGTGAGCGTGTAGCGGTGATATGAGCCGTTGGTGGTGTGAGTGTCGATGGTGATGTGGGGGTCCCACTCGGTGAGGAGTTTCACGAGGCCGCGGGTTTCGGGAGCGTCGAGCTTGATGTAATCGCGATTGAGGTCGAAGTCCTGCGCGTTGTGTCGCTGGCCGACGCGGGTGGGGCCGTTCTGGCCGGGGCGGTTTTCCGCAACGGGAGCGAAGCGTTCGTTGCCATCAGCGTTGTAGATGGGCGCGATCAGGAAGATGATGTCGTCGAGCAGGTCGTGATCCGGGTCGAGCGCGAGCTCGCGGGCGAGGATCATGAGGGCTTCCTTGCCGCACACTTCGCCGGCGTGAATGTTGCCGAAGGCGAAGAGGATGAGCTTGCCGGATTCGCGGGCTTGCTCGGGTGTTGCGATGGGCGGGTTGGCGATGATGACGAGTGGGATGTCGCGGCCTTCGTGGGTGGTGCCCAGCGAAGCAAGATGGATGTGATCGGCTCGTTGATTCAGTTGAGCGCACAGGGTCATCACGTCGGCATACGTCGCGGTCTCGGTGTAGTCCGATCGCTCGGCGACGGTGAGGAGGTCATCCTGATCCTTGCCGTTCGCGCCCGCGAGCATGGCGAAGGCCAGGAGCGCGGCCGAAGTGAGTTGATGAAGTTCGGGGTGGAGCATGGGTCCTGCCTCTCTCGTGAAGAATGGGATTGTGGAACAATACCGGGTGCGATGCGGATCGTTGTAGGGATTCGATCGATGCAAGCGGGCGCTGAGCAAATCGATTCATTGACTCGGACGCTGGCATGTCCACAGTGTGAGTACGACCTGCGCGGATTGCCGGGCAACCGGTTCAACTGTCCTGAGTGCGGCTTGGCGATCGATGTCGCCGAACTGGCGATGAGGCAGTGGATCGGGCCGTGGTGGCATGCCCCGGGATTTCAGACGATTCTCGGCCCGGTGGCATGGGCGGTGGGGGTTGCGGGTCTGGTGGGGATCATCATCATCGTGGAAGGGCAGGGGAGTGATACTTCGGCGGCGTTTCTGGTCGCACTGGCGGCGCTGGCTGCGATCTGGGTGAGCAGAATCATCGCGCTGCGGAAGGTGCTGCCGGCGGGGGAAGGGATTGTTCTTTCGCTGCTGGCGCATGGGCTTTTCGGCGGCTACGTGCTTTCGGTGTGGGGAGGGCTGGGCGCAGTGGCGGCGGCGTTCGCGAATGTGCACTCGGTGCGCGTGTTCTTCTGGGTGATCGTGGTGTTGTCGATGGTGGCACTTTTCTGGCTGTGCCGAAGGGGCGAGCGGTTCATCGCGGAGCGCTGCATTCGCCACTATCTGACAACCGACGCCGCGCGCGGTTAGCATGAGGCCATGACGACGGACGAAGCCCGCGGACTGATGCATGAGTGGACAAGTTCGCCTGCGCTGCGGGCGCACATGGAGGCGGTGGCGGCGTGCATGGGCGGGTATGCGGAGAAGTCCGCGCCCGGAAATGCTGCCGAGCGAGAGCGATGGATCGTGGCCGGCCTTCTGCACGACATGGATTACGAGAAGCATCCCACGAAGGAGGAGCATCCGTTCATTGGTGTTGCGGCGTTGCGCGAGCGCGGCGATGTGGATGATGAGATCATCAACGCGATCCTCGGCCACGCAGAGTATTCCGGCACGCCGCGCGTGACGGCGATGCAGAGGGTGCTCTTCGCTGTTGATGAGTTGGCGGGGTTCATCGTCGCCTGTGCCAAGGTGCGGCCCAACGGCGTCGGCGACCTCGAACCCAAGTCAGTGAAGAAGAAACTGAAGGACAAGGCGTTCGCCGCCGCGGTGAGCCGCGAGGACATCGCGAAAGGAATCGCGGAGATGGGCGTCGATCAGGATGAGCACATCCGCATTTGCATCGAGGCGATAAGGGGAGCGAGGGAGAGAGTGGGCGTGTGAGTCGCGCACGAAAGCCCACCGATTACAATCCGTGCATGCACTTTGGTTGTCACGCAACTTTGCGCGCTGCCACCGCCGCGACGCGCCAGAACCAGGTTGCGGGGAAACGCTCGACCTGAAGAATCTCGAATCCACTCCGCTCGATGGTGCGCGAGAGCTCTCCTGCATTCATGATGTGGCGCGGATGCTGGCCGAAGATCTCGTAGTTGAGGTTGACGAGCTTGATCGTCGGGGCGTTCCGATCCCAGTCGATGACGATGAGGATGCCCCGCGGAACGAGGACGCGGCGGAACTCAGCAAGCGCAGCCGCCTGATCCGGGATCAGGTGCAACGCATTGTTGCAGGTCACGACATCAAAAGATGCGGGATCGACCGGCAGATGCTCGGCGGACGACTGGATCCAGCGCACTCGCTCTTCGCCATTGAAACGGGCGCGAGCGCGCTCCAGCATGTCCGGGCTCAGGTCCACGCCGGTCACGCAGACCTGCGGAAATCGTTCAAGCAGCCGCACTTCGAAGGAGCCGGTTCCACACGCGACGTCGAGGATCCGTCGCGGGCTGGCTGCATGGCGCGCCACCATGTTCACTGCGCGAGTGAGAGTGGCTTCGGTGTACTTTGCCCACAATCGGTCATATCGCGGCGCCCACAGGGCGTATCGCCGAAGGATCGGCGCTTCTTGACGAGGAGCCGCCATGGGCCGATCCTATGCGACCACCCGCCGCGCCGAAACATGCGGCAAATTCCCTGATTGTGGTCACGGCCTCAAGGCCCGCGGTTGATCCCGCTTCGCGGGTAAGGGGGGTGCAGGCAATTGACCATTAACCCCATGTGGATCGACTACCAGCCGAACGCGGCGGGCGATGCCTGCCGCATCAAGCTCCACCTCGGCCAACTGCCGACCGCGCGCATTCTGGTAAATCCAGCGGTCCGACGGGATTCCAAGCCGATGCACAAGCCGGGTATCGAGCCCTGCTTCGACTGCGGCATCGGTCACGCACGACCCAAACCCGCCTTCAAGGCCATGATCTTCGACAGTCAGGATCGGCACTCCGCGTTCGATGAGCGTGCGAATGAGCACGATATCAACCGGCTTCGCGAAACGCGCGTCATACACATTGACACGATATTCTCCGTCAAGCTGATCAGCCGCCCCAAGCGCATTCACCGCCATGACGCCATATCCGAGGATGGCGATGTCCGGTTGATCCACCTCTTGCAGTGCGCGGGCCTTCCCCAGCTCGAACGGTGGGCAAGGTCGCGCGACGAAAACCTCGGAAACGCTGTCGCGCGGAAATCGCACAGCAGACAGTCCGGCTTCATATCCCCGCATGAATTCGAGTGAAGCTCGCAGCGACGGCTCATCCATGGCGGCCAGCAGTGCCGCGCCAGGGAACACGCGCAAAAGACTGATATCGCAGAAACCGTGATGGATAGCGCCGTCGCCGCCCACCAATCCGCCGCGGTCGAGGCAGAGTCGCACCGCCAAGCCTTGCAACGCGACCTCCTGGAACACCTGGTCAAAGGCGCGCTGGAGAAAAGTCGAATAGACCGCGAAGAAGGGCTTCCACCCCGTTTTTGCGAGGCCCGCCAACATGTCCATCGCGTGACTCTCGCAGATCCCCGTGTCCCAGGTGCGCTCAGGGAACTTCGGCATCACCTTGGTGAGGCCCGTACCGTCTGGCATAGCGGCGGTGCACGCGACGACCTTGGGGTCGCGCTCCATCACATCGATCAGGGCATCGGCGAACGCGCTGGTAAAAGAGCGGCCGCCGCTGCTGACTTCGATGCGGCAACCCGTGGTCGCCAGCTTCTCGCCCTCAAGGACCTTGAAGGGCTTGGGCGAATGGAATGTGGTGGCGTCGCTTTCGGAGAAATCGAATCCTTTCCCCTTGATGGTCTTGACGTGCAGGACAAGGGGACGATCGAAATCGCGAACCGCCAGCAGCATGTCGATCAGCGAGGGAAGATCGTGGCCGTCGATCGGACCCACGGTGACAAGGCCGAACTTTTCGAACCACGCGTCCTCCGCGATGGCATCCTTGGCCATCTCCCCCATGCGGTGGTACATTTCGTGAAGGATCGATCCTCCGGGCAGATGCGCGAGGGCCTCTTTGGCTGCGCGCTTCACCGAGCGATACGTGTGGCTGACGCGGATGCGATCGAAATAGGCGGCTACCGCGCCCTGCGGGCGCGCGATTGACATGCCATTGTCGTTCAGGACAACCAGGAACTGCCGTTTGAGGGTTCCGGCGTTGTTGAGACCTTCCATAGCAACGCCGTTCACGATCGACGCGTCGCCGATGATGGTCACGGCCCGGCGGCCGGAGGGGTTCTTATCAGGATCAAACCCTTCCCCATTGAGGTCATCACCGCGGGCCATGCCGACGGCCGTGGAGATTCCTGTGCCTGCATGGCCGACCGAGAAAAGGTCGAACGCGCTCTCCCGCGGTTCGGGAAAGCCCGCCATTCCCTCGCGCTGCCGCAGCTTCGAGAGAAGCGGATAACGGCCGGTCAGAAGCTTGTGCGGGTAGCATTGGTGGCCGACGTCGAACAGCAGCCGATCGTGCCCGAAATCAAAGACGTAGTGCAGCGCGATCGTCAGCTCAACGACGCCGAGATTGGGCGCAAAGTGCCCACCGGTCTTCATGATCTGTGAACAGATCGCGTGCCGGATCTCCGCCGCGAGGGCGGGCAGGCGATCGATCGGCAGGGCCTTGAGGTCCGTGGGCGACTTGATCGTGGGCAGAATCTGCAGGTCCATTGATGATCCACTTCCTCGGACTGCGGTGCATCGGACAGCTTCACAAGTTTAGCGTGTCCGCGTGGCGAGGTACTCCGCGAGCGCGCTGAGCGCCGCGCCGCGCTTTTCAAAGACCCCCAGCGCCTCCCGGGCCTCCCCGTGCAGCCGGTCGATCTCCTTTTTCGACTCTTCGATCCCCAGGACTGCGGGAAAGGTCATCTTCCCCGCCTCCTTGTCCTTCCCAGTGGCCTTGCCGGTATGTTCGGGCGACTGGGTTACATCAATGAGATCGTCGACGATCTGAAACATGAGTCCCACCGCCTCGCCGTAGCGCGTAATGGCTTCGAGCTCTCGCTGCCGGGCCGCGGCGACGATGGCTCCCATGCGGCAGGCTGCGCGGATGAGCGCGCCGGTTTTATTGCGATGAATGATCTCGAGCTGCCGACGCGGCGAATCCAACGGATCGAGGCCCCCCAGCGTGTCGTGCACCTGCCCGGCGATCATGCGGCTTGTCGCCTCCGCGAGCTCGCGAATGACGGTCGCCACCTGCGCTGGGGGCACACGACTGCGGCAGATTTCATCGAACGCGAGGGCCTGGAGCGCATCGCCCGCGAGAATTGCCATCGCCTCGCTGAACTTGATGTGTACCGTGGGCCGGCCCCGGCGAAGATCGTCATCATCCATCGCCGGCAGATCGTCGTGCACAAGGGAGAACGCGTGGATCATCTCGACCGCGGCGCCCGCCGGCAGAGCGAGGCTGCGCTCCCCGCCGCAACATTCGCAGCACAGCATCGTCAGCAGCGGACGGAGGCGCTTCCCCCCAGCGAGCAGTGCGTAGCGGCATGCCCCGATTAGATTCTCAGGCAGGTCCCTCCCGCCCAGACACGCGGCGAGATAGGCCTCAATTTCCAGGAGGTACGGCTCGTGACCAGCCATTTCCGATGATGCGGCATTCACGGTTGAAGGCATGGCCCCATTCTAAACCCGCCAGGCTCCAGTGCGGCCGCTACACGCGCGATTCGCCCCGAATCCTATGATGTCGCCCATGGGAGCCAACGAGGCACTGACAACGTTGATCGATCGCGGCGGTATCGTCATGATTCCGCTGCTGGCTCTGAGCGTCATCAGCCTTGCGTTGGTCATCGAGCGGTCCTGGTTCTGGTGGCGGAGTAATCGTGGTGGTGCCAGCCGCCGGTTCAATCGCCTCATCGAGTTTCTTCGCAAAGGCGATCCGCGAGCCGAATCGCTCCTTGCCTCTGACAATTCGATCTACGCGACCGTCGCGCGCGCGGTGACAGGGTCTTCGCTGTCCGATGCGGCTGCCCTTACCGCCTTTGAAGGCCAGCGGCCCCGCATGGAGCGGTTCATGACCACTCTTTCCACCATCATCACGGCAGCACCGTTGCTTGGGATTCTCGGAACGGTACTCGGAATCATCCAGTCGTTTGAGCTCCTCGGCACCGAGCAGACGCTCGCCGACCCGAGGACCGTCTCCGCCGGCATCGCTGAGGCGCTCCTGACAACCGCGGCCGGACTCGTGGTGGCGCTGATCGCGCTCTTTCCCTACATGATCTTTCGCGGGCAGCTCGACAGGGCGATCGGACGGATGGAAGCCATCATCGCTGCGGCCCACGAGGGAGCCGCGGCGCGCAACAGCCCTGAAACTCACCGGCCTGCGGATCGAACAAGTAAGCCGGTGGAGCCAGAGCCTGCAACCTCCGCTGGGGCGGCACGACACGAACCCGCTTCTCGCCACTAGCCGACGAGGAAATCTCCGTGAAGCAAACAGGAATTGGGTTGATTGCAGCAATCGCGACCATCGGCGCCGCGCTGGCGGCTGGTGCCGGCGCCATTCAGGATCAGTCGGAGGATGGCCGTTTCCTGCGCGTCGTTGAAACGCGGGGCGAGTCGATCGCCCTTGAGGTCGCTGCTCGCCGGTACGCGAAGGCGGACGGGACCGGACCGGAAGTCTGCCTCGTGAGCGTTGCACACATCGGCGATCCGGCGCTCTATATAACGCTGCAATCGTTGCTCGACCAGTTCGACGTGGTGCTTTACGAATCGGTGAAGCCGCCGGGCGCGGGGCGGCCCTCTGGCGACGATGATTCTGAGCGGACTGAAAGCACTCGGGAATCACTGGGGTTCATCGCGGGGTTGATTGTGAATCACGTTGAAACGAAAGGTGCGTGTCCCGTGACGCTGGCCGATCTGGTAGAGACTCTTGCAAATGATGATCCGCGGCTGTCAACGTGGGCGAATCTCGCGTCGGAGGATGCCTGGGGGACGCCGATTGAATATGCACCCGCGGCGGATTCGTTCACGCTCCGAAGCCTGGGCGCCGATGGCCGCGCCGGCGGTGATGGACAGAACGCGGACATCGTGATCACCGACCGCGACGCCCCCGCCGCCCTTGCATTGAGCGGGGACGATGGACTCCAGGCCCAGCTTGCCGATGCACTGGGCCTCGCCTTCCAGCTTGAGGCTGTGGACTATGGCCGGGAGCACTTCCGCTGCAGCGACATGACGGTCGATCAACTCGAACGCGAGTTGACCGCCCGCGGCATCGACTTTGGCGGGCTCAGCGGCACACTTGCCGGGACGAGCTTCTCCGCGCAACTCGTCAACGTGCTGCTCAAGGTCGTCAAGACGCTCGACGCTTTCTTCGAAGGCCGCGTGTCGGATATGGCCAAGCTCATGATGATCGAAGTGCTTGGGAATGAGTCGTTGACGGAGGCGGCTCTCAATCAGCAGTTTGGCGCCGGCTTTGCAGAGGTGATCGTGGGTGAGCGCAATCAGATCGTGATGGACGATCTCTCCGCCCTGATTGCCGCGGAACCGGAGGTCAAGTCGGTCGCGATTTTTTACGGCGCAGCGCACATGGCGGATTTCGATCAGCGCCTGGCTGATCAAATGGATTATCACGCGACGACGGCGGAATGGATTCCCGCCATGACGCTCAATCTCGAGGAGTCAGCGCTGAGCGCGATGGAAATCGCGCAGATGCGACTGATGCTTCGGCAAGCGGTGCGCCAGATGATGCGGCAAGGCAACTGAGGCCTCACGCTCACGCGATCGTGATCGACTCGTCCAGATACACATCCTGAATCGTGTTGAGGAGCTTGACGCCCTCGTTCATCGGCCGTTGGAACGCCTTGCGACCTGAGATGAGTCCCATGCCGCCGGCGCGC
>Ga0326597_10009886_pt1 | contig 12742 bp, 5 predicted proteins | sample RVTome_12_FD_203789 | JGI IMG/M metagenome (GOLD analysis project Ga0326597, IMG submission 203789) | Soil microbial communities from uranium-contaminated site in the Upper Colorado River Basin, Wyoming, United States - RVT100D185 | ecosystem: Environmental > Terrestrial > Soil > Contaminated >... | reverse complement strand
AACCAGACGTCCACGAGCGGGTCCTTCGCTCCGGCGGTTGCCGCCGCGACGAAGATCGCCGCGACGGACAGAGTCGCGACGAGTTCACGCCGCAGCACCATGCGCAAGAGCACCAGCAGAACGACAATGCCGAGCGTGATCCACAGCATTTCGGGCAGCACGGCCAGCAATTCGGCGACGGCGTCCCTGGGCCCCATCCAGCCGGACCGCCCGAGCGTCGGCACCGGCGGGGGAACCCCACGCATGGCCAGCAGGATCTGGTGGGCCCAATTCGTCGCCCCGAGTACGACCGCAATCACGGCGCCGACGAGCAGATCGCGGCCGACCAACGGGTCGCGCCACTGCCCGTCGAGCAGGCGCGACCATGAAATCAGCATCCGGGGCCAGTGACGCCGGACGTACGGCTCGACCGCGAGGTAGAACGTGGCGATCAGAAGCGCCGAGAATCCGGCCCAACTCGCCAGCATGAACGAGGCCGTCAACCAGGCGAGGCCCGGTCCCGGCGAAGACCCGAGCGCGGCCCCAAGCGCGACCACGCCGCCGATCGTGGCCGCCAGCCGCGTCGCGCCCCGGGTATCGGTTCTCCCGAGCCGCAGATTGCGCAGCGCCAGGCCAATAGCCGCGATCGGCACGAGGAAAATGATTCCGATGAGGACGTACTGCATGACCTGCTCCCCGGTCCCCATGGTGCTGGCGGCAGGCGCCAGGGCCCTCGGCTTCGTCCAGGGGCCGATCAACCGGAAGAACACCGGTCGTCCCTGAAACGCCGCGGCTTCGACACGCAACTCCGCCCCGGTATCGTCCGCACCTGGCCCCGTCCAGGCGCTGGCGGCGTCGCTTTCGGCGCGGCTCGTCCACGTCGGCTCCACTGACGTGAACGCCGTCATATCCAGGCCGGCCTCCTTGAAAAGCGCCGGCCAGTCCGGCGCGGGACTAGACTGGCCAGCGGCACGCTCGTCAGGCAGCACGGCGTCGAACGACACCAGCCGGCCTTCGGAATCCAGTTCGATGTACGTCATCCCCGGCGACGTCAGGGGCGGGTCCGTCCGTGAAACGGCAAGGCCGCCGCCGGGCGTGCCACCGAAGTAGTCCTCGGGCTCCATCGAGTGCGGACTCGTGCGGCGCCAGTACCTGACGAGCGCCGGTCGCACGCTTGGCATGCGATCCCATCGCCCCGGCGTCTTGTCACGCTCTTCGGTCCACGCGGAGTAATCACCCGTGAAGGAAGCAAAGCCTGCGGCCGACGCCGCCACGGCGTCGGTGTACCCAAACCGTGCGACCATCTCGCCCGCTTTGGAGGCGAGCACTTCCGGCGACAGCGGAAACGCCGCCTTCGAGGCATACGACAGGCGTCCCTGCTGCCAAGCTTGGAACATGACGCCCGCGATCAGCACCGCAAGCAGCGGCACGGCGACTTTGAACGACAGGCCGCCTTCCGATCCGGAGGCGGCCACCATCTGCGGTGACGGCGTTTCGCCGGCGGCCAGCGCCGCCGCCAGCGGGTCGCCGCCCGGCAGCGCGGCGGCCACGACGATCGCCGACTGCGGGCGGCGCTTCGGGTCGGGATCCAGGCAGCGCTCGATAACACGGTGGATCACCGGATCGAGTTTCGCGCCGGATCCGCTGGTTGTGAGCGTCACGCTCGCGCCGCTCTTGCCCGCGCGCGCTTCTTCGAGGCGATCGTGTTTGTGCACGCGCTCGCCCGTGAACAGTTCGAACAGCACGAGACCCAGCGCATACATGTCGCTCGCGACCGACACCGGCTGACCGGTCAACTGCTCAGGCGCCATGTAGGCCGGCGTCCCGGCGATTTCGTTCGACTTGCCGGCCGCCGTCGTCGGCATCGCCAGACCAAAGTCCGTCAGGCGCACCTTGCCGCGGCCATCCAGCATCACGTTGGCGGGCTTCAGGTCTCGATGCAGGACGCCGCGGTCGTGAATCGCGGCCAGGCCCGCGCAAATCTGCCGGGCGATCTCCAGGCCCTTGTCTTCCGGCAGCCGGCCGATGCGGCGCAAGAGCCCCTTCAGGTCCTCGCCGTCCACGTATTCCATCGTCAGGAATCGGCGGCCGTCCACGTCGCCGACGTCGTACACGCGGCAGACGCTCGGGTGCGAGATCTGGCGCGCGGTGCGGATTTCGGCCATGAGTTTGTCGAGCCGCACGGGATCCCGCTCGACCGACTCGGGGAGGAACTTCAGCGCGACGGGCTGGCCGAGCTTGAGGTCGTCGGCGCGATACACCTCGCCCATCCCGCCCACGCCGAGCCGGCCGACGATGCGATAGCGATCGCCGAGGCGGGTGCCGGGCGCAAAGCGGCCGTGGTCGAAGCTGTTGGAGCCGGCATCGGAGCTGGACTCGGAGCTCGAGTTCGAGCCCACGGGCGGTGTACCCACCGACGTCATCGTCGGCGGCGCGCTCGCATCGACGTCGCGGCCGCACTTCATGCAGAAGCGCGCCTGGGCCGGCAGATCAGCGGAACAAGACGGACAGCTCGCCATCGCCTCTCCCTATCCGTCCAACCACGCCGATGCCTTGCGACCGCGCGTGGCGGTGTAGAAGCCGAAGACGCCGAGCGCGACGATCGCGGCCATCGTTAACATCACGCTGGATTGAGCGAACCCTGGCGCGGCGAACCCGCCGCCGAAGCTCATCTGATCGACCAGCAGGTACGTCGCGAGCATCACGAGGCCGAATCGCGTCGCGATGACCACAAATGAGCCCAACATCAGGAGCGCGAACGGGATTTGCACGATCGGGTCGGGGTTATTGACCGCGCCTGGGACGGTCATGATGATGACAAATCCGACCGCGGCCGCGATCTTGCTCCGCAGCAGCAGCCGCAGCAGGACCAGGAACATCGCCAGGCCCAGCGCAACCCACATGGCCTCCGGCACCGTGCTCACCAGATCCGCGACGGTCAGGTGCAAGCCTTCCCACCGCGCCACCGGAGAGGACAGGGGCGGCGGCCCGCCCCGCCAGAGCCGGATCGAAGACTGGAGTACCTGCACGACGTTCATGGCCAGCGCCAGCACGCCGCCGATGAGCACGTCGCGGCCCACCAGTGGATCGCGCCAGCGCCCATCGAGAAGGCGGGACGAGCTGATGAGCATCTGCGGCCACTGCCGCCGGACGTAGGGCTCGAGCGCGGCATAGAGGACCCAGCTCAGCACCGCCGCAAAGGCCGCCCAACTGGCCAGCAGGAAGCTGGTGTCAAGCCACGAGGGATCGGCGGCGAAATGTGAGCCCAGAAGTGCGGCGGCCAGGGTGGTGCCGCCGGCGACCGCGGCCAGCCTGGCGGCTCCACGTGTGTCCGTCCGTCCCAGCCTGACGTTCCGCACCGAGAGCCCGACCGCCGCCAGCGGAATGCCGACGATAATCGTGATTCCCAGGATAATGCTGACGAGGTTCGGCGAACCGGCGCTCGCGGAAGACGCAAGGCTGGACGACTTCGTCCAGGGCCCGATGAGGCGGAAGAACACGGGTCGCCCCTGGAACGCGGCGGCTTCCGCGCGGAGTTCGGCGCCGGTCTCGTCGGCTCCCGGCCCCGTCCACGCCGCGGTCGCGTCGGCGGCCGCCCGACTCACCCACTCAGGCGTCGCCGGCTTGAACAATGAGATGTCCAGGCCGGCCTCTCGGAACAGCGCGGGCCAGTCGGGCTCCCTGGCCGGCGCACCGGCGTCGACCTTGTCCACGACGGCGGCATCGAAGGACACCAGGCGCCCTTCCGGATCCAACTGCAGGTACGTCATGCCGGGCACCGTCATCGGCGGATCAGCCGGACTGACGGCGAGGCCGCCGCCCTGGTGGTTACCGAAGAAGTTGAGCGGCGTCATCGCCCGCGGGCTGGTGCGGTACCAGAACCGGACGCGCGGCGGGCGCACGCTCGCGATGTGCTGCCAGCGTGTCGCGGACTTGTCGCGCTCATTCAGCCAAGCGTTGTATCCGGCGTCGTCGACGCGGAACCCGGCCGCCGTGTCGGCCGGTGTATCCGTATAGCCCAGGCGCACGAGCATGTCGCGCGCCTTGCCGGCGAGAATCTCCGGCGAATTCGGAAACGGCACGAGCGCCGCGTAGGACCGGCGGCCGTCCAGCCAGGCGCTGACGAACACGCCCGCGATGACGAGCAGGAGCAACGGGACGGCGACCTTGAACGACAGCCCGCCTTCCGATCCCGATGCCGCCACCATTTGCGGCGACGGCGTCTCGCCGGCGGCGAGCGCGGCCGCCAGCGGGTCGCCGCCCGGCAGCGCCGCGGCCACCACGATCGCCGACTGCGGCCGGCGCTTGGGATCGGCGTCGAGACAGCGTTCGATGACGCGCTGGATGACGGGATCGAGCTTCGCGCCCGATCCGCTCGTCGTGAGCGTCACGCTGGCGGCCGCACTGCGTTTGCCGGCGCGCGCCTCTTCGAGCCGATCGTGCTTGTGCACGCGCTCGCCCGTGAACAACTCGAACAGCACGAGGCCGAGCGCGTACATGTCGCTCGCGACCGACAGCGGCTGCCCGGTCAGCTGTTCCGGCGCCATGTAGGCCGGCGTGCCGGCGATCTCGCCCGTCCGGCCCGCGGCGGCCGCCGTCGTCGCCAGGCCGAAGTCGGTCAGCCGCACTTTGCCGCGGCCGTCGAGCATCACGTTCGCCGGCTTCAGGTCGCGGTGCAGCACGCCGCGGTCGTGAATCGCCGCCAGGCCCGCGCAGATCTGCCGCGCGATCTCGAGGCCCTTGTCTTCCGGCAGCCGGCCGATGCGGCGCAGCAGGCCGCGCAGGTCCTCGCCGTCCACGTATTCCATCGTCAGGAACCGCCGGCCGTCGACTTCGCCGACGTCGTACACGCGGCAGACGTTCGGATGCGAGATCTGACGCGCCGTGCGAATCTCCGCGGTGAGGCGGTCGAGGCTCACCGGATCGCGCTCGATCGCCTCCGGCAGAAACTTCAGCGCGACCGGCTGGCCCAGCTTCAGGTCGTCGGCGCGATACACCTCGCCCATCCCGCCCACGCCCAGCCGGCCGACCACGCGGTAGCGGTCGCCGAGACGGGTGCCGGGCGCGAAGCGGCCGTGGTCGAAGCTGTCGGAGTCCCCGGGGCTGAAGCCCAGGGGCTCCATCGGCGCCGGCGACGTCATCGGGGGCGGGGACGTCATCGTCGGCGAGGCGGATTGGTCCGTGGCGCGGCCGCACTTCAGGCAGAAGTGCGCGTCTGCGGGTAGATCGGTGGAACAGAAGAGACAGACGGTCAGCACTGGTAGACGCGGGATTATGTCACGGTGATCCTGGTGCGGACACGGCCGGCGGGTCCTATCGATCTCCGGTCATGGGCGCCGCCGTCCAGACCGCGAGCTGGCGCTCGGCGAGTGAGGCATAGGCGAACCGGCCGTCTACGGTGACCGACGAGAGGTGGGCAATCGGGTACGGCAGTTCGATCGATCCGGCGATCTCGGCCCCGCTTTGAGGATCGATCAGCGCGATCATTCGGTCGTGGCCGCAGACCAACGCGGCATTGGGCACCCGCCACTCCAGCCACTGGCAGGGGGCCTCGATATCGATGCGCTCGTAGGCGCCTGATGTGAGCGAGTAGATCGCCGCGCCCACCACCGCGCCGTCCCCGGCGCGCACCGTGCCGACGATGCGATCGCCCATCCAACTCGTGGGCCGGAAGCCGTCGGTGGCCGAGGGCGCCGGCAAGGGCGTCGTGCCGTCGGGGCCCGAGATGAATGGCCGGAAGCCGGACGTGAACCAGGTCAGCCGCGACGAGTCGGGGGCCCACTCCGGCGAGTACGCCCCGGTCGCGTGAGTGGCCAGCGGCGCCAACCCGGTGCCATCGGGCGCGATGCGCCAGATCTGGTAGTCGCCGCCTCGATTCGATCCGAACGCGATCCACCGGCCATCCGGTGACCAGGAGGGGCCTCGATCGCGAAACGGTCCCGTCGTCAGACGTCGCAGCCCAGACCCGTCGGTGCGCAGCACGACCAGTGTTTCGAAGTGGTCCTGCTCGAACGCCACCAGCCACTGGTCATCGGGCGACGCCGACGCGTGCATGAGGTGAAGGGTCGTTGGTGTGATGCGCGCGGGCGGCGCCGTCCGGTCGAGCGCGATTCGCCAAACCGAAGACGCGGACTGCACCGTGCCATACGCCAGCGTGCCGTCGTGCGCGAAGCTGAAGAACGACGCGTAGGCGGCCGGCAGACCAACGGTGGCCGGCGCATCCTGCGGCCGGCCTGACCTGGGGTCGAGCCGCACACGCCACGCGTTCATGACGCCGTCGCGACTCGACGACCAGTAGAGCGTGCCATCGGGTGACCAGCGCGGCCCCCAGTCGAACTCCGGGCCCGAGGTCACCGCCACCGCCGCGCTGCCATCCACCGCGACCGTCCACACGTTTCTGCGACCGGCGTCGTCGATCGACCAGAAGGCCAGGCGGCCGGCGTCTGGCGACCAGGCGGGTTGAATGGCGTCAAGCGCCGCGCCCTCGATGCGCAGAGGCTCCACTCGTCCCGTCGCCAGGTCAACCACCTTCAAGCGGCTGTCTGTGGTGGCGCGTTCCTCGACGCGCGTGAACTCGAGCGTCGAGAACACCAGCCGCGAGCCGTCGGGCGACCACGCGGGTAGATAGCCCTCCGCCGCCACGCGGTCGACCCGGCCCGATGCGAGGTCGAGGGTGAAGATGCCGCCGCCGTCGCGCTCAGACCGGAAGGCCAGCCGGCCGCCATCGGGCGACCAGGCGGGGTGCCGTCCCTCCTGGTTGAGCGGGTCCGGATTGAGCGCATCCACCGCGTGGACGAAGAGCCGCGAATCGCCGGCGTCACCGGCGCCGTAGGCCAGGCGCGTGCCGTCAGGCGACAGCGCGGGAAACGCCGCGTCCCCGGGCACGCCGGCGACCCGCCGCGGCGTGTACGTGGGCGGCCCTTTCGATCGGGATGACGACACCCACGTGACGGCCAACACCGCCAGCAGCACCACGGCCGCGGCCGCGGCCCATCGGCGTCGGACCATGCGCCCTGTGCGCGCGGCGTCGATCGCCGCGATCACCGCGCGCACGTCCGCGTACCGATCGGCGGGCCGCTCGGCGGTGGCTTGGGCGATCACCGCCTGCCAGGGTGCCGGCACGCGTGCCTTGTCGGACGCATCTGCGCCGACCAGCATCTCGCGAAAGACCCGGCCGAGCGCGTAGATGTCGGATCGCGCATCGAGTGGCGCGCCGGCCGCCTGCTCGGGTGACATGTAGCGGCGCGTGCCCGCCGGGTCGTGCCCGGTCGCCGCCACCTCCGTCGTCTGCGCGATACCGAAGTCCAACACCTTGACGACGTCGTCGCCACGCACGATGACGTTGCCCGGCTTGAGGTCGCGATGCAGCAGGTGTGCGTCGTGAGCGGCCGCCAGCGCGCCGGCGATCTCGGACGCGTATCGCGCGGCCAGGGCCGGCGGCAGCGGGCCACGCGCGAGCACTTCGGCCAGTGTCGGACCCTCGACCAGCTCCATGACGAGCGCGATCGATCGGCCGTACTCCACGACGTCGTGCAGCGTCACGATGTTCGGATGGTTGAGCGACGACACCGCGCGCGCCTCGACCAGCGCGGCGGCGGTGCGGTCGCCATACGGCAGGAGCTTGATCGCCACGAGCCGGCCGAGCCGAGTGTCGCGCGCGCGATACACCACGCCCATGCCGCCCGACCCGATCCCCTCCATCACGGCATAGGGGCCGATCATTGTCTCAGGCGGCAGAATGGCCTCGGCCAGCGTGATCGGCGTATCGATGAAGGCCTCGTCTGTGGCCGACGCGGTGATGAGCGCCTCGACCTCAGCCCGCAGATCGCGCGGGCAGTACGCGTCGAGGAAGGGCGCCCGTGAGAGCGGCGGCAGCTCGAGCGCGGGTTCGAGGATGTCGCACAGGCGCCGCCACTCGTCTGGTGTCATTCCGATGGGGCGGGCTCGACACCGACACGTTCAGGAAACAGCTCGCGCAGCAGCCATGCGCGCGCCGAGGCCCACCGGCGCTTCACGGTGGCGGGCGAAATCCCCAGCACCTCGGCCGTTTCCTCGATCGACAGGCCGGTGAAGAAACGAAGTTCGATGATGCGACTTTGCGAGGCGTCGAGCTGCGCCAGCGAGTCGAGGGCGTCATCGAGGCGCATGAGCTGCACGCTGCGCTGCACGGGCCATTCGATCGTGGCGTCGAGAAAGATCGTGGTGCTGCCGCCGCCGCGCTTGAGGCGCAGGCGGGCGCGGGCGTGCTCAACCAGGATGCGCCGGATGACCTGGCTGGCGACCGCGTAGAATTGGGTTCGGTTCTTCCAGTTGCCGGTTTCCCGGTGGACCAGGCGCAGGTAGGCCTCGTGGACCAGGCCGGTGGGTTCGAGGGTATGGCTCGAGCGCTCGTCGCGGAGTTGCGCCGAGGCGAGCTTCCGCAGTTCCTGGTACACCAGGGGGGTCAGGGCCTGGAACGCGGCCTCGTCCCCCTCACTCCAGCGATGGAGCAGTTCTGTGACATCGCCTGACACGGTGGTCGGATTCTACCGCGCTGCCTGGGGTCCGTGAGCCGTTTTGCCCCTTGACGGCGCCGTGTCTCACAGATGCTGATTTTCGCCCCAGGCGCACAGATCGCCCGTTATCGCGTGGTGTCCCTCCTCGGCGCCGGCGGCATGGGCCAGGTCTATCTGGCCCGCGACGAGTCGCTGGACCGGTCGGTGGCGCTCAAGATCCTGCCCCCGGATCTGGTCAGGAACGACGAGCGCGTGCGGCGCTTCGTGCAGGAAGCCAGAAGCGCGTCCTCGCTGAACCACCCGCACATCGTCACCATCTACGAAATCGGCGAGGCGGAGATCGGGGGCGACGAGGCCCCCACCGGGACGATCCAGTTCATCGCGATGGAGCTGGTGAGCGGCCACACACTCAAGAGCCTCATCCACGACCAGAAGACGGATCTCAGGACGCTCGTGCGGTCTCTGGCGCAGGCGGCCGACGGGCTGGCGAAAGCGCACGCGGCCGGCATCGTGCACCGCGATCTGAAGCCAGAGAACATCATGGTCACCTCGGACGGCTTCGCGAAGGTGCTCGACTTCGGCCTGGCAAAGCTCGTCGAGCAGGGGCCGGTCGACGGCGCCACGGCGACGGCCCTCGGCGCGCCGACCGGCGCCGGCACCGTCCTCGGCACGGTCGGCTACATGTCGCCCGAGCAGGTGCAGGGCAAGGCCGTCGACCATCGCTCCGACATCTTCTCGTTCGGCTGCGTGCTGTACGAGGCCGCGACGCGGCAGCGGCCGTTTCAGGCCGACTCGGACGTCGAGACGCTGCACAAGATCCTGAAGGATGCGCCGCCGGCCGTCGACGAGATCAATCCGACCGTGCCCACGGATCTGCGGCGCGTGATCCGGCGATGCCTGGCGAAGAGTCCGGATCGCCGGCTGCAGTCGATGAAGGACGTCGCGCTCGATCTCGGCGAGATCGACGAGTCGTGGGAGACGTTGTCGGTCTCGAGTGGATCGGGCACGACGTCGACCAGCGCGATCGGCGCTGCCGCACTCACGCCGCGGTCCCGGCTGCTGCCGATCGCCGCGCTCGTCATCGGCGCGATCGGCCTCAGCTTCGGCGCGTGGCAGTGGCTGCGCGGCGATGCGGGTTCGGCGCCGGTCTCCGGCCTGCAGGTGACGGTGGTCGCCCGCATCACGGACATGACCGGCGCGCTGATGTCGGCCGACGGCCGGTTCCTGGCGTACACGCTGACGAAGGCCGGCCAGGCGAGCCTCGTCGTCCGCCAGATCGCCACCAGCCAGGACCTGGTCGTCATCCCGCCGCAGGATGCTTCCATCCGGCTGCAGGCCTTCGCGCCCGACAGCAGCTACGTGTACTACGCGAGCCGATCGGCAGGCGACTCCGGCTCCTGGCTCTATCGCGTGCCGGCGGTCGGCGGGCAACCGAGGCGAGTGCTCGAACGGGTCGACGAGATGGCCGTTTCCGCCGATGGCGTCCGGCTGGCCGTAATGGTGCAACCGGCGGATCCGCAGACACGCGACGTCTCTCTCGTGATTGCCAACGCCGACGGCACGGAGCCTCGCACGCTGACAACCGTGAAGGACGGCTGGTTGTACGCGCCTGCCTGGTCGCCAGACGGGCAGTATGTGGTTGCGTCCGTGGCACGTGCCGGTACCCGAGGTGAACGGCTGACGGCATTCGCCACAAGCGACGGGAAGGAGCAGGCGATTGGGAACGGCGGGTGGGAGATCTACGGTGTCGTATGGCCGGCGGACAGCAGCACGCTCGTCGTCGCCGCACGAGACTTGAGTACTCCCGGTGACCCGGTCCAGTTGTGGTCCGTGTCGTGGCCGGACGGCGCCGCCCGCCGAATCACCAGAGACACGAACTCGTACCAACATCCGCTCGTGCTGTCCGCCGATGGGCAGACGATCACGACGACGCTCGCGCGTGCCGAGCGGTCACTCTACAGTGCGCCGGCCGACCGTCCCGATCAGGCGACGCGCCTCTCCGCCGAAATATCGACCTCATTCCTCGCACCGCTCCCGCTCCCCGACGGGCGCATCCTCTATCGACACGGCGTTCGTGGCCAGTGGGCCCTCTGGACCATGGCTGCCGACGGGACACGCCTTCAGCGCATCACCCCGGACCGGCTGAATGTCGCGGACGTCGAAGCGGCAGTCCAAGACGACGTGATCGTCTTCCTGACCTCTGATGACTTCGGCCAGGCCAGGCGGCTGTGGCGGATGGACTCCAACGGCGGCGGGCTCGCCGAGGTGTCGGGCGACGCCCAGGTGGGCCTCAGCCGCCTCTCCCCCGATGGGACCCAGCTGTACTTCCGGAAGATCGACCCGGCAACGGAACGTCTTCTTCCGGAGATCTGGCGGCGGCCGATCGCCGGCGGCTCGACAGCACCTGAGGAGCAGGTGGGCGACACGCGGCAGGCCGGGGTTCCGGACTTCTCGCCGGATGGCCGGTTGTTGTCTCGCACAGTGATCGAGCCGGATGCGGGGAGCGCCACGGCGACCGCGTCCCGGCGCGTCGAGATTGTCGACACGGCGAGCGGGCGCGTCGTGCGGACGCTGACGGTCGACGGGGGCCCGTACTTGTGGGCGCCCTCGAGCGATGCCCTGCTGCAGACTCGGGCCGTGGACAACGTTCCGAACATCTGGCGCCAGCCGATCGACGGCGGCCCGGCTTCCCAAATCACCCGCTTCGGGCCGGAGCAATTCAGCGGCACCTTTGCGTACACAGCAGACGGCAGGCAGTTGCTGTTCTTCCGATCGCAGCGCGCGCCCGGCGAAGTGCTGCAGTTCAGGCACTTCCGGTGACGTGGGCGCCGGTGAACTCACGAGGGGCGGGTGTTGTCGGAGGTGATCGGCGGGGCTTGAGCTGATTCGCCGGCCAGTTGTCGCTGTGACTATCGGAGGGTATCGATGTCTTCATCGCCAGAAGCCCCAGAAGCCGCATACGCGGACCTGATGGTCACGTTTCCGCTGTTTGAGGGGTACACCTCGCGGGGTGCACAAACGCTGCTCGATCGCGGCCGTATCAGGCAGTGCCAGGCCGGCGAAGTGCTCTATCACGGAGGCCAGCCGGCCGAAGCCGTCCTGCTGGTCCTGGGCGGCGAGGTCGAGCATTTCCTCACGCGCGGCGCCAGGGAAGTGCGCCTCGGCTGGGCGGGGCCGAGCCATGTGCTGGCCGACGTGCAGGTGATGGGGCACTTGCCGCACCCGGCATCCGCCCGCGTCCGTGACGGGGCGACGGTGCTCGAGTGGGACCGCGCGGCGTTCGACCGGCTGATCGGCGCGGACAGTGTGTTCGCTCGGCGCGTGATGCAGCAGACCGCGCTCTCGCTGGCCGCGCAGGCCGAGGTGCTGGTGGCCAGCCTGGCGGCGATGCAACCCGAGTGACAGTCGCGGACGGGTCACTGGGCTCTGCCGGCGTCCAGGTCGTCGAGAGGCAGAGTCGGGGACATCCAGTCCGGCGGCAAGGAAGAGGTTTACCGCCCGTTGCGAGGGATACTGGATCAGGTGGTGACATGAGTAAACGCATCAACGTGAACCCTGGCAACTACAAGGTCGCGGGCCGGGGCCGACAGGGCGAGGACATTCTCCACAGCGTGCAGAAGCAGGCTTACGCAGAACAGCGCGCGGGGGAAGAACGCTGGCATGCCCGGCAGGAAGAGGCTCCGGGGTGGGAGGCGCCCGCCCAACCCGTCGCGGCGCCCGAGCCGGAGCGAGAGCCCGCGAGGCAACCCAGGCGCAAGCCGACGAAACGACCAAAGAGGCCCGCCGTGGCCGGCCGTTCACGGAAACAGGCCGCTGCGGCCGCGCGCAAAGGCCGCACGCCGACCAGACGGACGCCGGCACGCGCGAAATCGCGCACGAAAGCCCGAACCGCCAGAAAACCGCGCGCGAAAGCCGTGAAGTCCGCTCGCGGACGGCGCGGCCGACGACGGCACTGACACGGTGGGAACTCCGGCCGCGCGCGGCCGTCGGCCGGCGCGGCGTGTATACTGTATACGCCCGGGAGGTTCCCCCCCATGCCGAAGCCTCACGAATCCTCGGTCTTGACGATTCGGGTCCCAAAAGAGATCGAACGCCGCCTGTCACGCGAAGCGAGGCGCCAGCGACGCACGCGCAGCGAGGTTGCGAGGGCGATTCTGGAAGCGGGTCTATCGGGCGAGGCCGCCACCGACCCGCGCGTCGAAGCGCACCGCCAATCCGAACTCGCCAGTGCCAGCGCCGTGAATGACGACGTTCGCCAGTTCATTACC
>Ga0326597_10009885_pt1 | contig 12742 bp, 10 predicted proteins | sample RVTome_12_FD_203789 | JGI IMG/M metagenome (GOLD analysis project Ga0326597, IMG submission 203789) | Soil microbial communities from uranium-contaminated site in the Upper Colorado River Basin, Wyoming, United States - RVT100D185 | ecosystem: Environmental > Terrestrial > Soil > Contaminated >... | reverse complement strand
GTGACGTTGGGCGGCGGGATAACGACGGAAAAATAGGGAGCCGTGCCGCCGGCCGGCGCAAACGCTCCAGAGGCAACCCAATGGCCGTACCATTTACCTTCGACTTCCTTGTGCGAGTACGCTTTCGTTAGTTCCATGGCGTTATTTTTTCGGTCGGGCTTGTTGAATTTCAGCCTCACTGGTTTCTTCGACCACGTCCAACAGTTCGATGACTTCGGAGTCGCCGGCCGGCGCTGCAGCGCCGCCCTGGCTATCTTTTGCTTTAGAGGAGCCGGACGTCTTATGGATCCCCACGGGCGAGCTCGTAGCGCCTTCCGGTGCGCCCGTGGGGCGGAATCCTGAGCGAGAGTCTCCGGCCAAGGCCGGGGCTCGAGTCGAAGGGCCGAGTCGTTTTTCTCTTGCAGGAATGCCCAAACACTCCGCTAAAGCCGACAGCAAGACTCCTTTCTCGATCGGCGTGTTTGTGGGAATAAGGTTTTCACGTTGCGGCGTTGGTTCATGAGAGGAACCTTGTAACCAGACGGTCGGGACTTTCCAGCTTTGCACCGCCCGGACCCCCTGGGCGAAAGTCTCAGCGGCTTCGCCTAACGATCCCAGGTCGACGATCACCGCATCGAAATCTTTTAACGCCGAGGATTCAGGAATTGCGGACGCGATCTTAACCTCATGCTCCGGGAAGAGCGCCAGCGCGATGGCCTGCTGCAACATTCGATGCGCTTCAACGACGAGAATCTTGCTCATGGCGTTTTGCTTACAGCTTGACCGTTATCTTGACAACTCTTTAGCCCCACGTTACATAAATTAAGGTTCTAGTCGGCTTTGACACCAGCGCGAAAGTGGCGGAATTGGTAGACGCGCAGGATTCAGGATCCTGTGGGGTAATTCCCGTAGGGGTTCGACTCCCCTCTTTCGCACCAAAACGATTACTTTTTAACATACAAACCCGTCTTTCTCTAACGTCCAAAGGTTGCGCCGTTGACTGAAGCGCCGGCGCCAATTCTCCGCCGGCGATCCTTCGCAATTTGCATCCGGATGAATTCCCGTGAGAAACAGCGGGGTAGAGAGCGCTTCGGTCGTGGCGTCGATTTGGTCCGGAGCAGGAACAGATAACAAAAGGCAGGAGAAGCAAGGCTACGGCGGAGAGCAGACTAGAGAGCGCACATTTTGAAAACCGCGGTCATACCTTGGGGATTGCTTGCTTGCCTGCTAATGCTCGCGGCCTGTTCTAATGAATCGGATCAATCATCCCCCGCCGCCAAGGATCCTGACTGGCAAAGAGGCAGGGCCGTCTACCTGGCCAACTGCGTGGCCTGCCACAACAACGACCCATCGAAAGACGGCCCCACCGGCCCCGCCATCAAGGGATCCCCGAAAGAATTAGTTCAAATTCGGGTTCTCCGTACCGAATATCCCGCCGGATACAAACCCAAGCGCCCGACCAAGGTCATGCCGCAGTTCCCGTTTCTGGAACCGGAGATTCCCTATCTTGCGGCCTATCTGGGCCCAGAGTCAGCTCAGCAGACCGAGCGCTAGAACATAGAACACTGCTGTGAGAATAAAGCCACTCCACAGCGCCCCCGATACGGAGTCCAGAGGCTTCTTCGTCGCCCCCTGAGTTCCGACCAGCGAATTGTATTCCAGGGCGGCGAGAATGATGATAACGAGCAGCCAAAAAAGCCCTCGGTTGCTGCTCTGACCAACCAGAGAAGTATAGTGGCCGGCGGCCCCCATAAAAAAGAGCATGGGGATCGAGAAAACCACGTTGGTCCGCGACGCAAGCGCACCGCGCCGTCCAGCGCCGGCGGCAGCCGGAAGCGCCTGCCCACCCCCGGCGACTTGATTGGCAGACGCAATGACGATCTGTTGTTTCGGCCAGATGACCAACCAGACGTTCAAAAACATCATCGTTCCGATCAGCCCACCCAGCGAGATCGCCACGCCATAGGTGGAGCTGTAAAACTGGCCGCTCCCCCCTCTCCTACTCATTTCCAACCCATAAATGGTAATGCCGGCCAAGAAAGTGAACATCGCGGCCCAGCGAAACCACCACAGAGCGCGCGGGACCAGTTTTTGAATCGCTCCCGTGCGCACGTTGGCTTCGGTCTCGGCGAAAAACGGGGTCTGCACAAAATTGAAATAGTAGAGGATTCCGATCCAGGCGACACCCGCCATAAAATGAATCCAGCGCAGAAAAAACAATGTGACTTCCATATTCTCCCCTCCTTGTTCCTCTGAACCCACAGGTTCAAGGTAAACTGTGATTTAGAACTGCTTATAGTCGGGTCAGTTCATTCTTGTCAAGGCAAATCCTGCCGCGATCTCTATGAATAAAATTGGGAAATCCGCGAGACCCGGCCCGTTTTAAAAATTCACGCCGAACCCCTAACGGTTTTCAGCAAAAAACTTTCGCACCAAATGCAGAATGTCCCCTTTTCTCCCCCTGCTGGAAGCCTCTGCCAAGCTATGCCGCAGCTCCCACACTAGAAGCCAAATTGGGTTTCCGGCAGTGGTGTGGACAGTCAACTGCCCAAGTTGTTTCAGACGAGAAATAATCCTAAAAACCGCGCGCCCAGATAATCACGGTTTGAAGCGCTGGTTTCCGAATGCTATTTTGGACCACTGATCATGAACTTTTGGCAAAACATTCCCAGACCGATCATCGGTCTTTCGCCCATGGACGGCGTGACCGACGCGTCATTTCGCTTTGTCACCGCGAAGCACGGCCGCCCCGATGTGATTCTAACGGAGTTCGTCAATATTCAATCGGCGCTCTACGCGCCGGAGATGCTGCTCAAGGATTTTACCTATTCAGAGATCGAGCGCCCGGTGGTAGCACAGATTTACGGCAAGACCCCGGAGCTTTTCTATAAAGTCGCGCATATCGTGGCAGAGCTTGGCTTTGACGGATTGGACATCAATATGGGTTGCCCGGCGAGGAAAATCGCCGCGGCCGGTTGCGGCGCGGCGCTGATCCGCAAGCCCGAACTCGCGCGCGCGATTATTCGGGCGACGCGGCAGGGCCTTCAAGACTGGTACGACGGACAGAGTCTCAAAGAACTGGGAATCCGCCCGGGCGCCATCGCTGCATTTAACGTCGCCAACCGACGCCGAAAGGGCATCGACGCGATCGCCGACCGGCGCCTGCTTCCGCTCTCGATCAAAACCCGGCTCGGCTACGACCGGATCGTCGTCAAGGAGTGGATTTCGACTCTCCTCGAAGAGCGTCCGGCCGCAATCACACTCCACGGGCGCACGTTACAACAGGGATACAAAGGCAACGCCGATTGGGAAGCGATTGCGCAGGCGGCCGGGATGGTCAAAGGCTCCGGGACGTTGCTGCTCGGCAACGGCGACTTGCAAGACATGCCGGATGTATACCGGCGCGTTCGCGAAAGCCAAGTCGACGGTGTTCTCATCGGCCAGTCCACCCGGGGAAATCCCTGGGTTTTTGCCGGCAAGGAACAGGTCAAGCAGGCCCTTTGGGGAATCGGCGCGGTAGCGCGGTTGCCCGCCGTGAGTCTCGCCGAGCGTTTCGACGTGATCCTCGAGCATAGCCGGCATTATGAAAACCTCGTGCAGAACCGCCATTTCGACGGCATGCGCAGCCATTTGATACGCTACTGCCGCGACCTCCACGGCGCCGCCGAGCTGCGCCCGCAATTGGTGCGTGTCAGCAGCGCCCGTGACGTCGAGGTTGTCCTGGAGAACTATCTCCGTAGAAGTGATTGCCGTTGGCCTGAGCCGGGCCCGGTGACGGGTGGCGCAAAGGAATACAGTTCTGCAGCCGAACTTTAGATGGAGTTGTCGTAGAAGTCCTCAACTCTCCGATTGCTGGGTTTGTCGGTCGGCAAACCGGCTTGAATCGCTTCCGGGTCGGTCAATGGCATGGCCGGCGTGTTTTTGGAAAAGTAATCATGGGTCTGAGACAAGCTCTCCGGGATCGCCTGCTTGGCACATTTTCAAAGCTATGGATCTAGTTCTCAAATAGGGCCTGGACGAACCGGGTCGGGTCGAAGGGCTGGAGATCTTCGATCTCTTCGCCGATGCCGATGTATTTTACCGGAAGTCCCAGTTCGGTTTGAATGCCGATGATGACGCCGCCCTTGGCGGTGCCGTCGAGCTTGGTCAGCACGATGCCGGTGATATCGGTCGCTTCTTTAAAAACGCGCGCTTGCTGCAGCCCGTTCTGTCCCGTGGTCGCGTCCAACACCAAGAGCGTTTCATGGGGAGCGTCGGGTTGTTCGCGAGAAATAACCCGGCGAATCTTTTTTAGTTCTTCGATCAAATGAACTTTGGTGTGCAGCCGGCCGGCGGTGTCGATGAGCAACACGTCGATGCCCCGGCTTTTCGCCGCCTGAATGCCGTCGTAAACGACCGCCGACGGATCGGCGCCGGCGCGATGTTTGATGACGTCCACGCCGGCACGCTGCCCCCAGGCGTCGAGCTGCTCAATGGCGGCGGCTCGGAAAGTGTCCGCGGCGACCAGCAGGACTTTCTTGCCGGACGATCGATACTGTGCCGCGAGCTTGCCGATCGTAGTGGTCTTGCCGACACCGTTGACGCCGAGGAAGATCACGACCCATGGGCGCGCTGATAACGGAGCGATTTTAGCCGCCGCCGACCTTTTCAGCATGTCCACCAGGGCCGCCTGCAATGTGCGCGACAACTCCTCACCCAGATCTCCGGAGCCACCGGGCGATCGCTTGCGCAAGGTCTCCATAAGTTCTTGCGTTGCCTTGACGCCCACGTCTGCGGCGATAAGACTCTCCTCCATGTCGGTGATCGAGGTCTCGTCCCAGCGCCGGTTTTGCGCGACCGCGGCGATCTTCTGCACCCAACTCTCGCGGCTTTTAGTCAGCCCCTGCTTGAGCCGTTGAAAAAAAGAACTGCCTTCCATCGCGTAAGTCTACACTGAATATGGAGCTGGAAGTAACGGGGTCTGCCCGGAATCCGGCGGTAAGTTAACTCATGTGCACTGAAACGACCTTGGAGACGCCGGGTTCCGACATGGTGATGCCGTAGAGCGTTTCGGCGGCTTGCATGGTTTTCTTGTTGTGGGTGACGAGGACGAATTGAGAGAACTCGCTCATTTCTTTGATCATGTCGTTGAAGCGATCGAGATTGGCGTCGTCGAGAGGAGCGTCCACCTCGTCGAGGAAGCAAAACGGGCTCGGCTTGGTCAAGAAAATAGCAAAGAGGAGACTCACCGCGGTCAGCGCCTTTTCTCCTCCGGAAAGTAGGGTGATGGACTGGAGTCTCTTGCCCGGCGGTTGCACGACGATGTCGACTCCCGTCTCCAGGTAGTCGTTTTCATCGGCCAGCACCAGTTTAGCCTTGCCGCCTCTAAAGAGCCGAGGAAAGATCTTTTCAAACTTTTCGTTGATCTCCTCAAAGCCTTCCTTGAAACGAAGGCGACAAATGCGGTTGAGTTTGACGATGGTCTGCTGCAAGTCGGCTATAGCTTTTTCCAGGTCTTCTTTTTGCCGGCCCATGAACTGAAAGCGAGTGGTCAATTCTTCATATTCGCCGATGGCGGCCAGATTGACTTCGCCCATTCGCTCCAGGCGGGCGCGCAGATCGTCGATTTCCGGCTGTAGCTCATCGCGCGACATCGGCATCTCCGATGGCCCGATGATGAGGGCCTCCACGCCGACATCGTACTTTTCCCGGATGTTGTCGACAAGGTGCTGCAAGCTCATGCGTTTTTCCGCTAACGCCAGTTGGGCCCGGTTTTTCTCTTCTTGGTGGAGTTCTCCCAGAGGCCTCAACTCCTTGATCGACTCTTCGATTTCCGCAAGCGTCATCGAGATGCTTCGGTGGCCTTGGCGATGGGCCTGCATGCGGCTTTCCAATTCATCGAGCGCTGACCGACCCATATCCAAAGCTCTCTGAGCCTCACCCAGCGACTGCTCGACTTCGGCTCGGCGCTGGAGAATTTCGCCAATTTGCGCTCGACGGGTAGCGATTTCCGCCGCGGATTCTTCTTGCAGCTTGAGCCGATTCTCAAGATTCAGGTGGGTATTCTCTCGTTTTTCGAATAATGCGGCATTGCGAATGCGTGATTGCGTAACTGCGGCTTCGGCGGTTTCCGCGCCATTCTTGAGGGCGGCTGCCGTGGCTTGTTTTTGGGCAAGCTGCTGCTCCCGCTCGCTTTTTTCTGCTATGCGGGCTTCCGCCGATTCTCTGCACTGGCGGATCTCGTCGTCGAGGATTCCAATATCCTTGGTAAGCTCCGCGTGTTCGAGACCGAGGGCCTGCACGGCTTGGGTGAGTCGTTCACACTCTTGATCGGCTGAACGGCATTCGTGTTCGAGACGCACGCACTCCAGTTCCAACCGGTGCATCTCGCCGCTAAGAAGCGTCTTCTTGGTCTCGGCTTCGTTCAGCTCCTCTTTGAACCCGATCAACGCTTGATCCTCAGCGCAAAGTTGCTCTTCCAACTCGTGGACGATGACTCCCAATTCTCGGATGCGCCGACGCTGGGTGAAAATACTCCCATCGAGGGCCGCGCCGCTGCCGCCGGTGACGACGCCCATAGAATCGATCACTTCGCCGTCCATAGTAACCAGCGTGCAGTAAAAGCCGTTTCTGTTCCAGAGCGCCAGACCGGCCGTCATATCTTTGACCACGACGACGTCCGAGAGCAGGTACTCCGCCACGTCGCTGTAGCCCTCCTTGACCGTGATCATTTCCATCAAGGGAGCGATCACTTCGGCTTCGCCCAATGGCAGGGACTTGTGCTGTTTGCGGGAGAGTTGCATCGGAATGAAGCTGCCGCGGCCGGTGGCCTCGCGCTTTAAGTATTCAATCGACTCAACGCCCTCTTCTTGCCCCTTGACGATGACGTACTGCAAGCGGTCGCCGAGGACGGCCGTCAGCGCCTTTTCAAACGGCTCCGGCGCTTCGATGACTTCCGCAACCAGGCCGTAGACCCCGTTGGGCGAGGCTTCCTTTTGCCGCTTCATCATGATCGCGCGGACGCCTTCCTGATATCCTTCGTAGTTTCGGTGCAAATCTTCGAGAGAATGCAAGCGCGACCGGTTTTCCTGGATCCGATCTTTGATCGAGTCCACTTTGCGTTCTTGCTCATCGCGCGAGTGGGACAATGCCTGGATGGAAGCGGCGGCCTGCGCGGCTTCAAGCGACCGCTCGTGCCTCTGCTCCACGGTCAGTTCAAGCGCTCGCCGGGTCTCGATGCGTTTTTGTTCGCTCTGCGCCAGGGCACTCGCCGCGCCGGCGTTATCCGATTGGCATCTCGCCAATTCCCTGGCGATCTCGGCGCACCGTTTTTCTTTGGCCGACAGATCGTTTCTCAGATAGGCCATCTGGTTGGCGGCCTCGATGAGCGATTCTCTTTCCCGCTCCAGATCGGTTTGCAGCGATTGAATCTGCGCTTGGAGGTTGTCAAGCTCGCTTTCTTTTTCCCGCAGACGAGTTTCCTCGAAGAGCGAAAGCTGCACGAAACTCTCGCGCGCGTTGCTCAATTCGGCGATTTCTTGCGCGAGCAATTTTAGCCTGTCTTCGAGGAGCCTGAGCGCCGCGCCGGCGTCCGCCTCGTTTCGTTCGAGTTGGGAGAGGTCTTGACGGTAAAAAGCGATTTTTTGCTCGTCCGCTTGAATTCGAACTTTCTGTTGGTAGACCGATTCTTGCTGAGCGGCGATGGCCTTGTCCGATTCCATCAGCGCCAACCGTACTGCCTCGCTTTCGGCCTCTTTGGAGCGCAAGGCGGCCATCTGCTCGGCCAAGCGGTTTTCGGCGCCGGTGAGATCGGCTTGGTGCCGACCAATGTCTCCATTCAACTGCCGCTGGAACAGCGCGGCACAGGCAAGGTCTTTCTCTTTCAATTCGGCTTTCAACGCGCGGTAGCGCTCCGCCTTCTTCGCTTGCAATTCCATCGAACGAATTTGCCGTTCGATCTCGCGTACGATGTCGTTGACGCGGAGCAGATTCTGCTGCGTACGTTCGAGTTTTCTCTCGGCGACCAGCTTGCGGCTTTTGAATTTGCTGGTCCCGACCGCCTCTTCGATGAGCGCCCGGCGCTCCTCCGGTTTGGCATTAACCAGTTCGTCGACTCGGCCCTGCTCGACGATGGAATAGGCTTTGCTCCCGACACCGGTTCCTAAAAAAAGCTCAATCACATCTTTTAGGCGGCAGGGAATTTTGTTAATGGCGTACTCAGACTCACCGGAACGAAACAGCCGGCGGGTCACCATGATTTCACTGAAGGTATTGTATTCTACGGGGCCGCGGCCATCTTCGTTGTCAAAGGTCAACGAGACTTCGGCCATACCGGTGGCAGGGAGGCTATCGCTGCCGTTGAAAACTACGTCCTCCATTTGGTGCCCGCGCAGATGGCGAGCGCTTTGTTCCCCCATGGCCCAGCGCAGGGCGTCCACGATATTAGATTTACCGCAACCGTTTGGACCGACGATCGACGTAATGCCGGGCGTAAACTCGACCACCGTCTTCTGGGCGAAGGACTTAAAACCAACCATTTCAAGGCGTTTTAGGCGCATATCTGATAAGTTATGAGAAACTTTGCCTCAATATTTCATAGTGAGGCAGGGCTGTCAAGCGGAAATTACAATATAAGGGGCAACTATAGTGGAGTTACCACAATATGTAGGTGAAGTTGGGGATATTATCTATCCAACAACTCCGTGTTCCAGTAAGAAATGTCAACCGTATTGAGGAACGGCATCCACTCCTTATAACGCGACAGGCTGAAGGTTTCCTGCATGAACGGAGTCCATTTCGGCTTTAGGGGCTTGCGCCCGAGGAGCATTCCGGCTTGCTGGGGAGTCCGGCCGCCCTTGCGGCGGTTGCACTCGTGGCATGAACAAACCACATTCTCCCAAATCGAGGTACCGCCCTGCGAGCGTGGTACGACGTGGTCGAGGTTGAGTTCTTGCCGCGGCAGCCGGCGATTGCAATACTGGCAGGTGCAATTATCTCGGGCGTAAATGTTGTACCGGCTGAAGCGCACGTGACGCTTGGGCACGCGGTCATAACTAATCAGCAGAACAACGCGCGGGACGCGAATGACCCGGTTGACGAGTCCGATGGTTTCATCGCGAGTGGAAATGGACAGATCGCTCCAGCTTTCGAAGTCGAAGGTCTGATATTGATCGTTTACCGCCCTCGCGACTCCCTGATAAAGTAAAATAAACGCGCGCCGCACGGAGGTGACGTGGATCGGCAGATAGGAACGATTGAGGATAAGGACCTTAGTGTTGAGAATGGAATAGGTAGGAATGGCAGCCGAATAATTCATGGAACCCTGTCGAATTCTGAAAAACTTTTCAACTACGCCTAGTTAAAAATAGCGGGGTGCCCTGGCAATGTCAAATCAAGCGATGGCTTAACCGATGAACCCTTCTTGAACTCCGGGCCGATTTACTCTATAAACAAAACCGGTTACCTTGACCGTCTTGGAGATATCGCCGCTCGCACGGCGGCCCGTCGCCTGTCTTCCCTGCCTCCTTGCACTGAGCGCTATCCTTAACAAGCAAATCTTATGAAACAAGAGATTTTTATCAATTCCACGCCCCAAGAGAGCCGCATCGCGATTATCGAAGACGGCCAGCTCGCCGAATTCCTGATCGAAAGAAAAGAAGAGATGGGAATCGCGGGAAACATTTACAAAGGAAAAGTCGCGCGGGTATTGCCGGGAATGCAGGCCGCATTCGTCGACATCGGCATGGAGAAGGCCGGCTTCCTCCACGCCTCGGATTTTGACGATGTTCCGGAAGAAGTGCGGCTGATGAGTGAAGGTGGAGAAGAGGTGGAGTTCGAAGAGGCTCCTAAACCGCAACATTCCTCACACCGGCTGCCGCTGGAAAAGCGGATATCCCGGGGAGAGGAAATATTGGTCCAAGTAGCGAAGGACCCATTGGGGACTAAGGGAGCGCGGATCACCTCTCATGTGTCGCTGCCGGGCCGCTACATGGTTTTCATGCCGGGTTCCAATCATATCGGAATTTCTCGACGCATAGAGAGCGACGAGGAGCGCAAGCGGCTCAGAGAGATCGCCCAAGGATTGGGCACCAAAGAAGGCGGGTTTATCTTGCGCACCGCCTGTGAAGGGCTAAGCAAGCGGGAAATACAGCGGGATCATCGTTTTCTCGCGATACTCTGGAACAGAATCCAAAAGAGAGCGAAGTCGGCTGCGGCCCCAACGTTGATTCACCAGGATCTCGATCTCATCGCCAGGGCCATTCGGGATTTTTTTACTACGGATACCGAGCAAGTGATGATCGACTCCGCCAGAGATCACCGCCGCATCATCGATTTTGTTCAACAGTTCATGCCCCGACTGAAATCGAAGATCGTCCTGTATGACGAAAGAGATCCTCTGTTCGAGCACTATGCCATAGAGGAGAAGATCGAAAAGGCGATCGAGCGAAAAGTCTGGCTGCGCTCCGGCGGCTATATCATTATCGAACGGACCGAGGCGTTGACCGCCATCGACGTCAACACTGGTCGCTTCGTCGGCAAGCGCAGTCAGGAAGAGACGATCGTCAAAACCAATCTCGAAGCGACTCAAGAAGTCGTGCGCCAACTGCGGTTGAGAAACCTCGGCGGCATCATCATTATCGACTTCATCGACATGGAGAAAGAGGGCAACCGCAAGAAGGTCTATGAAGCGCTGCGAGAGGCCCTCAAAAAAGACAAAGCCCGGACTAATATTTTAAAAATTTCCGAGCTGGGATTAGTGGAGATGACTCGCCAGCGCACCCGGGAGAGTCTAGAGAACCAACTGCTGAGCCCCTGCCCGCACTGTGAGGGGCGCGGCCGGATCAAGTCCGCGGTAACCATCGCCTACGACCTTTTGCGGGCGATTAAAAAACAACAAGCTGATTTAGAAAACGGAAAAAATATCATCGTCCGAATGCACCCCGATATCGCCAATTTTCTCTACGACGAGAAAAATCAAAGTCTGGACAACCTGGAGCGCGAGATCAATCACAAGATCATCATCAAGGCGAGCGCCGAGCTGCGCCACGAGAAATACGAAATTTCTTATAGCTAGCTCGGATGATTCACGCTCCCGCTCAAGTTGACAACACGCCAGTGACCAAAGGGTGAAACCTGGAGGGAGAAGGCACCCAGTCGTACAGTTGCGCCGGATTGTCTGGCGCTGCACACCCTGCCAGTTGTTACTACTGCCGTTCGCTCCAGACGAGCGGTTAGAAGTCCGCGTCAAGCCACAGACCCACTGCCTTCTCCCGGAAGGATTCACCCTTTGGTCACTGGCCGCCCTGAATAATGCAGGACTGACTCAGAATCCCCTTAATACTCGGTGTTCGGCAGCGGATTGGCCACGGCTTCTTCGAGAGTGGTTGCCCGTTTCCACTCGTTGGCCGGGCGGCTGCGGCCGTCCGTGCCGATCTGATCCATGGCGGAGTAGATCTCGATTTTGTAACCGTCGGGATCGTAGAATTCGAGCCCGGGATTGCCGCCGGGTCCGCGCCGCCCTTCATAAAATATCGTCACCCCTTTGGACTTGAGGAAGTCGCGAACTTTGAAGAGTTCCGACACGGTGGCAACCTCAAGAGCCATGTGATCGAACCCCACTTGGCCTTGCCTGGGCAGCTCGTTTTTCTCCTTGGCCTGAATCAGCGCCACAGTGTGGTGATCGGTGGCGTTGCGGAAAAACAACATGCCATGCTCATTTTTGTCGGAAAACTTAAACCCCATGATCTCCGTCCAGAATTTGGCGCTCCTCTCCATATCGCTCACGCTCAGGACCACATGGCCGATTTTTTTAATTTTGATGGGAGACTTTTCTTCCGGCATAGAATCCTCCTTTGGATCATTCCCTGATCAATGACCCATTAGATCGTAAAATGAAATAGGCTGCAACGCTTACGTTGTTGGCCGCAGCTGTATCGTGGAAGCGGAAGTATCGTAAAGATGAAAGGGGACCAGGGGACGAACAAAAAGGACTACGGGTGTTTAGAAGGGCCGATCGCAGTTCCGTACGCTCGCTTCCGCCGACGGTCTGGACAGTTGGCAACCGGATCCCCCGGTCCGCCAGACCTCCAACTCTCCTGAGCGGCCCCGAAATTCGCCCTTGGCATCACGCCGCCATTTCGACTAGTATTATCTGAGCGCCGATCCGGGATGTGGGGACTTTGCTCCCGCAGGTTTTCGGAGCGGAAACCCGATCGCGCGTAGATCTCGTAATTTGACTGACTGGAAAAGGGCCGAAGAAAGTCAAGACGAAAAAGCCAGACCCCACCCCAACTCCCAGACCCCAACTCCAGAATCGCCTTTATTGCCTTTGGCATCCAGTCTCGCTAGGATGCCGAGTAGGATTAGTTTCTGGGAGGCGTGACCATGAGCACTCAAGACTTTCGTGAGGAAAAGGTTAAAACCGAGGTGCTAAACCGACTCGCTGAACATGCCCGACGCGCGGGAAAGACGATTAATGATCTGCTGAACGACATGCTGGACGAACGGGAATGCCTGACCCGGCAGAAAGTGGAACGGACGAAGGCTGTAGATGTGATGGCGGATGACTGGGCGCGCGCGCTTCGTGCCTGGGCGGCAAGCCATCCGGTCGGTACTGTCCTTGCCGATGACAGCCGCCAAGGCATTTACGAAGGGCGGGGCGAATGAGCGTTGCTCTCGACACGAATATTCTTACTCGCGCCGCGCAACCCGCTCACCCCTCGCACAACCAAACGCTCAATGCTCTCGCTGCTTTAAAGAAACAGGGAGAAGATCTCTGTATCGT
>Ga0326597_10009884_pt1 | contig 12742 bp, 10 predicted proteins | sample RVTome_12_FD_203789 | JGI IMG/M metagenome (GOLD analysis project Ga0326597, IMG submission 203789) | Soil microbial communities from uranium-contaminated site in the Upper Colorado River Basin, Wyoming, United States - RVT100D185 | ecosystem: Environmental > Terrestrial > Soil > Contaminated >... | reverse complement strand
ACCCCGACCCGACTGCCGCGGCCGATCCGCTCCTCGCCGAGGATCTCGGGGAGAGGGCGGGAACGGTCGCGGGGCTGGCCGGGCAGGCTCAGGTCCTGGTACAGGTGGCGTCGCATGTCGAGCGGGGCGGCTCCGGCCATCCCCCAGCACTCGTTCCCGACCAGGATGGCCGGCTCTTCGCTGTCTCCCACGACCAGCAGGGCCTCCTCGAAGCGAGGATCGAACCCGGTGAGATAGGAGAGATTGGCGCTGTGCTCGCGGTCGGCGTAGACGACGACCCGGTCGTATCCCCGCTCGGCCATCCGCTCACGGAGTCGCTCCATCCGGTCCTCATAGACGCTCCTGGGGATCTCGGGCATGGAGGAAGGCATGCCGAAGTCGGGAAGGTCGACCTGCCGAAGCGTCGCTCGAGTCACGAGCCCACCCCGGCTTCCCGGTCGATCGTGACGAACCGATTCGATTCGACGTTGAGCCACGGCCCCTTCTCGCCATCGGGCCACTGCACCCGGACCTCCGCGCTGTCCGCTTCACCGACACCGAAGTGAATCCAGCCGAGCTGGCCCCCGGCGTGGCCACCGCCAACGGTGACCTCGTGATGCACCACGCGGTTCCCCATCCTCACCTCGACCCACGATCCGACGCCGTCGACATTGGGGGCGGTTTGCTCCAGGCCGAGCGCCACCCAGTTGCCCATCGGAGCCGGCTCGGGGTCTTCGACCCAGCCGACGTTGCGCCAGAGCTCGACGTTCTCTCGTCGGTTGACCTCCACCAGGTCGAGCATTCCGTCGAGGTTGAGATCGACCAAGGCGGCGCCGCGCGCCCGGGCGAAGTTGACGATCCCGGCGTCCTCGGCCACCTCACTGAAAGTCCCGTCAGGTTGGCCGAGGAGAAGATTACTCGGGTCCTCCTTGGCGAACTCGGGCTGCGCCTCGACGTTCCCCTTGGAGATGTACAGGTCGACCAGCCCGTCGTTGTTGACGTCTCTGAACTCGGGGTGCCAAGCCGTCGACGGTCGCACCACGTCACCGGCGTGCGGTCTGTGGGCGGTCACGCCGCGGTCGAAAGCGACGTCGACGTATTCGGGCCGGGACGCGCCCCGGGCCAACGTCTGCAGCTTGTTGTCGGATTGGCTGGTCAGAAACACCTCGGGCAGCCCGTCACCGGTCAGGTCGTGACTGGCGATGCCCATTCCCCAGATCTGCATCGACTGCCATCCCTCCTCGTGGGTATAGAGACGGGGCGGCTCACCCGGTTCGATGCGCCACAGTTGCTCCTCACCGTCCCGGTAGTAGTGCCTGTCGTTGGTGGCGCGCAGGTCCCTTCGGCCGGATCGGTCCCAATCGCTGAACAGGACCGACAGGGTGCACCAGCCGGGGCTGAGTGCCACAGGTGCCCCGTAGCCGGCGCCATTGGGGCGGAACAGGTAGTTGTCGGAGCATGCCCCGGTCTGCGCCCCGTCGGAGTCGAGCTGCACGTAGTTGCCGAAGGCAAGTGTGGGCATATCGGCCCCGGGCTCCCAGGTCGCACTGAAAGCCGCCGTCCACTCATTGCCGCCGTCGATCGACCAGGTCTCGTTGGCTCGTTCGAAGCGGCAGTCGCCCAGACCGCGCAGCATCACGTTCTCCCCGAGCCGGAGCACGGCGAGATCGATCTCGCCGTCGCTGTCGACGTCGAGGGGGTAGGCGCCGGTCACCTCGGTGAGGTCCGTTTCGACACCGGGCTCTCTCGTGAACTCGAGGGCGCCTCCGGTCGGGCTGACGTTTCGGTAGAGGGCAGCCGGGTTGACCCCCCCGGCGATGTACAAGTCGGGGCGGTGGTCGGCGTCGCAATCGAAGACCGCCACCCCGCCGCCGACGAAGAAGTTGAGCTCGCCGTCGTACACGTGGTCGACGCCGGCCGCTGCCGACTCCTCGACGAACCGTGGGGGTGGGGAAGCGGAGGCGGGCAGATCCGTTGCGAAGATGGCTCTCGCCCCCAGGGCGAGGGCGGCGGTGGCCAAGGCCCCGGTTGCGACTCCAGCGGTGAGCCAGAGGGCGGCCCGGCCATGACCGGAGCGGCCGACGATCATCCGATTGCTCCTGTTTGCTCCCGATGTGCCGCTCCGACACAATGCCTCATGGTCCGATTCTGTCCATCGACTGGGGGTATGTGGTGACCGATCCGGTGCGTTGGGGTGTCCTGGGTTGCGCCGACATCGCGGTGAGGAAGGTGATTCCGGCGATGAGCCGCTCGGGGATGAGTCGGGTCAGCGCGGTCGCCTCCCGGTCCGCAGAGAAGGCTCATGCCACCGCCGACGCCCTCGGGATCCCCCGCTGGCACGGAAGCTACGAGGACCTGCTCGCCGATTCCGAGATCGAAGCCGTCTACATCCCTCTTCCCAACCATCTCCACGCCGAGTGGGCCATCGCCGCGGCCGAGGCCGGCAAGCACGTGTTGTGCGAGAAGCCGATGGCGACGACCAGTGCCGATGCCGTCGCCATGATCGTGGCGGCGGAGCGCGCCGGTGTGAGGCTGATGGAGGCCTTCATGTACCGGCTCCACCCCCTCTGGGTGGAGGTGCGCCGGCTTCTCGGAGAAGGAGCGATCGGCGAGTTGCTCGCGGTGCAGTCTTTCTTCTCCTACTACAACGACGACCCCGAAGACATCCGAAACCGCGTCGAAGCCGGGGGAGGGGCGATGTTCGACATCGGGTGTTACCCGGTCAACGTCGCCCGCATGCTGTTCGGCTCCGAGCCCACCGAAGTCAGCGCATCCATCCGGCGCGACCCTGTGGGCGGCACCGATGTGCTCACCTCGGTCATCCTCGACTTCGACGGTCGTCATGCCACCTTCACCTGCTCCACCCGGTTGGAGGACGACCAACGGGTCCACATCCAGGGCACGGAGGGAAGGTTTCTCGTGGAGATCCCCTTCAACATCCCTCCTGACCTGCCCACCCGGGTTCTCGCCGTCGCCGGCGGCGATCCCCCGGTTACCCCGAATGTCGTGGCTCACCAGGTGGCGGCGGCGGACCAGTACACGGTGCAGGCCGATGCCTTCTCCCGGGCGGTGCGGGACGGGTCCGAGGTGCCCACCCCACCGGAGGACGCCGTGGCCAATCTGAGGGTCATCGAGCGGATCTTTGCCGACGCGCCGGGTCGGCGATGACCTCGGACATGGCCAGCTCGGCCGCCCCGATCAGCAGCGCATCGGAGCCAAGGCCGCTGCTGGTGATCTCCACGATGTGTCCGGGAGCGTCGAGGGCCCCGAATCGCGCCCCGGCGCGCACCGAGTCCTCCAGGTAGGGGAACAGGGGGTGGTACAGGCCGCCCAGGACCACCAGCTCGGGGTTGAAGATGTTCACCAGGTTGCCGATGCCGAGCCCGAGCCAGCGGCCGACCTCGGTTATCGCACGGAGGGCGATCTCGTCCCCCGCGTCGGCTCGTCTCAGCACCGACTCGAGGAGTTGGGCCCCTGCCATCGTCGAAATGCCGGCACGACGGGCCAGGGCCCCCTCTCCGGCCTCCGTCTCCCAGCAGCCGGTCGCCCCGCAACTGCAGGGCAGGCCCCCCGGATTGACCAGGGTGTGGCCCGCCTCGCCGGCATACCCTGCCGCGCCCAGCATCGGCTTGCCGTCGTGGATGATCCCGGCGCCGATGCCCGCCTCCCCGGAGATGTAGACGAGGTCGGAAACTCCCGATCCCACGCCTCGTCGCGACTCGGCCAGTGCGCCGAGGTCGGCCTCGTTGGCCACCATGATCGGATGAGGCAACCCGAGCTCGTCGCCGAGCATCGACCCCAAGGGCACGTCTCGCCAGCCGAGGTTGGGGGCGAGATGGACGAACCCGTCGGACCGTCGGGTCACCGCGGCGACGGCGACGCCGACTCCGGCGAGGGCGGCGTCGGCGGGAAGCGAGGCCAGCATGGTGCCGGCCAGCCCGGCCGCGTCCCCGATCGCCTCCTGGGGAGAGAACCCACCACGCGGTCTCGCCACCCTGATCTGTTGGTAGACGTGGCCGCCGAGACCGACGCTCGCCACCGCCAGTGAGTCAACCGAGACCTCGATGGCCAATACCACCGCACCCTGTGGCCTGGTGCGAACCATGGGGGAGGGCCGACCCGGCCCTGATGCAGCCGCCGCCGGTCCCTCCTCGATGAGCCCGAGGCCCGTCAGCTCGCCGATGAGGTCGGCGATCGTCGATCGGTTGAGGCCTGTGGTCGAGACCAGATCGGAACGGGAGTTGGGGCCGCCGAGGTGAAGTCTTTCCAGGACCGTGGAGAGGTTGTGCCGTCGCAGTTCCTCCGCCGCGATGCCCCGGGTGCGGTCCCTGCTCCGGACCTGGGGGCGGATGGGTGCTGGTTGTTCGATGGGACCTTGAACCGTTTGTTGGGGGAACCACTATATCCAGATCCACCATGCGCCAGTGGGCGATACTGGTGCAGCGTGTGTGGGCATCGGCGAGTCACTGGCCCATTTGTTGCGAGGCCAAACATATGGGCTGTATCCTCGCCACGCGGGTCGACCGACCGGTTGGCCCGATACTCTCGATAGGAACGGGTGGCCCATTGGATGGGGCGCCACTCAGGAGGAAGGAATCAAGATGAAGAAACGCCTGTGGGCGTTCGTGGCGATCCTCGCCCTTGTCGTCGCCGCATGTGGTGACGGGGAAGGCGAGACGACCACGACCGAGGGCGGCGGGGCCGCCACGACGGAGGCCGGAGGAGCCACCACGACCGCGGGTGGTGCCGACACCACCGCGGCCGGTGGGGACGACGAGCTCATCGTCGGTGTCTCCTGGAACAACTACAACGAAGAGCGCTGGGCGCGATGGGACGAGCCGGCGATCCAGGCGGCCCTCGACGCGGCGGGAGCGACCTATATCAACAGTGATGCCGGCTCGTCTGCGGAGCAGCAGTTGGCCGATGTCGAGAACCTGATCGCCCAGGGCGCGGATGCACTGATCATCCTGGCCCAGGACGGGACAGCGATTCTCCCCGCAGTAGCCAGTGCCCTGGAGCAGGGGATACCGGTCATCGCCTACGACCGCTTGATCGAGGACCCGGGTGCGCTCTACATCACCTTCGACAACATCGGGGTGGGCGCGTTGCAGGCCGAGGTGATCTTCGGGCTGGTCCCGGAAGGCAACTACGCGATCATCAAGGGCAACCAGGCCGACGCCAACGCCGACTTCCTGCGGGAGGGCTACGAGCAGGTGATCGGTGAGGCGGCTGCCTCGGGTGCGATCGACATCCGCTGCGAGACCTACACCGACAACTGGGACCCGGCCCTGGCCCAGACCAACATGGAGCAGTGCCTCACCCAGGAGAACAACGAGATCGACGCCGTTCTCTCCGAGAACGACGGCATGGCCGGCGGCGTTGTCGCCGCCCTCGATGCGCAAGGGCTGGCCGGCGAGGTGCCGGTGTCCGGTCAGGATGGTGATCTGGCTGCCCTGAACCGGGTCGCTCTCGGCTCCCAATCGGTTTCGGTGTGGAAGGACGCCCGGGAGCTGGGCACGGCGGCCGGTGAGGCTGCGGTCCAGCTGGCGCAGGGCGCTGCTATCGCCGACGTGACCGGTGTGGTCGACTTCGATTCCCCTGGTGGGAACACGATGACCTCGATCCTGCTGACCCCCATCGCCATCACGGCGGACAACCTCGACCTGGTGGTCGACGCCGGATGGATCACGGTGGACGAGGTCTGCCAGGGTGTGACCGCCGGCAGCGTGGCGGTCTGCCCGTAAAGCGAATGGAGCCTGTGAGACCTTGCGTTGAACAGGCTCGAGCGAATGTGACACGCCGCGCTCCCCAACGAGTCGGGGACGCGGCGTGTTACGTTTCGAGCGGTCTGGAGATCCATGGCCATAACCGAGGAAACCAAGAGCGTTACCCAGCCGGCGAGCTCGCCCCCGCCGCGAAACCTGGGGTCGGTGATCCGCGCCCTGGAGGTAGATACCCGTCTCCTCGGAATGGTGGTCGCTCTGCTGGTGATCTGGGTGGGGTTCCATTTCCTGTCCGGAGGGACGTTTCTCACCCCTCGGAACCTATGGAATCTCTCGGTGCAGACCTCCGTGGTGGCGATCATGGCCACCGGAATGGTCCTGGTCATCGTCTCCAGGAACATCGACCTCTCGGTTGGCTCGATGTTGGGAGTGGTGGCCATGGCAATGGCCCTGCTCCAGGCAGAGATCCTTCCCCAGCTGCTCGGGTTCGGGCATCCGTTGATCTGGATCATCTCGCTGGCCGCCGGTCTCCTGGTTGGTGCCTTGATCGGCCTTCTCCAGGGTTTCATCGTCGCCTATGCCGGGGTTCCCGCCTTCATCGTCACCCTCGGTGGCCTGTTGGTTTGGCGTGGTGCGGCGTGGGCGTCGGCCAGTGGGCGCACCATCGCCCCCATGGACACCACGTTCCAGCTGCTGGGCGGCGGGTCGCGTGGCACGATCGGAGGGACGGCGAGCTGGGTGGTGGGGGTGGTCGCCTGCGCCGGCATCATCTACATCCTGATCAGCGGGCGGAGGCAGAAGCTCAGATTCGGGTTCAAGGCGAGACCCATCTGGGCCGAGGTCACCATCGGCTCCATTGGTTGCGGCGCGGTTCTTCTCGCCATCTGGTTCCTCAACCGGTACTACATGCCGGTAAACGTGGCACGCGCCTACGCCGAGGCCAACGGTATCCCCTGGCCCGATGAGGGGCTGAACATCCCGCTCGGGATCGCCATCCCGGTCCTGATCGCTCTCGGGGTCGCCCTCGTGATGACGTTTGTCGCCAACCGCCGTCGCTTCGGTCGTTATGTGTTCGCAATCGGAGGCAACCCGGAGGCAGCCGCACTCGGCGGGATCAAGACTCGCCGCACCACTCTCATGACCTTCGTGCTCATGGGTCTCCTGGTAGGCGTGGCCGCCGCGGTTCAGGTGGCCCGGCTCAATGCCGCCACCAGCGGGTTGGGCACGCTGTCCGAGCTCTACGTCATCGCCGCAGCCGTCATCGGCGGGACTTCCTTGTCCGGGGGCATCGGCACCATTCCCGGGGCCGTCCTCGGCGCACTGGTCATGCAGTCGCTCCAGTCGGGCATGGTGCTTCTCGGGGTGGACGCCCCCCTACAAGACATCGTGGTCGGGATCGTCCTAGTCGCCGCCGTGACGGTGGACGTCTACTACAGGAGGAGGGCGGAGAGGTGAGTCGTGGGACGCCCCTCGTCGAGATGCGTGACATGAACGTCAGCTTCGGCGGGGTCCATGCCGTGCGTGACGTCAGTATCGAGCTCTACCCGGGGGAGATCCTTGGTCTGGTCGGAGGGAACGGTGCAGGGAAATCGACCCTCGTCAAGACCCTGTCCGGTGCCCAGAAGGCCGACTCCGGCCAGATCTACGTGGAGGGGGAGCCGGTGACGATCACCTCACCCCTCGACGCCAAGACGTTGGGCATCGAGACCATCTATCAGACGCTGGCTCTCGCCGAGAACATCGACGCACCGGCCAACATGTTCCTGGGGAGAGAATTGACGACTCGCTTTGGCAATCTCGACGACTCGTCGATGGAGGATGCCACCAGACGGGTCATGGGCCGGCTCAATCCCAAGTTCGAGAATTTCAAAGTCCCCGTCAGCTCGCTCTCGGGTGGTCAACGTCAATCGGTCGCTATCGCCAAGGCGGTGCACTTCAACGCCCGCATCCTGATAATGGACGAGCCGACCGCCGCGTTGGGGCCGGCGGAGACCGAACAGGTCCGGCAACTGATGCGGCAGCTCAAGCAGGACGGGATCGGCATCATCCTGATCAGCCACGACATCCACGACGTGTTCGACCTGGCCGACCGCATCAGCGTCATGCTCCAGGGCAAGCTGGTGGGCGCTGTCAATCGATCCGACGTGACCATGGACGAGGTGCTGGCCATGATCATCATCGGGAAGCTGCCCGAAGAGGTCACCACCACCGAACTGGAACAGCTGCACGGCTGACTCGCCAACAGGAAGGTATCTCAATGAGCAGTCTCGAAGGAAGAGTCGGGCTGATCACAGGGGCGAGCCGGGGTATCGGGGCCGCGGTGGCCCGGTCCCTCGCCGCCGAGGGCGCCAAGCTCGGCCTGGCATCGAGGAGTGGTGACGATCTCGGGTTGCCCGACGTGGTGGCCCGTCCCGCCGACGTCCGAGATCCGGAGGCCCTGGACCGGATCGTGACCGACACCGTCGATCGTTTCGGGGGGCTCGACATTCTGGTGGTAAACGCCGGGGTCGGCGCCTACGGCCCTTTCCTCGATCTCCCGGCAGAGGATCTCGAGGAGATGATCGACGTCAATGTCAAGGGGGCCCTCTACTCGATAAGAGCCGCACTGCCCCACCTGTTGGCCAGCGACGCGGCCGATCTCGTCACGGTGGCCAGTGAGGCCGGGCGGCGGGGTCTCCCCTACGAGGCGGTCTACTGCTCGTCGAAATTCGCCCAGATCGGCCTGACCCGCGCCCTGGACCACGAGTTGAGAGAGCACGGGGTTCGCTGCACCAACGTGGCACCGGGCGGCGTGGCCACCGACTTCGCCATGGGTCATGGCAGGACCGAGGACATGCCGGAGTTGAAGGGGATGATGTCAGCCGAGGACGTGGCCGAGGCCGTGCTCTTCGTGTTGACCCGACCCCGCAACCACCGCGTCCTGGAAGTCGCCTTCCGCCCGGTCACAGAGCCCAGTTGGGGCTAGCGGTGAAAGGTCGGTCTCAGCGCCGGGTACAGACCCCGGTACGACTCGTGTGCGGTCCGGTAGAGATCGACGTCGTCTGAAGGCTGGGCAGCCCGCTCGACCCTGACCACCGCGGCGGTCGCCTCTTCCACGGAGGGGTACCAGCCGGCACCGACGGCGGCGAGCAGGGCGGCACCGTAGGCGGCGCCTTCCTCGGTGGGCACCGTGGCGATCTCCGCCTGGAGGGCATCGGAGAGGATCTGACGCCACAGCCTGCTGCGTGTGCCCCCACCCGATGCCCTGACCTGTCTCGGTGGGGCCATGCCCGAGGCGACCATCAGGTCGAGCCCGTCCCGGAGCCCGAAGGCCACCCCTTCGAGCACGGCCCGGGTGAGATGACGGAGATCGTGGCTCACAGTGAGGCCGACGAACGCACCCCGAGCCAGAGGGTCGGAGTGGGGGGTCCGCTCGCCGGTGAGGTAGGGGAGGAAGAGCAACCCGTCGCTCCCCGCGGGCACCTCGGCCGCCCCTTCGACGAGGGTTTCGAAGGGCTGGTCGGGCGCCAGTGCGTCCCGCAGCCAGCGCAGGCTTCCCGCCGCCGAGAGCATCACCCCCATCATGTGCCAGCGCCCGGGCACGGCGTGGCAGAAGGCGTGGACCCGGCCCGCGGCCTCGACCGAAGGGCCCTCGGTGGTGGCGAAGACCACCCCGGAGGTGCCCAGGGAGAGGGCGACGACACCAGGTGTCACCGCGCCTACACCGACCGCATTCGCCGACTGGTCGCCTCCCCCGGCCACCACCGGGGTGCCGGGGCGCAGACCGGTCAGCTCCGCCGCCTCGCTGGTTATCGTCCCGGTCTTCTCCGGCCCCTCGTGAGTGGCGGGGAGGAGGACGGGGTCGAGATCCAGGGCATCGAGGATGTCAGGGGACCATGTCCGCTCCGCCAGGTCGAAGAGGATGGTCCCCGACCCGTCGGCGACATCAACCGCATGGTCGCCGGTGAGCCGGAACCGCACGTAATCCTTGGGAAGGAGGATGTGGCGGACCCGGGCCCAGTTCTCGGGCTCGTGTCCCTGCACCCAGAGCAGCTTGGGGGCGGTGAACCCGGTGAGGGCGTCGTTGCCCGTGATCTGGATGAGCCGGTCCCGACCGATCCGGGCACGAATCTCGTCACATTCCTGTTCCGTCCTCTGGTCGTTCCAAAGAATGGCCGGTCGGACTACCTGGCCCTTCCCGTCGAGGAGCACCGACCCGTGCATTTGCCCGGTGAGCCCGACCGCTCCGATCTCGGCGGGGGCAACACCGGTGTCCCCGAGCACCTTTCTCACCGCCTCCATCGTCCCCTGCCACCACAAATGAGGGTCCTGTTCGGTCCATTGCGGGCGTGGCACCTCGTAGTCATAGGAGGCGGAGGCAACCCCACGCACCGCCCCGTGCTCGTCGACCAGGATCGTCTTGGTGGCGGTCGTGGAGGAGTCGATGCCCAGGACCAGGCTCATTGCGCCACTCCGACCACTCGTCGATAGGCGTTCTGCAGGTCGTCACAGGGCTCGATGAGCCAGCTCTCTCGATGGGAGACGGAGGCTCCCGGCCCCAGTGAGGTGATCGGGCCGACGCTCTCCAACTCGGCGAAGGACCCGTTGACGTAGACCTGGGCCACTGCTCCCCGATCGGGGTACTCGCCGGACGCGGCAGCGGGGATCTCTTTGGTGAACAGGTGGCCTTGGTGCAGATAGCCGAGTCGCCCCGGCGCCGGGCCCGATCCCACCTTGAGGGGGTCGCCCGCCTCCGTCTGGACCATGAGAGCCCGTTCCTGCCAGGTCAGACGGGGGTCGGACAGGTCGGTGTATGGCCACAGGATGAGACTGTGTGATGCCTGAAGCCCCTGCCCTGCCGGGGCGCCGAAGGGCACCAGCACCGTTCCTCCCAGCGGGACCTGGGTGATCGCCCACGGAGCCACCTCCATCGTCCCTAGGCCCTCGTTGACCAGGGTGTGGTCGCCGGCCAGTCTTCCCCCTTCACTGCTGATGACGATCGACTTGACCAGACCGGCCCGGTCTGCCGGCGCCGTGATCGCGACCCGGTCTCCTTTGGCGGAGACATGACATGGGTGGTCGTCCGGTGCATAGGTGATCGCCCGGATCTCCGGCGAAGCCCAGAGCCGATGCCCGCCATGGAAGCGGTATACCCCCGAATCGGGGCGGTCGATCACCACTTCCGGTGACAGGGCGGCGAACGTCTCGGGCCCTTGACCCAGACGCAGCCCGGCCACCCGGGGGCCATAGCCGGTGGCAATAGAGAGGCGATAGCCGTCGAGTTCGAGGTTCACGGCTTCCTCACCTCCACCCGGGGGCGGGGGCACCGGCGCCGGGCATCGGATCAGTTCCCTGTGTCCCAGATGACCCTGTTGACCCGGTTCTCGAGCAGTTCCTGGCCCCCGGACACGGGGGTCGGGTCGATCTCGCCCGAGGAGACCCCGGCCTCCAGCGAGTCGAGGCTCTCGCCGCCGGACAGGATCGATGTCCCGAGATCCGACGACCACCCGGCGTAACGCTCGGCGAGGGGCCGGGACAGTGTCTCCGACTCGATCAGGTTGGCGGCGACGAGGAGGGCCCGGGCGAGGGTGTCGATCCCGCCGATGTGGCCGTGGAACAGATCGGTTCGGTCCATCGACTGGCGGCGGAGCTTGGTGTCGAAGTTGAACCCACCGGTGGTGAAGCCGCCTCCCTTGAAGATCTCGTAGAGAGCCAGGGACAGCTCGTCGACCGAGTTGGGGAACTGATCGGTGTCCCAGCCGTTCTGATAGTCACCCCGGTTGGCATCGATCGACCCGAAGATCCCGTTGGCCACCGAGTAGGCCACCTCGTGATGGAAGGAGTGCCCGGCCAAGGTGGCGTGATTCCCCTCGATGTTCACCCGGTATTCGTCGGCGAGGTCGTAGCGCTCCAAGAATCCATGCACCGTCTGGCAGTCGTAGTCGTACTGGTGCTTGGTCGGCTCCGCCGGCTTCGGCTCGATGAGCAGGGTGCCGGTGAAACCGATCTCGTGCTTGTGCTCGGCGACCATGGTCAGAAAGCGGGCGAATTGGTCCCCTTCCCTCTTCAGGTCGGTGTTGAGAAGTGTCTCGTACCCTTCCCGGCCGCCCCACAACACGTAGTTGGCCCCGTCCAACCTGTGGGTCGCCTCGAGTGCGTGTTTCACTTGAGCGGCGGCATAGGCGAATACCTCCGGGTCGGGGTTGGTCGAGGCTCCCGCCGCATAACGGGGATGGGAGAACAGATTGGCCGTGCCCCAGAGCAGCCGAACCCCGGTCTCCGCCATCTTCTTCTCGGCGTAGTCGACCATCGTGTCGAGATTGGCCGCCGAACCGGCGAAGGTGTCGGCCTCCGGGGCGATATCCACATCGTGGAAGCAGAAAAACGGCGTCCCCAGCTTGGAGAAGAACTCGAAGGCGGCGTCCATCTTCTGGTGGGCGGCTGCCAACGGGTCAACGGTGTTCCCCAGCCAGGGCCGGTCGAAGGTGCCTGCTCCGAACACGTCGCTCCCCGGCCAGGTGAACGAATGCCAGTAACACACGGCGATGCGTAACTGGTCCTCCATGCGCTTCCCCAGAACGATCCGGTCCGGATCGTAGACCCGGAACGACAGGTCATCGGTCGAGTCGGGCCCCGCAAAGCCGATCCGACCTTCCGCTTCCGCAAAGAACTCGCCTGACATCGTCGTCCCTTCCCAGACGTGACGCTCACGTCTTGGTGTGTCGTGCGTCGCGTCGCTGAACACTATTTGGGCAGGGGGCGAGGGGCAAAGACGATGAGGGGCCCCGGGCCGGCTCCTGCGTGGCGATTGGAGCCCGATCGAAGATGCGTATCGTGAGTATTCGTGGGATCTGATGACGTCAGTGGCGCCAGATCAGACCTGGGGTGCAGCCCAGGGCGATCCAGAGAGATTTCCCGCCGGGTCGCCGGCTCCCTGGCAGGATGAGCCGGCAATGACACACATCGGAGTGCTGACCGCAGGGGGCGACTGTCCCGGTCTCAACGCCGCTATCAGAGGCGTGGTGGCCCGAGCCACCGCCGCCGGGGCACAGGTGTCGGGA
>Ga0326597_10009883_pt1 | contig 12744 bp, 9 predicted proteins | sample RVTome_12_FD_203789 | JGI IMG/M metagenome (GOLD analysis project Ga0326597, IMG submission 203789) | Soil microbial communities from uranium-contaminated site in the Upper Colorado River Basin, Wyoming, United States - RVT100D185 | ecosystem: Environmental > Terrestrial > Soil > Contaminated >... | reverse complement strand
TTCGATGGCGATGTCGGCTCCGCTGCCGAAGGCGATGCCGACATCGGCCTGCATCAGGGCCGGCGCATCGTTGATGCCGTCGCCGACCATCGCCACGCGAGCGCCCTCCTGCAGCCGCCGGATCTGCGCGGCCTTCTCGGCCGGCAGCACGCGCGCATGCACGTCCTCGATGCCGGCCGCGCGCGCGAAGTGGCGTGCCGCCTGCTCGTTGTCCCCGGTGATCAGGCTCGTGCGGATGCCGAGGGCGTGCAGGCGCCGTACCGTCTCCACTGCGTCGGGCCGCAGCGCGTCCCCAAGTGCCAGCAGGCCAAGAAGCGCGCCATCCCGGGCAACGCCGATGACGGTCAGCCCCTGCGCCTCGAGCTCATGGATGCGTTCGTTCTGGGCCGGGATACCCACGCCTTCGGCCTCGAGAAATGCCGGGCTGCCGACCGTCAGCTTTGCGTCGCCAAGACGCGCCCGGATGCCCTTGCCCGTCACGGCCTCGAACCCCTGCACCTCCGGTAGAGCGATGCTGCGCTCGATCGCCTCTTCGACCACCGCGCGCGCCAGCGGATGTTCCGAAGAGGCTTCCGCTGCCGCCGCGACAGCGAGCAACTCGCCTTCTGACCCCGACACGGTGACGACCTGGCGCAACGCGGGCCGGCCCTCGGTCAGGGTGCCGGTCTTGTCGAAGACGACGCGCTGCACGCGCCGCAGGGCTTGAAAGGCCTCGCCGGTGCGCATCAAGACGCCGCGTTCGGCGGCCTCGCCCGCCCCGCGCACGATCGACAGCGGTGCCGAGATGCCGACGGCGCAGGGATAGCCCATGACGAGCACGCTCAGACCGGCAAACACCGCGCGCTGCAGATCAGGGGACGATCCAGCGACCATCGGACCGAGGAGCCAGAAGAGAGTTGCTGCTGCTGCGGTGAGCAGCACGAAGGGCGTGTAGACCTGGAGCACGCGGTCCACCAGGTGCAAGAGGCCGGGTTTCAGCGCCCGGGCGTCCTCCACGCTGCGTATCACCTGCCGGAGAAAGCTCTCTTCCCCTACTGTGGCGACACGCACGAGGAGCGTGCCGTGGCCGTTCAGGGAGCCACTCACAGTCCGGTCGCCGACGTGCTTCTCGACGGGAAGCGGCTCGCCGGTGACGAGCGATTCGTCCACGTCCGATTCGCCGGATTCGACTCGGCCGTCCACCGGGACGCGGGCCCCGGGCCGGATGCGGACCAGATCGCCGACCCGCACTTCTTCGAGAGGCACCTCCTCTTCCCGGCCGTCCTTGACGACATGCGCCACGTCGGGTTCCAGGTCCAGAAGCTTCTTCACCGCTTGTGAGCTGCGGGTCTTGACGATCAGCGAGAGCCACTCGGAGAAGATGTGATAGGTGAGGACCATGACGGCCACGGAGAAGAAGGCCGTCGTCGGATAGCCCGCCGGGCGGAAGGCGAGGCCCATGATTCCGCCGGCAATACCCGCGAACGCTCCGACTTCCACCAGTACGTGCTGGTTGAGGATGCCGCGCCGCAAGGCCGTGGCGGCCATGCGCACGATGTGCCGGCCGGCGCCGAAGACGAGAGCCAAGGCGAGGGCCCCTGCGAGCCACGGGCTGGCCGCGCCGAACGCGCCGCCGAGCTGAAGGGCGTAGGTGCCAGCGCCGAAGACGGCGAGAAGTACGGAGCCGGCGATCGCCCGGCGAATGCCGTAGGCGCGCAACACCACGAAGGAGAACGCCACGAGGCTCGCAATGGAAGAAACGCACAGCGCGAACCAGGGGCTGTCGAGCGGGTAGCCGGCCAGCCCCATCGCGGCGATGCTCATGGCCAGCGCCACCAGGAAGCGGCCCTGCTCGCGCACCAGCGCACGCTCCTCTTCGTCGAACGGACGAAGCTTGCGTGGATCGGAGATCGTGTAGCCGAGGTCTTTGAGCGTCTGGAGCAGGTCCTCGGCTTGCGCCACGCTCGGGTCGTACTCGATCAGCGCCTGCTCGTGCGTCAAGCTGACCGCGACTTTGTCGACGCCAGGCCGTTTCCCCAGCGCCTTCTCGATCGTGCCGGTGCACAACGAACAGTGGAGTCCCCCGATCCGGGCACGAACTCGTCGGCGCCCGGGCTTTGCGGAAGGCTCCTCGCTCCAGAAGCGTGCCGCAGATTCAACGGTCGTTTCGGTGTTCACCATGACCTCTCTTCGTTTCCACTAAAGCAGGGACGCAAACGTGTTCACGTAGTACGCGCTCACGACCAGCAGGACGCACCCGCTGACGACCTGGATGGCGCCGCGCCACCGGGCGAGACCCGCAAGGCTCGTGACGGCGCTCGCGACCAACCCCGCGAACAGGAACGGCAGGCCACGTCCGAGGCCGAACGTGAACGCCAAGAGAAAGCCGTACGCCGGGCGCGCGTTGGCCGCTGAGACTGTGAGCAGGAGGAGCAGCGGCGCGACGGACGTTCCCAGGCTGAAGACGAACCCGTAACCGAACGCGCCCGCGAGCCCCGGACGGCGGAGCGCTTCGAGCTGGCGCACCTTCAGGCGCGGCCCCCGGAAGGCGAAGGCCGCCGCCAGCAGCGAGAGAATCGCCATCGCCAGGGCCCACGACCGTCCGAAGGACTCGGTCGCCAGCGCCCCGAGCCGGCCAGTGAGCGCCCCGAGGAGGGTCAGGTTGAGGACGATCCCCGCGAAGAACGCGACCGCGACCTTGAGCCCCTTCCTTCTCCCCTCGGCCTCTGAGGCGCCGGAGATGCTCGCCATGCCGAGCCCGACCGGGAGGGTGCACGGGCAGACCGCGCTCGCCATGATCCCCGCCAGGAAGCTCACGCCCAGCGCCACGAACAGGCCGTGCCCCAGGCCGGACCCGAACTGACGCAGGAACTCGTCCAGCGTGATCACTTGGCCTCCGCGGGGGCGCGAGCCTGGTACCCGAGACCATTGATGGCGGCGACGAGCTGGTCCGAGGACAAGCGGCTCGGGTCGAAGCGGATCCGGGCCCTGCGCTCCACCAGGCTCACCTCGACGTCAGACACGCCGCCCATCGAAGTCAGCGTCTTCTTGACCCGCGCTACGCAGGCAGCGCAGGACATCCCTTCCACCGGGATCTGCACCACTTTCATGCTGGCCTCTCGGTTCGCGGCCGGCGCCGGCCGGCTTGTGCACGCGCTGAGCCCGCTGGAGAGCGCGAAGGCGCCAAGAAGCGCCACGACACCCGCGTGCGCACGACGGCGCCCCCCGTGACTACCGGCGGACATGGTTGCTCCGTGGCGCCAGCGGTTCCGCTGCGGTTTCGTCCTCGGCGTCATCGAGCGCCTCGAGGATTGGACACGCCGGCCTGCCGTCTCGACAGGCGCAGCTCTCGACCATGCTGTACAAAGCGCTCCTCATCGCTTGGAGCTGCGCCAACTTCTTGTCGATGTCGCCCATCTTCACCTCGGCGAGGGCCCGCACCTCGCTCCGCTTGCGCCCCTTCGCGTCACGCAGCGCCGCGAGTTCCTGGATCTCCTTGAGCGTGAAGCCGAGGTCCTGCGCTCGCCTGATGAAGCGGATCAGGCGAACGGTGTCCGAGGGGTACTTGCGGTAGCCCGAAGCCGTCCGCTCGGGTGCCTCGAGAAGGCGCCGGCGCTCGTAATACCGGAGCGTCTGGATGTTCACGCGCGCCCTGCTGGCCACTTCGCCGATCCGCAGCCGATCGCCACGCATCTTGGACCTCCGCGACAAACATAGGGCCTATACCTAGGTCTATACCTAGGTATAGAGTCAAGCGGCAACCTGTCAATTCGCGTGCAGCACCTCCCGAGGTCGGAGCCCCGACGTTTGCACGCGCCCTTTCACGGCTGGACCGTCGCCACCTTCCTCACCTCCCGCGCCTTCCAGACCTCGTAAATCACCGGGTAGACGAGCAGCTCCATGAGGAAGGACGTGAAGATCCCGCCGATCATCGGCGCCGCGATCCGGCGCATGACGTCGGAGCCGGTGCCGGTGGACCACATGATGGGCACGAGCCCCATGAACATCACCGCCACTGTCATCACCTTCGGGCGCAGGCGCTTGACCGCGCCTTCGACGATGGCGTCCTTCAGGTCTTCGGGGCCGCGCAGGCGGCCTTCGGCTCGGGCTTTCTCGTAAGCGAGATCGAGGTAGAGCAGCATGAAGACGCCCGTCTCGGCGTCGACGCCGAGGAGCGCGATGAGGCCCACCCAGACGGCGATCGACATGTTGTAGTCGAGGAACCAGAGGAAGAGGATCGCCCCCACCGCCGAGAACGGCACCGCGAGCAGGATGATCAGCGTCTTCACCGTCGAGCCGGTGTTCAAGTAGAGGAGCAGAAGGATGATGACGAGCGTCAACGGCACGACCACGAGCAAGCGCTCACGGACCCGCAGCAGGTACTCGTACTGGCCGCTCCAGGCGATCTGATACCCGGCCGGCACGCGCACCTTGGCCTCGACGACCTTCTTGGCATCCTCCACGTAGCTCCCGAGGTCGCGCCCCGTGACGTCCACGTAGACGAACCCGGCCTTGAAGCCCTCCTCGTTGCGGATCATGGGCGGGCCCGTGGTCAGGCGGATGTCCGCCAGCTCGGCGAGCGGCACCTGCGCCCCCGAGGGCGTCGGCACGAGGACGCGTTGGAGCTTGCCGAGGTCGTCGCGCAGCTCCCGGGCGTAGCGGACGTTCACGGGATACCGTTCCCGGCCTTCGACCGTGGTCGCGATGTTCTTGCCGCCGATGGCCGACTCGACGATGTCGTTCACATCGTCCGGCGTGAGCCCGTAGCGGGCGGCATCGCGTCGCCGGACCATGAAGTCGAGGTAGTAGCCGCCGGTCACCCGCTCGAAGAACGCGCTGCGCGTGCCGGGAACGTCCTGGACCGCCTTCTCGACCTCGAGACCGATCCTCGCGATCGTCTCCAGGTCCGGGCCGAGCACCTTCACGCCCACCGGCGTGCGCACGCCAGTCGTGACCATGTCGATGCGGGTCTTCACCGGAAAGAGCCAGGCGTTGGCGAAGGACGGGATCTGCACCGACCGGTCCATCTCGTCGACGATCTCCTCCCACCGGAGCCGCCGCCGCTCGGGCCAGATCCACCGGAGCGGCGGCTTGAGCGCTTCCGGCGTGGAGCGCGAGTACCACCGCTCGACATCGCGTGTCCGCCACTCGCTCTCCGGCTTCAAGACCACCGTGGTTTCGACCATGCTCATCGGAGCCGGGTCGGTCGAGGTTTCGGCCTTTCCCACCTTGCCGAAGACGCTCTGGACCTCCGGAAACTCCTTGAGCAGCTTGTCCTGGAGCTGCAGGTACTTCCCCGCCTCGGTCACCGAGATGCCCGGGAGCGTGATGGGCATGTACAGGAGGGTTCCCTCGTTGAGGGGCGGCATGAACTCCGACCCGAGCGACAGGAACACGGGCACCGTAAGCGCCATGACCAGGACGGCGGCTCCGAGCGTGGCCCAACGATGGCGAAGCACGAAGAGGAGCGCGGGATGGTAGGCGCCCATCAGCTTCCGGCTGATCCAGGTCTTCTCCTCGGGCTCGAACTTCGAGACGACGACGCGGGTCAGCAGGGACGAGAGCCAGCGCGGCCGGAAACCGAACGGCTCCATGCGCGTCATGAGGAGACGGAGGACCGGATCCAGGGTGATGGCCAGCACTGCCGCTACGACCATCGCCGTGTTCTTCGTGAAGGCGAGGGGCTTGAACAGCCGGCCCTCCTGGGCCTGCAAGGCGAAGATTGGGACGAAGGCCACCGCGATCACGAGCAGCGAGAAGAACGACGGCCCGCCGACCTCCTTGACCGCGTCCACGATCACGCGCCGGGAGTCACCCTGGCGCCCGCCCGCTTCCCAATGCTCGAGCTTCTTGTGGGTCTGCTCGACGACGACGATCGCCGCGTCCACCAGCGCACCGATAGCGATCGCGATGCCGGAGAGCGACATGATGTTGGAGGTGAGACCCATGGCGTGCATGGGGATGAAGGCGATGACGACCGCCACCGGGATGGTCACGATCGGGATCGCGGCGCTCGGCAGGTGCCGGAGGAAGAGGAGGATGACGAGGCTGACGATGAGCAACTCCTCGATGAGCGTTTTCACCAGCGTGTGGATCGAGCGCAGGATCAGCTCGGAACGGTCGTACGTGGTGACGACCTCGACGCCCTCGGGAAAACCGGGCTTGACCTCCGCCAGCTTGGCCTTCACCCGCTCGATGACCGAGAGGGCGTTCTGGCCGTGCCGGACCACGACGATGCCGCCCGTGGTCTCGCCCTCGCCGTTCAGCTCCGCGATCCCGCGCCGCATGTCGCCGCCCAGTGCGACCTTCGCTACGCTCCCGATCAGCACCGGTGTGCCCAGGCCGTCCGTGCCCACCGGCAGATCCTCGATGTCCTGTGGTGACTTGATGTAGCCGCGTCCGCGGACCAGGTGCTCCTTGCCGTTGAACTCGACGACGCGGCCGCCCACGTCCTTGTTGCCGCGGCGTATGGCGTCGATGATCCGGCTCAATGGGATGCGGGCGGCGGCCAGCCGGTTCGGGTCGACCGTGACCTGGTACTGCTTCACGAAGCCACCGACCGTCGCGACCTCCGCCACTCCCGGCACGGACTCGAGCCAGTAGCGCACGTACCAGTCGTTGAAGGTGCGGAGCTCGGCGAGATCGAGCCGCCCCGAGCGGTCCACGAGCGCGTACTCGTAGGCCCAGCCGACGCCGGTGGCGTCGGGACCCAGCGTCGGCGTGACCTCCTCCGGGAGCTTGCCCTTGATCTTGTCCATGTACTCGAGGACGCGCGAGCGGCCCCAGTAGATGTCCGTCCCCTCGTCGAACACCACGTAGACGTACGAGAAGCCGTAATCAGAGAGGCCGCGCACGACGGAGACGTGGGGAGCGGCCAGGAGCGAGGAGACGATGGGGTACGTGACCTGGTCCTCGACCAGGTCCGGGCCGCGGCCCGGCCACTCGGTGTAGATGATCACCTGCGGGTCCGACAGGTCGGGGATTGCGTCGAGGGCGACGTTCCGGATGGAGTAGACGCCGCCCGCCAGAGCGAAGGCGGTCAGGAGCAGGACGAGGAACTTGTTGCGCGCCGACCATTCGATGATCGCGTTGATCATGGCGCTACCTCGAAGTCACGGTGGTCTGGGCCGTGCCGACGACCTGCCCGCCCTTCGTGACCGTCACCGTCGTCGCGAAGCTCCAGGCGATGGGCAGCTCCACCTCTCCGGCGTACTCTCCGGCTCCGACTTCCCGCAGCGTGGTCTTCACGTCCACCTGCGCCATACCGCTCATCTGGGGCATGAAGAAACGCACCTGCAGCTCCGCCCCCGTGATCGGCTGCCCCGCGGCATCGGCGACCTTGACGCGCAGGCGGTTGCGGCCCACACGCGGCGGCGAAGGGTCCGTCACGACCTCCGCGGAGATCGACGCCGCCACGGCGCGCCTCGCGCCGTTCCCAACCGCGGGCTTGCCCAGTGCGTCGAAGGCGCCCTTGAGCCGGCTTTCGGAGTCCAGGATGAAATTAGCGGCGGTGGCGACCCGTTCGCCAGCTTCGAGGCCTTTCGCGATCACGCGGCCGCCTTCGACTTCGGGACCGGCCTCGACCTTCCGGGGCTCCAGGTAACCGTCGCCCTGATCGACGAAGACGTACTGCGCCTCGCCCGTGTCCATGACCGCGTCTTTCGGCACGACCAGGCGCTCGCCGAGAGGCCGCTTCAGCACGACGTTCACGAAAGCTTCCGGCCTCAAGGCGAGGCCCTGGTTCGGGAACTCGAGGCGGACCTGCACCGTCCTCGTCGAGGGGTTGACGAACGGCGCGACGAAGGCCACGCGTCCGTGCAGACCCTCCTCGCCGGCCCCGGGCAGCCGCACCTCGGCCGGCCGGCCGAGCTTCACGTGGGCCACCTCTTCCTCGTAGACCTCCGCCTGGATCCACACGTGCGACAGGTCGACGATCGTGTAAAGGTCGAGGTCGGGCGTGACCGTGCGCCCATGGTGGTACGCGGCCCGTTCCGTGACCACGCCATCCACGGGCGAATGGACCGTGATCGTCCGAGAGACGCGTCCCGCCTTCTCGAGCGCCTCGATCTGCGATGGAGATACGTCCCAGAGCTCCAGCCGCTTCCGCGCCGAAGCCAGCAGGCGCTCGGACCCCTCGGAGACGCGCGCGATGGCGCTTTCGCCCAGATCGCGGCGCGCCCGCAGGGCGAGCAGGTACTCCTCCTGGCTGGCGACCAGCTCCGGGCTATACATGGTGAAGAGCGGCTGGCCTCGCCGCACCGGGGCACCGACGAAGTTCACGAAGACGTCCTCGATCCAGCCATTCACCTTGGTGTGCACGTGCGTGATGCGCGTCTCGTCGTACAGGACCCGGCCTACCGCCCGGACCGTCGCCTCGGCCTTCTGGAGCCGGGCCTCGGCGAACTTCACGCCGATGCGCTGCTGGCGCTCGGGCGCGACACGGATCCGTGGCGGCGCGGCCGGCGCTGCCGCCGGCGCTGAGGAAGCCGGCGCGGCCGGCGCTGTGGCCGAGTTGCGCGCGCGACTCAGCCAGAGGCCCGCGCCCACGAGAGTGAGGAGAACCAGGGCGCCGAGGAGAAGGCGCGGCGCCGATCTGGGGCGCCGCCTGCCCTCCGACGTGGGAGTGAGGATCGGGTCCATGATCATGTCCTCCGCTAGTTCTCGGCCTGACGATTCACGGTCACGTGCAGCGATAGGCTCGCCAGCGCCTTTTCGTGCTCCGCCAGTTCCTGCCGGAACATGAGCTGGTCCTCCAGGAGGCGTCGCCAGCTCGTGATGAGGGTGAGGAAGTCGACCCGCCCGACCTGATACTGCGCAAGAGCCGAGTCGAGGGACAGCCGGTCCTGTTTGAGGATGCCCTGGTCGTAGAGCTGAAGAAGGCGCTCCGCCCTGCGGGCGCTGCGGTAGGCTTCGGTCACGGCCAGGCGCACTTCGGCCCGCGCGGCGTCGAGCCCGCTGCGCGCCGCTCCGAGGTTCGCGGCGGATTCCTCGATCGCCTTCCTCTGCCTCCCGTGGAGGCCCGGTAGCGTGAGTGTCCCGCCGATGGTGTAGTAGGGATCGAGGCCCCCGCGGTTGTGGTAGACGACGTTGACACCAAAGTCGGGCCTGCGGTCCCTCTGCGCCAGCTCGAGACTCTTCTCGCCCTGGGCCAGCGCCCGCTCGCGCCCGTGTACGAACGGTGACTCCGATTCCGCGCGCCCGAGCAGGTCTTCGAGTGCGGCGGTCAGCGGCGTCGGAGACACCTCGGCCGGCCGGCCGACGCCCTTTCGAGCGTCCCGGAAGACCAGCCGAAGCAGACGTGCTTCCTGGATCCCGCGCTGTTCTTCCAGGCGAGCTTGTCGCTCCGAGAGCCGGGATACCTCGACCTCGACCTCGAGCACGTCCTGCTGTGAGGCATGCCCCACCGCGAAGCGAGCGTTCGCGACCCGGCTCAGGTCCTCGAGGAGTTGCCGGCTCTCTTCGACGACGTCGAGGCCCGCATGTATGGCGTAGAGGTCGTAGTACGAGCGGGAGACGTCCGCGGTGACGCGGCGCCTCACAGCCTCGGCCGCCCACTTCTCGGTGGCGGCCTCCTCGTGCGCGGCCTCGGCTCGAAGCCTCCTCTTGCCCGGATACGGGATGTCCTGAGATAGACCGAGGTAGATCTCGCTGAAGCCGTTCCGGCCGAGGGTCTGGAAGGGCACCGGGGTTCCCTCGTTCATGACGCCGTACATCAGAATGGGGTCCGGCAGGGCGCCCGCCTGCCCGATGCGCGCGCGCTTGGCTTCGACCATGCGCTGCGCGATCCGGACGTCCGGGTTGCGGTCCAAAGCCTCCCGCACCAACGCATCCAGGGTCAGCGGTGGCGCAAGTGCGCCCTCGTCACCTTTTGCATCATGAGCGGCCAACAGCACGGCGAACGCCAAAACGCGGATCACGATCTACCTCCCAGGACAGAGCCTCGGCTCGTGGAGACACACGTCTCCCGTCGGCTGACGCGTCAGCCGCGGAGAGCTAGATCCGGAGTGTCGAGAGGAGAGGCGGCGGGAGGTCGAGCGGGAAGTGGCTTTCCGCGACCAGCAGACGGCGAGCGGTGGGGATTGTGGAATCGAGGACGGTCGAGACCGTTGCCGGAATCAGCGCGACGGCCTGCATCGGCACGCCCGCGTAGGCGGGCTTGACCAGCGTGGCGGAGTCGCTCCCATCGTTCGGCACGGTCCTACAGCAGTCGTCCGACTTTCCGGCCCGGTTGCAGCTCTCGGGATCCTTCCGGCAGCAGGCCATGGACGCGGGATCGTCGCCCGCGCAGTAGAGCGTTGCGAGCGGGGAGCCAAGCAACCCCAGCGAAACAAGCGCGAGCGTCAACCGGCGGAAGACCATCTGCCTACAGACTACATCGGGCGGTCGAGCCGATCCATTCCCCTCGGTCATGGACTTTGCTCGCGTTCGCGCGCTGCGCCACTCATCCAACCGCGCGCCAGCGCCTGGTGCACCGATGCGGCGGCCAGGGTCGGCACACAGAGATCCCGAGGCAGCAGGCGGCGGCGACTCCGGCGCCGAACAGGCGGAGAACTGCTTGAAGAATGCCTTCATCGTCCGACTTCCTTTCCTACGGGCGAATGGCCTCTCGCCTCAGAGCATGTAGCCGACATCGGAAGCGTGCGTCGGGTAGGCGAAGATCGCCTGCTTCAAGTCACTCGCGCGGAGCCCCGACCGGATCGCCAGCGCGAACAGATTGATGGTGTCCTCCGCGTGAGGGCCCAGCAGGTGAGCGCCAAGGATGCGCTCGGTTTCCTCCTCGATCAGGACCTTGAATCCGGAATACTCCTCGGCAATCCGCCGGGACGAATACCAGCCCGCCGTCTTCTCGGTACGAACCCGGAAACGGAGTCCTTCCTGCCGCGCCGTCGCCTCTTGAAGGCCCACCGCGGCCAGCGGCGGCACCGTGAACGCCACCGACGGAATCCCCTTGTAGTCCGCCGTGGTCTTGTTCCCGTCCAGGAGATTCGCGGCCACGATTCGCCCTTCGTAGCCGGCCACGGGCGTCAAGGGTGGCCCCCCGCTGGCGGCGGCGTCTCCGGCGGCATAGACGGCGGGATTCGACACGCTCTGCAGGTACTCGTTCACCGTCACGCCGCGCTCGTCCCATTCGACCCCAGCGGCCGCCAGGTCCATGTCGTCGATCTCGGGCACGCGCCCCGCTCCGTGCACGACCAGATCCGCCTGGAACAGGCGATCCTCATCGGCGGTTTGAGCGTGCACGGCGAGGCCATCGGTGGTGCGATCGATCCCCTTCACCGCGGTCCGCATCTCGACCCGCACGCCCAGCTTCCGCGTCCTCTCCACCAGGAGGTCGACGAGGCCGGGATCGAAGCGCGGCAGAGGCCGCTCACCACGGTGCAGTATCGTGACCTCCGCGCCCGCACGGGCCGCCACGTGGGCGAACTCGAACGAGATGTAGCCTCCGCCCACGAACGCGATGCGGCGGGGCAGCTCATCCAGCTCCAGGAACTGATCGCTCGTCGTGAGGTCTTCCGTGCCGCGGATCTTCAGAGCCGCCGGCTTCATCCCCGCCGCCACGACGACGTGGCGGCCCTCCAGCACGGCCTCCCCGACGCGCACCGACGTCGGGCCGACAAAGCGTGCTCGACCGTGGAAGGCTGCGATGCCGGCGCGAGCGAAACCCTCCTCCCGGTTCCCGGGGACTCCTTCGATGAAAGTTTGCTTGAAGCGCATCAGCTCCGGCCAATCGATCCGGGCCCCGCCAGCGCGGATTCCCTTGCCTTCCATCCGGCGGCTCCAGTCGATCGCGTCCGCCGCGCCCACCAGCACCTTCTTGGGATCGCAGCCACGCAAGGCGCAGGTGCCGCCGAACGGCCGCGAGTCCACGATCGCGACCTTCCATCCCGCTGAACGACAGCGGTGCGCCACTGCCGCTGCTCCCGAACCCGTCCCGATCGCCACGAGGTCGAACTTCTCAGTCATGATTTCGTGACTCCTCGTCTACGTGGCGCAGCACGAGAGCTTCGCCACTTCCTTGTCGAGCGCTTTCACCACGGCCGCGACGTTGCCGAGGCAGCAGCTCCCCTGGGGGTTGCGAACCTCGCAGGCGCAGCGGCCCGCTCTGACGTGTTCGGCGATGCGCTGGGCGGCCGTCGACCGCCCGGTCCTGGCGATCTCGCGCCGCAGATCCGCTTCGCTGATCGCGAAGCAGCAGCAAACGGTGCGGTCTCCGGCCGGCTCCTTCTGGAATACGGGCACCGCCACCTCTTCGCGGTCGAATGCCTCGCCCTCGCCGAAGTACACGACCGGGCACGACGGCGTGGGGCAGAACCGGTGAGCCGGCGCGGACAGCCGGGCAAGGGCCTCGGGCCTCAGAAGTGCCTTGACCGTGATCGGATCGACCGTCCTTCCGGGCTGGTCGCAGTCCGCGCACCGGGCAGGCCCGGCGCCTCGGGGGGTCTCGACCTGGCAACAATCGGAGACGGTCATTGGGTCTTCTTGCTCTCGGCCGGTTCCTTGACCGACGCCTCGAATCCGGTCTTGGATATGGACTCCGCGATCTTCCTGGGGTTGGTCCTGGCCGGGTCGTAGGTCACGTCGGCCTCGGCCTTCTCCAGGCTCACGTCGTAGGCCGACACGCCTTCCGTCCTCTTGAGCTGGACCTTGACGGCCGCGACGCATCCTCCGCAGGTCATGCCCTTGATCGCCAGTTTCGTCTTCGCCGCATCCCCGGCCTGCGCCACGGGGACCAGGCCCAGTGCCGCGACGGCCAGGACGGACAAC
>Ga0326597_10009882_pt1 | contig 12745 bp, 11 predicted proteins | sample RVTome_12_FD_203789 | JGI IMG/M metagenome (GOLD analysis project Ga0326597, IMG submission 203789) | Soil microbial communities from uranium-contaminated site in the Upper Colorado River Basin, Wyoming, United States - RVT100D185 | ecosystem: Environmental > Terrestrial > Soil > Contaminated >... | reverse complement strand
CAGATGCACCGTGTGCGGAGCCGAGCTGACCATGACCGCGGTGAACCTGGCCGACGACAGGCCCCCGCGACACTGCCGGGAGGACATGATCCCTGTTCCATGACCTTCTGTGAACCGGGTTCGGGCCTAACTCGCCCGAATGCGTTCTCAGAATGACATCGGTGTAGTTTTCCCAGGATTTACCCACAGGATGTGGAGAACTACACGCGTGTAACTCGGCGTTGTGGTTTTCTCAGTCCGACTACGCTCGCTTCTCGTGCCCGAGTCGAAGCGACGCAAACCCAAGAACCCGCCGGTGTCGGCCAGTGCAGCTCGGGCCGCAGAGAAAGCCAAGGATCCCAGCCCCACCTGGTACGTCGCGGTGATGGCAGGTCTCATGGTGCTGGGCGTGATGTTGGTCCTGCTCCGCTTCGTCTTCGACTGGGACCAGTTGGTCCTGGTTGGAGGCCTGCTCGCCATCGCCGCCGGGTTCTTGATGACCACCAATTACCGCTGATCAGGGCTCCGGCGTCGTGGTCGTCGTGGTCGTGGTCGTGGTCGTGGTCGTGGTCGGTGGCACGAACTCTCCGAACGTGACATTGACCGAGTCCCCGGGAACCAGCGTCTGTCCTGCATCCGGGTCCTGGGCGATGACCAGGTCGTGCTGGGATGAGTCGGCCACCTGCTGGGTGGCGGCGATCATCTGCAGACCCCGCTCACTGAGGGCGGCCTCGGCCTGAGCCTGGTTCATGCCGAGCAACTCCGGGACCTCGACCGGGGCCGGGCCCAGGGAGACCACGAGGAGGACCGTGTCTCCCAACCGGACCTCCGTATCGGCTACAGGGTCGGTCCTGATCACCAGGTCCGGTTCCACGGTGTCCGAATACTCGTCCTGCACCCTCACCAGCAGCCCAAGAGCTTGAAGCTGGGCGGTGGCGTCTCGCTCGCTGAGATTGGCCAGGGGTGGGACGATCACCAGCTCCGGCCCGGTGGAGACCACCAGGTTGACCGGCGCCTCGGCACCGACCCTGACTCCGGCCGAAGGTGACTGCTCAATGACGATCCCCTCCGCAAAGTTGGCGTCGGCACGTTGGGTCACCTGCCCCACAGCGAGCCCCGCCGCGATGATCAACCGTTCGGCTTCCTCCCGGGTCTGGCCGACCACCGGTGGCACAGGGAACTCCTCGGGCCCTGAGGAGACGAACACTTCGACGGTGGAGCCTTCATCTGCTTCGGTGCCGAAGGCGGGGTTGGTTCTGATCACATTGCCCGCCGCGACGGTGTCGCTGGGCTCGAAGAACGTCCGGACCTGGAATCCGTCCTGTTGGAGTCGTTGCAGAGCCTCGTCCTGGGGCAAACCGGTGACGTTGGGCACCTCGACCAGGGTCTCCTCATCCCCGGGGCCGCCGGCCAGCTGGAACAGGACGAAGATCAGAATCCCCAGGGCGACGAGCAGGCCGAAGGCGGTGAGCATGAACGGCAGCTGTGATGACGGCTCCTCTTCGAGTTGCCGGTAGACCTCGTCGGGCGGGACCGTGGCCGGGGGCACAGGCGCGGTCGACATGACCCGGGTCGAGTGGTCGCCGTTCCGCGGTGTCGCAACTACGGGCACCGGGGCCGGCATCCCCACCTCTTCTCCCTTGAGCACGGACAGGAGGTCAGAACGCATCTCGTCGGCGGTCTGATAGCGGGCGGCCGGGTCTTTCCGCATCGCTTTGGTGACCACTGCGTCGAGCGAGGGGGAAACGTCGGGGTTGAGGGAAGTTGGGGTCGGCGCCTCGGTGGAAACGTGTTGGAAGGCAACCGACATGGGGCTATCACCGGTGTAGGGAGGACGCCCGGTGAGCATCTCGTAGAGCACCACGCCGAGGGAATAGACATCGCTGCGGGCGTCGGCGGCAGCCCCTTGGGCCTGCTCCGGGCTGAAGTAGGTGGCCGTTCCGATCACCGCGCCGGTCCGGGTCAGCTCCTGGCTGTCGTCCCAGGCCCGGGCGATCCCGAAGTCGGTCACCTTCACCGTGCCGTCCTTGGCGAGGAGGATGTTCCCCGGCTTGACGTCGCGATGGACCAGACCGGCCTGGTGGGCCACCGACAGCGCCGCCGCCACCTCCGCTGTGATCTCCGTGGCGCGTCTGGCGAGCAGGGCACCCTCCGACTTGAGCACGTCGCGCAGCGAACGGCCGTCAACCAACTCCATGACGATGAAGTAAGTGTTCTGGGCCTGGCCCCAGTCGTAGATCCCGACGATGTTGGGGTGGCTCAGATTGGCCGCCGCCTGCGCCTCGCGCCGGAAACGCTTCACGAAAGCCTCGTCAGCCGAGAACTGAGAGTGGAGAACCTTGATCGCCACCTTGCGGTTGAGCAACGTGTCCCTGCCCTCGTACACGTCGGCCATCCCGCCCCGGGCGAGATGGGACCTGATCTGGTAGCGGTCGGTGAGCGTGGTTTGGGAATCCATGGAAGCGTGGCGGATTGTAGGAATGCTCTAATCCCAACTCATGGGGATCTCTCCAGCCACAGTTGGATCAGGTCGGCAGCGATAGGGGCGGCGACACCTCCGCCGGAGGCAGACTCGCCCAGCTCGCTGCTCGCTTCGAGCAGCACCGCCACTGCGATCGAGGGGTCGTCGATGGGGGCGAAACCGATGAACCAGGGGTTGGGCAGCCCTTCGGGGCCCATCGAGGTGCCGGTCTTCCCCGCCACCCTGATCCCGGGCACCGCGGCGGCTCTGCCTGTCCCCTCGGTGACGACCCGCTCCATCATCTGAGTGAGCACGGAGGCAGTGGCGGGAGCCATGGCCCGTCCCATGGGCGTCGCCTCGAAGTCCTCCACCGTGTTCCCGTCAGCGTCGAAGATACGGTTGACCAGGTACGGGGTCGGGGTCACACCCTCGTTGGCGATCGCTGCCGCAACCATGGCCATGTGTAGTGGCGCGGCGCGCACGTCGCGTTCGCCGATGCCGGACTGGGCCAGGGCGGCCGGGTCCTCCGACAGCGCTTCGACCGGGTATACCGCCTCCGGAACGGTCCAAGGAAAGGGGATCTCGGTATTGAAACCCAGTGCTTGTGCCGTGATCCCGATGTCCTCGGCGCCGAGACGCACCGATAGATCGGCGAACACCGTGTTGCAGGAGACGACGAACGCCTGGAGGAGGGTTATCGACTCGCCGTTGTTGCACACACCTCCTCCTGCATTGGAGATGGTCGCCGTCGATCCGGGCAGCTGGAACTCGAGGGGATCCGGGAACTGGGTGTTGGGCTCGGCCGCCCCGGTGTCGAGGGCGGCCGCAGTCACCACCGTCTTGAACGAGGAGCCGGGTGGGTGGATCTCACGGGTGGCCCGGTCGAGAAGGGGGCCGTCCGGATCGGCCAACAGGCTCTCCCACGCCGCGGCGGCATCGGAGCCGAGGAGTGCCGCGGGATCGAACGATGGCGAGGACACGGCGGCCAGGATCGCACCGGTCCTGGGGTCGAGCGCGACGATGCCGCCCTTCAGCCCGCCCAGGGCCTGATAGGCGGCACGCTGGAGGTCGGCGTGGATAGTGACCTCGAGACTCTGGGGGCGGAGGTCCCGGCCCAGTATCACCGTGACCAGGTCGCTTATGGTCAGATCCCGTTTCGAGCGCAGCTCCGGGGCGTAGGCGCTCTCCAGTCCGGTGGAGCCGACCAGGAACGAGTTGTAACCGACCACGTGGGCAAACGCCTCACCTTCCGGGTATTCGCGGACGAAGGAACGGGGGTCGTCGGGATCCTCCACAGATCGCGCCACCACCGTTCCGTCGATCGTGACCATCAGACCCCTCTCCTTGCCTCTCTCGGAGAGGGCGGGGCGAGAGTTGCGGGGGTCGGCCTTCAACGCATCGGCATTGATCACCTGGATCCAGGTGACGGCGAGGAGGAGTGCGAAGAACCCGGCGAAGAGCCCGATGGAGAGTCGCCGCACCGGCCCGTTCATACTGCCTCCTCGTGACTGATCCGGAGAAGCAAGGCGATCAGGATCAGATTCCCGACCAGGGCCGAGCCGCCGTACGACATGAAGGGGAGGGTGATGCCGGTGAGGGGCACGAGGCGCACGATGCCGCCGATGATGAGGATGGTCTGCACCGCGAGGACAAAGGTCAGGCCTGCCGCCAACAGCTTTCGGAAGGTGTCCCGGCTGCGGAAGGCGATGCCCAGCCCCACCGCCACCACCAGGGCGAACAGGGCGATCACCGAGACGGTGCCGGCGAATCCCAGCTCTTCGCCCACCGCGGCGAAGATGAAGTCGGTCGAGGCGTTGGGGATGAGGTCGGGTCTCCCCAACCCGGGGCCGGCACCGGAGAGGCTTCCGGTCCCCATGGCGAACAGCCCCTGGGCTATCTGGAACCCTTCGTCCTCGTAGTGCTGGAAAGGGGCCAGCCATGCGATCACCCGACGCTGTACATGATCGAAGGCGAGGTAGGAGGCCACTCCGGCGATGACCCCGAGGAAACCGCCCGCCACCAGGTAGCCGGTGGTCCCGGTCGCGGCGTAGAGGAGGAGCACGAAACCGACGAAGAGGAGAAGGGAGGCCCCCAGGTCGCGCTGGGAGATCAGGATGAGCACGCTCATCCCCCAGGTGATGAGGAGAGGGATGAGCTGACGCGGCTCGGGAAAGCGGATGGGCCCGATGTGTCGCCGTGCCTCCCGGAGCGCTCTCTGATGATCGGCCAGATAACCGGCGACATATGCAACCAGGCCGAGCTTGGCCAGCTCCGCCGGCTGGAACTGGAGTGTGGTGAACCCGATGTCGAGCAATACCCACAAACGCGAACCGTTCACCTCCAGACCCCTCAGCGGGAAACCCCAGTCGGTGGGGAGATTGGGGAGCAGGACCAGGACCAGGGAGATCAGCAGCGTGATGTTCCGATAGCGGCGGAGGATCGAGATCGTGGTTCGGTCGAGCAGGATCAGGGTGAGCGAGGCCAGACCTGCCGCGATGAGCATCCACCACCGCTGGAAGATCGCCCGGTCCGAACCGAGAGCAAGATCGAGCCGGTAGACCTGGAAGAAGCCGAGTGCGGTCAAGGCGGTGACAGGGCCAAGCAAGAGTGGGGTCGCCTTCGGGGCGAAGGCCCGCACCGCCAGATGGAGCCCGCCGAAGGCGATCAGGAACACGAGGAAGGTCAGGGCGGTCTGGGCGTCGACGCTCCGATCCTGGGCGAAGTTGACAAGCGCCACCCCGAAGCCGGCCAGGATCGATGCTGCCACGATCGTCGCACCCTCGGTGTTACGGGTCATCGGATCAGGAGAGGACGTCGATGACGATGACGCTGGTGTTGTCGTGACCGCCGGCCTTGTTGGCCACCTCCACCAATCTCCAGGCCGCCTCTTCTGCGGTCCCTCCGGTGAGGCTCTTGACGATGCCATCCGGGGCCACCATCGAGTTGAGCCCGTCCGAGCAGAGCAGGAGCCGATCGCCGGCTTCGAGCTCGAGGTCGAACTCGTCGACGTTGACGAACCTGGTGAGACCGAGGCAGCGGGTGAGCATGTGGCTCTGCGGGTGGTCGGTGGCCTCCTCCGCGGTTAGCTGGCCCAAAGCCACGTACTCGGCGGCCACCGTGTGATCGTCGGTCAGCTGTCTCAGCTCGCCATCCCGGAGCAGATATGCCCGGCTGTCCCCGACGTGCCCGAATCGAGCGGTGCCCTCCGGGGTCAGCTCGACGAGAGTCAGCGTGGTGCCCATCCCCTGCAGGTCGGGCTGGCGGGCCACCTCCTCCCGAATGGCGCGATTGGCGGCTGCCACTCTGTCGCCAGGCGTCAGATCCGTTGAAGCTGCTGCGTTGATGGCCAGCCTGGAGGCGACCTCCCCTGCCACGTGGCCTCCCATGCCGTCGGCCACCATGAGCACGGCAGGACCGTCGGACTCGCCGGAACGGTCCGGATAGAGGGAATCCTCGTTGTTCTGCCGGACCATGCCCTGATGGGTGGCCGAGCCCCAGACGTACTTCATCGGACCTCCATCACGGTCTTGCCCACCTGGATCGTGTCCCCGCGCCGAAGGGTGGTCGGGGCGGTGACCCGGCGCCCGTTGATGTAGGTCCCGTTCGTGCTGCCCAGATCGTGGAGCACCATCCCGTTTTCCTGGGCCACCAGCCTCATGTGGAACTCAGAAGCGTAGGGATCGTCGAGCAGGACGTCGGCCTCGGCCGAGCGCCCAAGGACCGTCACGTCTTCCACCTCCAGTTCAGTGCCCTGCTGGGTCTCCGACTTGATCATCACGACCTTGGTGCCCTCCCGGCGTCTTCGTCGCAGTGATATTCCTAGATGTGAGCCGATAGCGCGGGCGACCTGCCACACGAAGAGATAGACCAGGCCGAGGAAGATGATCCGGAGCAGCGCCAGGATGATGTCGGGCATGCCTATCCCTCGAGAAACCGGTAACGGTGTCCGGCCAGGCTCACCACCGCCCCGCTGACCAATGGCATGGGCTTCTCGCCCACCGCGACCCCGTCGACCGAGGTTCCGTTGGACGATCCGAGGTCCCGGATCCAGGATCGGCCATCGGAGCGCCAGATGAGGGCGTGTTTGCGTGACACATTGTCATAGGGAAGCACGATGTCCGCCTCATCCGAGCGCCCGATGGTCACCCTGTTGGCACCGATCTCCAGGGTCACCCCGGACCCGGTGAGCCGGGCCCAGGGGGGGAGCCGTCCCGGCTCGATCGAGGGAGTACAGGAGAATTGCCCGGGCGCCACCTCGTCCGAGGTGCTGATTCGGACCGTGGGCGGCCCCTCGAAGAGGAGTCCGACGCCGGCGGCGTGTTCCGCCAGGGCCCTCTCCAGCTTTCGCTCCAGGGTGGAAGGGTCGACGTCGAGATCGGCCGGGCTCACCGTGAGCACGTACTTGTTGGCCGTCGCCGGGCCCGATTCGTGTCGGTAACGGCTCAGATCGGCCTCCCGGGCGATGCGTCCCGCCATCTCCGATGGGTGAAGCCGGCCCGAGAAGACACGGCCGGCGGCACCTTCGAAGAGACGCTCCAGACGTCGCTCCAGGCTTCGGGCCAGACTCATCGGGGAGAGGTTACGGCCGGTCGGTGACAGTGTCGCCGACTACCGGAACCCACGACCCAACGGTACGATTTCCTCGACCCGGGCGAGTGGCGGAATTGGCAGACGCGCAGGATTCAGGTTCCTGTGATCGCAAGATCGTGGGGGTTCAAGTCCCCCCTCGCCCACCAGGACTCTTACCCGATTTCGCTCGGTCCAGTGGTCGCCGTCAGAGCCCGATTGCAACCCAATTGCAGCCATTCTCACCCGGACGGCTGTTCGGTTCTTATCAGCGCAGCCACCCGCTCGGCTGCCTCCCGGTCCATCCTTTCGGTCACGTGGCTGTAGCGATCCAGGGTGGCCGAGCCGTTCCTGAACCACCTTGGGATGCACGCCTGACGAGAGCGCCAGCGTCGCCCAGGTGTGCCGGGCGGCAGGGTGCGGAGTGAGTGGTGGTACGTCAGCCTCTGTTGCCAGTCGTTTGGTGGTCCGGGTGAATGTGTCCGGGTTGATCATCCCGCCGGGCTCGTCGCAGAACACGAGATCGAGTTTCTCCCAGGCGGGCCCGGCAAGGAGCCGTTCGGCGTTCGTCCTGAGTTGGTCATGCCTGTCAGGTCAGATAACAACTCGAAGCGCCGCGTCGAACAGGTAACCGGACTGCCGTTCGCCTTCGAGCTCGCCGTCGCATGAAACGCCTGCGCATTGTTCGGCTACAGCAGCTAGTGCCGATTGCCCGACAGGGCGCGCCCTCAGCTCAGATTATCTCCCCTCAGGTGAAGCGCGTTATGTGCTGGTGGCGGGACCGTCTCGTGGGTCATGTCGTGGCGAGGACCCTTCAGCGAAGACGGCACGCGTGAAAGCCATGCAGCACATCGGCTTTTCGGCGCAGGCCTGGAGACTCGAACCCCCAACCTTCTGATCCGTACTCAGGTATAGCTCGTCCCTAGTGATCCCCGCTCATCCCGTTCTAGGGCATCCAGCAGGGTTTTCGTTGGTTGCTACTTGGCGGTCCGTCCCTCTTCGTCCCGTCTGGTGGTCAGGAATCCGTGATCAGGATGCGATCAGCGCTTGGTGGTCGGCGGGGATGGGTCCCTTGATCGTGTGGACGCGGACCGTCGGGTCGTCTCCGTTTAATTCCCGTCGCGCCCTTGTTGAACCAATGGGTGGTCCACTGGCCCCGTGAGTCTCCGTGCGTCTTTCATTCAACGCATGATCCCCACCCGGCATCCTTCCTGGAAGGAGTTTGCCGCCAAGGTAGGAGGGGAGTTCAAAGCCAACCGCTTCTGGCGAAGCGACGAGGTGGTAACGCAGCTGGGCGACTGGGAGGTGCACCTCGATACGGTGATGCTCGATCCCGAGACGGGGGCACCGCACACTGACCTCCGGACGGGGGCACCCGCGCCGGGCCTCCACTTCTCTACGCGCCGGGGGACCCAGGTATGGGCCAACTTCACCAGCATCGACGGGTTCCGCTTCGTCATTCGGGACCGACAAGCGCTGCACCGCAACCCTTGGGGGTTGCAATGGGACATCGATGTGGGACGCCTGATCGACAAGGCAAAGAGCCGGCTTGGGGTCGAGGACGTGGAGGTCGGCCACCCGGATTTCGACGACCGCTTCACCGTGAGGACCAACGACCCGGCCAAGCTGCGGAACCTCTTCGACTCCTCGATTCTCGCGCAGGTGATGCGGTGCCCGGACTTGGCTGAAATCCGAATCGACTCCGAGCCCGTTGATGGGCCCGTTCCCCGGCCGGCCACCATGCTCATCTGGAGGCGCCTGATGACCCACGACGTTGAGGAGTTGGTGGACTTTCACGAGCTGATCCTTGGCCTGCTCGACCGCCTTGCCAACCAGGGCTCGGCGGCACCGTTCATTCAGCCTCCTTCTAACTAGGCGAGCGGATGGCCCCGGAGCAAGCTGCTGCTCCTCCGGCCGAGACACCGATCCGGCGTCTGGCCCACTTCTGGCTGGTCGACGCCCCCCGGCGGCTCAACTGGCCATTGCCCCGGGTCACCGACATCCTGGTCGATGGTGCCTGGACAGCCGCCTGGGCGCCGGTGGCGGCGTTCGCCCCTCTCGCCGCCTTCGCCGTCGGCCTGTTGGCCCCGTTGCTGTGGCCAGGCATCGACACGGTGTTCTCGGAGTCCCTCCCCTTCATGATGCTTGTCAGCATGACCGCCCTCCTGAGCGGCCCGGCGGGGTTGATCCTGTGGCTGGGATACATGCCGGCGACCTGGTGCTGGGAACCCCGGCCAACACCTTCTTTCGGAGCGGCAAACCTATCTTTGACCTCCTGGTCCCTTTGGCGGCGCGGGCTGTCCCTTACGTCTTGCTCGCTGTCCCGGCGATGATCATCCCCCTTGCCGGGCGGCGGCTGGTCTGGCCGATCGTGAGCAAGTTGCCGGGCAACCGCAATCGCCAACGGGGACTCCATGCAGGGCTCTACGCCGTGGTGTCGGGGTGCTCATCTTTTGGTGGGCGCGGGCATGATTGTGCTGATTCGCCCTGCCTTCACCTTGGTCGATAGCTTCCCCAGCACGGCGTCCTTCTCTCAGGTTGCTGTCTATTGGCCGTGGCTGGTTGCGGCGACGATGACGGCCGCCCTTGCTCGGGTCATTGGTGAGGACCTGGTGTTGCGGAGGTCACCCCGCGCCGATGCGATGGTCCGGGCCTATCGTCGTCGCTGGTTACAGCTTCCCCGGCGAGGACCTTTGACCGACAGGCTTCCTCCCCCCTTGCGGGCGGTCCTAGTGGTCGGGATGATCGCCCTGGCGCTCTCCGGCACCTATACGAGCTGGGTCGACGCGGCGGTGGTAATAGTGGTTCTACTTGTGTCAAAGAGTCGGAATGTCTCCCCACCGCCCAGCCGGCGGGGGTGGCGGCGGCGGGAGCAGCCGTAGCTGCTGCCTTGCTTGCCCTGGGACACTCCGCGGGCGCCGGGTCAGACTCCGAAGCTAAGGAGCCCCATGCCGGCTCCACAACCGGGGAGGCAACAGGTGGCGGAGAAGGGGCCGGAGATGGGGCAGGGAGTGGCATCGAGCTCTTCGCCGACCTGCTGACCGATGATATCCCCGATCTCTTCGTGGACATGGCCAAGGACACCCGCCAGGACGCCGAGAGCGAAGACCCCGGAGACGATCAACCCGGTACATGACCGGGCCAGGCGCCTGGAGGTCAGCGGCTCACCAGCCAGATGTCGTCCAACTCCACCGAGTCAGGCACGTCGCGGTCGAAACGGATCTCGCCCCACACCGCGTCATGACCGTCCGCCTCCGCCACCACCACATAGTTCACCTCCCGCTCGAGCAGGGTGGGCAGCAGGTAGCGCCCCGCCGGGTCTGTCTGCGCGCTGGCGATCACGTCAGCGAAGCTGCGATCGGCGAAGAACCAGGCCTCGGCGTCGACCCCAGGTCGCAGAATGTAGATGACGGCTCCTGGAATGCCTCTTCCGGTGTCAAGGTCGGCGATGCGGCCCTCAACCTTCACACCCGCGGTGACAAGGTCGACCCCCACCGTGGTGAAAGCGCCGCCAATGGGCGATGCGTCCCTTGTGGAGAAGATGGAGAGATCATAAGCCCCCTTCGGGAGCGGCGCCCCGCCGCCGTCCAAGGCGAACCAGGCGCAGTTTCCCGCCGGTCCCCCCTCCCAAAGGAAGGAATCCGAGAACAGCAGGTCGCGGCCATCGAGGATCCATTGGTAGGCCACCTCCTGCCCATCGGTCATCCCGCTCCAGCCGAAAACCGCCGCCACTGCGGTGGCACCGGTGGGAAACCCTTCCACCGAGTCGAGGGGGCATCCGTCGGCATCCACCGCGGTAGTCCAGGTCGAGAAGGTGAGCTGTTCCGCGCCCCCGCCGGGACGGACAGTCGAGTCGCGGATGTATCGCTCGCCGTTGCGAGCGTCGTCGATGAGGGTCTTGGCCAGGTTGACCGGCCGGAGCCGCCCCAGCTCCCCGAAGCCGGGCCCAAAGGCCACCTCGGTGGGTATGCCGATGATCCGGCCTGCCTGGTCGGCCGCTAAGCCCCCTGAGTTTCCGGGGGATATCTGGCTGTCGGTTTTCATCCAGGCCCGAACCGCCACCCGCTCGTCGCTTAAGAACCCCGCCACTCGTCCCGTGGTGAGGCTGATGGTGTCGCCCCCGATCCCCGGGAACCCGAGCACGATCAGCTCCTCACCCAGGCCGATCTGGTCGGAATCGCCCAACACGACAAAGGGTAGGGCGAGCTCCTCCCGGTCGATGGCGTCGCCCTCGACGGTGGCGACGACCGCCACGACTGCCAGATCGAGGTAACCCTCGGAGGTGAGCACCTCGGCACGGTAGGCGGGGATCGGGGGACGGTCTTCCTCCTCGACCAGGGCTACAAGCAACTGGTCGGGATCCTCACTCTGTCCCGCCGCGAGGCCCGGTGCCGTGGGGGTGGCGACGTGGGCATTGGTCAGAATCAGCCCGTCGGGAGACACCAGGGTTCCTGATCCCCAGCCCACGGGCACGCCATCTCTGACTTGGATCACCTGGACAGTGGCATGGACCAGGAGGTCGAGCGAGACCGTCTTCTCTTCCAACGACTCGGTTGGGGAGGCGCCGCCGGAAACGGAGGTGGTGGGGGCGGAGTTGACAGCCGGTAACGAGGTCGTGGCCACCGGAGGAGGGGTGGTGGCCACCTCGGGATCAGACGTAGTGCAGGCAGCAAGCACCAGCACGACAAAGATCCCACCCGCCGTCCGGAGCGGTCTTCCTCTGCTGGGCCTGCCGGCCATGGGTCGGTCTCTAGCGCCGCACCATCGCGATGTCTTCCAGCTCGATGGTGCCGCCCGGGGGGACTTCTTCAAAGAACTCGATGGTTCCTGAGACGAGCTCATACCCGGGGGCTTCCACCACCACCGGGTATTCATCCGCTCGCGGCAAGGCGGACAGTCGGTAGAAGCCGTCGGCGTCGGTCTCGGTGAATGCCGCCACCAGGCTCGTGTCACGCAACAAGAGGAAGATCTCGATAGCCTCCTCGGGGGTCGAGCCCTCCGCCGGCTTCAGCACGGAGATGAGCGCCCCGGAGATGCCCTGGCCGGTATCGAGGTCGATGACGCGGCCGTCGAGGCTGATCCCTCCCTCCTCCTCGACCGGCAGGTCCCCTGCCCCTCCCACCGAGGTGAAGGCGCTGCCGATGGCCCTCCCCCCCGCATCGGTCCCGGCATAGATGGTGAGGCCGTAGGCGCCGTCGGGCAGCCCGCCGGGGTCGTCGAACTGAAACCAGAGGCAATCACCTACTGGTCCGAACGTCCATTGCAGCAACTCGGAGTAGACCGTAAAGCTGCCGCCCACCGTCCACTCGTAATAGACGTCTTGGCCGTCGGTCATCCCTTCATAGAGGAAATCGGCCAGCATCTGGGTGGTTCCCGACGGGTAGGTCTCGACCGGATCGGTTGGGCAGCCGTTCTCGTCGAGGCGGCTGGCCCAGCCGTTGGATGTGAACGTCTCCTGTCCGCTCCCCTGGCCCGGCACCAGGGTGGTCGTGGTTATGGGCGGAGCGGTCGTGGCAGTCGGCGGTGGAGCGGTGGTGGTAGTCGGCGGTGGAGCGGTGGTGGTCGTCATCTCCGAGGTGACAGGACTGGAGGCCGTGGTCGTCGTCACCTCCACTTGAGCTGTCCCGGTGCAGGCGGCGACCAACACGGTCAGTGCGGTCAGCAGCACGCGGGTCGCAGCGTGGCTCACGGCTGCTCCACCTCCACCGTGGCAAGAAAGCGCAAGAAACGCGGCAGGGC
>Ga0326597_10009881_pt1 | contig 12746 bp, 9 predicted proteins | sample RVTome_12_FD_203789 | JGI IMG/M metagenome (GOLD analysis project Ga0326597, IMG submission 203789) | Soil microbial communities from uranium-contaminated site in the Upper Colorado River Basin, Wyoming, United States - RVT100D185 | ecosystem: Environmental > Terrestrial > Soil > Contaminated >... | reverse complement strand
ATTTCCAAGCGAACCGTCGCCATTCTGATCACGACGCGAATTTCCAATGGTAAGGGGTGTGTGACAGAATCGGCGGGCGGGCGTGGTCTTTGGTGGGTATGATCAGCAGCATTATCGAAAAACCCAAAGGGGTGTCACCTGTTCCCAGGGCAACGCCCTGGGAACCGGTGACGCCTTGGCGTGTAAGCCCTGAAAGGGTGGAATAATGCTATGCCGCCCCTTCAGGGCTCGCGCTGAGTCGGGCCATCGATCCCAGGGCGTTGCCCTGGGCTGGTGTAGTGTGCCCTTTCAGGGCAGAGAGAATACGCAGCGCATCGGGCTAAGCGAAGTACCCGCGTGTGGGGATCGTTAATTGACACTCCGTAACGGCTCGCCGGGAGGCTCGCGCTCCCGAAGACCCCGCCGAAAGTGTCACGCAACCAATTGCAAGTCGCTTGCATTCGTCGATATAATCCCCACAACCTATTGAGGGTGTTGGATGAGCCTTCAGTTATCAGCCGTTAGTCGGAATACGGGTTGTCGTCACCCAACGCGTCGCCAAGGAAAGGGACACACTTCGTCTTTGTTGTGGGCGTTAGCGGTTGTATGCCTCTGGCTTACCGCTGAAAGCAGATAGCTTCCTACAGACGATAAGGAACCGATGAACCATCAATTCGTGACGAGGACCAACGGCACTTGCTAAGTGGATCATTATTCCCGGATGCGCTCCCCACCTGGGCGCTCTTTGCCGAGCTGATCCTGGCCGGTGGGGTTGTCGTCATCGCCGGTTCACGATTCGCACGCGCCGCCGACGATATCGGCGATCGCCTTAACCTGAGCGGCGGGTGGATCGGCTTGATCCTGCTGGCCACCGTCACCAGCCTACCCGAACTCGTTGTCGGCGGAACCGCGACGGCCATCGGGAATGTCGATCTCGCCTTCGGCGGAATTCTCGGAAGCTGCTCCTTCAACATCACATTGATCGTTCTGCTCAACGCCTTGATCGGCGGCGGCTCGGTACTGCGCGAGGTGAGTCGCACGCATCGGCTGACAAGTTCCTTCGGTCTGCTGCTCATCGCCATGGCGCTCTTCGGCATCGTCCTGATGGACAAGTTTGCATCCATGCCGACAGCCGCCCGCGTCACGGAAATCGTCTGGGCCTTGCTCATCGGTGCCGGCTATCTGGTGTGTATGCGGCTGATCTACAAGTACGAGAAAAAGCAGAACGCCGATGCAAATCAAAGGGAAGAGCGCCGCGTCGTCGGAAGATCCCTAACGGTGCAGGTCATCCTGATGGCCGCCATTCTGGTGGTGGCGTCCTGGTGGCTGGCCAAGCTGGGCGATGTGCTCAGCACGCATGAAATAGAATGGATCGGTCGGCCGCTCGGCGCCACATTCGTTGGTGCCTGCTTTCTGGCACTGGCGACTTCGCTGCCGGAAATCGTCACCAGCATCGCGGCCGTACGCCTGGGGAATCTCGATCTCGCCTTGGGCAACATCTTCGGCTCGAACATGTTCAACATTTTCGTCATTCCGTTCCTAAAAGGCGTTTCGCTGGGGCGGGGCGACGCGGTCATGTTGACGGCCACGGCGTCCGACAGCACGCAGAACCTCATCGCCGGTCTGACCGCCATACTCCTGACCACGATCGCGATCGGCGGTTTGACCTACAAGAGCCACCGAAAAATGCTCCGCCGATTCGGTTTCGATTCGATTCTCATCGCCATCGTCTATACCGGCGGGCTGCTCTTATTGTTGGCCGGCACCCATTGAGGTACCCTCTTCCGAGCCGCATGCTTCAGCTTGCGCGATCAACCGGAGTTTAATGGGCTACCCGGCGCGAGCCTGTGCGAACGCTTGTAGGCGTAGGTCACGCGCGGCGTTAAACACGCGTTACGGCGACTCCATACAACCAATATGACGCCAATCGATTCATCCAAAAAACGATTTCGCGCCTTCCGCGCCGGCAAAAGCGCAAACGCGCCAAAGGACGTAGCGAGGGAGGATTCCGCACATTCTTCCGACCGCCGCCGGCAGCGCAGACAATCTCTGCGAGAATATCGCCGATGGCTCTGGCCCTACAAAGGTAGCATCGTCGTTGTATTTCTGCTGGCTCTGCTCGGGGCGGGCCTGTCCATGATTCTGCCGTTGGCCACGCGCTACATCATCGACGACGTGCTTACCGCGAGCGATGTCACCGCCACCATCAAGACCAACCGGCTCATCTATGTTTGCGCGGCTATGGTAGTATTGCTACTCATCTCGCAGATCATCGACACCTCACGTTCTTATCTCATGTCTTTGCTTAACGCCAAGGTGATCTTTCGTTTGCGACAGAAACTCTTCGACCGATTCCTTCGGTTGCCGCTCGGCGAACTGGGTGGTTTCAAGTCCGGCGGGGTTGTGTCGAGGCTTTCGCAAGACACGGACAAAGTCACCGGCATGCTGCAAATGGCGTTGATTACCCCCGGCGTGGCTGTCATTCGCGTGGCGCTCACGGTCGCCGTATTGTTGGTGATCAGTTGGCAGATGGCCGCCATCGCCGGCGCCATGATTCCCCCGATCGTTCTGATCAATTTGCTATGGATTCGCAAGGTCAGACCGATCTACCGCGACATGGCCGAGGTGCGCTCACGAATCGACGCCCGCGTCACCGAAACCTTCGGTGGCATCCGCGTGGTCCGCGCGTTTCGGCGCGAACGCAAGGAGCAGCGCGATTACGCCGTGTCGCACCACGCTGTCATCCGTCAAAACCTGCTCGCCGAAAAGCTGCGACTCGTCGTCAGCACCGGCTGGGGCCTGCTCATCCCCGCGACCAGCCTGGCCGTGGTCGGTTTTGGGGGGTACCGCGTGATCCAAGGGCTCGGTACCATCGGTGACATCGTCGCATTCCAGATGTACGCCTTCATGCTGTTGCATCCCGTGTCACAGATCGTCAACTCGCTCAGTGCCACACAACAGGCGCTAGCCGCTTTGGAGCGCGTGTTTGAGATTCTCGACAAACCGGCCGAGAAGCCCGACGCGATCGACGCCGTGACCGCGCCGCGCGACATCGAAGAAATGTGTTTCGACGCGGTGAGCTTTGAGTATCGCGAAGGCTTGCCCGTGCTGCGGGACATTTCGCTTTCGGTTCCCGCCGGCAGCGTGGTGGCGTTGGTCGGGCCAAGCGGCGGCGGAAAAACCACGCTGGTCGATCTGGTCGCTCGCTTTCACGACCCCACCAGCGGGTCCATCCGCCTCAACGGCGTCGACCTGCGAAAGATTCGGCTGGAGAGCTACCGCAATCGATTGGCCGTCGTGCCGCAGGAGGTATTTCTCTTCGACGGCACCGTGGCGGATAACATCATTTATGGCCGGCGATCCGCAGACCGGGACGCCGTAATCAGTGCCTCGCGGCGCGCCAACGCCCACAACTTCATTGCCGAGCTACCGGAAGGGTATGACACCCTAATCGGCGAGCGCGGGATCAAGCTATCCGGCGGTCAGCGGCAACGACTCAGCATCGCCCGAGCGATACTGGCCGACCCCGACATCCTTATCCTCGACGAAGCCACCAGCAACCTGGACACCGAAAGCGAGCAGTTGATTCAAGCTTCGCTCACCGACCTGCTGACTTCGCGCACCACCTTCGTCATCGCCCACCGACTCAGCACCATCACCCACGCCGACATCATCATCGTGCTTTGCGAAGGCCGCATCGTACAAACCGGCCAGCACGCCCAGTTGATCAACCAAGAAGGCCCCTATCGAGAAATGGTCCAGCGCCAGCAACGCCTCGCCACCGCCGATGCACTCGAGTGGGAATAGACAATCGCACCCCCCGAGCCGCACGCTTCAGCTTGCGCGATTCCCCGGTGCACTATGGTCCACCCGGTGCAATGCCAGTGGCACCAGTGCCGTAGGGTGCATCTCGATGCACCAATTGTGCGTTGTCTACACCTGCTCTGCCACCGGGGTGCGGATGCGTGAGCTGAGCTTTTCGTAGAATTGCAGGGCTACGGCCTGTTCGGCCTTGATGACGTCGTCGGCCCTGAGCTGTGAGGCCTTATGCCCTGAGAGCAATAGTTCGTGCGGGCGATGATGTAGATTCTCGGGCGAAGCCGCCGAACCCGAGAAGCCGTTTCCAGCCGTAGGGTGCATCTCGATGCACCAATTGTGCTGCTCTTTCGTCGGGAATAATTAGTGCCAACATTGAGTCAGTATTAAGCCCGGCCTTAACCAGCGTAGCGGTGTCCGAGGCGTTGCCCAAAATGATCTCGCGACTCAGCGCCCACTGCGTATCATGGCTTTCCTACGAAGCCTATTCCCACTCGATGGTGGCCGGTGGTTTCGATGAGATGTCATAGACGACGCGATTGACGCCGCCCACTTCGTTGATGATGCGGTTACTCATTTTGGCGAGTAATTCGTAATCGACATGCACCCAGTCGGCGGTCATGAAGTCGGAGCTTTCGACGCAACGAATCGCGATCACGCTCTGTCCCTCATAACTTCGCCCATCGCCCATCACGCCGACCGTACTCACCGGAATCAAAACGCCAAACGCCTGAGCGATCTTATTATACCAACCGGTGGCTCGGATTTCTTCGATGATGATGTCGTCCGCAGCGCGGAGCAGATCCAGCTTTTCACGGGTCAGCGAACCGATGACCCGTACGGCCAGGCCCGGTCCGGGGAACGGATGACGCCAAACGATTTCCTCGGGCAAGCCCAGGTGCTCTCCCACCCGACGCACCTCGTCTTTGAACAGATCGCGCAGCGGCTCGACCAACTCAAATCCCAGCTCCTCGGGAAGACCGCCGACGTTGTGGTGGATCTTGATGTTGACCGCCTTTCCACCCACGCTGTGTCCCGATTCAATCACGTCGGGGTAGAGTGTGCCCTGAGCCAGAAACTGTGCGTCCTCAAACCGTTTTGCCGCCTCCTTGAACACCGCGATAAACTCATGGCCGATGATGAGGCGTTTCTTTTGCGGATCCGTAACGCCCTCGAGTTGGCACAGGAAGCGATCCGCCGCGTCTACCACGTGCAGATCGATGTCGAAATGCTTGCGAAACGTGCTTTCGACCAAGTCGACTTCGTGATTACGCATGCAGCCGTTGTCCACGAAAATGCAACTTAAACGATCGCCGATAGCCTTGTGTATCAACGCGGCTGCCACACTGCTGTCCACACCGCCCGAGAGCCCGCACAGCACGCGTGAAGAATCCCCGACCTGCTCCCGAATACTATCGATAATGTTCTCGGCCACGTGGCCGATCTGCCACTCGGCGCTGCATTCGCAAATGTCGTAGATGAAATTCCGGATGATTTGACTGCCATACGGCGTGTGGGTGACTTCGGGATGAAACTGCACACCGTAGAAAGGTTTCGTTCTGTGGCGCACGGCCGCACAGGGGCAGTTGCGGGTTCGTGCCTGAGGTACGAATTCCTCCGGAAGCGAGTGCACCATGTCGCCGTGACTCATCCACACCGAAGTCGGCGTGGGTACGTGAGCCAGAATGTCGCGATCGTCGATGACTTCGAGTTGCGTTCTGCCGTATTCGGGTGACTTTGTGGCGCCGACCTGGGCACCCATGATATCGCACGCCAATTGCAAACCATAGCAGATGCCGAGAACGGGTAGCCCCATGTCCAAAATCTCGGGGCGGCATCGCGGGGCATCTTTTTCATACACCCCGGCCGGACCGCCGGAGAGGATTAAGCCTACGGCGTTGTGCGCACGGAGCTGCTCAATCGAGACGTCCGGTGGCACGATGACACTGTGAACATGATTTTCACGAACACGGCGGGCAATCAGTTGAACGTATTGGGCGCCGAAATCGACTATAGCAATGGTTGCAGGAGGCATATACTTCACCGTCAAAATGTTAAATCAAAAGCCGTGAACAAAAGAGGAAACAGGTGCGCAAGACCAAACCACCAACCGGCCGCTACACCACCCAACATGAGCGGCGCGATCAGCACGAAAAAACAGACAACGCGCGAACGTGTTTTTGCGGGCGAGGTCGCGCCGAGACGCACGAGACCAAACCACCACATCGCCAGACCAACTCCGGCCGGGACCGCAGCGGCGTAATCGAAGGCGCGTGCCGTCGGAATCCACGACCAACCAAGCGTCCCGCCGACATAGGCCAACGGCTTAAACCCGATGATCAGGGCAGCGAAAAGGATCGGTGCGCTCCACGCCGTGCTATAGTGCAAAGCGGCTGTCATGCGCTGTTCGCCACGGTACGGTGACGCATGTGCCTTGCGAACGCCCCAGCGTACCATTGCCAACAGCAAGGCGAGCCCCGCCATGGCCCCCACGCCGGCCGTCACCATAACGATCAAACTCTGCGCCGGGTTCCACCACAAATCCGTCAACCGGTCACCCCCGCCCGCCCCACGGGTCCGGGCCACCGCAAACCATCCTTCGCCCGTGGGCTTAATAGGCGTCGCGCTAACGCCGGTCACCCATCGCCATCCAACCCGCGTTGTTTGAAATAGCCCCGAGGCGGCAGACAGCAGCAGCCAATAAACCAATGCGAAGCGGCGCGACGCCGCGGACGCCCGCATCAAAGCCAGATGATTCAAGCGGCCTACACCCGCGAACCAAACCCACTCGGACATGCTACGCCAACCCGGCGATCGACAAGCATACGCCTGGGCGTAGGGTGTCACGTCAACATGGGTCACGCGATCGTCGGCGAATTGAAAACCGCAGAGCGAACAATGAGGGGGAGGCGGCTGTTCCACGGGCTGGCCACACGCCGGACATCGCTGCAGGTGCGGGTCCAAAGCGTGGGCTGCCCTCATCTCGACCAATTTGCCACCTTGATTCAGCCCCCGGCCAACGACGACGCGCCGTCGCTATTTAAGAAAACCCAAGGCGAGGTCGCCAGCGCATGAATGGGAAACAGCGCGATGTTGACCAAAAAGCGCGACGGACCAACCAGAAACTGCGCATAGTCCTCACCGTTCCAGGCGAACAACCCATCATCAAGCACATCGCACTCGAAAGGATCGGCAAAGTAGAGCGGCCCGTGCGAAACGCGTTCGCTAGACGGGCCTATGCGAATCGGGGCGTGCGATCGCGTCTGAATGGATGGTTCCCTGTCCGCCGCCCGAGCCGCGTCCACGGATGGCGTGGTCACGGGCTGCCGCTGCGCCAAACTATCCTGCCATGGGTTCGCCGATTGATGGCAACCCAGAACACCCAACGTCCCCACCATAAGCAAGGCCACACCCATAGAACAGAACCGATGATGCGCGTCAAGATTCATTACGCAACTCCATGGCATAATTCGGTGCCTCCTTAGTAATCATTACGTCATGAGGATGCGATTCGGCGAGCCCCGCCGACGAGTTCCGAATCAAATTCGACTCGGTTCGCAATTCCTCGATGCTGTGCGTCCCGCAATACCCCATTCCGGCGCGAAGCCCGCCGACAAGCTGATATACAAAATCCGCAAGCGGTCCGCGAAAAGGTACCCGACCTTCGACGCCTTCGGGCACCAGCTTTCCAGTTGAAGACGTGGCGTCTTGACCGTACCGATCGGCCGACCCCTTGACCATCGCACCGAGCGAGCCCATGCCTCTGTATTCCTTGAATCGACGACCCTTCCAGGTGACCGTTTCACCCGGTGCTTCCTCCAGCCCGGCAAAAAGCGACCCCATCATTACGGTGTGGGCGCCGGCGGCAATGGCCTTGGTGATGTCGCCCGATTGACGAATACCGCCGTCGGCAATGACCGGGATGTTCGCGGGCGACGCAACGCTACTGACATTCATAATCGCAGAGAACTGCGGCACTCCGACGCCGGAAACGACACGCGTCGTGCAAATACTACCCGGACCAATGCCCACCTTTAGCGCACTCGCTCCTGCGTCGATCAAATCCTTGGCCGCCTCCGCCGTGGCGATGTTTCCGGCGATGATATCGATGTCGTGGTGGCGGCGGATTTCCCGCACCGTTTCAATGACGTTGTCGCTGTGGCCGTGGGCGGTATCCACGACGATTACATCAACGCCGCTGGCAATCAAAGCCTCAACCCGCTCGTGCGTTTGAACGCCGACCGCCGCTCCAACGCGAAGCCTCCCCCGCTGGTCCTTGCAGCTTACCGGAAAGTGCTGACTGCGTTCAATGTCACGCATGGTAATGAGACCGGCGAGACGATGGTCCTTGTCAACCAGCAGAAGCTTCTCGACTTTGGCTCGTTTAAGAATCTCCGACGCCTGATCAAGCGTCGTCTCCGGCGGACCGGTGACTAGGTGCTCGCCGGTCATCACGTCTCTAATCTTGAGGTCCTCGCGCTCGAGGAACTTCATATCCCGCCGCGTAATGATGCCCACCAGCTTTCCATGATCACCGACGATGGGCACGCCCGAGATATTCTGCAGTGCCATCATCTCCTTGGCCTGCGCCACGGGCACATCCGGCGAAAGCGTAAGCGGGTCGATGATCACGCCACTTTCCGAGCGTTTGACCTTGTGGACCTCGCGGCATTGGGCCTCAATGCTGAGATTCTTGTGGATGATCCCGATTCCGCCCTCCTGAGCGAGGGCGATGGCCAGTCGTGATTCGGTGACCGTGTCCATGGCCGCAGAAACGAGGGGGATGTTGAGTTTGATGCCGCGCGTCAGGAACGTACTGACGTCTAGTTCTTCGGGCAGCACCGAAGAGCGCCGCGGCACGAGCAGAACGTCATCAAACGCTAGTCCCTCTGGGATGGCAAGTTGATCGGACGAAGATTGGAGACCAATACCCTTGGGCATATGGCGGGCACCTTTCATAACAGCACCTAAAGCCCGTATATAAGCCAAGACGCTCGATCCGTCAATATCGGCGCCACGCTCGAAAGTACGATCTACCCGCCCCCTTCGTGGGGCGCAGCGGCATTGTCGCCCAGGGGGGCGGGTGCCCCATCCTTCCCATCAGGAAAGGGTGGGGAACGGATCGAAGGATTCTTGTGTTTCGACGTGCCGATCGGTTGTCGAAGTCGGTTCGCAACCCCTGCTGCGCAAGGATGGGGCACCCAGCAAAGACGACACCCGCGTCCACCCTAGTCAATCAAAGATGCGCTAGAACGTGCGTTCGACGAAGCCGGTGTCGATCGAAGCGGTGAGGAAGTCGGGGTGGCCTATGACTTTGCGCAGGAAGGGAATGGTGGTCTTGATCGGTTCGATGCTGAACTCGTCGAGGCACCTTTGCATGCAGCGAATCGCATCGGGGCGCGAGGCTTGATGTACAATGAGCTTGGCGATCAATGAATCATAGCACGGCGAAATTCGATAACCTTCATGGACGTGCGTCTCCAGGCGGACGCCCAGTCCGCCGGGTGGTCGAAATTTCTCGATCAGTCCGGCGCAAGGTCTGAACCCGGTATCGGGATCTTCGGCGTTGATGCGACACTCAAGGGCATGACCGGTGGACTTGAACGTTCGCTGCGTGAATTCCAAGGGTTCGCCGGCGGCGGCGTGGATCTGCGCCTTGATTATGTCAATCCCGGAAATCATTTCCGTGACCGGGTGCTCGACCTGTATCCGAGTGTTCACTTCGATGAAATAGAACTTGCCCTTGCTGTCCACCAGAAATTCAACGGTGCCGGCCGTGGTATACTCCGCGGCCCGGGCGAGCTTGGTCGCGGCCGCACATAGATCACGCCGCGTCCGTGAATCGATCGAGTGCGACGGCGACTCCTCCACTAACTTCTGATAGCGGCGCTGGAGCGTACAGTCGCGTTCACCCAAATGGACAACGTGCCCGTGGGCGTCGGCCATGATCTGCACTTCCACATGCCGCGGGCGATCGATATATTTCTCGATGTATAATGCACTGCTTTGGAATGCGCCCTCCGCCTCCTGCTCAGCTTGTTTGATGGTGCTGAGCAGATCCGTTTTGTCTTGCACGATGCGCATGCCACGCCCACCACCACCCGCGGCCGCTTTGATCATCAGCGGGTAGCCGATCTTCGCAGCGGTGGCGAGGATTTCGTTATCATCACCCTCCAGCACACCGTCACTTCCGGGAATGGTAGGAACTTTGGCCTTCTTGGCCAGAGCACGTGCCGAAGACTTGTCACCGAGCAGCCGCATGGCCGTTGCGCTGGGTCCGATGAATTCAATATTGCAAGCCCGGCATTTCTCGGCGAACGCCGCGTTCTCCGCCAGAAACCCATACCCCGGGTGTATGGCGTCCGCACCGGTAACCTCTGCGGCGGCGATGATTCGATCGGTCTTAAGGTAGCTGTCTTTGGGGGCGCGGGTTCCAATGCACACGGCGCGATCGGCCAGTTTCAAGTATTCCGCCCGACGATCTTCCTCCGAAAAAACACACACCGCTTCCACGTTGAGCTCGCGGCAGGCGCGAAGGATGCGTAGCGCAATCTCGCCTCGATTAGCTATTAGGATACGTCGAAACATGGGTTGGCAATCAAAAGCAGGGTCCGCCGTGCGGACCGAGAACCAGGAAAGCGTTTCGCCCACCGGGTGGTCCGCACGGCGGACCCTACACTTTGCGCTATCGCGTTAATCGCAGCGCACGGAGAACAACGGCTGGCCATATTCAACCGCCTCTCCATTCTTAACCAGAATCTCTTCGATGGTCCCGCTCATCTCGGCCTTGATCTCGTTAAACACCTTCATCGCTTCGACGATACAAACCACCGTATCAATGTTGACGCGCGAACCCACGTGTATAAACGGCGCCGACTCGGGGTCTGCAGCGGCATAAAACGATCCCACCATCGGCGAATGGATGGCCGTGAGTTTCAAGTCTTCCGTCCCTACGGACCCCTCGGGCGCAAGCACCGCCGCCGCGTCGGGTACCGATTGGATCATCGTCGGGGCTCCGTTCACGACGGGCATAACCTCCGCAACCGCCGTCGGGCGCCGGAGGTTGACCTCCACATCGCCGTCACGCAACGAAAGCTCCACCAGGTCGTTGGTGACCATCATGTCCACCAGTTTTCTAATTCGATCAATATCCAGCAATGCCTAGACTCCGACGGGATAGCACTAACGCCTCCGCCCGCTCAGCGACCGATCCGGATGATCGCATCTTCCGGATTCTTCCCCAATCGGCTCATCACGCTTCGTCCGTTTGGTGTCACTAAAACGTCATCTTCGATTCGAATACCACCGACGCCGGGCAAGTAAACCCCCGGCTCGACCGTAACCACCATGCCCGCGACCAGCTTCTCTTTCGATCGCCAACTCAGCGACGGCGCCTCATGGACGTTGAGACCCAGGCCGTGCCCTAAACCATGACCGAACGCCTCGCCGTAACCGGCGCCGGTAATGTGATCTCGGGCGACGGCGTCGATGTCGCACATCCGCCGTCCCGGCCGGATTGCGGCGATCGCCCGCTGCTGGGCTTCCAGCACGATCGAATACACCACCTCCAACTTGCGCGGCATGCTACCAATGAATACCATTCGGGTCAAATCGCTGCAATATCCGCCGATCTTCGCGCCCCAATCGAACAAAACCGCACTCCCCCTCTTCACCCGGCGCGATCCGGGACTGGCGTGCGGCAAGGCGGCGTTGGGGCCTTCCGCGCAGATGGTTGGAAAAGAAGCACCCGACGCACCCCGCAGTTTCATCTCATACTCCAGTCGCGCCGCCAAGGCGAGTTCCGTCTGTCCGACTCGGATCGATTTTCGCATGGCCACGAACGCGTCCTCCGCCACCCGAATCGCCTTGCGCATGGTGACCAGTTCCGCCGACGATTTGACTTGTCGCATGTCGGAAAGAATGGTTGGCGCGTTGGTCAATCGAGTAGACCGAATCAACTTCTTCAGCGCGGCGTGACTCGCAACGCTCATGTATTGCGATTGAATCGCCAGAGACTTGATCTTCAACGCCTTCGATACGTTTGCGATCTCATCGTTGAGCATGCCCTTGCGCATCCAAGCCTTCGCCCAGGGGCATTCCTTCCGGGACGATTCCTCGAACCGGCGATCGGTAATCAAATGCACCTCTTTCGGTGTTAGCAATACGGCCGAGTCTTCACCGGAAAAGCCCGCCAAATAGAAGCTGTCCGTGGGGCTGCTGATGAGATAGGCACTAATGCGATGCTTCTTCATCTGCCGGCGACAGCGCGACAATCGGTCCGCGATGATCTTCGAGGGACGTGCCAAGTTTGCTTGGGCCATGATCGCTCCTAATTCGGTCTTCATCATTACACAATCAGCGCCGCATTCTACGAGCGGACATGGGCCGTGTCGATTTGCGGTGGAACAGGACCGGTTAGCAGAGTAGGTGACCGATCCGCGCCGAGCCGCATGCTTTAGCTTGCGCGACCTCACGAATTCGTGGATCAACCCGGCCGTAAGCGAAATGGAAACCCGACTTGACGAGAGCTTGTGCTCTCGATCGGGAAGCATGACGTATCAGTCGACGCCGCGTCCAAAGGACATGACCATCACAGCGCTTAGACCGCGATAAAACGCTAATGGTTCGTCTCCCACCCTACGCGAGGAGCGAAGGATGGGGCTCCCGCGCGTATTTTTCAGAGCACAGGGCGCAAGCCCTGTGCGCGATCTCGAACGCAGGAGCGTGCCATGGGTTCGCGTGCGGCCATACTCTTGTCCGTTGGCGGTTGGCAATGATCGGTTTTGCGCCTATCCTATGACCATAGAATTCCAGAAAATGGATGTTCGATAGCAAGGAGATGGTCATGACGACGGCGGTTCAAGATTTCAAAGTGGCGGATATAAGTTTGGCTGATTTTGGTCGGCGGGAGATCGTTCTCGCCGAGCACGAAATGCCGGGGCTGATGTCCG
>Ga0326597_10009880_pt1 | contig 12748 bp, 16 predicted proteins | sample RVTome_12_FD_203789 | JGI IMG/M metagenome (GOLD analysis project Ga0326597, IMG submission 203789) | Soil microbial communities from uranium-contaminated site in the Upper Colorado River Basin, Wyoming, United States - RVT100D185 | ecosystem: Environmental > Terrestrial > Soil > Contaminated >... | reverse complement strand
AGATGCCTTCGTTCCGGAAGCTGCGGTTGATCTCGTAGACCTTCTCCATGCCTCCGACCGTGAGCCGCTTCAAGTAGAGCTCCGGGGCGATGCGCAAATACAGGTCCATCTTGAGCGCGTTGTGATAGGTCTTGAACGGGCGCGCGACCGCTCCTCCGGCGATCGGCTGGAGCATGGGAGTTTCGACTTCGATATAGCCCCGCTCGTCGAAAAAGCCGCGGATCGTCTGAATGAGGCGGCTTCGGGTAACGAACGCCGCTCGGGAGTCCGGATTCGAGATGAGGTCGAGGTAGCGCTGGCGGTAGCGGACCTCGACGTCGGTCAAGCCGTGCCACTTCTCCGGGAGCGGCTTCATCGCCTTCGCGAGAAAGGTGAGCGCCTCGACCCTGACCGTGAGCTCTCCGGTCTTCGTCCGGAAGAGGGGGCCCTCGACCCCGATGAAGTCCCCCAGATCGAGATTCTCGTAGACCGCGAAGTCCCTCTCGGGGACGGTATCCTTCCTTATGTAGACTTGGAGCTTTCCCGCGCCGTCGCTCAGGTGGGCGAATCCCGCCTTGCCGAACGGCCGGAGAGCGAGGATTCGCCCCGCGGTCCGAACCCGGACCGGCTCCTTCTCCAACTTCTCGGCGGTTCGGTCCTGAAATCGGGTGAACGCTTCCGAGACGGTGTGGGTCCTGTCGAACCGGGTGGGGTAGACGTCGACCCCCAGGGCTTCGATGGCGTCGCGCTTCGCCCGCCGCTCGTCCTCCATCCTCTCTTCTACGCTCAAGGAATGTCCCTTCCCGTTCTTCTTTGCGTCTTTGCGCCTTTGCGCCTTTGCGTTTTTTTCCGTTCCTTCTACCGTGCCTTGGCGTTGAGCTCTTGATTCACCGCGTCGAGCACACCGTTCACGAACCCGGCCGACTCCGGGCTCGAGAAACGCTTCGCGACCTCGAGCGCCTCGTTGATCACCACGCCCGGAGGCGTCGACCTCTCCAAGAGCTCGTAGACCGCGAGCCGCAGGACGTTGCGATCCACCGTCGACATGCGCCCGAGGCGCCAGTGCTCGGAGGTCTCGATGAGGATCTTGTCGATCTCCTCGATCCGATCGACGGTCCCCTCGACCAGCCGGCTTGCGAACTCCCGGGCGGCATCGCCGGCGCTCTGGAGCTCGCTCGAGCTCTCGATGACGCTTTCGACGGGCTCGCGGCTCACGTCCCATTGGTAGAGCATCTGGAGCGCGAGCTCTCGGCCCTTCCTCCTAGCGCCCACCGTCAGTCCTTGCCGTTTCTTCCGCCGCCCGCGAGAGCGCGGTGCAATACCGCCGTCTCCACCGCGGCGAGGGCGGCGTCGTAGCCTTTGTTGTCGCTCCCCCGTCCCGTCGAGCGCGCGACCGCCTGCTCGAGCGTCTCGGTCGTGAGGACCGCGTTCGTCACGGGAACGCCGGTGTCGAGCGCCACCCGGGAGACGGCGTCGGTCACGGTGCGGCTCAGGTAGTCCCAATGGGGAGTTCCGCCCTTGATGATTGCGGCGACGCAGACCACTCCGGAGAAACGCCCCGAGGCCGCGAGAAGCTTGGCAGTGAGCGGAATCTCGAAGGCGCCTGGCACCCGCACCACTTCGATGTCCTCGGCCGCGACCTGGGCGCGCTTCAAGGCCTCGAGCGCCCCCTCGAGAAGCTTGTCGGTGACGCCGCTGTTGAAGCGGCTCATCACCACCGCAAATCGCATACCCGAGGCATTCGGCTTCCCTTCCCAGATCTTGGCCATGAAAACGAGCTCACTTTCCCCGGAACGCAGCCGTCCGCTTCTCGAGAAAAGCGTTCATCCCTTCTCTCAGATCCTCGGTGCCGCAGAGGATGCCGAAAAGAGTGGCCTCGAGGAGCAAGCCCTTTTCGAGATCGACCTCGAGCCCCTGGTCGATGGCGAGGAGCGCATGCCGGAGCGCTAAAGGCGCGTTTCGTACCATCCTCCGGGCGATGGCTTCTGCAGTCTCGAGGAGCGATTCTTTTGGCACCACGCGGTTCACGAGACCGATGCGAACCGCCTCGGCGGCGTCGACGGGATCTCCGGTAAGGATCATCTCGTAGGCGCGCCCGCGCCCCACGAGACGGGAAAGCCTCTGGGTCCCCCCGTAGCCGGGGATCGCTCCGAGAGTGACTTCGGGAAGGCCCAGCTTTGCCCCTTCGGCGGCGACGCGCAGGTGACAGGAGAGCGCGAGCTCGAGACCGCCCCCGAGGGCGAAGCCGTTGATGGCGGCGATCACGGGCTTTCCCAGCGTCTCGATGTGGCGGAAAATCGACTGGCCGCGGAGGGCGGTCACGTGGCCCGTGGTCGCCGTCTCGCGCGCGAGCTCCTGGATGTCGGCGCCGGCGATGAAGGCCTTTTCCCCCGCGCCGGTGATGATGACCGCCCGCACCGCCTCGTCGGAGGCGAGGTGCGAGAACGCGCGGTCGAGCTCCGCCATGGTCTCGTTGTTCATGGCGTTCAGCTTCTGGGGTCGATCGACGGTGAGGAGGGCGATCTCGTCGCGCGTTTCCAGCTTCAGATTTTGGAGATCCATGTTTCCGCTCCCGAGTAGTCGTAGAAACCCCTTCCCGACTTGCGGCCCAGATGCCCCGCGAGGACCATCCGCCGCAGGAGCGGAGGTGGGGCAAAACGCTTCTCGCGAAACTCGTCGAACATGATGTTCGCGATGTAGTAGGTGGTATCGAGCCCGACGAAATCCAGCAGCTCGAACGGCCCCATGGGATATCCGCAGCCGAGCTTCATTCCGGCGTCGATGTCCTCCTTCGTCGCGACTCCCTCCTCGAGCGCGCGGATGGCGTCGAGGAGATACGGTACCAACAGCCGGTTCACGATAAAACCCGGGCGGTCGGGAGCGAGCACCGGGGTCTTTCCCAGTCTCCGCGCAAGCCCCTGGACTGCTTCCGTAGCCTCGGGCTCGGTGGTCAACGCGGGAATGATCTCGACCACTTTCATCAAGGGGACCGGATTGAAGAAGTGGAGACCCACGAACCGCTGGGGGTGCCTGGTGGCCGCGGCCATCTCGGTGATGCATAGGGACGAGGTGTTGCTGCAGCGGATGGCCTCGGGCTTCAGGATCGCATCGAGCTTCCCGAAAAGCTCCTTCTTCACCTTCAGGTCCTCGAGCACCGCCTCGATGACCACATCGACGTCCGAGAGTTTCTCGAGGCGGGTGGTGGGTTCGATGCGCGAGAGGACTTCCTTCTTCTGCTCGGGGGTGAGCTTGCCCCGCTCGACTCCCTTCTCCAGGAACGAGTCGATTCTGCCCATGCCCTCGCGGAGCGCCTTCTCGTCGACCTCGATCACCACCGTCGGGAGGCCGGCGCCCGCGGCTACCTGCGCGATTCCCGACCCCATGAGGCCGCAACCCACCACTCCCACTTTTTCGATTTTCATCGACTTTCTCCCGCGATCCCATTCAGCGCCGAGACCGCCGCCAGGAACGCTCCGCCAAGCGCCGCACCCACGAGGTCGGCGAGGACGTCGACCAGGCTTCCGTCGCGCCCCGGCACGTGGAGCTGATGCCATTCATCGCTCATCCCATAGAAGACCGCGATCGCGATTCCTCCCGCGACCGTAGGCGCCTTCAGGCGGCAGAACAGCCGTTTCGAAAGCGCGCGCACCGAGAGCACCGAGAGCCCCGCGTAAGCGAGCCCGTGAAGCAGATAGTCCGGAGTCGTCGACAGGAGATCGGGCCGCTCCCGCGACGAAGAAAAGAAGATGAGGCCCATGTAGACGATGACCGGCCCCCAGAACCGGCCCGCCTCGCCGAAGCCCGAAGGGCGAAGGCGGGTCATCAAGAGGGAAAAGGATACATCAGCCACCCGATCAGGAAGGCGGATCCCAGAAAGCAAACGAAGGCGAGAATCCCGAACCGGAGCTGCTCCTGCGGGTCGTGCCGCATCAGGAGAGCGAACGCCGTCGAGACCATGAGCGCGAAGATCGTCAGAATGAGAAAGTGACTGGTCACGATTTCCTCCCGACAGCGATGTCGTAGGCGTCGAGCATCATCAACATGTTGAGGAGGCCCGCCACGATACAAAACGTGTAGCCGTACTCGTAGGTGAGGGCCGTCACCTCCCCCGATCCCATGCCCAGGAGCTTGGCCGCAAAGAACGGAAGGCCTACTCCGATCTCGGCCAGGCCGGCGAGAAACGTCAGAGGCTCCGAGGTATTGAGGGGGAAGAGCTCGCCATGAAGGGACAGCCCGAGGGCGAACATTCCGGCGACGATGGTGAAGAACGTGAGCGCCCGCCGCGTCCGGCCGAGCATCAGGTGACCTAGCCCGGGCACGAGCCACGCCGAGACCGCGACCGGGATCCCAGCCGTTGCCGGCCGCGCTTGAGTTTCTTCCTTGGCGCGCATAACCCTCCGATTCTAGCCGATCACAGCGTCCCGTAAAGCCGATCTCCGAAGTCACCCAACCCCGGCAGGATGTACTTTCGGGTGTCGAGGCCGCGGTCGAGAGCCGCAGTATAGACGTCCACCCCGGGATGGTCCTTGGCGAGCCTTTCGACTCCCTCGGGGGCGGCCACGATGGAAAGGAGCCGGATGAGAGTCGCCCCCTGCTCCTTTAGAAGGTCGATTGCTGACGAGGCGGAGCCGCCGGTCGCGAGCATCGGGTCGAGGACCAGCACCTGGCGGCCCGAGAGGGGCGGAAGCTTCTTGTAGTACTGCCGCGCCTGGGCGGTCGTCTCGTCCCGCTCGAGCCCCACGTAACCGACAGCGGCCCGGGGAAAGATGGTGAGCATCACGTCCAGCATGCCCATTCCCGCGCGAAGGACCGGCACCAGCACGATGTCGGCATCCAGGCGCTGGACCTGGGTCTCCTCGAGAGGAGTCGTGACCCGCTCGGAGCGCAGAGGGAGATCGCGCGAGGCGCCGAACGCCAGAAGCGACGTCAGCTGACGCCCGAGCCTCCGGAACTCCTCGGGCTCCGTCCGCCGGTCGCGAAGCTGAGCGAGGATGTCCTCGATCAATGGATGGTCGACGCGATGGAGAGTCACGGGCACAGGCCTCAGGCTGTCTTTTTCAATTGCTCGCCTCGCTCTTCAATCAATGCGCCGGGGCCCCCACCCCCAGCGCTTCTCGCTTCCGCCTCCGCCCTTCGGGCTTAGGCGGACGCCGAAGCGTTGCGAAGGCGGGCCGGGACTCGCTTGCATCGCCCTGCGCTCGGGCCGAGGGCTCGGCTCGGCGCGTTCGCCTTCGAGCACTTTGTGTCATCGAGCTTCCCTTTCGGACAGCTATCAATATACCCTTTCGCCATGAGAGCGGTCGATGTCCTCAAGCGCAAGCGCGCCGGGGCCGAGCTCTCTCGCGAGGAGATCGCGTTCCTGGTGAATGGGTTCACCGCCGGCGAGATCCCCGACTATCAGGTCTCCGCCTTCCTCATGGCCGTTTGCCTGCGGGGCATGAGCGCGGAGGAGACCGTCGCTCTCACGGAAACCATGCTCCGGAGCGGCGTCATCCTGGATTTCAGCGACGTTTCCGGGCCCAAGATCGACAAGCACTCGACCGGAGGTGTCGGCGACAAGACCTCTCTCATCATCGCCCCCCTCGCGGCCTCCGCGGGGCTCGTCGTCCCCATGATCAGCGGGCGGGGGCTCGGCCATAGCGGCGGCACTCTCGACAAGCTCGAGGCCATCCCGGGATTCAACGTGCGCCTCGACGAGAAGCGCTTTCATGAGGTCGTCTCCGAAATCGGCTTCGCCATGGTGGGCCAGACCGAGGCCATCGCTCCCGCGGACCGCAAGCTCTACGCTCTCCGGGACGTCACCGCCACCGTCGAGAGCTTCCCGCTCATCACCGGAAGTATCCTGTCGAAAAAGCTCGCCGAGGGCATCGAGGGTCTCGTCCTGGACGTGAAGGTGGGGAGCGGCGCCTTCATGAAGACCCGCGAGGACGCGGAGACCCTCGCGCGATCCATGTTGTCGACGGCGGCCCGCATGGGAACGAAAGCCGTCGTTCTCCTCACCGACATGAGCCAGCCCCTGGGGACCCACGTGGGAAACGCCCTCGAGGTCGAAGAGTCGCTCGCGGTGCTGCGCGGGGAGGGTCCGCGGGACTTGAATCGTCTCTGCATTCGACTCACGGCGCACATGCTCGCTCTCGGCGGGATCGCGTCGGGCGTCGAGGACGGCGAGAGGCGGGCCCAGGAGGAGCTTCGGTCGGGGCGCGGTCTTTCGAAGTTCCTCGACATGGTTCGGGCCCAGGGCGGCGATCCACGGATCGTCGACGGCGGCGTCCTTCCGCGCGCGCGCGCCCAAAAGGAAGTCGCCGCCGAGGCAAACGGCTTCGTCGCCGCCATCGATACCGAAATGCTGGGAACGGCGGCGATGGTCCTGGGCGCGGGTCGAGAAAAGGTCGAAGACGTCATCGACCCGGGCGCGGGGCTCGTGGTCGGAAAGAAACTGGGCGATGAAGTCCGGAAAGGCGAGCCCCTGGTGACCCTTCACTACAACGATCCCTCCCGTCTCTTCGAAGCCGAGGGGATGATCCAACAGGCCTATTCACTTGATGGCGCCCGGCGCCCCTCGGTGCCGGAGCTCATCCAGGCGGTGCTGGAGCCATGAATCCATGAATATTGTAGAGAAGATTCGTGAAGCGGTGACCTACGTCGGATCGCGCGTCCGCGCGAAGCCTCAGGTCGCGTTAGTTCTGGGATCCGGCCTCGGCGGTTTCGCGGAGTCGCTTTCGGATCGCACTGCCATCCCCTTTTCCGCGATACCGCACTTCCCGCGCTCGAGCGTCCAGGGGCACTCGGGAAGCCTCATCGCCGGGATGTTCCAGGGTGTCCCCCTGTTCGTGATGGCGGGTCGGGTCCACGCGTACGAAGGGTACGGCGCCGAAGAGGTCGTCTTCCCCGCGCGCGTCCTTTCGACGCTCGGGGTCAAGATGCTGGTCCTCACCAACGCCGCCGGGGCGGTGAACACCGCCTTCAAGCAGGGCGAGCTCATGATCCTGACGGATCACATCAACTGGACGGGCTTGAACCCCCTGGCGGGGCCGGAGTACCCCGAGCTCGGCCAGCGGTTCACCGACATGACCGAGGGCTACCACGGAAAGCTCGTCGCTGCCTGCGAGCAGGCGGCCCGACGGATCGGGCTCAGCATGAGAAAGGGTGTCTACCTGGGGCTTCTCGGTCCGAGCTTCGAGACCCCCGCCGAGATCCGGATGTTCCGGACGCTCGGCGCCGACGCCGTGGGGATGTCGACCGTTCTCGAGTGCATCGCCGCGAACCAGATGGGGGTGAAAGTCCTCGGCATTTCCTGCATCACCAACATGGCCGCGGGAATCCTGCCGCGAAAGCTTGACCACAAAGAGGTGATGGAAGTGGGCGCGAAAGTGAAGTCGGTGATGGAGGAGCTCCTGGCCGAGGTCGTCCCCGCCCTCGCCAAGCTCGCGTAGTTCTCATGTCGACAAAAACCGAGAAGATGGTCAAGGCCGCTCGCGACGCCCGAAGGCGCGCGCTTGCCCCGTACTCCGGCTTCAAGGTGGGGGCCGCCATACGGACCGAGAGCGGCGTCATCTACTCCGGGTGCAACGTGGAGAACGCGACGCTGGGACTCACCGTTTGCGCCGAGCGGGTGGCGCTCTTCAAAGCTCTGTCCGAAGGAGCGCGGAGGTTCACGGACGTCGCGGTGGTCACCGCCGCCGAGCGGCCGACGCCGCCCTGCGGGGCCTGCCGGCAGCTTCTCTGGGAATACTGCGGGGACGTTCCCGTTCACCTGGTGAGCACCCGGGGCCGAAGGAAAAGCTTTACCTTGGGGGAGCTGCTTCCTTACGCCTTCGACAAGCGGGATCTGTAGTCAGTGATCAGTGATCAGTGATCAGTAGTCAGTGATCAGTCCAAAGCCGCTACGTAGCGCAGATTGCGATAGAGCTGACCGTGATCCAGCCCGTAGCCGACGACGAAACGATCCGGAATCTCGAACCCGACGTAGTCGACGGTCACGTCGATCTGGCGTCGTGAGGGTTTCGAGAGGAGCGCGCAGACTCGGAGAGACGCGGGGCGCCGTGAGCGCAGCATGTTCAGAAGGTAGTTGAGGGTGAGGCCGGTATCGGCGATGTCCTCGACTACGATCACTTCCTTGCCTTCGAGGGACTGATCCAGGTCCTTCGTGACCTGGACCTCGCCGCTGCTGCGCGTTCCCTTTCCATAGGACGAGACCGCGAGAAAGTCGAGGGTGACGGGAACATCGATGTTCCGGGCCAGATCGGCGAGGAACGTGTAGGCCCCCTTCAGGACGCAGACCAGATGGACCGTCTTCCCCCGATAGTCGCCGCTGATTCGGCGTCCGAGCTCCGCAACGCGCGCTTGCAGCCGTTCTTCGGGAATGAGGATTTCGAGAGACATCGACTCGGGAGGCGGGCTTAGCTCCTCGCGTTGCCCTGGGCGAAGATATCGAAGGTCACGGTGATTATGCCGAGGGCCTCTACCGGCTTTCCGTTCTTGAGCGCCGGCTTCCAGCGCCAGAGCTTGGCATTCTCCTTCGCCGCGTCGACGCAGTACGGGAGAGACTTGATCACCCGAACCACCTCCGTCGATCCGTCGAGCCGAACGAGCACCTGGAGAATCACTTCGCCCGCGACCATCTTCTCCCGCGCCACCGAGGGATAGGGCGGAGACGGCGGTTCGTAAATCGGCACGGGCTCGATGTCGAAGCCGCCCGGAGAGAAATCGCCGCCCCCGAAACCACCCCCGCGACCCGGCCCAACGCCCCAGCCCTCACCGGTTCCCACACCGCTTCCCCTTCCACCGCCCATTCCTCCGCCGGTTCCCGAGCTCGGCTCGGTGTCGACGCCTCCCCAGTCCCGGGAGTCCTCGGTGGAAAGTCCGGGGAAGTCGACGGCATCGGGAGAGAAGACACCTTCGAAAAGAGCGGTGGACTCGGTCGGGAGATCGGGAACCTCGATATCGTCGAAGTTCAGCGCTCGCGGTTTTCGCGGAGCTACCGGCGCAGGCCTCGGCTCCGGCGTCTCGACGGGAGGTCGCACTTCGACGAATCGAGTCGGAATGTAGGCCGTAGGGCGCTTTCCCTTGGAGCCTCCGCCCCCTCCGCCGCCCCCCGGTCCTTCACCGCCGGGAAAGTAGTAGCGAACGCGGGGTGGAATCGAATCCCCCGAGTCCTCGCTCGAGAACCATTCGGCGGTGCCAAACAGCATCACCGCCAGGATCACTAGATGAGCGACAACGGAGGCGAGGCGTGCTCGGGTCCCGTCTCCGGGCTCGCTCATCGGGCGCGCCTCTTCCGAAGCCTCGGTGATGCGGAAGAACTCGGGCTCCGGGCTCACGGCAAGCCAATGTTAGCACGGGGGATCAGAAGCGGCCTATCGGCCTCCCCGCGCCTTCTAGGACGACGACGCGTCCGGGACCGGGGCTCTCGACGACCTCCGTCGCCCCGCCCGGCCAGCGGATCTCGAGGACGTCGACGGCCCGTTGGTTCCCCAAGGCCCCCAGGCCGAAATGGAGCTCGAGGCTTCCCTGGGACAGGTAGCTCAATCCGCTTTTCACTTCACTGATCGCGACCAACTCTCCCGAGCGTAACGTAGCCCGGGCGCCCAACGCGTTGCGGTTCGCCGTCCGGCCGACGAGCGCAACCGAAAGCGACCCCAGGCGGTTTCCGCCCTCGTTCTCGAGTAGAAGCGTCCCCTGCCCGCACCGGGTGACAAGGATATCGAGATCCCCGTCGGAGTCGAAGTCCCCGGGCGCAGCGCCGCGGGCGACGTTCTCCCGCGAAAGCGCGTCCCCGACAGAAGCGCCAATCTCCCGAAATACCCCGCCGCCCTGGTTTCGAAAGAGGAAGTTCGGTTCCCGATAGGTCGAGACCGAGTTGAAGAGGTGGATATTGTCGATGATGTGTCCGTTGGCGACGAAGATATCGAGAAGCCCGTCGTTGTCGAAGTCGAAGAAGAACGTGCCGAACCCGACGAAGTTCAGCGAGACTTCGGCGACCCCCGACTCATAAGACTCGTCGCTGAAGATCCCGAGATCCCCTCCCCGGTACAGGGAGTTGTACTCGAAATCGAGGTTGGTCTTGGTGATGTCGAGAAAGCCGTCGCCGTCGTAGTCCGCCATGTCGGTCCCCATGCCGGCCTGGGTCTTTCCGTCCTCGCTGTAGCCCACCCCGGAAAGAAGCGTCACGTCGGTGAAGCGCCCGCTTCCCTCGTTCCGGAAGAGGAAGCTCCGCATGGAGTCGTTGGCGACATAGAGATCGATATCGGCGTCGTTATCGTAGTCCCCCCATACGACTCCCAGGCCCTTTCCCTCGTCCTCGACGTAGACTCCCGCTTCTCGGGTCACGTCCTCGAAGGTCCCATCTCCCCTTCCGCGGAACAGAATTCCCGGAACCGGATCGTAGACGTCGGGATGGCAGTAGGCCTTGATGCTCTTCGCCTGGTTCCCGCAGAACTTGTGGTTGTCGAGCGCGAAATCGACGTAGCGCGCGACGTACAGATCCAGGCTCCCGTCCCCGTCGTAGTCGGCGAAGGCGGCGCTCGTGCTCCAGCCTCCCGCCTCGAGCCCCGCTTCCTGAGTTCCGTCTTCGAACGTTCCATCGCCCCGGTTCCGATAGAAGACGTTTGGGCCGAAGTTCGTGACGTAGAGGTCGAGATCGCCGTCGTTATCGACGTCGCCCGCCGTCATTCCCATGCCGTAGCCTTTGCCCGCCACTCCGGCTTTCTCGGTGACGTCGTCGAAACCGCCCTCTCCGTCGTTCCGATAGAGCGCGTTTCGCGGAGGCTCGGACGTCTTCGCTGCTCCCGGGAGCGGAGCTCCGTTCACGAGATAGATGTCGAGGGCGCCGTCGCCGTCGAAGTCGAAAAAGCCGCCGCCGGAGCCCATGGTCTCGACCATGTACTTTTCTTCGGTCGCGGCGTTGTAGTGGACGAAATCGATTCCCCGGGACGATGTCCGGTCTTCGAAGCGGATTCCATCGGAGGACCCAGCCGCGAGAGCGAGGAAAATCCGGAGCGCGCGTAGCACCGGCCGATCTTACCCCGTGAAAGGTTGCGTCGAAAGGCGTCGACGACGTAGATTGTCGACCGTGGGGCGGCGAATCGTCACGGCGGATGAAGTGCGCTCGCTCCCCGAGGGGAGCCTTCTCGACCTCCCTCCCGACTCCATCATCACCGACGTCGCCAGGGAGTGGATCGAGAAACGGAAGATCCAGATCGTCGACCGCCGGTCGCAGCCGGCTCGACCAGAGCCGGTACAGATCGCGATCGGGAGCGACCACGCCGGGTACGAGATGAAGGAGTCGGTCGCCCGTTACCTTCGCGAGATTGGAGCGAGCTTCGTCGACTTCGGCACCCATTCGAAGGACGCGGTCGACTATCCGGACTTTGCCCACCAGGTCGCGCTCGCGGTGGCTCTCGGCCGAGCGAAACGAGGCATCGTCTTGGACGGCGCCGGCATCGGGTCGGCCATGGTCGCCAACAAGGTGCCGGGGGTCCGCGCCGCCGCCTGCAGCGACGAAGTCCAGGCGAGGAACTCCCGCGAGCACAACGACGCCAACGTGCTCACCCTGGGCTCGCGGCTGATCCCGCTCGAGAACGTGCGGAAGGTGGTGGCGGTGTTCCTCACCGCGGAGCTCACCGAGCCGCGTCACCGCGCTCGGGTCGCGAAGATCGAAGCCATCGAGAAGAAATACTATCGCCCGGTATGAGCTCGACATGAGCTGGGATCTCGACCGACTCACGGAAGCCATCACCGACGCGGTCATGGCACGTCTGGGCGAGGCTCCCCGGTCTCTCTGCGGCTGTCACCAGCTAGCCGAAGGTTGGTGTCCGGACGCGATGCGACCGCTGGTCGCGCGTGGGGCTTCGCGCTTCGGGCTCGAGGCCACGGCCTCCCACGCCGGGCTCGCCTCCCTCATCGACCACACTCTGCTGAAGCCCGAGGCGACCGAGGAGCAGATCCGCAAGCTCTGCTCCGAGGCGGCGGAGTTCCGTTTCGCGACGGTCTGCATCCAGCCGACCTGGGTTCGCCTCGCGGCGCGACTCCTTTCGGGAACGGGGGTCGGCGTCTGCACCGTCGCCGGTTTCCCACTGGGCGCGAATACCGCGGAGGTGAAAGCCTATGAGGCCCGCCGCGCGGTCTTCGACGGCGCCGCCGAAGTCGACATGGTGATCAACATCGGCGCGCTCAAGTCCCGCGACTATCGCACCGTCGAGGAGGACGTGCGCGGTGTGGTGCGCGCCTGCCATGAAGGCGGCGCTCTCACCAAGGTCATCCTCGAGACCGCGCTCCTCACTCGGGAGGAGAAGATCAAAGCATCGACTCTCGCCGCCGCCGCGGGCGCGGACTTCGTCAAGACCGCAACCGGCTTCGGACCGGGAGGCGCTACCGTCGAGGACGTGGCGCTGATGCGGGAAGTGGTGGGCGAAACCATCGGGGTCAAGGCGGCGGGCGGGGTTCGCGATCGCGCAACGGCCGAAGAGATGGTCAAGGCCGGCGCCAACCGCATCGGGGCGAGCGCGGGCATCCGGATCGTTCAGGAGGCGCAGGAGGGGAGGTGAGCCTCGAGGCCAAGCGACGGGTCTTTATCGTGGACGATCACCCCATCGTTCGCCAGGGCCTCACCCAGCTCATTTCACAGGAGAACGACCTCGAGGTCGTGGGCGAGGCCGACGACGCCAGGACCGCGATCGAGGGCATCTCCCGGCGTGCTCCGGACGTGGTCATCGTGGACCTCATGCTCAAGGACTCGAGCGGGATCGAGCTCATCAAAGAGATCAAGGGC
>Ga0326597_10009879_pt1 | contig 12748 bp, 13 predicted proteins | sample RVTome_12_FD_203789 | JGI IMG/M metagenome (GOLD analysis project Ga0326597, IMG submission 203789) | Soil microbial communities from uranium-contaminated site in the Upper Colorado River Basin, Wyoming, United States - RVT100D185 | ecosystem: Environmental > Terrestrial > Soil > Contaminated >... | reverse complement strand
TCATCAAACGCGACGGCGAAAAGCTCGCGCGGCTCATCTCCGAAGAAACCGGCAAGCCGTTCTGGGAGACCAAGACCGAAGCGGCCTCGGTCGCCGCCAAGGTCGACATTTCGATCCGCGCCTATCGCGAACGCACCGGGACGAAGGAAACCGCATCGGGCGCGACGCGCGGGGTTCTGCGCCACAAGCCGCACGGCGTTCTCGCGGTGCTCGGGCCGTTCAACTTTCCGGCGCATCTGCCGAACGGGCATATCGTCCCGGCGCTGATCGCCGGCAATTGCGTCGTCTTCAAGCCGTCGGAGCTGGCGCCGGGGCCGGGCGCGTTCATCGTCGGGGCGATGGAGGAAGCGGGCGTTCCGCCCGGCGCCCTCAATCTCGTTCAGGGCGGGCGCGAGACCGGCGAGGCGCTCGCCGGCGATGAAGAAATCGACGGGCTCCTCTTCACCGGCGGAGCACGAACCGGCCTGGCGCTTCACAAAGCCTTCGCCGACCGGCTCGACAAGATCATCGCGCTCGAGCTCGGCGGCAACAATCCGCTCGTCTGGTGGGACACGGACGATGTCGCGGCGGCGGCCTTCACCGTCGTGCAGTCGGCGTTTTCGACCTCCGGCCAGCGCTGCACCTGCGCGCGCCGGCTGATCGTTCCCGACGATGCGCGCGGCGAGCGCTACATCAAGGCGCTCGCCGATTTGACCGACCGCCTCATCGTCGGCGCGCCGTTCGGCGAGCCGCAGCCCTTCATGGGGCCGGTGATTTCGGCCAAAGCGGCGGAGGGTCTTGAGCGCGCCTTCGATGTTCGTGTGGAGCAGGGCGGCGAGCCGATCCGCACCCTGTCGGTCCAGGACGAAGGCTCGGCCTTCGTCTCGCCCGGCATCGTCGACGTGACGATGGCCGGCGCCCTTCCCGACGAGGAGCATTTCGGGCCGATGCTGCAGGTCTGGCGCGTGCCTGATTTCGACGCGGCGATCGCGCGGGCCAACGCGACGAAGTTCGGTCTCGCGGCGGGGCTGCTTTCGGACGACGCATCGAGGTGGGAGAAGTTCCTCGCCCTTTCCCGCGCCGGCATCGTCAACTGGAACCGCCAGACGACCGGCGCCTCGTCGGCCGCACCCTTCGGCGGCGTCGGCCATTCCGGCAATCACCGCCCCAGCGCCTATTACGCGGCGGATTACTGCGCCTATCCGGTGGCGTCGATGGAGGGGGAGGATTTGCTCGCCATGCCGGAGGGGCAGGTTGGTTTGCGCAAATAAACAAACTCCGCTCATCCCGGCGCCCGTCGGCGAAGGCCGACAAACCAATAAAGCCGGGACCCAGGTCTGACTCAGCCTGGGTCCCGGCTTTCGCCGGGATGAGCGGTGGAGAGGGCGAGTGAATGGATATACGGCGGCGATAATGCCGGCTTTCATCGGCGCGCTTTCTGCGGCATCATCTGGAGAAGCATAAAAGGACCGCGCCGTGCACAAGGCGATTGAAGAAAAGCGCAAGGAGATCGAGGCGATCTGCCGCCGCCACCGTGTGAAGCGGCTGGAGGTTTTCGGCTCGGCGGCGCGCGGGGAGGATTTCGATCCGGCGAAAAGCGATGCGGATTTCCTCGTCGAATTCGACAAGAGCGCGCGCAAGCCGTGGTTTGGAGAATATTTCGATCTCAAGGAGGACCTCTCGGCCCTTCTTGGCAGGCCGGTCGATCTCGTCCAGATCAAGGCGGTGAGCAATCCGTACATTCTGAAAACCATCAATGAAGACCGGGAACTGCTCTATGCGGCGTGACGCACGCGCCCTTCTGCATGATATTTTGCAGGCGGCGGACGATATCGCCGCTTTCACGGACATGAGTCTTGACGCCTATCTCGCGAACAAGCCCTTTCGATTGGCCGTCGAACGGCAGTTCACGGTCATGGGCGAAGCGCTGAACGCCCTTTCCCGGTTCGATCCGGCGCTTGCGGAGAGAATTCCCGAGATGTCGCGCCTGATCGGATTCAGAAACGTTCTGATTCATCGGTATGAAACCATCAATCAATCGACGGTCTACGATCACGCCCGCAACAGTCTTCCCGCGTTTCGCGCTAAGATTGCGACGCTCCTGGCCAAACTGGACCGCGCCTGAATGACCACCCACCGCGAAGTCAATTTCGACGGCCTCATCGGACCGACGCACAATTACGCCGGGCTCGCGCTCGGCAATGTCGCGTCGGCCAAGAACGCCGGCGCGGCGTCGAATCCGCGCGCCGCGGCGCTGCAGGGCCTTGCCAAGATGCGCGCCCTTATCGGGCTCGGCTGCGTGCAGGGCTTCCTGCCGCCGCTGAGGCGTCCCGACCTCAAAATCCTGCGCGCGCTTGGGTTCACCGGAACCGACCGGCAGGTGATCGAGAAATGCGCCACGGCCGCGCCGGGGCTCCTCGCCAATGTCTATTCGGCCTCCTCGATGTGGACGGCGAACGCCGCGACCATCGCCCCCTCGCCCGACACGCCCGACGGCAGGGTCCATTTCACCCCCGCCAATCTCGCTGCGAACTTTCACCGCGCCATCGAAGCCGACGAGACGGCGCGCCTTCTGAAGCACATCTTCGCCGACCCCGCGCACTTCGCGCATCACCCACCGCTGCCCGGCGGGGTTCATTTCGGCGATGAAGGCGCGGCGAACCATGGCCGGCTTGCCCCGGAGCATGGCGCGCAAGGCGTTCACATTTTCGTTTACGGAGAAGACGGCGATCGGTTTCCGGCCCGCCAGAAGCGCCGCGCCAGCGAGGCGGTCGCCCGGGGTCACGGCCTCAAGCCCGAAAAGACGATTTTCGCCCAGCAGGCGCGCGCCGCGCTCGACGCCGGCGCCTTCCACAATGACGTCGTCGGCGTCGCCAACGGACGGGTTCTCTTTCTGCACGAGCAAAGCTTCGAGGACCGCGACGCGGCCCTCGCCGTGATCGGCGCGAGGGCCCCCTTCGTCGAGGTCATCGAGGCGCGCGCCGCGGCGGTATCCCTTGAGGACGCCGTCGCCTCCTATCTCTTCAACTCGCAGCTCGTCTCGCTTTCGGGCGGGGAAATGGCGCTGATCCTGCCGACCGAGACGGAAGAGAACCCGCGCACCAAGGCCTTCGTCGATGAAACGATCGCGGCGAACAATCCGGTGGGTCGCGCGGTCTATCTCGACGTGCGCGAAAGCATGAGGAACGGCGGCGGGCCGGCGTGCCTCAGGCTCCGCGTCGCGCTCTCGCAAGACGAGCGCGCGGCGGCCAATCCGAATTTCCTTCTCGATACGGACAAGATCGCCGCTCTCGAAACCTGGGTTCAACATCATTATCGCGACCGCCTTTCCACCGATGATTTGCGCGACCCGGCCTTCATGGAGGAAGCCTTCGCCGCGCAGGGCGCCCTCGCCTCGCTTCTCGGCATGGGCGCCTTCTACGAATTTCAGAGGTAGGATAAGGCGCCTTTTTAGGTGTGGGATAACCTGTGGGATAAGTTTCCCCACAACCTGCTGCAGGCCGCATGGTTATTGGCGTTGAGGCCTTACAACCTATTGGTGTAACAACTTTGGCGCGTGGGGAATTTTTCGAGGAATTTAGGGCGCAGTCATTTGGCGGCCTCGGTTTGATCCCTCCCTTTCGGCCAAGGCCGGCTTCGTGAACCCCGGACTTGATCCGGGGGAAGCCGGGGCCGAAAGCCCTCCCTTTTCAAGGGAGGGAAGGTCCGTGTGCGTTGTGAATCACAGCCGTCTCCCCGCGACGGAAAGAATCCCCTCCCTTGAAAAGGTGCAATGGGGTTGGGGCCCCATTGCGGGGTTAGGGAGGGATCGCCCTCCGCTTGCTCCTTCGCCGCCCCGCGGCGCATCAGCGCTGTCCCATTTCAAGACAACCTCTCTCCCGACCGTAGCGGCGGCTTAACCACTTGCCGCTAGAATTCTTCCGGGAAGAACCAGGTTCGGACTTGTAATGGCCGCAGATCAACTCGAAACCGCGCCGCGGAGCGCGGACAGGGCGGCGTCGGCGATTTCCGCCCTGCGCGCCACCGCGCTCGCCCGCCACAACCAGCTCGCAACCCGCATCGTCATCGCGGCGGTCGGGGCGTCGGTGCTGTGCCTGGCGGGCTTTCCGGCCGTCGCGGCGGCGTGGTTTGCGAGCGTTCTCGTCAGCCAGCTTGTTGATACGCAGGTGTGGGCGCCGGTGCGGGGTCCGGCGCGGCGCGCCCCGCCGACGCGGCGCGAGCAGATAGCCATCGGCGCCACGTCCGCTCAGGTTGCGATGGTTTATTCCGCCTTGCCGGCGCTGATGTGGTTCCTGTGGGGCGCGCCGGGTAAGATTTTCGCAATTCTCTGGCTGTGCGGCGCGCTCCTGCATGTAACCATGCACATGCATCATGAACGGCGGACGTTTCTCGCCGCCGCTGTTCCCCATGCGCTCTATTTCTTCGGCCTGCCGCTCTATTCCGTCGTTACCGGCGCCGAGCCCGGACGCTGGGGAGCGGCGGCGATCGTGCTCGCGGGCGCGCTTTATATCGGCCATCTTGCCATCGCGTTCCGGGAATATCGCGCGGGCAGCGAGGCGATGCGCAGCGAGAGCGAGCATGCGCTCGAACGCCAGGCGGCGGCCGAGCAGGCGAGCCTGGCGAAATCGGCGTTTCTCGCCACCATGAGCCACGAAATCCGTACACCGATGAACGGCATCCTCGGCATGGCGGAAGCGCTCGGCTCCTCCGATCTCGACGAGGAGCAGGCGCGGAAAATCGCCGTCATCCGCGAATCGGGCGACCTCCTCCTCGCCATCCTCAACGACCTTCTCGACTTTTCGAAAATCGAGGCCGGCCGCATCGAATTCGAGGCCGCGCCGTTCCTCCTCTCCGACATCGCGCGGCGGATCGAGAGCCTGCACGCCCTCAGGGCGAGAGAAAAGACCCTGACGCTGAGCATCGCCTGCGAGGGCGAGTGCGAGGCGCCCTTCCTCGGCGATGCGCACCGCGTCGTTCAGATCCTCCACAATCTCGTCGGCAACGCGATCAAGTTCACTTCCTCGGGCGGCGTCAGGGTTCGCCTCGCGGCGGAGGCGAGCGGCGACCGGCCGGGGGCGATCAAGATCGAAGTCGCCGACACCGGCATCGGCCTGACGGCCGAGCAGATAGAGCGCATCTTCGAGCCGTTCGCGCAAGGCGACACGACGACGACGCGGAAATTCGGCGGCACCGGCCTCGGCCTCTCCATCGTCAAGGGGCTCGTCGACGCGATGGGCGGAACGATCGAGGTCGCCTCCCATCCTGGCGCCGGGGCGCGGTTCACGGTGAGGCTGCCGCTTCCGAAAGCCGCGCCGCTCGCCGCCGAAAAGACAGGCGACCGCGGGGCCGGCCCCGCGCCGGCGCGCGCCCCGCTCGCCGCCTTGCGCATCCTCGCCGGCGAGGACAACGCGGTCAATCGCGCCGTGCTCGGAGCGTTTCTCGGCCCCCGCGGCCACGACGTCCAGTTCGCCAATGACGGTCTCGCCGCCGTCGAGGCGTACAAGAACGGCGCGTTCGATCTCGTGCTGATGGATATCTCGATGCCGGTGATCGACGGGGTCGAGGCGCTGCGCCAGATCCGCTTCATCGAGCGCCAGCGCGGCGCCGGCCGCGCCGTTCCCGCCATCGCCGTCTCCGCGCACGCCATGCGCCAAGAGATCGAGGACTATCTCGCCGCCGGCTTCGACGGCTATGTGACAAAGCCGATCAGCGCCGAGCGCCTCGATGCGGAAATAGCGCGCGTCATGTCGGCGCGTACAGAAGAGAAGCAGGCGTCTTCCGCGGCGTGACGCGCGCCGGCGGCGAGCCTCGCGCTTATCGCCCCGCCATTCACACTCCGGACGAACGATCGGTATTGGTCAGGGCGCCGGGCGGTTCATTGACGGCGGCGCTCTCGCGCCGCGCCGATAACCGGCGTTTCCTGACAACGAAAAATATGCAGGACGCCGCGATCAAAATCATCAACGCGATAAACAGCGCCAGCAGTGTGAAGACGACGCTCCCTGACATAACCGCCTCCTCCGTCGCCGAGTCACATTCGTGCGCCGGCTGCCGTTTTCTCTCGGCGCCCGGCGATCTCTTCGCCCGCCGTCGGCGAGGCGTCCGTCTTTGCATCATTCTCCGCAACCAGGAGATCATGGATCACATCGAATACGCGAACCCCGGTCTCGTCTGACTTCGGCTGAAGCCAGGGCGCCGCGCCCAGCGTCGTCAGCGCATCCGCCTTGCCGTGCTCCCAGCGGGCGTTCATCGTGCCCCGACTGAACTCAAAATCCTTCAGGGCGCCTTGCGGTTCAAACGGACGGTAAATCAGTTGGACGATATCCATCTCCGTGACGCAGCCGAGTAAATGGAGCCGTTTGGCCTCTTGCGTCCTTGCGATCTCCTCGGGCAGCAGTTTGTACAGCTCGTTGATCGCATGACGCACTTCGTGCTTTTGCCGATATATATCGGTGATCAGCCGCGTCCGGCTGGAATAGCGGATATCCTTTTCACGCTCGCCGACCTCGGAAAGGTTGGTCGGCAATGGACCGTAGCCCTGAAAGACGTCGACCTGAAAGATCAGAAGGCTTCGCCGCGGATAATAGTCCAGGAGATATTGCAACGGCGCATTGGTGACCAGGCCGCCGTCCCAATAGTGCTCGCCGTCGATCTCGACCGGAGGAAAGCCCGGCGGCAGCGCGCCGCTCGCCATCACATGCTCGGGACGAATGGTGATTTCCTTGCTGTCGAAATAGGCAAACCGGCCGGTCCGCACATTAACCGCCCCGACGCTGAAGCGCATGCTGTCGTCGTGGTTGATGCGGTCGAAATCGACCAGACGCTCCAGCGTCCCCTTGAGCGCGTCAGCGCTGTAATAGCTGACCGGCTGTGCTGATGAAAACCACAACTGCGGGGCGTGCGGAGCAAAAAAGCCGGGTTGGCCGAACATCAGCGCCGACCAGGCGCTCGCCTCTTGCTGCCAATGCGCCAGCGGCGCGCTCAGTCCGGTCGGCCACCAGGCGGTCGGCGCGGTGATGCTTTCCCAGAAGCTGCGCAGGCGGGCGACGCGATGTTCAGGCGGATTGCCGGCGATGATCGCGGCGTTGATCGCCCCGATCGAGATGCCGGCCACCCAGCTCGGCGCATAGTCGGCGTCGGCCAGAGCTTCGAACACGCCGGCCTGATAGCTGCCGAGCGCGCCGCCGCCCTGGAGAACGAGAGCGACCTGCTTGTTATAGGAACCGGGGTTTCCGGACGCCGCGGGGTTGTTCATTCATGGTTCCAGTTTTGGGCGAATGCTCGCTTTGCCTCGATGTTCGCTGTGTAAAATAGCATTGACCCGGGCCGATCGATCGGAGCGATTGATCACATCTGCGGGGGTCAGAGCCTGGCCGGAAGTATTCCAGCAAATCGGCGATTTTCATTTCGTGGCCGCAGGCCCCCTCCGTCGGCTTCGCTGCTGCCTCCCCCGCGCGCGAAGGCGCGCAATTCAAGATTGGCCGCATTCGCGGCCGGAGCGGGGGAGGAATCCCGCGCGGCGAACCCGGTCGATTCCTCCCCCGCAAGCGGGGGAGGTGGCCCGAAGGGCCGGAGGGGGCTCGCGCCACGAATCATAAAACACAGATCTTGCTCGGTTCTTGCTCGGTGAGCGTGGTGGAGCAGAGGGGAATCGAACCCCTGGCCTCGACATTGCGAACGTCGCGCTCTCCCAACTGAGCTACTGCCCCGGGTCTGCTTGGGAGGCCGTATCTAGGAGGGGGCGGAAGGGCTGTCAATCGCGCCGGATTTCGGCCAGATTGGCTCCGCACGACTGCGAATCCGGCGGAGGGGGCCATGCTGTTTCTGACGCTCGCCATGCTGGCTTCGCCCGCCGAAATCCCCGCCGACGCCTGGCACTGCCGCAACCAGCTCGAAATCTGGTGCGCAGCGGATGGCTGCGCCGCCGCCCGCGAGGGCGAGTTCACGCCGCTGGACATTCATGCAAGCGTCAAGGGTGAGCTTTCGGTTTGCGCCTATTCCGGCTGCTGGGAGACAGCGTCGGCGCCGGTCCGCAAGGGTGGGCGCATCCTGTGGGCGGCCGACGATGTCGCATTTTCTTCGGGCGCGGACGGCGCGATGACGGCGGATGTGACCCTTCTCATCGTGGAAAAGGACGGCGTCGGATTTGTCCGCGTCGGAGGGCTGGCGACCCCGCTCCTGTGCGTGCGGACCAAACCGGGCCTGCAAGAGTCCGAGGAACAGGCCGAATAGCGGAAAATTGCGCCGCCCGTGTTGCGGGCCGGGGCGACGCGGCCTATGTCCCCCCTCAAGCCGCGAGGACCGTTTCCATGGCCGTCATCGCCTATCTCTTCAACACCGTCGTTCAGCTCTATACCTTCGTGGTTTTCGTCACGGTGATCTTAAGCTGGCTCATCGGCTTCAATGTGATCAACCGCCACAACATGTTCGTGAACGCGGTCTGGGGTTTCTGCCTTGCCGTCACCGAGCCGGCTTTGCGGCCGATCCGGAAAATCTTGCCGAGCATGGGCGGCATCGACATTTCGCCGCTTCTCCTGCTGATCGGGCTGCAGGCGGTTCAGATCGGCGTCAATCGGTATATTTTCACGCCGTTGCTGGCAGGCGGTTTTTGACCAGCCCCTATCAGACGCAAAGCGCCGGCGTTCTGATCCGCGTCCGCGTCACGCCGAACGCTTCGAAGGACAGGGTCTCCGGACTGTGGAGCGGCCCCGCCGGCGAGATGCGGCTCGCCGTCCGCGTCACGGCGCCGCCCGACAAGGGCCGGGCCAACAAGGCGGTGCTCAAATTGCTGGCGAAGGCGCTGGCCTTGCCGAAATCGGCCCTCTCGCTTACCGGAGGGGAGAAAGACCGCCTGAAAACCGTCGCCGTCGAGGGCGATCCTCGCGAGATCGGCGCGAAGCTTGAGGCGATCATCGGCGCCTTTCAGCCTGGAGAGAGCCAATGACGGCCGCGATCATCGATGGCAAGCGCATCGCCGCCGATCTGCGCGCGAAGGTGAAGGACGCCGTTGGCGGGCTCGCCCGCGAGCATGGAATCGTTCCCGGCCTCGCCGTCGTCCTCGTCGGCGACGATCCGGCGAGCGAGGTTTACGTGCGCAACAAGGGCCGCGCGTGCGAAGCGGCCGGCATGCGTTCGATCGAGCATCGCCTGCCGGCGGAGACGCCGGAGCGCGAGGTCGCCGCGCTCGTCCGTGCGCTGAACGCAGACCCAGAGATTGACGGCATTCTCGTGCAGATGCCTCTGCCGGGCCACATCGACGCAGGCCGCGTCATCAACGAAATCGATCCGGGCAAGGACGTCGACGGCCTGACCGAGCTTAGCGCTGGCCGGCTTCTGCTCGGCAAGACGGGGCTTGTTCCGTGCACGCCGCAAGGGTGCGTCATCCTTGCAAAATCGGTTCGTGATGCTCTGAGCGGGCTTCATGCCGTGGTCGTCGGACGGTCGATTCTGGTCGGAAAGCCGCTCGCGCTTCTCCTCCTTGCCGAACACTCGACCGTCACCGTGGCGCATTCGCGGACGAAAAATCTCGACGCGGTCTGCCGCTCGGCGGACATTCTGTGCGCGGCGGTGGGGCGGGCGGAGCTCATCAAGGGCGAGTGGGTGAAAGAGGGCGCGACGGTGATCGATGTCGGCATCAACCGCGCCGGGAGCGGCGATACGGCCCGTCTCATCGGCGACGTCGAGTTCGCGGCGGCGGCGGCGCGCGCCGGCGCGATCACCCCGGTTCCGGGCGGCGTCGGGCCGATGACCATCGCCTGCCTCTTGCGCAACACGGCGCTTGCCGCCGCGCGCCGGCGCGGGCTCGCCGATCCAGGCGTTTGACCCCATGACCGCCGCCGACCCGTCCGGCAGGACGCCGCTGATCGCCGTCATCCTTCCCTGCTACAACGAAGAGGCGGCGATCGCCGGCGTCGTCGCGGCGTTCCGCGAAGCGCTCCCCGGCGCCTCCGTCTATGTCTACGACAACGCCTCGACCGACGGCACGGCCGAGGCCGCCCGCAAGGCCGGCGCCATTGTCCGCACCGAGAAGATCAAGGGCAAAGGCAATGCGATGCGCCGCGCCTTCGCCGACATCGATGCGGACGTCTATGTCATCGCCGACGGCGACGGCGCCTATGACGCATCCGCCGCGCCGGCGATGGTCGCGGCGATGCGGCGCGAGACCCTCGATATGGTCGTCGGCGTGCGCGCGGCGCGGGGCGAGGACGCCTATCGCCCCGGTCATTATATCGGAAACCGGGCCTTCAGCTTCCTCTTCCGGCGGCTCTTCCGTTTCGAATTCACCGACATTCTGAGCGGGTTCAGGGTTCTCTCGCGCCGCTTCGTGAAATCGTTTCCCTCGGTGTCAAAAGGCTTCGAGATCGAGCTCGAAATGTCCGCCCACGCCGCGCTTCTGCGCCTTCCGGTCGGAGAAATCGAGACGGTCTACCGGGCGCGGGCGGGCGGCGAGAGCAAGCTCGACACGCTGCGGGACGGCTTGCGCATCCTGCGCCGTATGCTGACGTTCCTGCGCCAGCACCGCCCGCTTCTGGTGTTCGGCTCGCTCTCGGCCGTCGGCGCGGTTCTCGCCCTCGCGCTCGCCGCGCCGCTGATCGCGCATTATCTCGCAACCGGTCTCGTGCCCCGTCTGCCGACGGCGGTCCTTGCGACCGCGATCATGCTCGCCTCGATCATCGTGCTCCTCGTCGGCGTCGTCATCGACGCGCAGGCGCGGTATTTCTCCGAAACCAAACGCCTCGCTTATCTCAGCTTCCCCCCGCCGCCGGGCGAGCCGGATGAGACGGCCGGTTGATCGGCGCCTCGCGCCATCCCATATTTCCCCGGCAATCTCACCGGAGGCCTTATGGGCGCGCGGAAAATCATGAAACGAACCCTGCTGGCGGCGAGCGCTCTTGCCGTCGCCGCGGCGGCCTCGGCGCACGCCGCGCCGGCGCTGCAAATCGCTGCGCCGACGGAAGTCGTCACACCGGCCGCCCATGCCGCCGATGAGACGCGGGCCGCGCCCGCCGTCCTGCAAAAAGCCGGTCTTGCCGCGGCGGCGACCGCCGCGCTCGCCGCTCTTGTCCATTTTATCGGGTTGGGGCGCATCCTCGGCTGGCTGCGGTCGGCCGCGCCGGTCGCCGCGAAAGCCGCGCGCGCCGCCGCACGAGCGCCGGTCGAGGCGGTGAAGGCGGTCGGACGGGCGGCGGCGTCGCCCTTGCGGTTTGCTCTGGTGATGGCCGGCCTCGGCGTCTTCGCGTTAACGGGCTTCAGCCTCTTCGACGTCGAGTGGGCGGGCGGTCTTCTCGCCGGGGGCGCGCTTGTCGCTCTCGCGTGGTTCGCATCGGGCCGTGTCCGGCGCCGGCTCGTCGCAATCCGCCGAGCGCCAACGCGTGGAAAAGGTGTCTGAAAGCGGGTTGGCTTGGTGAAAGGGAGATCAGAAAGCCTACAATTGCGCCTTTTAAGTTAATACAAAAATAACTAACAAAAACAATTCATTATCTCAATAACCTCAAAATTTGGCCGCATTCCTGCCGCATTCGGGCGCCATTGTCCGCCCTGTCGACTGGCTGCGAAAGCAGCGCTCCGAAGAAAGGCTCTCACTCCCCTCAACGCACCCCAAGGATCGCCGCGCCTCCTCCCCCGGGGCGCGGCGATTTCCGTTTAGCGCCGGCGCCCCGCGGCGCGGATTTTGCGGAGCGGGAGTTGAGTGTTTCATTCCTGCGCACTGGCTCTGAACGAACTCGGCCCCGCCCTTCGCGGGGTTTTCTTTTGCGTAAAAGAGCCGTGTCTTCAGTTGCGTGCGCGCGCCGCATCACGATAGGTCTTTTGCATGACCCGCGTGCGCGTCGCCCCGTCCATTCTGTCCGCCGATTTTTCCCGTCTCGGCGAGGAAATCGCCGCCATCGCGGCGGCCGGCGCCGACTTCATTCATGTCGATGTGATGGACGGGCATTTCGTCCCCAACCTGACGATCGGACCGGCGGTCATCAAGGCGGTGCGCGGCGCGGCGAAGCTGCCCTTCGACGTGCATCTGATGATTTCGCCGGTCGATCCCTTCATCGACGATTTCATCGCCGCCGGCGCCGACATTCTGACCGCCCATCCCGAAGCCGGTCCGCATCTCCACAGGACGCTCCAGCGCATCCGCGCGGGCGGCGCGAAGGCGGGGGTTGCGCTCAATCCCGCGACCCCGGCTGCAGCGGCGATCGAGGTCATCGGCGAGGTCGATCTCATTCTCGTCATGAGCGTCAATCCGGGATTCGGCGGGCAGAGCTTCATTGCCTCGCAACTCGCCAAGATCGAAACCTTGCGCGCGGCGATCGACAAAAGCGGGCGCGACATCATGCTGGAAGTCGATGGCGGGGTGAATGCCGAGACCGCGCCGGCGGCCATCAGAGCGGGCGCCGACGTGCTCGTGGCGGGCTCGGCCATATTCAAGGGCGATCCCGGCCGCTACGCCGCCAACATCGCCGTCCTCCGCGGGAGGCCGTGAGCATGGGGGCGGGGGAACGCGCGCGCCAGCCGCGCTCGATGGTGCAGGATGTGGTCAGCCGCGTCCACCGCGCCTGGGGGGAGAGCCCGTTCTATCAGGCCCAGCTCGAAGGCCCGGCGCCCGACCGGCTGAGCTTTCAGCCGGTCGATCCGCGCACCCCCGATCGCGGGCTCGGGGAAGCGGTCGTCCGGGGCCGCCTGACCATCGGCGCCGACAGCCTCGACTGCGAAGGCGAGCTGAGCCGGATGTGGGATCTCGCCGCGCCGGGCGGTCAGCTCTATTCGTTTCTCCACG
>Ga0326597_10009878_pt1 | contig 12749 bp, 13 predicted proteins | sample RVTome_12_FD_203789 | JGI IMG/M metagenome (GOLD analysis project Ga0326597, IMG submission 203789) | Soil microbial communities from uranium-contaminated site in the Upper Colorado River Basin, Wyoming, United States - RVT100D185 | ecosystem: Environmental > Terrestrial > Soil > Contaminated >... | reverse complement strand
CTCGACGCTCTTCTGGACCTCTCTGTTCCTCGTCCGGGCGACATCACGAACATCCCTCCCGAGATCGGAGATGAGAGCACTGAAACCGCCCGGGCTGGGGCGCTCCATGTACATCGAGATCAAGGCCCCTGCTGGACTTCGTAGCTCTGCTATCGGATCGGCGACCAAAGGGCCTCCATCATCGTTGCCGGTGCTCAACAGAAGCTGCCATCGATCTCGAAACTACTCATCGCGCCCGACGGATGCGTGATTCACAGAAGTCTTGACAACTCGTAAGTGAGGTCCTCAACCAGTAGACCCAGGTAGTGCAAGGCGATAGCTCCTTCAACGTCGAGAGCCTCATAGTCCGATTCCACCTCGATCCCGAGGCGGGCAGCGAGTACGAGCCGCGCCTCGTTCACCACCCGGAGGATTCCGAGTGCTTGTTCGTGGCCCACCAACGCCGGGGGATCGCACGCAAGCACGTCGAGCAGGATCTTGCGATCACTGTCTCTCCCCTCTTTCATCTCGCCTTCCATCAGGTTGCGAAACTCGTCGGCCGCCTCCGCATTCCCGAGGTAAGCCGGCACGTTGAGCCTTGCCGCTCCGGGATCGTCTTCTACATCTCCCATTCCCTCGAGCATCTCGACCATCTCCCCAAGAAAGACAATCTCTGCACGATGAAACGACAGCGCGATGCGCCCGTCCTCGGCTGCCGTGATCTGACTATCCATCAGCTCTGCTCAATGGTCGCCCACAGACCGTATGCATGGAGTTGGTAGCACTCGGCCTCGACCTTCTCTCTCGGTCCATCCGACACCATCGAGCGACCCTCGTGGTGGACTTGCATCGTCAACTCGGTCGCCTTCTTCTCCGAGTAGCCGAAGAGCTTGCGGAAGACGAAAATGACGTAGGGGATCGTATTCACCGGATCGTCCCAAACTACCAACTGCCAGGGCCGATCGTCATCGGCTGCCTCGTCGACATCGGGTTCGATGACGGGAGCAGGCGCTGTCATCGGACTCAGTCTCCAGCACCCGGATATTCACCGAAGACGGTGTTCCCGCAGGCCGCGGCAGCGGCTGGCAGCGCTTCGTGATCGTAGGGTATTTCGGCAACCGGGTACGGCGATCCAATCCCGATGAAGCCGGGCACCGGATCGGGGAATCCATCCACACCCCGTGCCCGAACACACCTCGAGAATGCAGCAAGCTGCTCAACGACCTCCTGGCGATAGCCCTCGTCGAAGCCGAGATCGAGGGCACCTTCGGAGAGAATGCCCGCACAGTTCGATACCGCCGTCACCGTCTCGCGGTCGCTGTAGTCCAGCTGTTTGTTGATGGCGTCGAGCATCGGCCGCCCATTGGCGTCGATCGGGATGTCGTCGACCTCGATCCCCTCGGAGCGCAGGCATGCTGCATATGCAGCGGCAGCAGCATCACCGGCCACCGTGGTCGTGGTTGTAGTCGTGGTCGGGAGCAGCGTCGATTCCGAGGTGCCTCCCGGTATAGCCGTGCAGCCGACCGCCACAACCAACACGATCGCAACCAAGCTCCGCCACAGGGGACTCACTCAACCTCCGCTGGCGGCATGATTCCCTCTGCAAGGATCACCGCGAGATCGCGCACCTTGACATCGTCCCGGCCGAGCTCCTTCACCCCATCGTCGAGCATGACGAGACAGAACGGGCACGCAACGGCGATTTCGTCGGCGTCGGTGGCGAGCGCCTCTTCGGCGCGCTCGATGTTGACCTTCTTCCCGGTCTGTTCTTCCATCCAGAAACGTGCGCCGCCTGCCCCGCAGCACAGCGCCCTGGTCCCATGACGGGGCATTTCCACGAGATCCACATCACCGGGTGTTGCAACGATCTCGCGGGGGGCGACATATACGTCGTTGTGGCGACCTAGGTAGCAAGGATCGTGATAGGCGATCCTTCTGCGCTCCCCGTCAGACCTGACCGGTTGGGGAAGGCGGCCCTGGGTGAGCAGGGACGCCAGAAGCTGGCTGTGATGAACCACCTCATAGTCACCCCCGAACTGGGGGTACTCGTTTGCAATGGTATTGAAACAGTGGGCGCATTGAGTGATGACCTTCTTCACAGCCAGGTCATCGAAGGTTTCGATGTTCTGCAGTGCGAGTTGCTGAAACACGAACTCATTCCCCGACCGCCGTGCCGGGTCACCATTGCACAGCTCGCGGCCGGCCAGGATTGCGAAGTCGATGCCTGCCTCGTTGAGCAGTCGGGCAAGTGCCACCGAAACTGCGGTGTTGCGATCGTCAAACGAACCGGCACAACCGACAAACCATAGGTACTCAGCGCTGTCTTTGCCGTTCTGACCGAGAACTGGAACATCAAAATCCAGCTCCTTGGTCCAGTCGGCCCGGGCTTGCTGGCTCATACCCCAGGGGTTGGACTGGTTCTCCATCGCGACAAACGCCTTGCCCAACTCGGCGGGGAAGTCCGACTCCATAAGGGTCAGATGTCGGCGCATGTCCAGGATGCGGTCGAGTATCTCGATGTCCACCGGGCAAATTTCGTCACAGGCGCGACACGTGGTGCACGCAAAAGCCTCCTCAGCTGTGATCCGGTCGAACAACCCGGCACCCGGCGTCAGAGTCACCAGCGAGCCGACAGGCGGTCCGACTCCGGCGTTGGCCGCAGCGACCTCACCAGACTTGAGCACCATCTCGCGAGGGTCGAGGGGCTTGCCGGTGATATTTGCAGGACACACGGAGGTGCAGCGGCCACATATCGTACAGGCATCGGTGTCGAAGATCTGTTTCCAGGTCAGGTCCGAAGCCAGCGAGGCGCCGATTGTGTCGATGTCGTCCGCCTCCATCAGATTGGGCATCTGGCGCATCGCGCCCTTCGGCCTTTCGTGAGGCCCGAGGAACAGGTTTGCCGGAGAGGTGACCATGTGGCGCAGCTTGGTCATCGGGAGCACAACGAGAAACGCCACAAAGGTGGCTACATGCGTTACCCACATTGCAAGGTGAAAGTCTGCGGCGGCGGACATGGGGATGAGCAACGACAGCGGGTAGCCGACGAAGGACCAAACCTCGAAGTCGGGACGGCCAACCAGGGAGATCCGGGCTGACTCCGTGAGCAGACCGGTGATCCCGATCAAGGCGAGGGTCACCAGGATCAGGGCGTCCTCGGGTTTGGTCTTCGACCTGATTCTCCACGGTCTGATCCCGTATCGGTTGGTCGCGGCCAGGGCGAGCCCACCCAGATACACCAAAGAGGCGAGATCGAGGACCGCTGAATAGCCCTGGTAGAAGACTCCGTGAAGGAATTTGAAGTTCGAAGGAAGGAGATGGTCGATCTCGAGCGTGACGGTCCCGAGGAAGAGCACGATGAACCCGTAATAGATCATCGAATGAATCACACCCATGCGACGGTCGCGCATGAGAGTCTCCATCCTCAATCCCTCCATCAAGCGGGAGAGTCGTCGACGCCAGTCACCCCACCTCGTATCCGGCCGGCCCTGGAGCCACGACCGGGACCGCACGGCGAGAAGATGGAAGGCAAGCCAGATAAAACCGGCTACGCCGACATAGAAGATCACAACTACCGCATCCGGAACGTTGCCGAAGACTTCCCGCCCGATCTCGAAATTCGGTTCCTCGGGCAGTGTGCCCAGCAATCCGAGGAGAATGGTGGCGACCGCCGAAGCCACCCCCATCCCCTCGATAATCGTCGACACCCGGGAGATTCGCCCGGTACCCTCTTCTACGGTTTCCACCTGGCTGGCTGCAGTCATTGCGGCGAGTGTATATCTCCGAGATCGGTCCGCCATCGACCAATCGGGCGAGCCTCAGACGACTTCTCTGAAACGGAAACACATGATTCGAAATCTTTCGGAATAAATACCTTGCATGAGATTGTTCGTATTGGTATAGTTCATTCGATGGTTATCGAATTAGTCATAAAGGTTCCAAAATGGCCGAATTGATCACACCACAACAGAAAATCAGGGAACTGAACACACCCGCGCGCCTGATCCCGATCGAGATCGACGGTGCTATCTCCTATGAAGTGGTCCTCACGATGTGGAATCTCGTCAGCTCCAAGAAGTACATCAAATCATTCGATCTGGGTACGAAATGGTTCACCGAAGTCCAGGACGCCACTCCCGAAGACCTCAAAGAGGAGATCGTGAGGTTCGGCGGAAGCAATTGCACCATATGGCTCAGCCTGCTCGGTCTCATCTCCGTGGCCCCCCATCCACACGACCCGGACGGTGTCTTCAACTGGATTGGCGAACTGAACCCGCAACGTCTGCGGCGCTGGATACTCGGTTATCTCGGCGAGCAAGCAGCTCTGGAGACGAATCAGGGCTCGCCGGCACCATCGCTCATCGAGCAGGCGGCGCTGGGTGACATCGATTCGGTGCGAGAGATCATCGGATCGAGCATGGATCCAGACGGGATTGACCAGGTGGTTGCCATGTTCGAGATGGACCCCATCGAGATGCGGGATCGGATGGCTACGGCACTGCGCCGCTTCCGGAGCGAAGTCTTCTCCAAGTATGAGGACGAGTTCGGCAAGGCCATCGCCGCCGCTGCGGCAGCCCGGCGGTCGGTGGCGACTCGGGACTCAGCGAAGGACGTGATCGAAGAGGTGACCAACGGTCTCGACTACGAGATACCTCTCGGCGTCAGCCGGGTGATCCTGGTTCCGTCGATGATTGTGAGGCCTCTCTCGCTGATCGACCAGCATCGCGACACACTGATTGTCTGTTACGGCCTGGCCGACGAGTTCATAAATCTCAACCCCGAGGCACCGCCATCGTGGATGGTCAGGTTCTACAAGGCATTGAGTGACGAGAAACGTTTGAGAATCCTCCGCCGACTCTCCGAGGGAGACACCAGCCTCGACGAGCTGACCGAATTGCTCGACCTGAGCAAGTCGACCGTCCACCACCACATAACCATCCTTAGGGGAGCCGGGCTGGTCCGGGTTTCGATCGGATCCACCAAAGCCGAATCCAAATACGGCCTCAGACCGCAGGCAATCGAGGACGCCTCCGCATCCCTCGAGGGCTACCTGCGACCACAAGACAAATCTGCACTTGCATGAGAAAGGAGTACCACATGTACCCGTTGATTGACAGAAGCGAATATGACTATCGGGTCGGGAGACTCCAGAAAGACATCGATCAAAGACGTAGAGCACGATCGGCACGAGCCGAAGGTGCCAGGATCCGAAATGGCAACTCGTTCCGAGGGGCCATCGGAAACGGGCTCATCTCCCTTGGTGAGAGGCTGGCCGAACCTCCCTCGGTCGACCCACCAAGCCAGGACAAGGCAGCCTGAGTCTCGTCCTACAGAGAAAGGAGGGGCAGCCTGATGGCTGCCCCTCTTCTCGTTGTGTCAGGCCTCAATCGATGAGTGACCGAACGAAGAACCACACGTTGGCGGGCCTCTCAGCCATGCGACGGGTCAGGTACGGGTACCACTGCGATCCGAACGGAAGATAGACCCGCACGGGGTGCCCCTCATCGACCAGTTCCTGCTGAAGTCTCGGACGAACCCCGTACAGCATCTGAAACTCGAAATAGGCGAGCCGTTGCGGAGCGAGTTTCCTGGTGAGATCGACGAGGGCGAGGTCGTGGGTGGCCACGGCAGGGCGCACTTCCTCAGAGCTCATGAGGAGTTCGAGCTGAGAGGCGTACGCGGCATCAACGGCGCTTCTGACTGTTAGCGCCACCTGAGGCGGCTCGACATACGCCCCCTTGCAGAGGCGAATGTGACCGCCCAGAGGGATCAAGCTCTCGAGATCGGAGGGCGTCCTCTTCAGATACGATTGGAGGGCCACACCGAGATTCCCGAACTCCGACTGCGCATCGGCAAAGATCCCGACCGTGTCGGACGTGAATCGGGAGTCCTCCATGTCGATAGTGACCGTTGTGCCTATCTCGGCGGCCCTCCCCGCGAGCTTTGCCACCGATTCGGTCGTCAGTGCCTTGTCGATGCTCAGCCCCAGCTGGGTGAGCTTCACCGAAATGTTGGCCTTGAGCCCGTCGCCGGCGATACGATCGAGACACTCGAGATACTCATCGAGAGCGGCCTGTGCGGACTCCGCGTCATGGACCTCCTCCCCGAGGAGGTCGAGGGAAACGAGAAACCCGCGACCGTTGAGATCGGAAGCGACTCTCACCGCTTCCTCGAGTGTGTCCCCGGCAACGAACCTCGAAGCAAGAGCACGGCCGGGACGGGTACCCGTTACCACCTTTTTCACAGGACGGGACTGAGTCGTCGCTGTCACCACTCGGGAAAAGACACTCATCCCGATTCTCCCAGCTCGCGGGCGCGCTTGGCCGCTGCCCTCACTGCATCCTCGACAAGGGCCCTGAATCCGCGCTCCTCGAGGACGTGCACGGCTGCCGCAGTCGTTCCGCCCGGAGATGTCACCTGGGCCCGCAGCTCCGACGGTGTCTTGTCGACCGCTGTCAGCAACCGCCCTGCACCCCGGACGGTTTGGTTCACGAACATCTCGGCTATGTCACGCGGCAGCCCTTCCCGGATCGCTGCATCGGTCAGCGCCTCGGCGAGGAGAAAGACATAGGCGGGTCCTGTCCCCGAAACCGCAGTGACCGCATCGAGCAATGCCTCGTCCATAATCCGGACGTCACCGACCGCACCAAGGACAACCCGTGCCTTCTCCAGGTCGTCGGCGCCGGCGTGGGCTCCCCCTGCCAGGCCGGTCACACCCTCACCCACAAGAGCAGGCGTGTTGGGCATGGCCCTTATCACGGCAGAGCCGGGGAGCATTGACTCGTAGGCATCCGTGGTCACCCCTGCAGCCAACGAGATGACAAGCTGCTCTGGCTGGACAGAAGACGCAATGGACGCGACGACCGTCGAGACGTCGCGGGGCTTGACTGCGACAACCACCACCTCCCTGCCGAGGATCGCCTCCGCAGGATCGAGATGCACCCGACAACCCGTCTGATTGGCAAGGACATCGCCACGTTCCATCCTGCGGACACACAAAGAGACGTTCTCGGCGCCCCATCCGGCGCGGAGCAGTCCGGAGACCAAGGCTTCGCCCATGGCGCCGACACCGAGTACTGCAACAGAGGGACGTTGTGACATGGCGACGAGTATAAGAAGCCGGACCAGAAGCCCGTTGAACAATGCATATCACCCAACAGACTCCTAGCCGAGACGGGAGCGGATTAGCTCGACCACGGTGGCGACAGCCGCCGGATTGTGGCCTTCCGGGATGATCAAGTCCGCATATCGTTTCGACATCTCGACGAATTCCAGGTGCATCGGTCTCACCGTGGCGAAGTACTGGGTAATGACACTCTCGAGGGTACGGCCCCGTTCTTCGATGTCTCTCTCCATCCTGCGAGCCAACCGGACGTCGGGGGCCGTGTCGACGAAGATCTTGAGATCGAGTTCGCTTCGCAGCTCCGGTTCGGCGAGGACCAGAATGCCCTCGACCAGCACGACGGGTGCAGGTGCGACCCGTACCGTCTCGTCAGCTCGCAGATGCTGGGCGAAGTCGTAGACCGGCCGCTCGATCGCGATCCCGGAACGAAGTGACTCGAGATGTTCGACGAGCAACTCGGTCTCCAGAGATGACGGGTGGTCGTAATTGACCCTGGTGCGCTCCTCGTAGGAGAGCTCAGGCATGTGCCGATAGTACGCGTCATGCTGGAGATATGAGACCGCTCCTTCGAGGGTGCCGATCAGATCCTCCGCGACTGTTGTCTTTCCGGATCCGGAGCCACCCGCAAGCCCGATGAACAGGGGACGGTCGGGCACCCATGGGCTCTTGCCACGCATGGGCGGGACGATAACGCTAGTGGTCTGTCGTTGAAATAGGGCGAGGGTGAGACACCGCCAATATTCTGCGACGGGCCACTACTCAGAGACCTTGCTGCGGAGACGCCGTATGTCGTCGTAGACGCCGGTCGTCAGGGTCATCGACGCAGGAGCCGAAAGCCCTCTTGCCCCGGGTCCCGGTGGCGCTGAAACCTCGTCAGGGCTTATCAGGAGTTCAGAGTCACCGGCCTCTTGATCGGACTCATCGACTTGACCCGACTCATCGACCTCGCTGGCGACGGGAGCGTCCTCGCTCTCGGCGATCATGTCGGCAACTGAGCCTTCGAGCCATTTGGTCGAATCGGTACTGGACACTTCGTCAGCGAGGCGATCCAACCAATTCGACTCCTCTTCACTTACTTCGCCCGGTACCGGTTCGATAGCGACTTCGGCTTCCGTACTGCTGGCCGCCTCGGCGATGCCGAGCCGGTGGTATGCGTGAACCATTCTGATGGCGGCGCCCCTACCGAGTCTCTCGGCGAGGCTATCGAAGGTGAACGGCTGCGCGAGCGAGACGATTGCAGTCCAGTCGTCCGGCGTCAGGGTGAGGTCTTCATCGATGGCCGCTTTGAGCCTCACTTCGCCTCCATCAAGGAGACCCTCGTCGGCTACGACGGTTTCGAGCGCCCTGAGCTCCCCGATCTTCTCAGTGATCGCCTCGATTGGGACTCCGTCGGCATCGGGCCCGTCGGCGCGGCCCATGGCGAAAGCACCTTCCTCCATGGAGCCGAGTACAAAGACAACGTCAGCAATGATCGAGGGGTCGGTACCCGCGTAAACGCCCTTGGAGCTGTGAAGCTCGGCGCCGGTGACATTCCCTTCGCGGAAGTGGACCCGGCCCTTATGGTCACCGACGATGTCGAGCGTCCCGGTCTTCTTGGTGACCTGGACGATCTGAAGCAAGTCGTCCATCGTCCAGTCGGCCAGCTGGCCTGACAGGTTCATACCTCTATCCACGGTCGTCTATTCCTTCGGGCATGACGTAGGTATCGGACAAACCGGCTGCCCGGTTTAGGGCTAAATAGGTCTATGTACCCAGAAGATTGCCGGGCTTGCGACGCCCGCGACTAGGAGCAACCGCCCGATCTACCCCGATGATTCCTTCTTCTTCGCCTTCATCAGGCGCTTCTGCTCCCGCAGCTCCAGGACGTCATCGAATTTGGCGACATCGGCGATGCTCGGCCAATCGGCGGCCACCATCTCCCAACCCTCGGGCTGAACACCGAGACGTTTGCCGAGCAAACCGACAAAGATCCGGGACTTTCCCTCCCCGAACCCGGGGAGAGCTCTGAGCCTCCTGAGTAATTCGTCGCCGCTTTCCGCGGTCGTCCAGATCATGGATGCCTCGCCGCCGTAGTCGTCAACGATCATCTGGCAGAGATCCTGGGTCCGCTTCGCCATGGAGGCGGGATAGCGATGGATCGCCGGAGGACCTTTGAATATCTCCTCCAATTTGGCGAGGTCGGTACTGGCCAGTCTGCCGGCGTCGAGCTCTTCGCCGAGGCGATCCTTGAGAAGCTGGGGACCGAAGAAGGCACGCTCCATCGGGAACTGTTGGTCCAGAAGCATCCCGATCAGGACGGCAAGATCGTCGGTGGCGAGGAGCCTGTTGGCTTCCTCAGATTCTGTGAAATGGAGTTGTTCGGGCCGTTTCATCAGCAAGACGGTAGTGGCGCCGGCAGCGCCCCTGGGACGTATCCGATGGCACGGGCCCGGCTCCCGGAATCCCCCACTAAGCGTCCGGAAACCGGGCCAATTGCCTAACCCCCATCCCAACCATGCGAACATACGATCACGATAGGCGTCGTGCAATAGGGCTTTCGGCCCTTACCGCGACCATTTGAAGGAAAAACGAATGACAGATGTCTACATAGTCGACGGGTGCCGCACCCCGATGGGGAAGCGAGGCGGCCAGCTTGCCCATGTCCGGCCGGATGACCTCGCTGCCCACGCCATCTCGAGTCTGCTCGAGCGAAACGGCGATCTTGATCCGGTAGCCATCGAAGACATCCAATGGGGCGCGGCCAACCAGGCCGGCGAAGACAACCGGAACGTCGCCCGGATGGCTGCCCTTCTCGCCGGGCTCCCCATCGAGACTCCTGGCAACACTGTCAACCGATTGTGCGGATCGGGGATGCAAGCCATCATCGCTGCCTCTCATGCTCTGAATGCCGGATGGGGCGATGTGATGATTGCCGGCGGATCGGAATCTATGAGTCGCGCCCCTTATGTGATGGCCAAAAGCGACAGGCCGTTCCCCGCCCGCGCACCCGAGGTGGCGGACACAGTGTTGGGTTGGCGGTTGGTAAACCCCCGCATGGAGGAGATGTACCCGCCGATCACCCTCGGGATGACGGCGGAAAGAGTCGCCGAGGAGTACGGCGTGACACGTGAGGACCAGGACAAATTCGCGTTGGAGAGCCACAAAAAGGCGCTTGCCGCTCAGGGAGAGGGGCGGTTCAAAGGCGAAATCGAGCCCATCGACGCACCCACTGACCCCGGGCGACAAACCGTTCGGCATGTAGAGGCCGATGAGGGACCGCGGGCCGACACATCACTCGAAGCCCTTGCCGCACTCAAGCCGATATTCAAGTCTGGCGGCACGGTGACAGCCGGCAACTCCTCGCCGATGAACGACGGAGCTGCGGCGCTCCTCATTGCTACCGAACAGGGCCTGCAGACACACAATCTGAAACCAATGGCGCGGCTCGTGAGCTCGGCCGCGGCCGGGGTCCACCCCGACGTCATGGGCATCGGGCCGGTGCCGGCGTCGGCGAAAGCCCTGGAACGAGGGGGACTGGCCGCCTCAGACCTCGATCTCGTCGAGCTGAACGAAGCCTTTGCCTCCCAGTCGCTGGCCAGTGCCCGGTCGCTCGACTTGGATCCGGATCAGGTAAACGTCAACGGGGGCGCGATCGCGCTCGGCCATCCCCTGGGAGCCTCCGGGGCGCGAATTGTGGTGACCCTGGTCCACGAGTTACGACGGCGGGGTGGCCGGTTCGGCCTGGCGACTATGTGCATCGGCGTCGGTCAGGGGATAAGCCTGGTGATAGAGCGTGTCTGATCGACCGCTCGACGGCTTCATCGTCGTCGAGTTCGGGAACTTGATCGCGGCGCCCTACGCAGGGATGCTTCTCGCCGATCTCGGGGCTCGCGTCATAAAGGTGGAGCCACCAAGCGGAGACCTCGGGAGACAGTTCGGCCCGTTCCAGAATGATGAATCGGTGTTCTTCCTCGCAGTCAACCGCGGCAAGGAGTCACTCGCGATAGACACCCGGGACTGGGTCGCCAAACGGGTTCTCGACAATCTCGTCAGGAAAGCCGACGTTCTGATCCACAACCTGAGGCACGGGGCGATGGATCGCCTCGGACTCGGATCGGACCGGTGCTTCGAACTCAACCCGAACCTCATCTACACGACCATCTCTGCCTTTGGCTCGACAGGCCCGTACGCGTCCCGCACGGGCATTGACATCGTGTTTCAGGGCGAGTCGGGGATGATCTCGATCACCGGCGCCCCCGAGGACGGCCCACGCAAAACAGCTACAACCATCGGTGACTACGTCGCCGGCACAAATGCCGCTTTTGCAGTGGCTGCCGCCCTCGCCGAATCGCCGCGGAGGGGTCGCCTCATCGAGGTGTCCTTGCGGGACGGTGCTATGGCAGTGCAATCCGGCTGGAACGCGATCCATTTCGCCTCCGGCGAACAGCCGGCGAGAACGGGCACAGCAAGCCCATATCTCGCACCTAACCAGGTCTTCGAATCGAGCGACCGTCCCTTTACCCTCGCCGTCGTCTCCGATCGCCACTTCGAAATGATGTGCAACGCACTAGAACAGCCCGAGCTGGCTGAGAGATACCCCACAAACAAGGAGCGGATGAGCCAACTCCCGGAGCTGATCGAGCATTTGCAGACCCTGTTCCTAACAGAGCCTGCCTCGCACTGGATCGATTTGTTCGGCTCGGTGGGGCTGCCGTCGGGTCTGGTCCTCACCCTCGCCGAGGCATTCGACGATCCCCAGGCACGCCATCACGAGATGGTGGTCGAATACGAGCACCCGGCAGCCGGCCTGGTGAGGACAACAGGCAGCCCGATCCAGATCGACCGTATGCCTGCGCGGAGTGCAACGATCCCGCCTGAACTCGGTGGAAACACCCGTCGGGTTCTCGTCGAGCTGGGTGTCGATACCGGCACCGTGGAGAAGATGATTAAAGAGGGAAAGGCCGTGGCTAGTGATCTGTCGCTCAAATAGTGTGCGCGTGTCTCCGAGTCATCGGCGTCATCTGGCCAGGAGAAAAGCGCAGTCGCAGCCGGAAGCTGCGGCGAGCTCGACGCCGCCAGGGGCGTTGAGGGCCGGAGAGACGCCACAAGTATTTATGCGACGGGTCACTCATGAGCGGTAAGGCGAGAATCCCGGACGGAGTCGGGGTTGATCCGCCGACGCTTTCGCAGGGCTTTCTCTTCTGGGCTGATACCCACATCGGCACCTGGGATGCGGCAAAGGCAGAGTTGAGCCTCGCATTCGAAGGGTCGCGCGGCTCGGCGCTGAGGGAGGAGTCGATTGCGTACATCGTCTCCAATGACGCTCTCCTCGGCAGGGCCGGGCCCCTGACGGCGATGGTCGCGGCCGGCCTTCTCTCCGGGGCGCGGACGGCCGCAGTCGAGGGCTGGAAGAAGGGTTGGACCGCCAATGTGGTGGCGTACGAGGCTGATCAGGATCCGGCGAGTGTGCTCCAGCGCGCCGTGTATTTGCTCGAGGACGGGATGATCAGCGGAGAACTGGTTCACCTCGGCCCCGGCCACATCGGCAAGGCTCTGGCATGAAAGGCACCGTGGTGGTGACCGGGGCGGCGCGGGGAATCGGGCGGGTGATTGCCGAGACGCTGCTCAACACCGGCCCATTCACTGTTGTCGGAGTCGACATCGCTCC